>Ga0157369_10009603_pt1 | contig 11064 bp, 10 predicted proteins | sample C25metaG_FD_113461 | JGI IMG/M metagenome (GOLD analysis project Ga0157369, IMG submission 113461) | Corn rhizosphere microbial communities from Kellogg Biological Station, Michigan, USA - C2-5 metaG | ecosystem: Host-associated > Plants > Roots > Rhizosphere > Soil | place: USA: Michigan... | reverse complement strand
TTAATCGGACCACCAAGAGAAGCGCCAAACTGGTTGCGTTGGAAATTTGGAATCGCTCCCTGGTCGAAGTAGTTGCGAGCGTCAAGCGCACTGTTGCGGATAAATTCGAACGCCGTGCCATGAAGCTGGTTTGTTCCGCTCGAGGTAACGATGCTGACCTGCGCGCCCGAACGCTTTCCGTAAGTAGCGCCATAGGTGTCCGTGGATACATTGAACTCGCGTACGGCATCGACTCCTAGAAGTTGTCCGCTGGTACCCCCGGGAGTGACATTGATCAGCGACGCACCTGTATATTCAACTCCATTCAGCAGGAACAGATTGTCCTGCGGGCGCCTGCCGCTGACAGAGAACATGTTGCCGACAGACGAATTCGACGTTCCGATACTGCCGGCCCGTTCGCTGCTGTAGTTGACAGTGGCGGGGTTGAGTGTGAGAAGGCCATCGTAGCTCCGGCCGTTCAGCGGCAGTTCTTTCACCTGGCGTTCGTCAACGAGCCCTGCGGTTTGTTGAGTCGTAATGTTCACCGTCGGTCCATCCGCGGTCACTTCAACCGCCTGCTGCACCGAAGCGACGCCAAGCACAAAATTAAGCGCGAGACTCTGACCAACCACGAGAGTTGCGGATTGCTCCGTTGGTGCGAATCCGTCGTGCTCGGCAGTCACAGTGTAAGGGCCAATCGGCACGGATGGAGCAAAGAACCGGCCCTCGCCATCAGTGGTGAGCCTCCGCGTCACGCCCGTCTCGGATTGCTTCACAGTGACTGTGGCTGAACTGACTGCTGCGCCGGAAGAATCATGGACAGTCCCGGTAATGGTGGCGCCCACAACCTGGGCATGCGCTGCGACGGAAGAGGGAAGAAGCAGCAGAGCGGCGATAGAGGACAGCCGGAGTGAAGGTTTCACGTCGTCTCCTGAAAGGCGTTCAAGTCGTAGAGGAAGCCCGGCTTATGTTGCCGGGTTGGGATCTTGTTCGGGCCGCGAGTACTGCCCGGAACAACGCTTTTCTCGATTAGGTCGCTTCAGCGACAACAACAACAGCGCATTGACGGCCGGGCGGCGTCAGAAAGAGGGCGCGTGTTGGAATGCAAAGTTCGCATGATCCTGATTTGTACCGAAATAAAGAAGCCGCTTCAGCGTAGCTGAGCGGCCGTATGGGAACGTTTAAGCCCGTTTTAGCTTATCCACACGACCGGTGAGTCCGCGCGACAACACGGGACACAGAAAACCAGCATGCGGCGAATACCCATAACCGGAAGATACCTTCAACTTCCACGAAAGTCAACGCGAGCCGGTCCGAGCATTGACTCCTGAAGAAAGTTTTCACAGAGCGTGATAGAGCGAGGCTGTTCTGAATGCTGAACTTATCTTTTCGATGCACTTGATCCGGCACTCGGCCTGACCATCGCTTCGTCTCTCGCGATTGTCCGGATGTATCGAATCAGACCCACGACCTCCTCATCGTTGGCCCGCCCCACACGCTCCGCCGGCATCTTGCCCTTGCCAAACCGGATCACATTGAAAAGCTGCTGGTCGGCGCGGCCTTCCAGCGACTTCGGATCTGTCCAGTCCGGAAGCTTCAGATCGCGGTCGCGCAGAATATCGGTTTTGCCATCTCCGCTCGCTCCATGGCACACAAGACAATCCCGTCGATAGATCTCCCGTGTGCGCTCAAGGTCAGCCGACCGCACTGTTCGCGATTCCAAATTGTTTTGTTGAGCATTGCCGACTGAAAGAGAAAATGCCGCTAGAACGTAGCCTGCAATAAGCCAGGTATGTTTGCGCATAGCGTGCTCCTCACTCGCAGCTGTCGGAGAGAGGTTCTAAGCAGCTGTTCCGAATTCCGCCCGATTATATGCCGATTTCACAAATGCAATCCATGCGGTGTAGTGCACTCCTGCACCTTGCAGTTGAATTTGATCTCAGACATCAAAAAATCACTTCGAAGATTTGCAGAATATTTCGTGCTTCTCGCTGGACTAGGGAAAGTAGACCGCTTCGAATCTTCAACGGCAGTGCTTCGCGACACCAAACTCGTGCACAGTCCGGATTGAGTTCAACCAAGCGACTTCAAGTCCCTTGATCTCTAGATTCTGCGACCCAATCCTCTGATTCCAAGTGCCTTAGGGACTGAAAGAATCCGTAAGTAGCTGAAGCTGAGAGACTTCTTTGCAGAGTATGGGGGGAGGGGGTACCCCAGGGGGTACCCCTCGCAGGTCGAGCTGTTTGCCGTCTGTTTGACCACACGCATTTTCCGGGGCTAGCTTGTTGGATATGTGATCAGGTTGTGCAGCCCGCCTGAGCCGCCCTTCCGTCCAGACGTGGAAAATAAGAGCTGCAATGCACAGCTCGACTCTCCCGCAAACACTCGCCCAGTTCGCCACTGATCCGCGAATACTCGTCCGCCGCGACGGTTCGCCTCTTCCCGACGGCAAATCCGTTGTCTACTGGATGCAGCGCGCGATGCGCATTGACGACAACCCCGCCCTTGACGTCGCAATCAATGTTGGAAACCTGCTCGGCCTTCCCGTCGTAATCTTCTTCTCCGTCATCCCCAATTACCCCAACGCAAACCTCCGGCATTATCACTTCATGCAACAGGGCCTTCGCGACGTCGAGAGAGACGCAGGGGGGAGGGGGGTAGGCTTCGTCCTTCGTCGTCATCCCGATAATTCTCTTGAAAAATTCCTCGAAGAAGTTCACGCAGCAATCCTTATCGGAGATGAGAATCCTTGTCGAGAACCCGAGCGTTGGCGCAAAACGCTCGCCCGCAAACTCAAGCTTCCCTACTGGACCGTAGATGCCGATGTCGTAGTTCCTTCCGCGGTCTTCGCTCGCGACTATTTCCTCTTGCAGCATATGCGTCCTCACCTGAAACAAGCACTGCCAAGGTTCCTTGTCGCATCCGCAAATCCGAAGCCGCATCACACCTGGCGCAAACCGAAATCCCTCGCGAACGACTCGCTCGTCGATGACATCACCGCTGGCTTCAAATCCCTCGATCGCACAATCGGTCCGGTCGACACATTCACTGGCGGAACGCACGCAGCTCTCAAGCAACTCTCCGACTTCATCGCTCACGGACTCAAAGATTACGACGAGAAGCGCAACCACCCAGAACTGAACGGCACGAGCCGTCTCTCGCCCTACCTTCACTTCGGCAACATTGGCCCTCTCACCATCGCTCTAGCTGTCGAGAAAGCATGTGCCAAGGGCAAAGCTTCACGCGCGGCCTGCGACCGCTTCCTCGATCAGGTCATCGCCTGGCGCGAGTTGTCCGTTCTCTTCGTCAAATACAACCCGAACTACGACAACTGGGAATGCGCCGAGCCTTGGGCTCGTCAGACCCTCATCGAACACAATGCTGATCCACGTCCGAATCGCTATACCTTTGCTCAACTCGATCGTGCTGAGACGCACGACGAACTCTGGAATGCTGCTCAACGCCAGATGGTCCAGCAAGGCTGGATGCACAACTACATGCGCATGTACTGGGCTAAGACAATCCTCCAATGGGCTCCCGATCCCGCTCGCGCATACGAATGGGCTGTCATCCTCAACGACCGTTACGAGCTCGACGGCCGCGATCCAAACGGTTACCAGGGCATCGCATGGGCAATCGTCGGCAAACACGATCGACCATGGTTCAACCGACCGATCTTTGGCCTCATCCGTCCGATGTCCAGCGCTTCGACGGCAAAGAAGTTTGATTCAGAAGCCTACATCGCGCAGCACAATCAAACTCGACTCTTCGACTGAGCTCGCGTCGTTTCACATCGATATGTAGCGGTCATCACATCTCTTCAGGACAGATCCCGCCCTAGAATGGGATTCGTTATCGATCCCGACAACTGCGAGTTCCGCGCTAGGTAGCTTCCCTCGGACGATCAGTATGGGACAGGAATCGGACCCTGGAAGCTCGTGACGATTTCGGCAGTTGAGCATTCGATGGCTGCCAATCCTGATCCTCACCGTGTTCGGAATTACGGGTTGCGCAGGGGCAGGCGGTGGAAGTGGCGGATCTGCTCCCACCAATAATGGCACGCCCGCGGGTAAGTATTCGATTGTGGTCACCGCCACTGCAAATGGAGTCTCACACGTTACAACGATTAATGTGATTGTGGATTAGTTCCTTCTTGCAGAGTCGGTTTAGAAAAGCTGGAAAGATCCAGCGGCTATACTTGAGATACGACATTCAGATGAATGTTGAGTATCTACCCATAGATCACAGATATTCAGTACACCGGACGGAAACTCATAGAATGACTTCAAAGATCACAAACGAAGATGTGGAGCGCGTAGCCGAACTGGCTCATGTCAAGCTTACTTCTGATGAAGCGGTGAACATGGTGAAGGATCTCAATTCCATTCTGAACTACGTCGTTCAACTTGAGGAACTGGATACCACTTCCTTGAATCCGCTGGAACAGATGAGCGAGCTGAACAATGCGGGTGCCGCAAGTTCATTGCGCCAGGATGTGGTGAAGGGATCGCTCAGCCGCGCCGAAGTTATGTCGCAGGCACCGGAAACCGACCAGTCATTCTTCAAAGTTCCAAAGGTTATCGATCGCTAATAGCGCGAACAGAGGACATTCGTGACCACCCAAACTGTCACCGGTTCCAGCTACGTAGACAAGCCGAAAACGTTCTCGGAGCTTCGCGAGAGCATCGTTTCTGGTCGCCAGAAGGCTGTGGACCTTGCCAATGAGTATTACGGGCGGATCGAGCAGGCAAACAGCCACCTCAATATCTACCTGAGTCTCACTAAGCAGCGGGCGCTCGAACAAGCTGAGCGGATTGATGATGCGGCGGGGAGGGGCGACTCTGTCGGGCCGCTCGCGGGTATTCCGGTTGGCATCAAGGACGTACTCGTCACGCGCGGTGCTCCGTCCACAGCGGGCTCTCGCATTCTCAAGGGCTATCAACCTCCTTATGATGCGACAGCAGTAACAAGGCTTGAAAAGGCAGGCGCTTTGTTGTTGGGCAAGCTCAACTGCGATGAGTTTGCGATGGGTTCTTCCAACGAGAACTCAGCTTACGGACCAGTGCGGAACCCAGTTGCTCCTGATCGCGTCCCTGGCGGATCCAGTGGTGGTTCGGCGGCGGCGGTCGCCGCAAATCTGGCAGTGGCGACTCTGGGAACAGATACTGGAGGATCGATCCGGCAGCCTGCAAGCTTCTGCGGCGTTGTGGGCGTGCTGCCGACTTACGGTCGTGTGTCCCGTTACGGGCTGATCGCATTTGCTTCCTCGCTGGACCGAGTTGGACCATTTGCCGCGAATGTGCGTGATGCAGCTACCGTTTTGAGCGTGATCGCTGGACACGATGACATGGACGCGACCAGTTCATCCATTCCAGTTGTCGATTATGCTGCTGAGATCGAGAAAGGCCCGAAAGGGATTCGCATAGGTGTGCCTTCTGAATACTTTGGTGAGGGACTTGATCCGGAGGTGCGCGACAGAATCGAGAAAGGAATTGGATCGCTAGAAAAGGCTGGGTGCGTCGTTAAGCCAATCTCTCTTCCAAACACACGCTACGCGATTCCAACTTATTATCTGATCGCAACTGCCGAAGCCAGCGCGAACCTCGCCCGTTTCGACGGTGTTCGTTATGGTTATCGTTCTTCTTCGTCAGCCACTCTGTCTGATATGTACAGCCAATCTCGCGACGAGGGGTTCGGTGCCGAAGTGAAGCGCCGGATCATGCTGGGCACGTACGCCCTTTCGGCAGGTTATTACGATGCGTATTACATGAAGGCGCAGAAAGTTCGCCGTTTGCTTGCGGAGGAGTTCCTTCGAGCGTTCGCGGATGTAGACGCGATCGTTACGCCGACCGCACCCACGCCTGCGTTCAAGCTTGGTGAGAAGTCCGGCGACCCACTGGCGATGTATCTGGCCGATATCTATACCGTGACAGCAAGCCTTGCTGGAATCTGCGGCGTAACCGTTCCCTGCGGCGCGACGAAGGAAGGATTGCCAGTCGGAATGCAGGTTCTGGCGTCACATATGCAGGAGGGCACCGCATTTCGCGTAGCCCGAGCTGTGGAGGAAGCACAGGTTTAGGAGCAATACAGGTCATGCAAGTTGGTAAGGCGTTCGCGGCATGCATTGCAGGTTTAGCGGTTTGGATCGGCTGTTCTGTTTCACTCAGTGCCACTCCTCGGAAAATTCACGTAGTCGGTTTGGGAACTTCTAAGCGAGTCCCATATTCGCGGATCGGCGATCCGGCTGGAGCTGGAGCTGGTGAAGCGAGTCTCAAGATTCGGCCACTCGTGGTCGATGGACTAGTGAAGGAATGGACGACGGGCGAAAGCCATGAGGTTACAGATCGTACCTTTGTCATTCGCCGGGCAGTAAGGCTGAATGATCAATTGCCTGGCGAAAAAGCTACTTCTGCGCGATGGGTCTGGCAGCGCGGGCCTTGGCTGTTGGTCGATCGCGTGAGCGGTCATGTTTCGGCGCTGAAGCTTCCGGATTATGATCCAGGCGTCAGCCAGGTGAGCTGGTTTCGAGACTATGCTGCGTACTGCGGACTCACCTCGAGCGGGAAGAATCTTTATGCTGTCGTCGCGCAGCTTGCGGATCGCAAACCGGTGCTGTCGAAGAAGATTTCTGCCTTTGCAGCGGAGGATCGAACTGAGCCTGTCTGTGCCCCGGTGCAGTGGCAGCGCGAGCCTTTTCGTGTCACTTTTACTCCATCGGGCAAAGACGCTCTGAGTTTCGAAATCGTTCCCGGTTCTGCTGTGCTGGTGGAAGACTCGGATGATTCTGCTGATGTGGCAGCATCGAAGACGAACTGAGATCAGCCCATCAAGCAAGCAGCTACGGTTGTGAAGTCCAGTATCGCAACTCCGGATGGGAGCAAGCGAGGCAGAGTTTTTCGCCGGCGATTTCCTCGAATCGTTCGAAGTTGATTCCTTCGCCACATCGTGCGCAAACCGCACGGTCGGCCCTGTAACCCGGTAGGTCAGCCGCATCGACGTGTGCACGGACGCGGTGAATCCGGAACAGTTGCTCATCGTCAAGTTCGCGATAGGCCAGCATCTGTTGCTTGCTTTTGCTTTCGATCTCGGGGTGAAGTTCGCGGGCGAGATCCCGCGAAGTCTCGAGCGCCACGATTCGAACACCAGCATCCTGGGAGAGGTCGACGAACGTTGCCGCCATTTTTCCCCAATCGCGAAATTTGAGGGTGCGCTTCCCCAGCCGGCATCCGGTCACCATGGAAATGGCGTCGGTAGCACAGCGATCGATCTCGACAAAGGTCACGAGACGCTTCCGGTCGGCGCCGAGAGGATCTTCAATGTTCAGGGTCTTGAGCCCAAGGAGAGCCATACGCACTCCCAGGATCTGCCCTGCGCACATGTGACCATGAACCGCTTCAGCCCGTTGGAGGAGAGTGTCAAGAGCATCCACCATGCTGCAAGCTTCGTTTGCTTGGGCTTCGCATTGCAAGTGGAAGAACAAGACCGCCGAGCAGTTGAGAACTACCTGCCGCTTCGAAGCTTGGGCAACACCCCGTCCCCAGAGAAGGTGAGGTAAGTTGCAGAATCGGGACCGTCTAGTAATCGATGATTCTACGGCATCTTAAATATCTTTCTTTTTGAATAACTTGAGATCTCGCTTTCCCAAGCGGCGTCTACTGATCAGCCCCCTGCGCCGCTGCGAGCGTAATCAGCTCGCTCTTGGTAGAGGGTTCGCTCTGATGGCACCGGTGAGGGAGCCTGGGTTGTCGCGCCATACCTAACCATGCAATCTGCAAGGGGCAGACCTAGTAGGGACTGTGAATCGTAGTTCGTTGTTATTAAACAACTTAGCAAAAAAGAGCTTCGGGGAGCCAGTTGCCATAGCGTTATCCACACAGGGCCGCAGTCTTGCCGGAGAGTGTTGTTGCGCATCCAATACAGTGAAGAGCACAGCGGAAGGAGTTTTTGTGCACACGATCACGCGCCACGATGCTGCAACTGAGCTTCGCTTTGCACTAGAGGTTATGGACGAGTACTCGCATCTGGGATTGGATGACGAGTATGCAGGTAAGCTAAGAGACATCCTGCTCAGACGGATTGAGGAAGCAGAAGAGGCCATCTCGGTGGGACCCGCGCATCCGGTGCGATTTGCAGTTCCGTCAAATAGCTAACAATTAACCGAGCAGTCCAGATCAGCACTGCGAGCACATGGCCTCCGCCCGACATGTGGGCGAGCTTCTTTGTGCGTTATGCGGATCCGCTCGTGTCCTTTCTCACCCGTCAGCCTTGGCGGTTCAGAGCGTTCGAGTCAATCGCCTATCCCGCCGGCGGCCGACACCCCCGAAATGCAGCATGGTGGCCGAAGCGAGCGCGCTTTTCAGACTTGTGAAGTCCTGCTGGAGTGAGCCAGCCAAAGTTCGCCGGCCAACAAGCCTGCCGATACGCCGGCATAGGCTCCCGCAATGACGTCGCTCACGAAGTGCCAGTCACCGACGACGAGGAGTGTTGCTCCAGCGAGAAGAAGTACTGAAAAGGCCAGGGTACTGGTTCGATAGAGACGCATGAACACCCCCGCAAAGGAGCCTGCAATCACCATGTGCCCGGAAGGGAAACTGCTTGCAGCGGAGCCGCCGAAGAAGTTGAAAGCATGCCTGCTGCCGCGAAGAACGGCTGCCGGATTAGGGACCCCAAACAACATCTTCAAAGAGCTGTCATTCACTGCGTACGCACAGATTGAGGTGAGACATGCGAGGACGGTGGCTTCCTGAAAGGGAGACAGGTGCCCGCGTGTGATACGAACGATCACCAATACCAGAGCAATCGAACCTTCGATTCCAAGCAGAACAGCACTCCCGAGCCCAGTCGCGAGAGCGGCCCTGGATCCAAGGAGCCCGTAGACACGAAGCGCTATCGGAACGTCGCAGAAGAGAAAAGTGCAAACTACTGCCAGAACGCACACCAGGAGCGATAGCGACCAATTCCGATACGAGAAGGCAGAGTACGTGGTGTGGGAGGCTGTCGCATCGGGCTCCAAAGGTTGGCTTGTACCTGGAAGCAATCGAGATCTCCTGTCTTGGGCCGTTCTCAATGGTCTCACTCCCTTTCTAGCAAACGCCGGCACTTGGAGCATGCAGATTCCTACAGGGGCCCGTACGCGAAGTCATTCAGATCGCGCCTGAATCGAATCGAGAAACATAATCGGTTTACGAGGAGCTGTGCGCGCTTGTAAGAGCTTGAGGCTGCCACAGTCAGCGACAGCACAAGGAGACCGCACGCCCAGAAAGTTCTTCGTCGAACAAACTCAGCGTAATCGCACATGTCGAAGATCACTCCTATGACGGTGCTGGATGCAAACTCCGATGCGACATTCCTGGTCTCTTGCTCATGCGCAGTTCGGCTGTGAGGCGGAAGGTGCTCAGCATCCGATCGCCCAGCGAGAGCCGGACCACTCACGGAGTTGGTGATTTGGCGCTCCTGCGATGGGGCCGCACTCCGGGGAAGCCGCTTCCGCGGGCCCTGCCAGTTCTTGACATGGTTGCGGTTGCGCATTTCTTATCTCAAGTAGGCCTTCTCTTGGAAGCGGGTTGGGGTGTGCGCGTTTTTAGAAGGCGCAGATTCTGCCAGATTTCTGGGAGCGGACCCTGTCGAAGAGGAAGCAAAAGGTGAGCCGGATCACTGGTGATGGTTGTGGCAGAAGAATAGAGTGGTTCTGCCGGTCGAAGCAGTGAATCGATGCTCCAACGTGGCCGGAAGTACCAGGAGGCCAGGCGATTCCCGGAGACAAATCTACTAAACGGGCAGCCGCCCATAGTGCGGTGATTGCCTGCGGCCTGAATGATCTGGGGGTTCAGGGCGCGAGTAAAGGATGAGTGTGACGACGAGTTTGGCACTAATGGCGGCAACGCCGACCGGAGGCGGGGGCTTGTTCGGGATGCTTCCACTTCTGTTGTTGATTCCCTTGATGTATTTCGTGATGATCAGACCGCAGCAGAAGCGCCAGAAGCAGTGGCAGGAGATGCTGGGCAGTATCAAGACGGGGGACAAGGTGACGACGTCAGGTGGAATTCGCGGCGTGATCCTGTCGATCAAGGACGATGCGATCATCATTCGCGTAGCTCCAGACAATATCAAAATGGAGGTCGCGAAGAGCGCGATTGCTACGGTGACCACCCAGGATGCTCCGGGGTCGTAAGGTGAAATTTCCTCAGGGGCTACAGCCCGCGTCTATTTGGCTATTGGGTGTACGGGTTTACGCCCTTACCCTTCAAGAACAGATTTCGGCAAGTAGAGAACTGGACCAATGAAGAAGAATCTGAAGCAAAAAGTTGTCATCATCTTCGGGGTACTGATCGTTTTCCTTTATGGCGCGTTTTTTGGCTTCGACGCACCCAACCTGAGTGGCAACGAGCCGATGTTGAACAAGCTGACACGGCACATCCACCTTGGCCTCGATTTGCAGGGTGGCGTGCACCTGATTCTGCAGGTGCAGGTGAAGGAAGCGGTCAACACGGAGACTGACAATACAGCTGCGCGGATCGAGCAGGATCTGAAGGCGGCCAAGGTGTCGTATTCGCAAGTGTCGAAGCCTGATCCGACCAAGCCGCAGCTTATTCGGATTGAGGGGGTCAATTCGACGCAGGCGAGCGCCGCACGGTCGGTGCTGGATAATAAGTACTCCAACGAGTACGACATTTCCGGCGGCGGGGCGGACGGCGGCTTCACGGTAACGATGAAGCCTAATATTGAAAGAGCTCTCAACGACCGGACGGTGCAAAACACAATCGAGGTGATTCGCGACCGCGTAGACACACTGGGCGTCGCGGAGCCAATCATTCAGCAGTACGGTCTGGGCGATAACCAGATCCTTGTAGAGCTGCCCGGCATTTCGGATATTGACCGCGTAAGAGCCATCATCACCTCGACGGCGCGCTTGGAAATCCATGCCGTTGAGGGTGGCCCCTATCCAGACGAGCAGGCGGCACTGGCAAGCGTAGGCGGAAACCTTCCGTCGGATGACGAACTGGTTCACGGGTCTGGATCAATGGCCAACGGCTCTGATGCGGACAGCGTGTACGTCTTGAAGCGGGTAGCGATTGTTGCAGGAAC
>Ga0157369_10009599_pt1 | contig 11066 bp, 12 predicted proteins | sample C25metaG_FD_113461 | JGI IMG/M metagenome (GOLD analysis project Ga0157369, IMG submission 113461) | Corn rhizosphere microbial communities from Kellogg Biological Station, Michigan, USA - C2-5 metaG | ecosystem: Host-associated > Plants > Roots > Rhizosphere > Soil | place: USA: Michigan... | reverse complement strand
GGATGCGCTGGCGCAATTCCTTGTCTTCCACCGAGATCGGCAGCGGGGGCTGGTTGTTGCCATAGATCACTCCGGGAACTCTCCCGGCGCGACGCTCTGCCCGTGCGGCCCCCTTGCCGACTGACGGACGCGCGGTCGCCTTCAATTCCTTGACGGTCGTCGCCATTGTCTTAAGTCCTTGTTTTCAAAAGATAAAGGCCGCTGCGCGGCCCGTGCTTTGTCTTGCGGCAAGCCTCCAGGGGTGCGGGGGCCGCTAACGTGGCGGGCTTTTAGCCCCAAAGCGGCAAAATGACAAGGAAATGAAGGGATTTTTTGTATCCGGGAGCGCCCGAAATCGGGCCGCCGCGCCGTCAGACCTTCTTGGCTTTCTTCGCCCGCTTCTGGGCCTTGGCCCCCAACGGATATAGCGTCTCTCCTTCCACCAGCATCGCGACGAACTTTTCAATGCGCGCCGCTCTCGTCTCCGGCTTCTTCGCGCTATGGATGCGATAGAGGATCGCAAAGCGATTCTTGCTGTCCAGCGTCTCGAAAAAGGCCTTCGCCTTCTTGTTCTTTGCCAAAGACCGGGCGAGGTCGTCGGGCACTTGCGCCGTGCTTTGCGCGGCATATGCCGCATCCCAGCGGCCGTCCTTTTTGGCCCGTTCGATCTCCTTGAGGCCGGCGGGACGCATGCGTCCGAGCGCTACCAGCTCCTGCGCGCGGGCGCGGTTGATCTCGGACCATTTGCTGGCTGGTTGCCGCGGCGTGAACCGGATCAGCCAATAATTGCCGTCAAAACTGTCGAGCTGACCGTCGATCCAGCCGTGGCAGAGCGCCGAATCGACGGCTTCCGCCCTTGAAATGCTGGTGATCCCTGATGCTTTCTTCGCGATCTTCAGCCATAGCCCCCGACAATCCGCCGGCTGCGATGTCAGCCACATCTCGAAAGCCTGCTGCGAACTGAAGGCGACGACCGGCAAATCGCGCGAGGTTTTTGGCATCGACGGACCGGCGGACTCTCAGCGATCGGTCTCAGCTCGAAGCAGCCCCGCCGAGCTTGGCCTCAAGTGCCGTGATGCGCGCTTTCAGCGCCTCGTTTTCCTCGCGCGCCAAGCGGGCCATGTCCTTGACCGCTTCGAACTCCTCGCGTTTGACCAGATCCATGTCGCGCAGGAATTTTTCGGCCTGGTTGCGCCAGAGCGCGTCGACCTCCCGCTTGACGCCCTGGGCGGCGCCGGCGGCGTCGTTCATCAGCCGGCCGATCTCGTCGAAAAACCGGTTGTTGGTCTGGGTCATGGCGAAATCTCCGTGCGCGGGGAACCGTCAGGAAGGACAATGGCGATCCCCGCGCCGCGGTTCAAGCCCTTAACCCATGCTGCAAGTTACCTTGTCATGCTCCGGTTTACTTGCAATCGTATTCGGCGCCCCAGGGAAATCCAAGAATCAAATCGCACGCACGAAGAACGCCCATGATCGACAGCCAAGTTGATATCGAGACCAAGGACGGCAAGACCACCACCTTCATCACCCATCCCGAGCGCGGCGGGCCGTTCCCCGTCATTCTCTTCTATATGGACGCGCCGGCGATCCGGGAGGAGCTGCGCGACATGGCGCGGCGGTTCGGCACCGCGGGCTATTATGTGATGCTGCCGAACATGTATTACCGCGCCGGCGTCATGGAGCTCGGGCCGATCAATCCCGATCCGGAATCGCCGGAGCGCAAGCGGATGTTCGCGCTGATGAACTCGCTCAATATTGCGCTGGTCATGGAAGACACCAAGGCGCTCATCGCCTACGCCGAGACGCAGAAGGCGGCCAACACCAAGATCATCGGCACCGTCGGCTATTGCATGAGCGGACGCTACGCGGTGAACGCCGCCACGCATTTTCCCGATCGCGTCAAGGCCGCGGCCTCGATCTACGGCACGCACCTTGCGACCGATCAGCCCGACAGCCCGCATCTGGCCGCATCGAAAACCAAGGCCGAGCTTTACTTCGGCTGCGCCGAGACCGATATCTACGCGCCTCAGGAGATCATCGACAAGGTGAGCGAAGGCATGAAGGGGACCAGGAACGAGGTCGAGATCTATCCGGGCACCCATCATGGCTTCGCCTTCCCGAAGCGCCCGGTCTATGACCGCGACGCGGCGGAGCGCCATTGGGAGCGGCTGAACGCACTCTACAAGCGCAACCTCGTCTAAAGCCGCTTGATGCTTCCTCTGCTGATCAAATACCCGGTGTTCGACCCGATCGCGATTTCGATCGGGCCGTTCGCCATTCGCTGGTACGCGCTCGCTTATATCGGCGGCATCGTGATCGGCTGGCTCTATGCCCGCTCGCTCATCAAGAACGAGAAGCTCTGGGGCGGTCCGGCGCCGATCTCGTTGATACAGCTCGACGACTTCATTCTGTGGGTCACGCTTGGCATCATTCTCGGCGGCCGCACCGGCTATGTGCTGTTCTACAATCTGCCCTTCTTCGCCGAGCACCCGGCCGAGATTTTCGAATTGTGGAAGGGCGGCATGTCCTTCCATGGCGGCTTCATGGGCTGCGTCGTCGCGGTGATGTGGTTTGCGCGGAAGAACGGGATTCCGATCCTCTCGCTCGGCGACATCACCACCGCAGTCGGGCCGATCGGCCTGTTCCTCGGGCGCATCGCCAATTTCATCAATGGCGAGCTGTGGGGCCGTCCCGCCGATCCCGATCTGCCCTGGGCGATGATCTTTCCGACCGGCGGGCCGGTGCCGCGCCATCCGAGCCAGCTCTACGAGGCAGGCCTCGAAGGCATATTGCTGTTCACGGTGCTCGCCGTGATGATCCGCTTCGGCGCGCTGAAGCGCCCCGGCCTGATCCTCGGCAGCTTCATCACCCTTTATGCATGCGCCCGCATCACGGGCGAACATTTCCGCGAACCCGATCCCCAGCTCGGATTTTTGTGGGGCGGGCTCACCATGGGCATGCTGTTGTCGCTGCCGATGGTAATCGCAGGCATAATCCTTATTGTAAAAGCATGGCGCCAAAAGCCAGCGAATCAGGCGCCCGAAAATAATTAGTTCATTGCAAGGCAGGTTGTGACCGAAGTTTCGCGGCTGCAGTCGGAGATCAAGAGGCTCATCAAGTCGTCCGGCCCCATGCCGGTCTGGCGCTATATGGAGCTGTGCCTGATGCATCCGGAGCACGGCTATTACGTCTCGCGCGATCCGCTCGGGCGCGAGGGCGATTTCACCACCGCACCGGAAGTCAGCCAGATGTTCGGCGAGCTGCTCGGGCTGTGGGCGGCCTCGATCTGGAAGACGCTCGGCTCGCCGCCGCTGCTTCGGCTGATCGAGCTCGGACCGGGGCGCGGCACTATGATCGCGGATGCCTTGCGCGCCATGCGGGTGCTGCCGCCGCTCTATCAGACGCTGAGCGTGCATCTGGTCGAGGTCAACCCGGTGCTGCGCAAGAAACAGGAGGCGACGCTTGCGGGCATCCGCAACGTGGCGTGGCATGACCGCATCGACCAGGTGCCCGATGGACTGAGCATCATCTTCGCCAATGAATATTTCGACGTGCTGCCGGTTCATCAAGTGGTGAGGCGGTCGACCGGCTGGCACGAGCGCGTGGTCGAACTCGATCCCAACGACCAGCTTGTCTTCGGGACCGCAGCCTATCCGACGCCACGTTTCGAGGTGCTGCTGCCGCCGCTCGTGCGCGCGGCGCCGATCGGCGCGGTGTTCGAATGGCGGCCGGATTCGGAGATCATGAAGATCGCGAGCCGCGTGCGCGACCAGGGCGGCGCGGCGCTGATCATCGATTATGGCCACGAGCGCAGCGACGCCGGCGACACCTTCCAGGCGATCGCCCGCCACAGCTTCACCGATCCGTTGAAGACGCCCGGACAGGCCGACGTCACCGCCCATGTCGATTTCCAGGCGCTGGGGTCTGCCGCCGAAGCGGTCGGCGCCCGCGTTCATGGCCCCGTCACCCAGGGTGAATTCCTCAAGCGGCTCGGCATCGAGACCCGCGCCGTCACGCTGATGGCGAAAGCCTCGCACGAAGTCTCCGAGGATATTTCAAGCGCGCTGAAACGGTTGACGAGCACCGGCCGCGGCGGCATGGGATCGCTGTTCAAGGTGCTCGGCGTCTCCGAGCAAAATCTCGTCACGCTGCCGGGCTTGAGTGATGAAAAAGAATCGGCCGGAGCCTCCTGATGCTTGCCTCGTCCTTGCTGTCGGCCATTCCCGGCCTGCGCCACGCCTTCTTCACCCGCGACGGCGGCGTATCTGACGGCATCTATGCCGGCCTCAACGGCGGGCTCGGCTCGAACGATGATCCCGCGCATGTCGCGGAGAACCGCCGCCGCATGGCCGAGCAGATGGGCGTTGCACCCACGCATCTCATCGGCGTGCACCAGATCCATTCGCCGGATGCGCTGGTCGCCAGCGGCCCGTGGCCGGGCGCGGCGCGGCCGAAGGCGGACGCCATCGTGACGCAGAACGAGGGCCTTGCCATCAGCGTCACCACGGCCGACTGCGGGCCGATCCTGTTCGTGGATCCCAAGGCGCGCGTGATCGGCGCGGCGCATGCCGGCTGGAAGGGCGCGCTGACGGGCGTGTTGGAATCGACCATCGATGCGATGGAGCAACTGGGCGCCGACCGCAACGGTATCGTCGCCGCGATCGGTCCCTTGATCCGGCAGCCGAGCTACGAAGTAGGCAGCGAGTTCGTCGAACGTTTCATCAGCGCCGACGCCGAGAACGCGCTGTTCTTCCTGCCCGGCGAACGCAACGGCCATTCCATGTTCGATCTGGCGGGCTTCATCCGCATGCGGCTGGAGAATGCCGGTATCTTGATGATCGACGATCTCGGCGTCGATACCTATTCCGACGAACGCTTCTTCAGCTACCGAAGGTCCGTGCACCGCAAGGAGCCGGATTACGGCCGGCATGTCCACGCGATAGCGCTCGAAGCATAATATCGGCACGATTTCCACACCTTGACACCGATTGTGCGGCCTCGATCCACTTTCGTTCCGTCCCTGTGTTCGTCCTGCTCTAGACGTTGAGCCGTTTTGGCGATATCGCCAGAGGCAACAATGAGGGATGCGTCGAACACTTCTGCCCGGCCACACCGGACGCTGTTGCGTGCCGGCGTTGTGGCGCTGTGTCTTGCTGCGGCAGGCGCGCTTGGCGGCTGCGCCGGTGGTGGCGCCGCGACGAACTCCGGCGCGTTTGCGATGGCGACCGACGCCAGCGGCCCCACCATCACATTTGAATCGATCGACGGCCCGCCGCCGCAAGTGTTCGACCGCATGGTCAGCGTGCTCGACAGCGAGACCAAGCTGCGCAGCCTTGCCATCGTCTCGCGCGATGCGCCCGCCGCCTATCGCGTGCGTTCCTATCTCTCCGCGCAGGTCATCAAGGGCCGCACGGTGATCGCCTGGGTCTGGGACGTTTATGACCACGACCAGCAGCGCACGCTGCGCCTGTCCGGCGAAGAACCCGCCGCCAAGGGCAGCCGCGACGCGACGCGTGATCCCTGGGCTGCCGCCGACGATCTGGTGCTGCGCAAGATCGCGCAAGCCGGCCTCAGCGGCCTTACCGGCATGGTCGATGGCACCCCTGCCGACACCCCGCCATCGGCGCCTGCTCCCGCAGGCAAACATGCCGGCCCGGCGGTCGCGAGCAATGATGTGCCGGATGCCGCCGGAAGTTCCAATATCGCCGCGCTGGGCTACACCGACCATTAGTCAAATCCCGGAAATGGCACTCATTTTTGCCCAGGAAAACGCCCCTCGCGGGTTGCCAGTGGCGGTATCGGCCTGATATTCCCTCGCTCGTTGAATTGGCCGGTTCCAGGGAAACCCGATATGCTGAACAAGGTCTCCAGCAACGTCCGGGGAGAAGCCTCGATGTCGGCCAAGAACGGCTCCATCAAGCTAGTGGCCGGCAATTCCAACCCCACGCTTTCCCAAGCGATCGCGGACGGGCTCGGCCTGCCGCTGACCAAGGCCGTAGTCCGGCGCTTTGCCGACATGGAGATTTTCGTCGAAATCCAGGAAAACGTCCGCGGCTCCGACGCCTTCATCCTGCAATCGACCTCGTTTCCGGCTAACGACCACCTGATGGAGCTCCTGATCATCACTGACGCGCTGCGCCGCTCGTCCGCGCACCGCATCACCGCGGTGATCCCCTATTTCGGCTATGCGCGGCAGGACCGCAAATCCGCCTCCCGCACACCGATCTCGGCCAAGCTCGTCGCCAATCTGATCGCGCAGGCCGGCGTCGACCGCGTCATGACGCTCGACCTGCATGCCTTGCAGATCCAGGGCTTCTTCGACATCCCGACCGACAATCTCTACGCCTCGCCGGTGATGGTGCGCGACATCAAGGAAAAGTTCGACCTTGCCAATGTGATGGTGGTCTCGCCCGATGTCGGCGGCGTGGTCCGCGCGCGCGGCCTTGCCAAGCGCATCAACACCCCGCTCGCCATCATCGATAAGCGGCGCGAGCGGGCCGGCGAGTCCGAGGTGATGAACGTGATCGGCGACGTCGCGGGCTTTACCTGCATCCTGATCGACGACATCGTCGATTCCGGCGGCACGCTGGTGAACGCGGCCGATGCGCTGCTCGCCAATGGCGCCAAGGAAGTCTACGCCTACATCACCCACGGCGTGCTCTCGGGCGGCGCGGTGACCCGCATCACCACTTCGCGGCTGAAAGAGCTTGTTATCACCGACTCGATCCAGCCGACCGAAGCGGTGCGCAAGGCCGCCAACATCCGCACGCTCTCGATCGCCGGCCTGATCTCCGAAGCGATCGCCCGCACCGCGGCGGAAGAATCGGTCTCCAGCCTGTTCGACTGATCTGCGCGACTGCCCCGACGCATTTTGCGATCTCTTCAATCGTGCCCCGGCCTTGGCACGAGATTCATGATCGTCCGCGTAAAGCCGCCATCGACGACGATCTCGTCCCCGTTGACATATGACGCGCGGTCACTGGCGAGGAACGTCACGGCATCTGCAATATCCTGCGGCATCGCGATGCGGCGCATCGGTGTTACTGCGGAGCGGCGCTCGGTCACCCCGGGCGTATCGTAGAAGGCCTGGCTCATCGGCGTGATCACCATGCCCGGGCTGACGACGTTGCTGCGGACGCCTTCGGGACCCCACTCGCTCGCGAGCTGGCGCGACAACATGATGACGCCAGCCTTGCTGACGCTGTAGGCGCCGCTCTTGCCCTGCGCGTTGCTGCCGGCGATCGAAGCGACATGCACGAGGCTGCCGCGCCCGAGCTTTCGCATCTGCGCCCCAAAAGTTTGCGCGCAAAGAAAATAACCGGTGAGATTGACCGACAGCACCAGATTCCATTCGGCGAGGCTGAGCGTGTCGAGCGTGCCCGGCCGCAGGATCGCAGCGGCATTGACCAGCACGTGGCAAGGACCGAGTGCCGTCTCGATCGCCTTCGAAGCCTGCTCGATACTGTCCGGGTCGGTCACATCGCAGGACGCGGTCACATGGCGGTTGCCAGGCAATTCCGCGCGCGTCTTCTCCAGTCCCTGCTCGTCGCGATCGATCGCGGCAACATGGGCCCCGGCCCTGGCCAGATTGACCGCGACCGCGCGGCCGATGCCGCCGCCCCCGCCGGTCACCACGCAGACGCGGCCAGCCAGGCCCAGCCAATCGGAGGAAAGCTGTTCGTTCATGGGCGTCCTCGCTCTTCTTTTTCGATTGGATGCAGGATGCGGCAACGTTTTCAAATGTCAAACAGCTACTCGGTGTCGTCGCCCGGCTCGACCGGGCGACCCAGTATTCCAGAGGCGTCAGTGCTTGAGCCGAGACGGCTCTGGGATACTGGATGCCCCGGTCAAGCCGGGGCATGACAGCGGAGTTTTTGGAGAACGTGACTCCGCATTGCCGCGGCACGAAATGCCCGGGTGATGCATCATCATCGTCCCTCGGGTTAAGAGGGCGCAGGGAATGCCGGTGCAACGATCGCACCCGCAGCCTTGCGTGCAAGTGAAGAAAGCACGCAAGCAAGTCACCACAGGTACGTCGAATGATCCGACATTCCCTGCGCGATTGGTGTTAACGGTCTATCCGCGCGCTCTCCCCGGTGTACCGGGCTTGTTAGCCACCGTCGCTTCTCGCGTTATGTCTTGCGAGAAACTTGATCCCAGCGTCGGGGGACCAGGACCACGCGCCTTGACCGTCCGCAACGTCTCACCGCTCGTCGTGCGGCGCCGTTCGCGTCCATCGCATCCCGCCTCCACGTTCGTGACGACGCGTACGCCCCTCTTGCGAGTCGGGATGACAGGAGAAAATCATATATTTCTGAAAAACGGAAGCGATTTATTTTTCGTGGCGCCTCTTGAACGCGCAGATCATATTGGGGCGGCTCGCGAAATTAGCTTTTTGGCGCGCTGCCATCATCACGTGTATTGCGCTGCTGATGAGCGACGCGTCGCTCAACGTTGACCAATCCGATTTGCCCGACGGCGGACAAATGCGGTCCGACATCGCCCGCGCTCAAGCCCGGTTGGTTTCCGGCCTGCCCGGATGCGTGCCGGCGCGTTGCGGCAACAGCGCGACGCAGGCGATGATCAGCGCTGCGAGGATGGCCGAGGCATAGTAGCGGCTGAAATTGAGCCCGCCGTTGCTGAGCGGCTTGTCGAGGAGGTCACCGAGAGTTGCGCCCAGCGGCCGGGTCAGGATGAAGGCGGCCCAGAACAACAACGTGTGAGAAATCGATGTGGCGTAATAGGCGGCTGCGATGGCCAGGAGGCCTGCGCCGAACACCAGTGCACCGAGCTCATAGCCGAGCCCGTTGGTATCGGCCATCCAGTCGCCGAGCGCGGTGCCAAGGGTCTGGGAGAACAGGATCGCGACCCAGTAGAACATCTCGACCCGCGGCGTCGAGACCGTGTTGACCGAGATGGATCCTTCCGCGCGATACCAGATCGTGAGCGAAGCCAGAAGCAGCACGAGCAACAGCGACGCGCCGCCGGGATAACCGATGCCGAGCGAGCGGTCGGCGAAGTCGGCCATGGTGGTGCCCGCCGTCGTGGTGGCCACGATGACGAACCAATAGAGGAACGGATGGAATTTCCGCGCCAGGATCTGCGCGATGACCGCGGCGACGAAGATGCCGATGAAGATCACGCTGCTGAGCGCATAGCCGAGATTCATCGACATGGACACGGCATCGCCGCCGGTTTCGCCCAGCGTCGTGGCGAGGATCTTGATAATCCAGAAGATCAGCGTGACTTCCGGAACCTTGCTTCTTTCGATGTCCTGGACCATGCCTGTGTACCCTTCTTTCGTCCGACTCGCCCCCGAGCGGATTGCGCAGGGGCGAGTTGCGCTTCTGTCGCGCGCCGCAGCCGGTTGAGATGATCGAGCGAGGCGAGCGCCGCGTCCGGCCTGGCGGCGGCAAGCGCCAGCACAAAGGCTTCGAGACCGACAAGCGTCGCGCCATGCAGGGCGATCTGCCCCGGACGGCCGCGCGGAATGGCGACGCAGACATCGGCCAGCCTCGCAAGCGGCGTATCGTCGGCTTCGGTGATCAGCACACTCGGCAACGCCAGCGCCTTTGCCTCTGACAATACGGCCTTCACCTCGCGATAAAGCCGACCATAGGCGAGGATCAAGAGCGCGTCGCCCGCCTGCAGATCGAGCAATTGATCGGCCAGCATCGAGCCGGTGGCATTGATGCTCCGGCTGCGCCGGCCGCTGCGCGTGAGCAGCATGGACATATAGGTCGCAAGCGCCGCCGACGGCCCGATGCCGAACACGGCGATGCGCGAGGCACCGTCGAGCAGGCGGACGGCAGCCGCGATCTGGGCACGACATCTTTCGGATCGCAGCACGGCCATGCTTTCGGCGTGGGTCTGGAGAATACTGTCGATCGCCTTGCCCGTGGTCTTCTCCACATCGACCAGCGTGCGGCGCATGTCGTCAGCCGGCGTCGAGCCGGCCCCTGCCCTGAGAATGGCCGACTTCAGTTCGGCCAGGCTCGGAAATCCGAGGCTCTGGATCGTGCGCAGGACGGTGGCGTCGGAAGTTCCGATGCGCTCACCCAGCGCAGCGGCGGAGCTTGCCAGAACGATCTGGCGGTTCTCATCGATGAAACGCGCGACGCGCAAACCTGTTGCACCGAGCAGCGAGCTTGCCTGCTTCAACATGCGATCGAGATTGCGATCGGTTCCAGTTGCAAGTCGGACGTTCACGCACGATTCTCGTCATGTAGTGAAATGGAACTCGACATACGATCGTGTAGCATATACTACATGGCGGAGATGGGAAGCGGTTTCTGCGACGATGACACCACGCTTGTCACTTTGGATCGGCTGGCTCGCGCGCGCTTTCGCAGTGCTGGCGGTGTTGACGCAGCCGGCCGTCGCCGGGCCGCCGTTCGTGTCCGACGATCCCGAGCCCACCGATACCGGCCATTTCGAGATCTACACGTTCAATAACGGGACCAACACGCAGTCCGGCACATCAGGCGAAAGCGGAATCGATTTCAATTACGGCGCGGCGCCGAACCTGCAGCTCACCGCGACCGTGCCGGCAGGCTACACCGATGCCATGGGTGCGGGCACTCAGGTTGGCTTGAGCAATGTCGAGCTCGCCGCGAAATATCGCTTCCTGCACCAGGACACGTTTGGTCTCGACGTCAGCGTTTTCCCGCGCGTGTTCCTGCCCAGCGGCTCCGCAACGATCGGCGACAATCACGTTTCGCTGTTGCTGCCGATCTGGGTGCAAAAGGATTTCGGTCATGGATGGTCGGCATTCGGCGGCGGCGGATGCTCGTTCAATGAAATCCGGGCTGCGGATTTTTGTCAGGCTGGCGGCGTCCTGACCTATCAGCTCCTGCCCAAGTTGCAGATCGGCGGCGAGCTGTTCCATCAGACCGCGGACAGGCAAGGCACGCCCGCGTCCACCAGCCTCGGGATCGGGTGGCGCTATGACCTGACCGATAATTATCACCTGCTCGGCTATGTCAGGCGCGGCATCGAGAACACGGACGAGACCGACCGCTACTCCTGGTATGCCTCCGTGCTGTTCACGTTCTAAAAGCTGGATGAATCGATTTGTCCGCATATTC
>Ga0157369_10009598_pt1 | contig 11066 bp, 8 predicted proteins | sample C25metaG_FD_113461 | JGI IMG/M metagenome (GOLD analysis project Ga0157369, IMG submission 113461) | Corn rhizosphere microbial communities from Kellogg Biological Station, Michigan, USA - C2-5 metaG | ecosystem: Host-associated > Plants > Roots > Rhizosphere > Soil | place: USA: Michigan... | reverse complement strand
GCGCCGGCGCCGGCGCCGGCCGCGGCCGGATTACGGCGCTCGACGTTTGCATCTTCGACCTCAGCACGATGCACCTCACATTGACGTGTTTGGTGAGAGGCGCAGGACGAAGTGTCGACGCCAGCGTCGCTCTGCTTCGCACTGCGGCAATCTGCGAGGGCCGTGAAACCTTCTGGGTCTTGGTACGTTTCTTTCTTTTTTGGGGACGGTATGGCGGAGTCCGGCGACGAGGACCACGAACAGGAGCGCATCTCGACGGGCTGCGTGGGGTTGGATGATATCCTGGGCGGCGGGCTGGACCGCGACCGACTTTATCTCGTCGAAGGGCGTCCCGGTTCCGGCAAGACGACGATCGCCATGCAATTCCTGCTGGAGGGTGTGCGGCGGGGCGAGCGGGTGCTCTACGTTTCCATGTCGGAAACCAAGCGCGAGCTGCAGCTCGTGGCGCAGCGGCACGGCTGGCCACTCGAGGGCCTCGACATCTTCGAACTGATCCCCGCCGAGACCACGCTCGACGCCGAGAAAGAACTGACCGTCCTTCACCCGGCGGAGGTGGACCTCAGCGAAACCACGAAGATGATCTTCGCTCAGGTCGCCGAGATGGATGCGAGCCGGGTCGTCATCGACAGCCTTTCCGAGCTGCGCCTCCTCGCGCAGGATCCTCTGCGTTATCGCCGACAGGTCCTGGCGCTCAAGCACTATTTCGGGCGCCGCAACTGCACCGTGCTGATGCTCGACGACCTAACCGCCGACCATGCCGACCTGCAGCTTCATTCGATGGTACATGGTGTGATCCTGCTCGAGCAGCTCGCCATCGACTATGGCGCCCAGCGGCGCCGTATCAGCATTCCCAAGATGCGCGGCATCCAGTTCCGCGGGGGCTATCACGACTTTTCGATCGTACCCGGCGGGCTCGAGATATATCCGCGATTGGTCGCGGCCGAGCACCATACCGATTTCAGCGAGGAATATACGCCGAGCGGCAATGCCGAGCTCGACAAGCTGCTCGGCGGCGGCCTGGAGCGCGGAACCAACGCGCTGCTGATCGGGGCCGCAGGCGTCGGCAAGTCCTCGCTCGCGCTCTCCTTCGTGATGGCTGCCGTCAAACGCGGCGAGCATGCGGTATATTTCGCGTTCGATGAGGGCCGCGGCACACTCACGGCTCGCTCGCACACGATTGGCCTCGACATCGGCCCGGCAATCGCCGCGGGAACCCTGCGTGTGCAGCAGATCGATCCGGCCGAGATGTCGCCGGGCCAGTTCGCCGCCCTCGTTCGCCGCAGCGTGGAGCAGGACAACGCTCGGGTCATCATCATCGACAGCCTGAACGGCTACCTCAACGCCATGCCGGACAGCCGCTTCCTGATCCTGCAGATGCACGAGCTGCTTTCGTATCTCAACCAGCAAGGCGTGCTCACCATCCTGGTATTGGCCCAGCATGGCCTGGTCGGGCCGATGGATACGCCGCTCGACGTCAGCTACCTCAGCGACGCCGTGATCATGCTGCGCTACTTCGAGCACGCCGGCACCGTGCGGCGGGCCCTGTCGGTGGTGAAGAAGCGCAGCGGCCAACATGAGCATACGATCCGCGAGTTCCAGCTCGGCCGGAACGGGATCATCTTGGGGCCGCCGCTCACCCATTTCCGCGGCGTCTTCTCCGGCACCCCGGTCTATACCGGCGACAGCAGCCCGCTGCTCAGCGATGTCCATCGGCGCAATGACTGAATCGCCTGCCGATCGAGTCCTCATCCTGGCCCCCGTCGGGCGTGACGGACCGGCGTCGGCAGAGTTGCTTGCCAAGGCCGGCCTGCGCTCCCTGGTCTGTGCCACCTTCCCGGGGCTCATCGAAGCGCTTCATCTCGGGGCGGCCGCCCTGTTCGTCGCCGAGGAAGCCCTGTTCGGCCGTGATCTGGAGCCGCTGCAAGCTTGGCTGGCCGCCCAGCCGCCATGGTCGGACCTGCCGGTCATTATCCTGACCAGTCACCGACAGGATCCGCGGGTCGCAGCGTGGCGTCAGAAGCTGGTGGCGTTGCTCGGCAACGTCTCGATGCTCGAGCGGCCGGTCCATCCGATCACCCTGTCCTCGACCCTTCAGGCGGCGGTGCGTGCGCGCCAGCGGCAGTATGAGGTCAGAAGCCTGATCGAGGCGCGCGAGCGGGCAGCGGAGCAGTTGCAGCGTCGCGTCGACGAGGCGACCGCCGAGCTGCGCGAGCAGATGGATAATCGCGCCCGCATCGAGGATGCGCTACGCCAGGCACAGAAGATGGAGGCGATTGGCCAGTTGACCGGAGGGGTCGCCCACGATTTCAACAACCTGCTGATGGTGATCATCGCCGGCCTCGAGATGATCGAGCGCCATCGCAACTCCGAGCGGTTCGGCTCCCTGGTGGACGGCATGCGCAACGCCGCCCAGCGTGGCGCCTCGCTCACGCGCCAACTGCTGGCCTTCTCGCGTCGCCAGCCGCTCAAGACCGAGCCGGTCGATCTTGCGCGCCATTTCGGCGGCATGCGGGAGCTGCTCGACCGCAGCATCGGCAGCAACATCCGGCTGGTCACGGACTTCTCGCCCGATCTTTGGCCGGTCGAGGTCGATCCCAGCGAACTCGAGCTGGTCATCCTCAATCTCGCCTTCAATGCGCGAGACGCCATGCCGGACGGCGGGACCATCACCGTCCAGGGTGAAAATCTGCCGGACGGCTTCGTTCGACTGACAGTGGCCGACACCGGCTCGGGTATGGCGCCCGACGTCGCTGCCCGCGCCTTCGAGCCGTTCTTCACCACCAAGGAGGTTGGCAAAGGCTCGGGACTGGGGCTTGCGCAGGCCTATGGCTTCGCCCGCGAGTCAAGCGGCACGGTGCAGATCCAATCCGAGCCCGATCACGGCACGCGCATCGTGCTTACCCTGCCGCGTTCCGATTCCACCGTCCCGGAGCGGTCTCGTGAGGAGCCCCCGGCATCGGCCGAGGCGGCCAACCATCCGGCCGGCCACATCCTGCTCGTCGAGGACGATGACGAGGTCGCGCGGCTGGTGAGCGAGATGCTCGATCAGCTCGGCTACGACGTGTTGCGAACGGCGACCGCGTCAGGCGCACTGGGCGCCCTGGCGAACGGCCGCGAGATCGACCTGGTATTCTCCGACATCATGATGCCGGGCGGGATGGACGGTGTGGGGTTGGCGCGCGAGCTGCGCCATCGCCGACCGCACCTGCCGGTGCTACTGACGAGCGGTCATCCTGGCGCCGCGCATCTCGACATGGCGGACGAGGGCCTTCGGGTACTGGCCAAACCCTATCGGCTGGATGATCTGCGGACGGCGCTGGCCGAGGCTTTTCGCAGCGCCGCCGCGTGACTCTCGATTTCCATCCCTGTCGATAACGCGGCGTTCCGAAGCCCCGGTTGGGCAATGGCTCGCGAAAATGCGCAAGTTTCTAGTCCTCGCGAGGCAGGGCCATTGCCCATAATGGGTCCACGACGCGCGTGGAGGTAAACTCTCGGGTCGATGCGCGGTCGGAACGCTCGTGCTGTTTGGACCGTGGCGCATCCTGGCGCTCATACACGCCTGTACTGCGCTCGAATCATGAGCGAGCCGGAGGCCTGCGGCCCGGAAGTCGATGAGTTGGCGCGGTTAGCGCGGTTAGCGCGACCCCCTGCAGCCTTCCATTTTTCGACTCGGCAAGAAATGGAAAAAATGGAGATAAAGGGACATAAATGGTCAGGCCGCTTCTTTCCAGGCCGCGTCCACGACGGTGACGATGTCGCGCATGATCTGCGTGAGGTCGAAATCCTTCGGCGTGTAGACGCGTGCGACTCCGGCCTTGATCAGCAGCTCGGCGTCGGCCGGCGGGATGATGCCGCCGACCACGACCGGCACGTCGCCGATGCCGGCCCTGGCGAGGCCGTCGAGCACGTCGCGCACCAACGAGACATGGCCGCCCGACAGGATCGACAGGCCGACGACATGCACGCTCTCCTCGAGGGCTGCGTTGACGATGCGGTCGGGCGTGAGACGGATGCCCTCGTAGACCACTTCCATGCCGCAGTCGCGGGCGCGCACGGCGATCTGCTCGGCGCCGTTCGAATGACCGTCGAGGCCGGGCTTGCCGACCAAAATCTTGATCCGCCGGCCGAGACGCCGCGACACCGTCTCGACCTCGCGGCGCGCTGCTTCGAGGCGGCCATCGGTGACGCCGATCGCGCGCGCGACGCCGGTCGGCGCGCGGTACTCGCCGAACACGGTACGCAGCGTCTCGGTCCATTCGCCGGTGGTGACGCCCGCCTTGGCGCAGGCGATCGAGGCCGGCATGACGTTGCGGTCTTCCTTGGCGGCAGCGGTGAGGTCGGCGAGCGCCGCCGTCACCGCGCTGGCGTCCCGTTCGGCGCGCCAGGCGTTGAGGCGCTCGACCTGCTCGCGCTCGACGGAGTCGTCGACGGTCAGGATCGCCCCCTCGCCGCCGCTGAGCGGGGAGGGCTCGCCCTCGGTGAAGGCATTGACGCCGACCACGGTCTGCTCGCCCGCCTCGATGGCGGCAAGGCGCCTGAGGTTCGATTCGACCAGCCGCTGCTTCATGTAGGCCGAGTCGATCGCGGCCACCGCGCCACCCATGTCGGCGATGCGCTGCATCTCGGCCAGCGCCTCGGCCTTGAGCTGCTCCACCTTCCTGGCGATCTCCCGGCTGCCGTCGAAGATGTCGGCGTATTCCAGCAGGTCGGTCTCGAACGCCACGATCTGCTGGAGTCTCAGCGACCATTGCTGGTCCCACGGCCGCGGCAGGCCGAGCGCCTCGTTCCAGGCCGGCAGCTGCACCGAGCGGGCGCGCGCGTTCTTGCTCATCACCACGGCGAGCATCTCGAGCAGGATGCGGTAGACGTTGTTCTCCGGCTGCTGCTCGGTGAGGCCGAGCGAGTTCACCTGCACGCCGTAGCGGAACAGCCGCTGCTTGGCGTCGGCGACGCCGTATCGGTTCTTCGTGATGTCGTCCCACAGCTCGGCGAAGGCGCGCATCTTGCAGATCTCGGTGACGAAGCGGATACCCGCGTTCACGAAGAACGAGATGCGACCGACCACCTGCGGGAAGTCGGCTTCCGGCACTTGGCCGCGCGTCCGCACCGCGTCGAGCACGGCAATCGCGTTCGCCAAAGCAAAGGCGAGCTCCTGCATCGGCGTCGCGCCGGCTTCCTGCAGGTGATAGCTGCAGACGTTCATCGGGTTCCACTTGGGAACCTCGCGATAGGTGAAGCCGATCGTGTCGGCGGTCAGGCGCAGCGACGGCTCGGGCGGGAAGATGTAGGTTCCGCGGCTCAAATATTCCTTGATGATGTCGTTCTGCGTCGTGCCCTGGAGCTTCGCACGCGCGACGCCCTCGGCCTCGGCGGTCGCTATGTAAAGAGAGAGCAGCCACGCCGCCGGCGCGTTGATCGTCATCGACGTGTTCATGCGGTCGAGCGGGATGCCGTCGAACAGGGTGCGCATGTCGCCCAGATGGCTGATCGGCACGCCAACCTTGCCAACCTCGCCCTTGGCCAGCGGATGATCGCTGTCGTAGCCGGTCTGGGTCGGCAGATCGAAGGCGACCGACAGGCCGGTCTGACCGCGCGCGAGATTGGTCCGATACAGTTCGTTGGACTTGGCGGCCGTCGAATGGCCCGCATAGGTCCGGATGAGCCAAGGCTTGTCGCGGGTCGGTCTGCTCATGGCAACCTGCCTACACCGAAGGATATTGCGCCGCAGCATAAAATGTTTCGCGCTGCAGCTGGTTCCCATGTTCGGGATAACACATCCCATGCAATTTGCAGTAAAGTACCTTCATGCAACCTGCGCGATGAATCGGCGTTTACTGGGCACGGGAGACTACCGATGGTGCTTAAGCTTGTTGAATGGGCAATCCCGCTCTTCGTCTCCGTGCTGCTGATCCAAGTCGTGTCCGACATGCTTTACATGCGGGCGACGGAGTCCCGGCCGGCGCTGAATGACCGGTACAACGAGCGGCCCCGCCTTCCGATCCATGTGATCGACCGCGATGCCAAGGCGGGCAGTATCATCACCTGAGCCGTTTTCACTCAGGGAGCAGTGCAAAAACCGCTTCACGTGCAGTCGGTGTGTTGGCCATAGTTGCGACAATGCCGATCAAGTGGACGATTTCCCATCCCGACCGGATGGTGATGATGCAGGCCGATGGCGAGATCTCCTTGCCGGAAGCCGAGGAGTATCTCGACGCGCTGGTGGTGGCCGACGCGATGGCCTACGCCAAGCTGGCCGACTGCTCGAACATGGTCACCCATGTGAGCGACGACGAGATGATGCAGCTCGGCGCACGCATGCGCGCCTACGCCTCGGTGATGAAGGGCGGTCCGCTGGCGTTCGTCGTGACCTCGCCCGAGCTGCACGACTATGTGCGCCGCTACATCAACCTCGCCGCGGCCGAGCGGCCGGTGAAGATCGTCAGGACGGTCGACCAGGCGCGCGACTGGCTGAAGACCCAGGGCGCCGCTTCCTAGCGCTACCGGCGCGCCTTGTAGGCAAGCCAGGCGACGATCGCTTCCAAGTCCTGATCGCTCAGCGTGTCCGGGCCGAAAGCGGGCATCTTGCGGTCGGGCCAGTCGCGCACCTTGGCGGGATTGCGCAGCAGCTGGCGCAGCGCGGCAGGCTGAAGATAGTCCACCGGATTCATCGGCTTGCCGAGATCGGGACCCTGCTCGCCTTCGCCGGCGCCCTTGAAGCGGTGGCAGGCGATGCACAGCGCCACGTAGCGGTCGAGCCCACGCCGCGCCGGATGGGTGGCCGGGACGTCGTCGCCGACTGCGAGCACTGGCCAGCGCTTGTAGGGGCTGTCGGTCACCTGCAGGGCCGCGAGCTTGTAGGCCCAGTATTCGGAGCTGATCTCGTCCCGCTTGGCATCCTGCCAGATCACGAAGAACGGCCCGGCAGTTCCGGCGTTCCTGCCCGGCATCGTCGGCCACGGACGCGCCGGATCCTGGATCGCGACCAGCGCTTGCGGGCGCAGCGCCAGCCGCGCCGGCACGCCGATCGAGAACTGGTCGGTGGCGATCAGCTGCACGTAGTCGTCGGCCGCGACCGCCAGCCCCGTCAGCAGCGCGCTCACCGGGATCGCGCGGTAGGTCATCGAGCGCCGATAGACAGGGTCGTCGATCGTGACGGTGCGTGTCGCCGGATCGGCGAGCAGCGCTGCCGCGCTCACCGTCTTCTCCGTCTGCCGGTCGGCGATGCGCAGCGACTGCGCCGAGACCGTTGCAGCAAGCAGCCAGACCAGGAGGAAGGCAAGGACGCTGCGGCCGGTCACGCCGTGATGCTCTGCCCGCCGATGCGATGATCCTTCAGGACCTCCGGCCGGAAGGCGAGGCCGTGGCCGGGCCGTTCGGGCGGAGCCATCATGCCGTGCTTGTTGGGCAGGATCGGCTCGATCCAGAGATCGTCGTTCCAGGTCATGTACTCGAGCCAGCTCGCGTTCGGGATCGAGGCGAGCAGGTGGATCATGTGCTCGTGGAACAGGTGCGGCGCGACCTTGATACCCCATGGCTCGGCCGCGGCCGCGATCTTGCGCAGCTCGGTGTAGCCGCCGCGCATCGGGTCGGGCTGCAGGATCGGCACCGGATGCGGTGCCTCGAAGAACGGCCTGAGGTCGTTGCGGCCGAAATGGCTCTCGCCGCCGACGATCCGCGTCTTCAGTGCCGCGGCGATGCGGCGGTAGCCGGTGAAGTCCTCGGCCACCACCGGCTCCTCGAGCCAGTAGGGATCGAACTCGTCGATGCGATGGCCGGCCTGGATCGCGGTGTCGGCATCCCAGCCCATGTTGACGTCGATCATGATCTCGACGCCGCCGCCCATCGCCTCGCGCATCGCCTTGACGTTCAGCACGTCCTCGCGCCACGGCCGGATGTGGGCAACCTGCATCTTGATCGCCTTGAGGCCCATCGCCGTGAACTCCTTGGCGCGGGCGATCATGCCGTCGCGGCCGAGGCCGCGAAAAACCCCCGACCCGTAAGCCGGTACCTCGCTGCGCGCCGCGCCCCACAGCCGGAACAGCGGCAGGCCGGCGCGCTTGCCGACGAGGTCCCACAGCGCCATGTCGACCGCGCTCTGGGCGAATACCGTGACCCCCATGCGGCCCAGCCAGAAGTTGTTCTTGTAGAGCGTCTGCCAGATCGCCTCGACCTCGGTGGCGTCGCGGCCCAGCACGTGCGGGGCGATCAGCTCCTTCATGCAGGCATCGATCGTCTGCAGGCCGCCGCGCAACGGATGCAGGTAGCTCATCCCGGTGAGGCCGCCCTGGGTCTCGATCTCCAGCACGTAGATCTCGCGCGGGCCGGGCGGCACCACGCCGGCCGCCGGCGGCGCGCCCTTCCACGGCACCCGCAGCAGGGTCGAGCGCATTTGCGTGATGGTGGTGGGCGTGGTCATCAGGCATACCTCCCGCGTCTTTGCCCCACTATGATGCCCGTCCAATGACTTCGTCCAACCGCGTCTACCTGTTCGACACCACCTTGCGAGATGGCGCCCAGACCCAGGGCGTCGACTTCACGGTCGCGGACAAGGCGGCGATTGCGCGCGAGCTCGACCTGCTCGGCATCGACTACATCGAGGGCGGCTGGCCGGGCGCCAACCCGACCGACGATCGCTTCTTCGCCGAACCGCCCACGTTCCAGAACGCGAAGTTCGTCGCCTTCGGCATGACCCGCCGCGCCGGCCGCAGCGCCGCCAACGACCCGGGCCTGAATGCGATCCTGCAGACCAGGGCGCGCACCGTCTGCATGGTCGGCAAGACCTGGGACTTCCACGTCGACGTCGCGCTCGAGCTCGACCGCACCGAATATGTCGACATGATCGGCGATTCGATCGCCCACGCGAAGGGCCGCATGGACGAGGTGATGTTCGACGCCGAGCATTTCTTCGACGGCTACAAGGCCAACCCCGACTACGCGATGGCCTGCCTCAAGGCGGCCGAGGCGAACGGGGCGCGCTGGCTGGTGCTGTGCGACACCAACGGCGGCACCCTGCCGCACGAGATCGAGCGCATCGTCGGTGAGGTGACGAAGAAGATCGCGGGCGAGCGATTGGGCATCCACACCCACAACGACACCGAGAACGCCGTTGCCAACTCGCTGGCCGCGGTGCGCGCCGGCGTGCGCCAGGTGCAGGGCACGATCAACGGGCTGGGCGAGCGCTGCGGCAACGCCAACATGATCTCGCTGATCCCGAATCTGGTGCTGAAGATGGGCTTCGACACCGGGCTGAAGGACGGCGCGATGGCGCGGCTGACGCACCTGTCGCGCCTGCTTGACGACCGTCTGAACGTCGGCACCAACCGCAGCGCCGCCTACGTCGGCACGCGGGCCTTCGCCCACAAGGGCGGGCTGCATGTCTCGGCGGTCGAGAAGGACCCGCGGACCTACGAGCATGTCGATCCCGAGACGGTCGGCAATTCGCGCCTCATCGTCGTCAGCGACCAGGCTGGGCGCTCCAACATCATGGCGCGCTTCCGCCAGATCGGGCTGGAGGTCGACCCCAAGGATCCGGGGGTCGCCCGCCTGCTCGAGATCGTTAAGGAGCGCGAGGCCGAGGGCTATGCCTACGACGGCGCCGACGCTTCATTCGAGCTGCTGGCCCGTCACGAGTTACACACCGTGCCCGACTACTTCGCCTTGCAGAGCTTCCGCGTCCTGGCCGAGCGTCGGGTCAACGCCCGCGGCCAGCTGATCGCCCTCTCCGAAGCGACGGTGAAACTTGACGTCGCCGGCCGTCGGGCGATGGAGGTGGGCGAGGGCAATGGCCCGGTGAATGCGCTCGATGCTGCGCTGCGGAAGGCCCTGGTGCCGGTCTATCCCGAGCTGACCGACATGCGCCTGGTCGACTTCAAGGTCCGCATCCTCGACTCCGCCGGCGGCACTGCGGCCACGACACGCGTCATGATCGAGAGCGCCGACGCCAAGGGCCGCCGCTGGTCGACCATCGGCGTATCGCCGAACATTGTCGATGCCTCGTACAACGCCCTGTACGACGCCATTACCTACAAGCTGTTCCGGGATGGCGCCGCGCCGGCGACTGGCGGCCAGGCAAGCGGTACGGTCGGCAGTACCGCTAGGCCGGCCTAGCCAGCCATGTTCCGCCGTTGGTTGACGGTCGGGGCGGCTCGGCAGACCATATATAGATAATGGACGGCGAACAGCTCCCGCCTCAGGCACCGCCTATCGCGGTTGAGCCTCCTAAGATTGCGGTCGCGCGTCGGCCCCGTGTCGGCGGACGACGGCTTGCGCGCATTCTCATGTGGTCGCTGCCCTTCCTGGCGGGCGGCGCCGCGCTGTTCTTCTGGATGACGTCCGGTCGTTACGTCGAAACCGACAACGCCTACGTCAAGGGCGACCGCGTCTATATCGCCACCGAGCTCAGCGGTCCGATCGTCGAGGTCGCGGTCAAGGAGAACCAGCACGTCTCGCGGGGCCAGCTGCTCTACCGGCTCGACGACACGCCGTACCGTCTGGCGCTCGCCAAGATCGAAGCGGACATCGACATCCAGCGCGCCGAGATTCGCTCCCTGCGGGCGCAGTGGCGTACCAAGCGCGAGGACATCAAGGCGGCGCTCAGCCAACAGGTCTATGCCCAGGCCGACTTCGAGCGCCAGAAGGACCTTGCCGAGCGCAAGTTCGCGCCGGTCGCCAAGCTCGACGAATCGCGCATGGCCGCCGAAGTCGCGCGCCAGCGCATCGCCTCGCTGCAGGAGGATCTGCAGCGCATCGAGGCGCAGCTTGCCGGCGATCCCAAGATCAAGGTCGACGACCATCCCAAGGTGAAGCAGATGCTGGCGGCGCGCGAGGAAGCGCTGCTCAACCTGCGTCGCACCACGATCGAGGCGCCGATGGACGGCATCGTCTCCAAGGTGCTGGTGCCGGGCGCCTATGCCGTGATGGGCGTGCCGTCGATCGCCGTGGTCGCCGACAACGACCTCTGGATCGAAGCCAACTTCAAGGAGACCGAGCTTACCCGCGTGCGGGTCGGCCAGCCGGTCACCATCTGGATCGACACCTATCCCGACGTGAAGTGCACCGGGAAGGTC
>Ga0157369_10009594_pt1 | contig 11068 bp, 10 predicted proteins | sample C25metaG_FD_113461 | JGI IMG/M metagenome (GOLD analysis project Ga0157369, IMG submission 113461) | Corn rhizosphere microbial communities from Kellogg Biological Station, Michigan, USA - C2-5 metaG | ecosystem: Host-associated > Plants > Roots > Rhizosphere > Soil | place: USA: Michigan... | reverse complement strand
TTCGTTTTCTGAGCTGCCTGCGCGGCAGCGAACGTGCAGGCCCATCCGGTACCAGTAGCCGATGACTTTCTGAGCTGCCTGCGCGGCAGCGAACATCTTCCGGCCAATGCGTCACCCAATACCCAATTTCTGAGCTGCCTGCGCGGCAGCGAACAACTTGAACCTACAGTGCCCGTCAGGGCGTCCGTTTCTGAGCTGCCTGCGCGGCAGCGAACGGATGGCGTTCATTCCGTCACCTCGCGCCAATTTTCTGAGCTGCCTGCGCGGCAGCGAACACCGTGACGCCAAGCTCATGCCGCCACGTTCATTTCTGAGCTGCCTGCGCGGCAGCGAACTGCAGGCCGTATCGAGCGTGCAGGACACCAGCTTTCTGAGCTGCCTGCGCGGCAGCGAACCGGATTCGTGGTGATGTTCAGTGGTAGTGATCTTTCTGAGCTGCCTGCGCGGCAGCGAACGCCATTGTTTTCGGCGTGCCGTCGGCGTTGATTTTCTGAGCTGCCTGCGCGGCAGCGAACGTGCCTTCGGCCGCTTGGCGACAGGGCTATGTTTTCTGAGCTGCCTGCGCGGCAGCGAACAACGTCAAGGTTCCGGGCCTTGAGCGCGTTACTTTCTGAGCTGCCTGCGCGGCAGCGAACTTCGCTCGAGGCGATACGGCGATGAGCCCACGTTTCTGAGCTGCCTGCGCGGCAGCGAACGTTGAGAGCATCGTGTGCGAGCGCGGCGACTTTTTCTGAGCTGCCTGCGCGGCAGCGAACGTCCGGCTGGTGACGGACTGCCGTCGTCCAGTTTTCTGAGCTGCCTGCGCGGCAGCGAACCATCGGTCGCAGCCGCGCGTTTTCCTCGGTGATTTCTGAGCTGCCTGCGCGGCAGCGAACGCCGCGTATTTCCCCGGCAACAGCGCCTACAATTTCTGAGCTGCCTGCGCGGCAGCGAACTCAAGCATCGCCTTGCACTCGGCATCGCTATATTTCTGAGCTGCCTGCGCGGCAGCGAACAAGAGCGCATCGACGCGAAAATGGCGCCGCAGCAAGCATAACGGCAAAAAACGGCCGGCCAACCCAATGGGATGGCCGGCCGGCAAGTTGCTGATTCGCGAGGGCTGGCGCGAGGCGCTGAAAAAAGGGTCAGAACCAGGGCACGGTCGCGGTGGTGCTGAGGCCGTAGGTATTGAAGGTACCGGCGCTGGCGCGCACCTGCGTTTCGCCGAGGACGATGAACAGGCAGAAGGGCTGGCGGCTGCTGTGGCTGTGCAGTTGCAGGTAAGGCAGGTTGGGTTTGCGTTCCATGCTGGAGGGAATGGCGGTCGTGGCCTGCTCGATGGTTTCGCCCTTGCGTCGCATGCGACGGCGGCGCAGGCGCTCGGCGCTGGTCTTGAATTGGCGGCGCTGGACGGTGCGGTGGGCGGCTTTGGCGGGCGCTTTTCCGATGGGACTTGCGCGCACATGATCACGTATGCCGCGCAGCCATTCCGTTGCCTGCAACGTCTGCAGGCCGGCTTCGGTACCGTGCAGGCGCAGCGTGGTACCGAGGGTGCGTGGGCGCAAGCCGTAGCCCGGAAAGCTGATGCCGATGTCGTTCCTCTGCTGTTGTACCAAGGCAAGATGCAGGCGATCACATAGCGCGCCCAACAAATGCGGCGCCGCGATGTGCGGGTCATCCCGCAGGACGAGGTCGACAAAATGAGTGGTCATGCTCACTTCTCCGCGTCGCCGAACACGCCACCGCGGATCAGGGTGGCAATGACAAAGTGCTGTTGATCGATGGCGGGCACCTTGTCCTTGATGATCCAGCCGTCGAGCAGGCTGTAGAAATCGGATTTCTCTTTCGGCTGTCGCCAGGCGCGGCCCTGGGTGGTGACGGAACCATATGGTTCCACGGCGATCGGTCCATTGCTGGCGGCTTCGGAATACCAGGTGTCGATGGTGCGGAGGGCGTTGCCGATCTTCTGGGAATGAATGGCGGCAACCTTTTTGTCTCCGACCTTCACGTCGTACAACGTTTTGCTTTTCTTCACGGACTTGCCATTTACCGTTCGTGTTTGGCTTTGATCAAGGATCAGCTCCTGCGAGGGGAACACTTCCTGCCCCGCGCCGATGCGCACGAACGCAGTGACTTGAAGCAACACATGTGCATCGTTTTTGGTCAGTCCTTCGGCGATCAGCGCCGCCAGTTCCGAGAGGGCCTGTGCGTCGGCATCCGGCGCATCGAGGTCCAGCAAGGAATGCTTGAGCGCCTGGAATGTCCAGGTCTTGCCGGATTCGCCATTGCTGATCCGGGCCACGCTCACCTCCACTTGTTCGGCACCGATGCGGTTGCGCCACAGGAAGCGGCCATTGGCCAGGTTGGCGGCGTAGCGGCGGGCGAGTTCCGTGAAACCGTGTTGCTGCACGTAGCCAGTGACGGTGGTGGTGAGCTTCTGCCGGTACGCCGCATCGTTGCAGGCCGAGGGCTGGCCCGTGCCAGGCAGCACACGCAGGGTAAACTGCACTTTCAGCGTATCGGCCTCGGCCGGCAGGGTGGCGACATCCACGGTCTGGAGGTTTGCGTTTTCGATGGCGGCATCGAGCTTGGCCGGGTCCTGATCCTTGGTTTTCAGTCGATTGGAAATGGTTCCGCGTATCGATTTTTCGCGCAGCGTGATGGGCGTCCAGCCTTGGGCCGCATTGCGCGCACTCCAGTCGCCGCCAAACAGCAGCGCATCGGAGGGATCGAGCTTGCGCTCGAAAGCGAGGACGGAAGCGGTCTTGAGTTCGTTGGGCATGAGGGTTTCCTTGTCGAATCAGAGGGTGGTTTCAGGAGTACGGTAATCATTGCGACAGCGGTACAGACCTTCCTCGGGGCGGCTGTCGGCGTACCAAAGCAGGTCCTGCGGGCATCGCAGGCGGTGCGGCCCGATCCACTCGCCCATGGAGTACAGGCTTTCGACGAAGAGAAACGGCGTGGTGGCGTCGCGTGCATTGGGCACGCTGCCCGCGGCATGCAGTTCGCCCAGCGCGCCGTAGCCGACCGGAATGGGCACGATCCAGCCCGAGCCTTTGCTGCGATCGCTTTGCCAACCGCCTCTGCCTGCATTTGCAGCGGCGTCGTAGTGCCAGTTGCTGCGCGACAACGAGAGCCAGGCATCGAGCCGTGTCGCACCCGGGTTGTCGGTCTGGAGCTCGCGCAGGCGCCGATCGACCAAGTCATCGCGCGCCACCAGCGCGCTGCCCGGCAGCAGACGAGTGCGTAGTCGGTGGAAGGCAGCGGCGCGGTCGTCGGGGCGGTTGCTGGTGAAGTCCTCGATCCACGGACGACGGCGCGCTGCCGAGGGCAACAAGGTTCCGCCAGCCACGCGCATGGTCTGCAGCAGTTCGGAGATGGTTTGCAGGTCGCGGGGCTGGGCGTCCTGAGCCCAGTTTTCCGCCCACACCGCCAGCACCAGGCTCAGTTCGAGGTGGATTCGGCCTTCTTCGACGATGGCTGGCGAAGATGTTTTTCCATCCTTATCAATCCACTTTTTGTCCGCCGGAATATGAAGCGGGTTGCGGGTGAGCCGGAAGCTTTTGACGAACCCACCTTCCGTGGTTTGTTCCTCGAAGTCGTGGCAGATCACGCCGACGCCGTTGAATGCGAGATCGAGACCGGCCGTTCGCGCCTTGCGCTCCAGCGCCCACATCAGGCCAAGGAAGGCTGTGATGGAGGGGAAACCGTGTGTCAGCGGGCTGGAAATGGCGTTGGCGTTGCGCACCTTCAAATGGGGCAATACCACGAAGTGGGTGAAGTCTTCCGGGTTCATGCGGCACCTCCGCGCGCACGGCGCTGACGCGGGATGGGCCAGGCCACGTCGAGCACCGCCTTGCTGGCGAAATGGCGCATCTCGGCCTCGCCCAGCGCTGCCAGTTTGTCGCTGCGCTTGCGCAACTGGTGGTTGAGCCAGCGGCCGAAGCGAGTGGCGACTTGATCAGCCCAGTCGCCGTGTTCGTAGGCCGCGTTGAAAGCGATGTCGTCCTCGCGCCAATGCGGATGTTCGGGGTCGTCGCGCAGCGGCATCTCGGAGCGTTCCGGATCCAGCCAGAGCTGCTCGCACCGGGGCAGCTGACAAGCGTGGTCGCGCGTCCAGCCGGGTTGCTGGCGTCCGCGGATCTCGGCCCCGAATGAGGCCAACTCGTCCGCGATTTTCTGCAGGAGAGCGCCCACCCGATTGCGGGTATCCACATTGGGATCCGGATCGTTCTTGAGAAAATCGGCCAGCTCCCGAAGCAAAGACCGTACTTCACCGTAGAACAAGAATGCGCTGTGCTGGTCGGCAAACATCGAATCCGCCTTGCGCAGGTTCACACTTTCGGGCGACTTCCACGCAGGTGGCGGCAGCGACGAGAGCAGGTAGTTCACGCCGCGCCGCTCGCTGTTCAATTGCGAAACGTTTTGCGGTTTAGTGCCGCCCAGCTTGCGGATGGCCAGATTGCGGTAGTCTCGGTAGTGAAGGACGGCGGGCTTGTTGTCGCGTTTTGCCTGGCGTGCAGTCTTGTTGGTGTCACCAAAGCGGGCATCCTCAATGTCGGTGTGCACGACATGCGCCAGAGAGCTCGCGAACATCGGTTGCAGAAGGTGATAGTGGTGGTCGTCCGTTGGCGTATCGCCAGTCAGCCAATAAATCTGCTTGGCCATGGGGTGCGTGGTGAGCTGGGCATCTTCGCGCACCAGCGAGGCGAACGCGCGCATCCATTCCTGCGCGCGTTCGGCGTCATCGGACAGGGCGGCCTTCAGCTCCGCGTCTCCAGCCTGCATCCAGTCAAGCAGGCGCTTGCCTTCGACTTCCAGCTTCAGCAGTTTCCAGACGTCCAGCGCCGCCGCGTTGCCCACCACGTCTCGTGTGTATTGGCCACCCAACAGGTGACTACCGATTTCGGCGCGCTGTGGCAGGGCAGCCGGCGTCACATCCAGGTCGTTACCGCTCGCGTCGGGATGGGTGGCCTTCAATACGTGGGTAACGGCGCGAATCTGGTGCACCCGCCGCGCCGCATCAGCCAGCCAGGTGGCGTAGTCGTATTTCGACGCGGCCTCGGCATCGTCCTCCTTGCCTTTCAGCTTGGCGTCGCGCCGGGCTTCGATGAATGCGGCAATGGTGTAGTGAAACAGCGCGGAGCGAGTGGTTAGGAGCGGCGGATTCATCAAGTACCCCCTTTGTGATGTGGAGCGTTATGCCAGCAGGCAATCTCGCCAGATGAGACACCCCTCATGTGGACCACGCAGCGGCTGGCAGATACATGGCTTGGTTTGCGGAACCCAACGCGAATGGTCAAACGCCATGGGGTATGGATGCATCGCGGTTCGTCTGCTTTGAACTAACCGGTTCCGGGTGCCACCGCGGTGGCGTCGGAATGTCGAGCAGATTGGCAGTTCCCTAATCTGTGGGAGCGTCGATGGAGGACTTCGTGCACCCTCTTGCACGTCTGGCCTGTCGTGCGTAGGTCGGGGCCCGCTGTTCGCCCCAGTCGGCGGCGGCACCATTGTGTATCGAGTGTTTCTGTAATGCAACCACTGTACGCTGAAGTATGCCAACGTGCTCCATCAGCTAAAGGCGGCAAACCGGGTCGGAGCGCTACTTGGCGCAAGAGCATGGGTCTATCCGAACCGATCCGCTAGCATTGGCTTTCTGCTGGAAAAGCAGCTTAGAAAACTGTGCGCTGAAGCTTCCTGCCGCATAGGCAGACGACGTGCCGGTAGCGAAGTGGCTGCAAGACAGTCATTGCATGCACTGCTGGAGAGCTGCCCATGACCACCATGATTATTCGCAATCTGGATGGCGACCTGAAGACGCTGCTGTGCGCGCGGGCTGCGCAACATCGCAAGTCGATGGAAGAGGAAGCGCGCAGGATTCTGCGTGCTGCGCTACGGGCTGAGCCGTTAAGCGGGAGGGCGTTGCTGGACAGCATCCGCGCGACTGTGGGGCCGTATGGCGGGATCGATCTGGAACTGCCTCCGAGCGAGTTGCAGCGCGACCCGCCGGATTTCAGTTGATGATCGTGCGGGACACCAATGTCATCTCGGAACTGCTAAAGCCCGCGCCTGATTTGAAATTATTAATGCACCTCAACGTTGTTTGCTGACGCCCAGCCACGGGTCGTGGATCCAGCCCTGGCCGCTCGACGGCACCTCCACGATGGTGAATTTTTCGGCCGCGCGCGCCAGCGGCATGTCTTGTGCCTCGGCCTGCTCGCGCACCAGCGCGAGCAGGTCGAACGTACCCCACCGGCGGACCCCGGCTGCGGGACTCGAAATGACCTCGGAGACCAGCTCGTTCGCCGCAATGTTGCGCTTTTCGCCGCGCTTGCCGCCGAGCACGTCTTCCACGCGGCATGGCTTCAGCGTCTCATCGTCATCTTCTTCGGGCAACCAGGCCAGCGTGACGGTGAGCCGCACATCCTCGCGGAACGGCTGTTGCTGCGGCAGTACGCCGGTGAGCGCGGCTTGCGGATATTCCCAGCAGGCGGGCGCTTCCAACTGCGACTTTGGGCCGCGGCGGCGGGGTGAAGCCGGCGTCGGGGCGGGCGCTGCGGGCAGCATGGCGATGCGGAGTCGCTGGTGCTCCAGGTCCACCCAGCGCTCGCGTGGCTCAAGTTGTTCGCGCGGCTGGATTCGCGGGACGGCGGTGAGGTGTTGGTACTCGGATACGTCCAGCAGCTTCGTGAGGCTGTGGCTGGCAAGCAGGAACCGATCGGCATCCTCGAAACCCGGCCACACAAAGCATGCTTTTTGCCCGTTGCCTGGTTCCAGCCCTTTGAGGTTGGTATCGCACACCAGCACGTTCGGCGCCTTCGGTGGTGTGCGCCGGTGGCGGTGCACGCGACCCGCCAGCTGGATCAGCGAGCGCATGGACGAAGGTTCGGCGATGGCCCAATCGGCGTCCCAGTCGCGGCCTACTTCGCATACGGACGAGGCCAGTACCACGAACAGGTGATCGGCGGGCGAGTTCTGATCGTCAAGCGCGTGTCTCACTTCCGGCAACTGCCACTCCGTGCCGGGTGTGCGGCGATTGAAGGTGGCATCCAGCATCGCTTCGATGGCCGAACGTTGCGCCAATGGAAACCGCGCGTGGTACACGCACAGATGCAGGTGCAGGCCCTCCGGCATCGGATTCCGGATGAGCGCTTTCGCCACATCGAGGATCGGGTCTATGTTGGCCATGCGCACCAGTCCAAAGCTCACGCGCTTGCCGGTGGCCGGATCGGCCTGGGAATGCGCCGCGTGCAGGCGCAAGCACGCCGCGCGAACCTGATCGGCGAAGGCGGTACGGATATCCTGGTGGCCAAGACTGCGGTCGATGGGGACCAGTAGCAGTTCGGCGATCCGCAGGGGCGCGGCGGACTGCAGTTTTCCGACGCGACGTTTCACGAAGCCCGCGTGGGCGGCCGCAAACTCATCAGCGTTGTGGCAGGTTTGCGTGTGCACCCCGAATTCGTCGGTCCACAGGCAGGGCACTTCGAGGGCGGCATCTTCCTCGACCTGACGTTGACCGCGATTGCGGCGGTACTGGCGGCGCCCGGCCTGGTACGCCATGAACATGCCTTCCACCAACGCCGGCGGCAGGGTGGCCGAAGACAGCAGCACGCGGGCGCCCAGCATGCCGGCCCAGTGCACCAGGCGCGTCAGCGCGGGCAGATCGTCCAGGTCGTAATCGTCTAGTTCATCCAGTACCAGATCGCTGCTCATGAGGCGCAACATGGGCGCGATCTGCCGGCCGGCCCGCAGCGATTCGGTGGCGGGCGCAAGGTGGTCCACCGTGCACACCAGGATGGGTGCGGAAAGCAGCTTGCGAATGTCGCCATCGGCCAGTGCGCGCGAGAGCAGCGGGTGATCCGCAACATTGCCCTCGTAATAGACGTGGCTGTCTTCCTCGATCAGTTTCTGGGTTGAGGCCGAACCGCCGGCTTCCGCCTGAGCTTCGCGGTACTCGAACAATGTGCGATTGGCCGAGCCGCCGACCAGCACGGCCAGCTCGTCATCCCCGAGATTCAGGTCACGACGGTAACTCTGGCCGGTTTGCTGCGTGAGCGTGCGCAAGCCCAGGCCATAGCTCATGCGCAAGCCGAGTTGGGGTGGTGCCAAGGCATACAAGATGCGGGCATTGGCCAAGGTTTTGCCGCAGCCGGTGGATGCCATGTCGATGATGAAGGCGCCGTACTCGCGCGCGGCCTCGCGAATGCCGACCGCCGCATCGAAGGCCTTGTCCTGCCAGGCAAAGTGCGGGTCCGCGCTGCGCTTGCGCAAGCCGCGATGATGGCCAAGACGTGGCAGGTGGCGTTCGAAGTTGGGCAGCGCGTGGGCAACGAGGCTGGCGGTGTGGCCAACTCCAAGCAGGTGTTCCAGCAGCGATTGGTTGAGCGTCGTCTTGCCTTGCTTGTCTTTGCGGGTATTGGCAAACACCGCCTGACCGGACTGCACGAAGCGCTGGCGCCCGGCGACCGGCTTCTCATCGCCGTCCGCACCCAAGCTGGAATAATGATGGTCGGCCAGCATCAGCGTGAGGCGCGCAAGGTGCATTACGCAGGGATTGTCCAGCCAATCCGCGGTGCGCTTGCTCTTCAGTTCCAGCAGGGCCTTGGCCACGCGCGCAGCCTGTGTCCGCCATGCCGGTGCAATCACCGGCAGGCTGCCGGCCAATTGCCAGTATGGCTCGGCGTCCATTGCCGTGGAGTGTCGGTCGATTTCGTTCCAGTCGTGGGCGACCTGCGCCAGCGGCGTTTCCAGCCACGCCTGCTCGAAGCGTCCGGCGCGCTTGCCCAGCCAGTCCTGGCCGCTGCCATCTTGCCTCGGCACGGGGATCACCGGCAGACGATGATGCGTGACGATCAACCAGCCGATAGCGGCGGCCAGCGGTGCCTGCGCGGTGAGCGCACGGAACGGATGGCGGTCGATACCGCGATCAACGCCATCCCGCAGATACCTGCCCGACGCGGTCCACTCGGTGTCGTGGTCCGTTGATGCATCGGCCATCCGGGCCAGCCATCCGCCGTCGTCGTTATTCCCCACGAAGGCCAGAAACAATCGTAGCGACACCCATTCGTGGCGGTAGCGGTTGCGCTCGTCCCTTTTGCCGCGCAGGCGCTGCTGGAAAGCGACGCTGGCCTTGCCGAGATCGTGTAGCAGCGCAGCCAGCTGCGCGAGCAGGCGAATGTCTTGCGAGTAATGCCAGTCGTTCTCGTCGCCCTTGCGCAGGACATCGCGTTGCGTGCTGTTGGTGGGCACCGCGCCTTCGGAGTTGAACCGGCTGGCGTCACCCACGATCCACATGAGCTCGCTGTGGTCGTGGCCGCGGATCCAATGGCAGGCCACGGCGGTGTTCTTGCGCGCGGTCTTGCGCAGGAGCTTGCGCAGGGTATCCAGCCCGGCCTGCGTAATCGGCGTTTGCCAGGTGCGCTCGCCGCGGCGTTCGGCGAACTGGTCCAGGATGCGCCGGGTTTCCGTGAGCGCGCGCTTGTCACACTGGCTGATCAGCAGGACGTTCACGCGGATTGCGTCTTCGCCATGGCCAGCGCAGTCGTGTCGAGCGCGATTCGCTGCACCGTGTCCAGCATGAAATCGAGTGCCTCGCCGCGGGTCAGTGCTTCGATGCAGGCCTGGCGGAAGGCCTGTTCCTCATCGCCGCGCATCGCGGACAGGAAGGCTTGCGGCAGGATGGTGGCATCCTTCACGAGATCGGCCACGTCGAAGACCAGCCCGCCACGGCGGGTCTTGCCGTGCAGGACGGCCAGTCCGTGCGGCAGGCCCAGCACCCAGGCGGCGGTCGCCCCGAGACCGTAGGCGAGATAGTTGCCATGATCAAGGAAGCGGTTGGCCGGATCACCGCCGCTGCCGCGCTTGGCACGGGTGAACTCGCCGTAGCCCACCGCGTCCACCGCGAGCTTGAACAAGGCCTTGGTGAGGCGGGCTTCTTCGGTCAGCAGTGCGACGTTTTCGGTTGCTGCGTCGATCCGGTCGTGCGTCTGTTCCAGCAGCGCATCGAGCCGCCCGAGGGCCACCTTGAAACCTGCCTCACGCAGCGGCGAAGCGTTCCAAGTGGCGCGGATGCGCTGGGCACGCTCGTGCTGGAAGGCCTTGGCGGCGGCGAGGCGCAGGTCATCGTCGAACCAGAACCGCACCCACGCCTGCAGGTATTCGGTAGGGCGGTATTCGCTCTGCGGCGAAAACCATGCGACTTCGATATTCACCTCGTTGGCCGAAAACAGGGGCGTGCCGCCACCGCCGCAGAAGCCGACCAGCACGCCGGCCTTGGCCAGTTCGCGCATGGCGGCCTGCGTGATGGAGGTGCCGGTGCCCAGCAACACGCTGGTGGTGTTGGCGATGGGAATGTTCCCTTGCCAGCGTCGGTGACATATTCCACCCGCCCGCCGTTGACCAGCACCCGGCAATGCTCGAGGTAATAGAGGTTGGCCCGCTTGGAGTGCAGGATCGATTTCAGCTCCGACGGACCTATATCTTCCACGCCGCTTCCTCACTAGCAGGCTGTTGAGAAACTCCCCGACGCGGATCTTGTCATAGATCGGACCTATCGTTGAAGGATTGTCGGCATGCGCGGAGCGGACGTGCAACAACCGGGGATGTTCTCGTACGTATCGCTGGAAGAACGGGTGCCTGCGGAGCATCCGATCCGGATGCTGCGCCGGCTGGTGGATGTGATCCTGGGTGAACTGGATGGAGTGTTTGCCGAGTGCTACGCGCGCGATGGTCGTCCGTCGATCCCGCCGGAACGGCTGCTGCGAGCTTCGTTGTTGCAGGTGGTGTACAGCGTGCGCAGTGAGCGTTTGCTAATGGAACAATTGCAGTACAACTTGCTGTTTCGCTGGTTCGTAGGTTTGAACATCGACGATGCGGTATGGGATCACTCGACGTTCTCGTTCAACCGCGAGCGGTTGTTCGACGCGGAGATCGCGCAGCGGTTCTTCGAGCACACGGTATTGCTGGCGAAGGTAGGCGAACTGACCAGCGACGAGCACTTCGCGGTGGATGGCACACTGCTGGAGGCGTAGGCCTCGCACAAGAGCTTTCAGCCCAGGGGCGGCGGTGATGGCGATGGCAGCGACTTCCA
>Ga0157369_10009593_pt1 | contig 11069 bp, 9 predicted proteins | sample C25metaG_FD_113461 | JGI IMG/M metagenome (GOLD analysis project Ga0157369, IMG submission 113461) | Corn rhizosphere microbial communities from Kellogg Biological Station, Michigan, USA - C2-5 metaG | ecosystem: Host-associated > Plants > Roots > Rhizosphere > Soil | place: USA: Michigan... | reverse complement strand
GCGATCGAACGACACTTGGCGTCTGAAGCATCCATTCCTCAGCCACCGATACGACAGGACGAACGACCTCAGCTCGCGGTTGTTGAAATTCCGATCGTTGATATGGGCGTACTCAGCGACCTCGCGGCACTTTCGTCGGATCCAACATTTATCGGTAGGCTGTTAGCAGGATTTAAGTCTGATACTGATCGACTGGTTAGCGAAATAACATCGGCATTGACCGAACGCAAATACGAGACAATCCGAAATTCGGCACATGCACTTAAGGGCGGTGCTGCCAGCGTTGGTGCGTCGCAGTTGTCTCAGCTTGCACGGAGATTCGAAACCGCGTCACCGGATTCGCTTCGCGTGAGGACGGCACAGTGGATAGATGAACTCTTGAAAACCAGTCAAGCGTCGATCGACGTACTCGAACGTTACCTGGCCAAATCCAACTCTAGCAACACGTACTCAGCGTCGGCACGTCCCGAATAACTGTCAGTCGCATCCGCCGACAGCAACAGCGTGCATTGGAACCACGTTGGCCCCGACATTTGGGAATAGCTGCTCCGCAGCTCGCGCTTGAGCACGAATCAGGCGATCCATAACCTTTAGATCACGCTCCTGCAACTTGAGGGCAGTGTCAGCCCATATCTCGACGACCCGAATCAATTCGTGTTCCGTTATCGGAGCAACCTCGTTACGGGCGCGCTCAAACCCTTGGCGACCGTTCAAATTTTTTGAATGTCTGCGAATATAGGCTTCGACGGCAGCCTGACCAGTGCCATCGGGTGTGAGAACATCGATAACGCCCATGTCGTAGAGTTGTCGCGCGGAATAGATCGTGCCGCTGGTGATCAGATCCTCGGCGGCTCTGCGTCCGATCTTCCTCGACAAAAAGCTGAATGCACCCATGCCTGGAAACAAATTGAACAGAATTTCCGGGAACCCTAGTCGGCTGGATTCCTCTGCGATCAAGACCGATGCTGATAATGCGGCTTCAAATCCCCCACCAAGGGCATCGCCCTGTACAAGCGCAATCGAAGTGATGAGTCCGTCGCAATTGCGATGCCATGCGAGAAGATTCGCGACGCAACGTTTGCCATAATCGACGAGGCTTTCATGATTTTGCGTGTGAATAAGCATTCGAAACAACGCCAAATCGCCACCCAAGTTGAAAATACCTGGCGTACTGGACGCCAGAATGCCATATGAAACCTTCTGTTCGCGACCGCCTGCTACAACTTTCCCATCGTTGACCTTAATGCTTTCGATATACCCATTTAAGTCCCCAAGCAATTGAAGATTGAAACAGGGGCGAGGACGAGGTGACATGCAGGCCCAATAGGCCCCCAACTCGCTATCAAATCGTGTCTCCACTTGGGATTCGCGGGAAACACTCAATAGCTTGATCTCAGCGCTCGCGGGCATTCGGAACTCCAGTGGGTGAGAAGGGCAACTCGCCGTCCGGCATTGTGGCAAACAACGCGTCGCATTGCCAGCGGCGCAATCTTGAAATATAGGCGATAACTTCTTGGAATGGCGACGCCATGTCCCCTTACACGGCGCGCCGGCTCCAGCTGTTGTAGCCTACGAAATGCGCTCCCACAAACCCGCTACCAACCCCTCGATCGGCCGAAACGTCGCCTTGTACGCCATCTTCGGACTCTGCCGAATCCAGTACCCCAGATACAGGTAAGGCAACCCGAGTGCGCGGCAGCGCTCGATCTGCCACAGGATGTTGAACGTCCCGTAGCTCGCCGACGGCGGGTCGGGCTCGAAGAACGTGTAAACCGACGATAGGCCGTCGTCCAGTCGATCCACCAGGCTCACGATGCGCAGTTTGCCGCCCTCGTGGAACTCGAAAAGGTCGGTGTCCACGTTGCTGTGCAGCAGGAAATGCTGGTACTGCTCGCGGCTGTCCTGATCCATGCCGCCGCCGGGGTGGCGCAGCCGCTGGTAGCGTAGATAAAGGGCGTAATGCGCGGAATCGTACGCTAACTCCCGTCTAGTTACGGTCAACCCGCCGTTATCTCGCAACGCACGCCGCTGGCTGCGGCTCGGGCGAAACTGTTCGACCGGTACGCGTACGGGAACGCACGCGCGACAGTGATCGCAGTAGGGCCGATAGGTGAACGCGCCGCTGCGCCGGAAGCCGAGGCGCACGAGTTCGCTGTAGACCCGCGCATCGATAAGATGGCTAGGCGTGGCAACCTGCGAGCGGGCTGCCCGATCGGGCAGGTAGCTGCAAGGGTATGGCGCCGTCGCGTAGAACTGCAGCGACGCGAACGGAACGTCGTTGAGCTTGCTCACCCGGACTCCAGGAGCGGACCACTGCGCCAGCCGGGCGGTGGTCGATTCGAGTTTATCAATTCACCGAGCCGGCAGGCGAACCTGTCCCGGGAAATCGGCCGCGCGCCCATCGACGCGAGGTGTTCGGTCTCCTGCTGGCAATCGATCATCTTCGTTCCGAACTGTTGCAATAACGCAACGAGTGCCGCGAGGCAGACCTTCGACGCGTCGGTAACGCGCGTGAACATCGATTCGCCGAAGAACACCTCACCCAGGGCGAGACCGTACAGGCCACCCACGAGCTCATCGCCGCGCCACGCCTCGATGCTGTGTGCGTAGCCCAGGTCATGCAGGCGCCGATACGCGCCGATCATTTGCTGCGTGATCCACGTTCCGCGCTGGCCGTCGCGCGGCGCGTTTGCGCATGCCGCGATGACCGCGTCGAACGCGGTATCGCATCGGACCTCGAACTCGCCCCTGCGCACGCGCTTGGCCAGCGAATGCGACAAGCGAAACTCATCGATGTACAGCACCATGCGTGGATCGGGGCTCCACCACAGCACCGGCTGACCTTCGCTGTACCATGGATAGATGCCGCGTCGATAAGCGTCGATCAATCGCATCGGCGACAGGTCGGCGCCCGCCGCAAGCAAGCCGTTGGGCTCGATGAGTGCGCTATCGAGGGGCGGGAACGGTGATTGTGCGTCGAGCCAGGGGATCACGTCGGGTTAACGAAGCCGGGCAACGCCCACGTTCGGTAGCATTCGCATCCTCGCGCCAACCCAAGTTTCTCACGGTCGATGCACGATACGCACGATGCGCAACGCCTCGCACGGGCGATCCCCCGGCCAATTCACATCGACAACGCGGCGCAGCGCCTCGCCTGCTCGTCGAAGCGGTGCCGGTCGGGGCGTACAATCGCCGCGAGCAGCGTCGTCGGGCTGCAATGCCCCGGTAGCTCAGTGGATAGAGCAGCCCCCTCCTAAGGGGCAGGTCGGACGTTCGATTCGTCTCCGGGGCGCCAATCACCTCGCGTCCGCGCGCGAGGCGCGCCGGACAGCGAAGGAGACCGACGCCCGCCCACGCGGCGAGCTACACGCTGCGCGCGCTGACCTGCGGGCCACGCATCGGCTCGGCGCCCGCGTGGCGACGCTGCCACCACTGGTCGATGCTCCATCTGCCCCCGCCCGCGATGGCGAGGTAGAGGAACACGAACGAATACAGCGCCGCGAGTTCACCGCGATTGATCAGCGGCCAGAACCCATGCGGCGCGTGCGAGAGAAAATAGGCGAAGGCCATCTCACCCGACAGAATGAATGCCACGGGACGCGTGAACAGTCCGAGCAGCAGCAGCAGACCGCCGAAAAGTTCGAGCACGCCGGCCAGACCCACCAGCGAGACCAACTGGAACGACGGCGGTGACGCGGCGGGAAAGCCGAGCAGCTTCTGCATTCCATGCGCCATGAACATGAACGCCGCGACAATGCGCAGCACGCTTAGCATCCGGTCCGACCACGCGTCGACCCATGTTTCGGAAACCCTCATCGCTTTTCACCTCGAAAATTCGCTCTGACTGAACGAGGGCAAGCCCGGCGCCCTCTGACTGAACGAGGGCACGCCCGGCGCCCATTGCACGCAGCGCCCCGGCACGCACCTTCATTCCCCATGTCCGCCATCCACTACCAGATCACGCCGCGCGACCCCAACGCGCACATCTTCCAGGTCGGCTGCACCATCGACAACCCCGATCCCGGCGGACAACGCTTCCGGTTGCCGGCATGGATCCCGGGCAGCTATTTGATTCGCGAGTTCGCCCGGCAGTTCATCGACGTGCGCGCCGAGGCCGGCGGCGCGGCCGTGGTCATACGAAAGGAGTCGAAGGACGTGTGGCGCGCCGACCCGGTTCGCGGTCCGCTCACCGTGTTCGCGTCGATCCATGCGTTCGACATGTCGGTGCGCACGGCGTACCTCGATACGACGCGCGCCTACTTCAATGGGCCGAGCATTTTCCTGTGCCCGGAAGGACACGAGCAATCCGCCTGTTTGCTCGATATCGTCGCCCCGGCGGGTGCGCGATATGCGAACTGGCGCGTTGCCACCACGCTGGACAGCGCGGGTGCGCCGGCGCATGGGTTCGGCCGCTACCGCGCGGCGAACTACGACGCGCTGATCGATCACCCGGTCGAGATGGGCGATTTCACGCTCGCCGCGTTCGACGCAGGCGGCGTGCGGCACGAAATCGCGCTCACCGGCCGCCACGCGTGCGACCTGGAACGGCTCGCGCGCGACCTCGCCCGCGTGTGCCAGGCGCACATCGATCTCTTCGGCGGCCCGCCTCCGTTCGATCGCTATCTCTTCCAGATCACCGCGCTGGGCGAAGGTCATGGCGGCCTCGAGCATCGGTCGAGCACCAGCCTCATCTGTCGCCGCGACGAACTGCCGCTGCCCGGCGACGCCAGCGTCAACGATGATTACCTTCGCTTTCTCGGACTTGCGAGCCACGAGTATTTCCATGCGTGGAACGTGAAGCGCATCAAGCCGCTGGCCTTCGTGCCGTACGATCTCACGCGCGAAAGCTACACGCGCCAGCTCTGGGCATTCGAGGGCATCACCTCGTATTACGACGACCTTGCGCTCGTGCGTTGTGGCCGCATCGACGCGCAGCGCTACCTCGAGGTGCTCGGTCGCGCGATCACCAGCGTGCTGCGCACGCCTGCACGCTTCGTGCAGAGCATTGCCGAGTCGAGCTTCGACGCCTGGATCAAGTTCTATCGTCCCGACGACAATACGCCGAACGCGGTGATCAGCTACTACCAGAAAGGCGCGCTCGTCGCGCTGGCGCTCGACCTCACGCTGCGCGAGGCGCAGCGCGGCTCGCTCGACGACGTGATGCGCACGCTGTGGGAACGGCACGGGCGAACCGGCGTGGGCGTGCCCGAAGACGCGATCGAGCGCATCGTCTGCGCGCAGGCCGGCGAAGAAATGCACGCGTTCTTCGCACGCTACGTGAGCGGCACCGAAGACCCGCCCCTCGACGTGTTGCTCGCCGCGCTCGGCATCGATTGGCATCTTCGCGCAAGCAACGGTGCGAATGACCGCGGCGGCAAGGCGGCGAATGGAACCGCTCCTCGAACGTGGCTCGGCGCGAAGGTCGGCACCGATCTGCGCCTGCAGCACGTGTACGGCGGCGGCCCCGCCGAGCGCGCGGGCCTCGCGCCGCAGGACGTGCTGGTCGCATTCGACGGAACGCGTGCGTCGGTCGATGCGGTGAACGCGCTGGTCAAGCGCCGCGCGGCCGGCGACCGCGTGAACGTGCACGTGTTCCGGCGCGATGAACTGATGGCGGTCGAGGTCGAACTCGCGCCGGCACCGCTCGACACGTGTTACCTGTCGCTGCGCACCGATGCGCCCGAGCGCGCATGTGCCCTGCGGAACGCCTGGCTCGCCACGACGTAAGACCTTTCTTACGCACTGCAGCGCGCGCGTCGGATTGTCGCTGACGCGCGTGCGCCGTAGGCTCCAAGTTCCAATCGCCGACGGGATGGCTGCGCGGGCCGTGCACCGCGCTCGTCACGCACTTTCATCATGGCCGCTATTGCGCAGCGCGGTGTCCGGATTGCCGCTATCGTCGTGGGCGTGATCGTTGCGCTCGCGCTTCTCGTCGCATTCTTCCCGTGGAACGCGCTTCGTGGACCGGCCGCGTCGTACTTCGGGCACAAGCTGCACCGTGAAGTGACGATCGACGGCAACCTGCGCGTACATCTGGGATTCCCCACGCGCATCGAGGCCGATGACGTCGCCATCGCCAACGCCGCGTGGTCCGACATCCAGCCGATGGCGCACGTGAAGAGAATGCTGCTGACGTTCGATTTGCGCTCGCTGCTGCGTGCGACGCCCGATACCGTGACGCTCGACGAGCCGCGCCTCGTGCTCGAGAAAAATGCGAACGGCGAAGCGAACTGGCATTTCGGGGGACAAGGCGCCGGGGCGCCGAGCTTTGGCGATTTGAGCGTGCACGACGGCACGGTGCGCTATCGCGATCCGACCCTGCGCGGCGACATTACAGTCGCGTTGCAAAGCACGCCGGCGTCCGGCAACGCACCGGAAGAGTTGCATTTCGACGGCCATGGTACGTTGCGCGGCGAGCCATTTACGCTCCAGGGACGCGGACGCGGCTTTACTGCGCTGCGCCAGGTCGACGATCCGTATCAACTCGCCGTGGACCTGAAGGCCGGCCGGACTGGCATGGCCTTCGATGGCACGATCGTCCCCGCCGCACCCGAGAACCTGCGCGGGGCGTTGCACCTGCAAGGGCCGGACCTGTCGCAGCTCTATCCGATCGTGCCGTCCCCGTTGCCGTGGACGCCGCCTTACAACCTGGCGGGCGACCTGACGCACGAGAACGGCCAGTGGAAATTCCAGCGCATCAAGGGGACGGTCGGCGAGAGCGATCTCGCCGGCCAGTTCACTCTCGACGTATCCGGGCCGCACGCCGCGACGATCGCCGATCTGTCATCGCGCAGCCTCGATTACAAGGACCTGGGCGGCTTCATCGGGTTGCCGCCCGGCGAGCCAGGGAAGAAGGCGAACACGCCGGCCAAGCGCGAGGCAGTCCAAAAGCACGCAGCGACGGGCCGCGTCCTTCCGGACAAGCCGTTCGATCTGGGCAAGCTGCGCCAGCACGACGTCGACCTGAAATTCCGCGGAACGAGCGTCAAATGGGACCGCTTCCCGCTCGACAATCTGACCATGCATCTCGTGCTCAAGGACGGCGTGCTGCGCCTGCAGCCGCTCGATTTCGGCGTCGCCGGCGGTCAGGTCGTCACGGCGATGACCGTGGATCTGACGAAGCGTGCGCCGGCCGCGACGGCGGAGATCGAGGTGCGTCGGGTCGAGCTGAAGCGGCTGTTTCCCCAACTCGCCGCGCCGGGCGGATCGGCCGGGCACTTCGGTGGCCGCGCGCATTTCACGACGGTGGGCAACAGCGTTGCGGAGCTGCTTGCGGGCGCGAACGGAGAAGCCGCGGTCGCGATGCGTGGGGGCGAGATGAGCACGCTGAAACTCGTGCTGACGAACCTCGATCTCGCGCGCGCCGCGTCGCTGCTTTTGCGTCGTGCCGACGAAAAGGCGCCGATCCACTGCGCGATCTCGGCGATGCACGCGAAGCAGGGCGTGCTCGTCCCCGATCTGATGGTCGTCGACAGCGAAGACGAGCTGATCCATGGCGAGGGCAGCATCGACTTTCGCAACGAGAAGTACGACCTGACGCTCAAGGCCGACTCGAAGAAGCCCAGTCTCGTCGCGCTGCGCGGGCCGATCATGATCACCGGTACCTTCGCGTCGCCGGTGATCCGTCCCGCCGTCGGGGAAGCCGTCGCGCGCATCGGGGCCGCCGTGGGCCTCGGCATTCTCGCGCCGCCGCTTGCGCTCCTTCCGCTGATCGACCTTGGCAACGCCCCCGACGCCGACTGCCAGGCGCTCTACCAGCGCGCGGACATCGCGGCGAATCCCGATGCCGGCAAGGCGAAGTCACGGCCGTCGACGAAGCGCGAGGCCGCGGGTCCGCAAGCGCGCAACGACCATCCAGCGGCCGGTCACGAAACGCGCGCACGCATTGCGGGTTCGCGCTAGCCGGTGGCGCTCAGGGCGTGCGCGACTTCGTTTCGCCTTTTCCCTTGGTCGGCGCAGCGCCGGCGTGCAGCGCCACGAGCGAGGCGTGCTGCAGTTCGAGCGTCTTGATGCTCATCTGCATCAGGTTGAGGCTCATGGCGAGCCAGCCCTCGATCACGCGAAGCTCGGCGATCTTGCGCTCGACTTGCGCAGGATCGAGTGCAGCGAACATGGCGGCGGGATTGGGAAACGCCAGCATGCCGGGAATCGCCGCGGCGGCACCGGGCCATGCGCTGGCGTGATCGGGCGTTGTCGTCCCTGCCGGCGGGGACTCGGTCGGCGCCACCGCGCCGCTCGCCGAGCCGGGCATCGGCATCGCGAACGGATTCCACATCTTCTGCATGAAGGACAGCGCGTCCTGTGCCGAAAGCGGCGGCGCGTTGGCGGAATTCTCGTCGGAAGGCTCGCTCATGTCCTGGGCTCCTGCTCGACGCGCAATTGGCGCAAGCAGCAAAAGTGTCGCGGCGGGTGCGCTAATATCGTGCGCCATGACGAACGCCGGCGCAACCCTCGTCGAACGACTGAAAGAGCTCGTCGGCGCCGCGCACGTGCTCACCGCGGCGGCGGACATCGCGCCTTACGTCGTCGATCATCGGGCGCGCTATCGCGGCGCCGCCCTGGCCGTCGCGAGACCGCGCAGCACGGACGACGTAGCGGCCATCGTGCGCGTATGCAACGACGCGAACGTCCCGCTCGTGCCGCAGGGCGGCAACACCGGCATGTGCGGCGGTGCGACGCCCGACGCGCGCGGCGATGCGATCGTGCTGTCGCTTGCGCGCATGCGCGAAATCCGCGACGTCGACCCCGCCAACGCAACGATCACCGTCGAAGCCGGCGTGACGCTCGGCGACGTGCAGGATGCGGCACACGCGGCCGGCCTGCTGTTTCCGCTGTCGCTGGCCTCGGAAGGCAGCTGCACCATCGGCGGAAACCTGTCGACGAATGCGGGGGGCACCGCGGTGCTGCGCTACGGAAATGCGCGCGAGCTCGTGCTCGGCGTCGAGGTCGTGCTCGCCGACGGCCGCGTGTGGAACGGCTTGCGCGCATTGCGCAAGGACAACACCGGTTACGACATCAAGCAGCTTTTCATCGGCAGCGAAGGCACGCTCGGCATCATCACCGCCGCCGTCCTGAAACTCTTCGCCGCGCCACGCACGCGTGTCACGGCATTGGCGGCAATTCCCGACGTCGCAACCGCCGTCGCGCTTCTCGCCACGCTCAAGCAGGCGCTCGGCGATCGGCTCACGGGCTTCGAGCTCATCAGCGGCGTCGCGTTGGACGTGTCGCGCAAGCACCATCCCGGGTCGCCCGATCCGCTGCCGGGCCATCCGTGGTACGCGCTGATCCAGGTCGACGATTCGGCGGCCGATGCGCCCCTCGCCGACATCGTCGAGGCCACGCTTGCGAACGTCGCCGCCCGGAACCTCGTGGCGGACGCGACGATCGCGCAATCCCGGGATCAGGCCGACCGCCTGTGGGCGTTGCGCGAGAACATCAGCGAGGCGCAGCGCCGCGAAGGGCCGAACATCAAGCACGACGTTTCGCTCCCGATCTCGGCGATCGCGCGGTTCGTCGCGCAAACCGAAGCCGCCGTCGTCGCCGCATTTCCGGGTGCGCGCGTCGTCGTCTTCGGCCATCTGGGCGACGGCAATCTTCACTACAACGTCGCCCCGCCGGCGGGCGGCGATGCGTACGCGTTCCTGGCGAACACCCCGGCGGTGAACCGTATCGTGCACGACCGCGTCATGGCGGCCGGCGGCAGCATCAGCGCCGAGCACGGCATCGGGCAGTTGAAGCGCGAGGAGCTCGCGCACTACAAATCGGCGGTCGAACTCGATCTCATGCGCCGCATCAAGGCCGCGCTGGACCCGCGCGGCCTGCTCAATCCGGGCAAGGTGCTCTAAACCGTAACCCATGGGCAAGATCATCTTCTGGCTGGTCGTCTTCTTCGTCGCCCTGCTCGTGCTGCGGCTCGTGAACATCGCGAACAGCCGCTCGGCCGGCGGCGGGTCGTCGGCGCGCCGGACGAAAGCGAAGGACACGGCAATGACGCGCTGCGTGCGCTGCGGCGTGTACCTGCCGCGCGCCGATGCGCTCGACGGGCCGCAGGGGCCGGTTTGCGGCGATCCGCAATGCCTGCCCCGGGAATCGCCGAAGTAGCGCCAGCACGCCGCTTGCGTCGCGTGCCACACGCCAAGTGTTGCGGGTAATCAACGCTCGCACCCGGAACACGCGTCGCGAAGGCCGAAGTTCTCCCTGTCTGGCCCGGTTACTGTCACAATTCGCGCGAGCCGCGAGCGCGCCTGTCCATCCGCAGGCGCACTGCGCCGGCCGTGCGCCGCGGCCACCCGTTACATGCATGCGCCCGTATCGTCGGCGCTGCCTCGCGCCCGATGACCGTGGATCCCTCGCCCGCCCTCCCGCCCTACAGTCCGCCGCCGCTGCCGGCATCGATCGCCGGCTCGTCGCGCCGCATCCTGTGGATCGTCGGGTTGTTCCGCGCCGTGTGCGGCGCGCTCCTGCTCGGCCTTGCACTGCTGCTCGATTTGCGCACGCTCAACGTCGGCACGCCCAATTCGTTCGTCACCGCGTCGTCGCTCTACTTCGTGTTCGGACTCGCGTCGTTCGCGTGGATCCAGCAGGAGCGGCTCGCGCTGCCGATCGCGCAAACGCTTCTCGGCCTGCTGTCCGGCGACATTTTCTTTCTTGCCCTGGTGATGATCGCGGGCGGCAGCAGCGGCGCGCCGCTGCCGATCCTGCTTTTCCCACAGCTTGCGGCCAGCGGCTGGCTGCTGCGCACGCAAACCGCGTTCTTCCACGCGGCGCTGGCGGCGATCGTGCTGCTCGGCCTCGAAACCTGGCGGCTCGCGGGCGGCGAAATCGTCGGCACGCAGCTCTTTCAGACGGCGCTGATCTGCCTCGGCTACTTCGCGATGGTCGGCACCGCGGTCGTCATCGGCCGCTACACGAAGGCCTCCGAGGACCTGGCGGCACAGCGCGGCATCGACGTCGCCAACCTCGAGCAGGTCAACCGGCTGATCATCCAGGACATGCAGGACGGCGTGCTCGTCGTCGATCTCACCGGCGTCGTGCGCGGCCACAACGCGCAGGTCACGCGGCTGCTCGGC
>Ga0157369_10009591_pt1 | contig 11070 bp, 9 predicted proteins | sample C25metaG_FD_113461 | JGI IMG/M metagenome (GOLD analysis project Ga0157369, IMG submission 113461) | Corn rhizosphere microbial communities from Kellogg Biological Station, Michigan, USA - C2-5 metaG | ecosystem: Host-associated > Plants > Roots > Rhizosphere > Soil | place: USA: Michigan... | reverse complement strand
GACGGCATGAACAAAGACGCCCGGCAATCCGTCGTTGACAACAAATTTCTCGTCAAGCGGCCGAGCCGCCGCAAATTTCTGAAAACTGCCTTGGCCGCAGGCGCCTTCGGCGCGGTGCCGCTGCGCGGCTGGGCAGCGGAGGCCGTCAATATCGGCGCGCTCTATCCGACCACCGGCAGCATGGCACAGATCGGTGTCGGCTGCGTCGCCGCCGCCAAGCTCGCGGTCGAAATGATCAACGAGGCCGGCGGCATCAAGTCGCTGGGCGGCGCCAAGCTCAATCTCATCATTTCCGACGTGCAGAGCGACACCACGGTGACGCGCACCGAGACCGACCGCCTGATCACGGGCAACAAGCTGTCGGCCATCCACGGCTGCTACGCCAGCGCGCTGACCCTGATCGCGAGCGAGGTCTGCGAGCGCGCCAAGGTGCCGATCATCACCGGATCGAGCTCCGACCAGCTCAACAAGGGCCGCACCTATACGTTCACACCGTTTGCGCGCGCTTCGCAATTCGCCCAGACGCAGCTGCAGATGTCGAAGCTGGTCAGCGACAAGCCCAAGGTCGCCGTGATCTTCGAGAACACCGCGTTCGGCACCGCAACCTCGAACGGCCTGAAGGAGCTCGCCCCCGGTGAAGGCGTCGAGATCGTGATGTTCGAGCCCTATTCGGCCGGCTTCACCGATGCGAGCCCCTTGATCAACAAAGTCAAGGCATCGGGCGCCAATACGCTGTTTTCGATCTCCTATCTCAACGACCTCATTCTGATCGTTCGCACGGTCAAACAAGTCGGCCTCAACATCGCCATCAACGGCGGCTCCGGCGGCTTCGTGATGCCGGACTTCTACAAGAACGTCGGCAAGGCCGCCGAGGGCCTGCAGGGGGTTGCGCACTGGAATCATGACGTCAGCGAAGACGCGCAGAAGGTGAACGCAGAATTCAAGAAGCGCACCGGCGACTTCGCCTTTGAATATGCCGGCGGGTTGGTCGCCCAAACATTCATGCTGGCCGATGCCATGGAGCGTGCCGCTTCCGCCGACCCGCAGAAGGTGCGCGCAGCGCTGTCGACGCTGGACGTCTCCTCCGGCTATGCCGCGATGGCGCCGGGCGGCAAGGTGAAGTTCGGCCCGGACGGCAAGAACGTCTATGGCCGGCCCGTCGGCGTGCAATGGCAGAACGGCGACCTTGCCAGTGTCTTCCCGAAGGAAGATGCGCGCGCCCCGCTGCTCAAGACCTGACCGGCGGACCATCCGATGCTGGAGACAGTGGCCCAGGCCGTGATCAACGGCCTGCTCATCGGCGGCATTTACGCGCTCGTTTCCATCGGCGTGACGCTGATCTTTGGCGTCGTGAAGATCGTGAACTTCGCGCAAGGCGAGTTCGTGATGATCGGCATGTACATCACGTTCTTCCTGTTCAACAGCTTCGGCATCGATCCCCTGCTCTCGCTGTTCATCTCGATGCCGGTGTTGTTCGTGATGGGCGCGCTGATCCAGCACTTCCTGATCCGGCGGGTGCTGGGGCCGAACGACATGCCGCAGATCTTCCTGACGTTCGCGCTGTCGCTGTTGCTGCTCAATCTCGCGCTGCTGCTGTTCTCCGCAAATTACCGCACGGTCCACACCGCTTATTCCGATGCAGCGTTCCACATCGGCGGGCTCTATATCCCGGAGGCGAAGCTGATCGCCTTCGTCGTCGCCATGGCGCTCTCCGGCGCGCTCTGGGTGTTCCTGCGCACCACCGATCTCGGCAAGGCGATGCGCGCCGCATCGCAAAAGCCCGATGTCGCGGTGCTGATGGGCATCAATCCGAACCGCGTGTTCGCGGTCGCCTTTGGCGCGGCGCTGGCGCTGGCCGGTGCCGCCGGCTCGCTGTTGATGCCGTTTTATTCGGCCTATCCGTTCGTCGGCCAGGTCTTCGTGCTGATGGCCTTTGTCGCCGTCGTGCTCGGCACGCTCGGCAATGTCCTGGGTGCGCTGATCGCGAGCCTGATGATGGGGGTGGCTGAATCGCTCGGCATCCAGTTCGTCGGCGCCGACTCCGGATTGATCGTGGTGTTTGCGATGCTGCTGCTGACGCTGGCGTTCAAGCCGAACGGGCTTGGCGGCGGGAGGGTGCGCTGATGCAAAGCTCTTCCGTCAAGATCGCCGCGCTCGTCGTGCTCGCCATCGTGCTGCTGGCCCTGCCGCAGGTGGTGGAAAGCTCGTTTGCGATCGACATTTTCATCCGCATCCTGCTGTTCTCCTTCATCGGCGTCGCCTGGAACCTGATGGGTGGGTACGCCAAGCAGTTGTCGCTGGGACACGCCGCCTATTTCGGGCTCGGCGCCTACACCTCGACGATCATGCAGATCGATTTCGGCATCTCGCCCTGGATCGGCATGGTCGTCGGCGGCGTGGTCGCCGCGATCGCGAGCCTGCCGATCGGCTGGCTCTGTTTCCGCCTGCGCGGCCCCTACTTCACCATCGCGACGATCGCGACCGCGCAAGCGCTGATGCTGATCTTTTTGAAATTCCGCGATTTCGCCTGGGGCGCCGAGGGCACCACCATTCCGAATCTCGGCAGCTCGCCCCTGATGCTGCAATTCGAAAACAAGGCCTCCTATTATTATGTCATACTCGGACTGCTCGCGCTGGGACTGTTCATCACCTACAAGATCGAGCGGTCCTGGATGGGCTATTATCTCGTCGCGATCGGCGAGGACGAGGACGCAGCCGAAGCCATCGGCGTCAACGCGCCGCGGATGAAGCGCGACATCTACATGATCTCGGCATTCCTGACCGGTCTCGCCGGCACCTTCTATGTCCAGTACATCTACTTCATCGATCCTCCGACCGCTTTCAACCTCAACATCTCGATCGAGGCAGCGCTGGTGGCGATCGTCGGCGGCATCGGCACGCTGTGGGGGCCTGTGATCGGCACCGTGCTGCTCGAGACCACCTCGGCGCTGCTGCAGAGCTGGCTCGGCTCGAGCACGGGCGGCATCCAGCTCACGGTCTATGCGCTGATTTTGATGGCCATCATCCTTTGGCGTCCGACCGGACTGATGGGCTTCATCAACGAGGCCATAGCACGCCGCCGTGGGCAGAAGCCGCGCGTGAGGACCGCGCCATGACCGACGCACTCGTCATCAAGGGCCTGAGCAAGCGGTTCGGGGGCTTACGCGCCGTTCAAGACGTCAGCTTCACCGTGAAGGAAAACGAGACGGTGGCGCTGATCGGGCCGAACGGCGCCGGCAAGACCACGAGCTTTCACCTCATCACCGGCTTTCACAAGGCGGACTCGGGCTCGGTGCTGGCATTCGGACAGGAGATCGTCGGCTTGAGGCCGCATGATATCTGCGCGCTGGGGCTGGCGCGCACCTTTCAGGTCGCAAAGCCCTTTGGCGCGATGACGGTGCTAGCCAACGTCATGACCGGCGCCTTCCTGCGCGACCGTCATGTCGCCGCCGCTCGCGACAAGGCGCAGGAGGCGATCGATTTCGTCGGCCTCTCCGCGCACACGCACACGCCCGCCAAGGATCTGACCACCATCGACCAGCGCCGTCTGGAAATGGCGCGGGCGCTGGCGACTGAGCCGAAGATCCTGCTGCTCGACGAAGTGATGGCAGGGCTCAACCCTGCCGAGATCGATCAGGCGGTCGCGCTGGTCGGCAAGCTCTCCGCGCGCGGGCTCACCATCGTCATCGTCGAGCATGTGATGCGCGCGATCATGGCCGTCGCCCGTCACATGGTCGTGCTCGACCACGGCCAGAAGATCGCGGAAGGCGCGCCGAAGGAGATCGTGCAGAATCCGGAGGTGATCCGCGCCTATCTCGGCTCTTATGCGCATACGCCATCGCCGGGAGACGCGCATGCTTAAGCTTTCCGGTGTCAGCGCGTCCTACGGCTCGGTGCCCGCCATCACCAATGTCTCGATCGAGATCGGCGAAGGCGAGGCCGTCGGCCTGCTCGGCGCCAACGGTGCCGGCAAGAGCACGACGCTGCGCGCGATCTCCGGCCTCGTCAAGCTGACGAGCGGCAATGTCACCTTTGCCGGCGCCGATCTGAAGTCGCTGCCACCCTACCGCATCCCCGAGCTCGGCATTGCGCATGTGCCGGAAGGACGGCAGGTGTTTCCCGAGATGACCGTGCAGGAGAATCTCGAAATCGGCGCCTTCGTGCCGAAGGCGAAGGCCGACCGCGCGCAGACCATGGAGCTGGTCTATGGCATCTTCCCGCGGCTTGCCGATCGCAGAAAGCAACTTGCGGGCACCATGAGCGGCGGCGAGCAGCAGATGCTCGCGGTCGGCCGTGGGCTGATGCTCAAACCGCGGCTATTGATGCTGGACGAGCCCTCGCTCGGGCTCGCGCCTGTCATGACCGATGTCACCTTCGAGAAAATCGGCGAGATCCACAAGATGGGCACCGCGATCCTGCTCGTCGAGCAGAATGTCAGCCGCGCGCTGTCGCTGGTGCAGCGCGCCTACGTGCTGGAAAGCGGCAACGTCATCATGCACGGCCCGAGCAGCGAGCTAGCCAACAACAAGCAGGTGCAGGCGGCGTATTTGGGGATATGAAGACCGGATAACCGTCGTCATGCCCGGGCTTGACCCGGGCATCCAGCACTTGAAAAGACTCTTGCGAAGAAGATGGATGGCCGAGTCAAACCCGGCCATGACGAGTTGAGAGGGTGGGCCAAATACCTAACTCACCACCGTCCGCTTCGGTTCGACGATCTCGAACATCCGCGGAAATTCATCCATCAGGCTCATCAGTTCCGTGAGCCGCATGGCATTGCCGGAAACCTTCACCTTCCCTGCCGCGACCGCTTCCGGGAAACTCGTCAGCTTCGCGATCACCTCATCCAGCGTTGTGCGCGCCAGATTGAAGCTCGCATCAGCATTCGGCGCCTGCATACCTTCCGTATAGGTCAGCGCGGAGTTTTCCAAGTTGAGCACAAAAGTCTCGCCGGTGTCGGTGAAACTCCAGTTCAGCACGATGTGCTTGCCCTCGGCTTTCGGCCCGTTGAGGCGGATGCCGAGAACGTCCCAGAGCTGGCAGGTAGCGAGCGCGGCCAGCGTCTCGCGCGGCATTGGCGAACGTGGCGGCGTCTTCGGCATGCCCTGCCGCAGCTCCTGCGCCCCGAACAGGTAGGCGTTGCGCCAGGTCGAGCTCTCCGTGGCGTAGCCGAGCTGCTCGAAAGTGTCGGCGAGCAGTGCGCGCGCTGCCTGATTGTCCGGCTCGGCGAAGACGAGATGGCTCATGGCCTGCGCCACAAAGCGAAATTCGCCCTTGTCGAAGTCCCGTTTCGCCCGCGACAGGATCGCCTCGCTGCCACCCATGTACTCGACATATTTCTTGCCGGACTCCACCGGCGGCAGCGGATCGAGATTGACGGGATTGGCGTCATACCAGCCGAGATATTTCTGGTAGATCGCCTTCACATTATGCCGGATGTGGCCGTAATAGCCGCGGCCGTGCCAGGCGCCTTCGAGGCTCTGCGGCAAACGGATGGTCTCGGCGATCTCGGCCGCGGTCAGGCCGTGATTCATCAGGCGGATGGTCTGGTCATGCGCGAACTTATAGAGATCGCGCTGCTGGCGGATCATGGTGTCGATCCGCACCTTGCCCCAGACCGGCCAGTGATGCTGGCCGCACATCGCTTCCGCCTTGCCGCCCCACATCTTCAGCGCTTCGTTAAGGTATTTCGACCAGGCAAGCGCATCGCGCACATCGGCGCCACGGAACGGCAAGAGATTATGGAAATTGTGGGTGCAGTTCTCGGCGAGGTTCAGGAGCTTGTAGCGCTCGACATAGAAATGCATCTCCGCCGGCGCTTCGCTGTTCGGCGCCATCTGGAATTCGAACTCGACGCCGTCGATGACGCGCCTGTCGCCGGTCTCCATGATCAGATCGGTCGGCCGCAATAGCGCTACCGATCCCGTCGCCATCGACTTGCCGAGTCCGCAATCGACGTGCCCCCGCGGTCCCTTCGCCAGGAACGGCCCGAACTGATATTGCGCCCGCCTCAGCATCGCCGGCCCCGCGATGATGTTCTCCGAGACCGCGTGCTCCATGAAGAGATTGGGCGCGATGATCGGCACCTTGCCGTTCGCAAGCGTCGCATCATCGAGCACGCCGCGCGCGCCGCCCCAATGGTCGGTGTGGGTGTGACTGAAGATCACGGCCGTGACCGGCTTTTTGCCGCGATGCTTGAAGTAAAGCTCCATCGCCGCACGCGCGCCCTCGATCGAGGTCAGCGTGTCCAGCACGATGACGCCACTGCCGCCCTCGATCAGCGTCATGTTCGCGATATCGAGCCCACGCACCTGATAGACGCCGGGCACCACCTCGAACAGGCCGTGGTGCATATTGAGCCGCGACTGCCGCCACAGGCTGGGGTTCACGGTCGCGGGTGCCTCTGCTTCGGAGAGGAAGCCGTAAGGCTCCAGACTCCAGACCGTCCGTCCCGACTCGGACATGATCCTGGCGTGCTCGATGGTGCCGAGAAAGCCGCGCGTGGCATCGTCGAAATCGGCGGTGTCGGAGAACGGCAGCGCGGCGCGCACGGCCTGTTGCTGCGCGACGACGGAGGGCGACGCTGCCTTCGGTGTCTCCTTCGTTTCAGTTGCGGCTGGCTGGCTCATCGTTGTCCTCCCTTGAGCAAGGATCACGCAGGATGCGCGGCGAGATAAGGCGAATTGGCGATCGACCAGGAGGGCCGCGCCTCCATGCGGAAAATCTGCCGCAGATGCACTTCGTCTGGCCCATCACCGATCCGCAGCAACCGTCCCCAGGCGAGCGCCTGATGGATCGGCGTGTCTTCCGAGCCGCCCATCGCACCGAACACCTGCAACGCGCGGTCGGCGATCCGCTGCAGCATGGCGGGCACGGCGACCTTGATCAGCGAGACATCCCGCCATGCGCCGTGGTGGCCGGCCCGGTCGAGCAGCCAGGCGCAGCGATAGCAAAGCAGCCGCGCCTGCTCGAGCTCGACGCGGGATTCGGCGATCCAGCGCTGCACGGTGTCATACTGAATGACGGTGCGGCCAAAGGCACTGCGCTCGGACGCGCGCACCATCATCAACTCGATCAACAGCTCGCACAGTCCGATGGAGCGCATGCAGTGATGGATGCGCGCCGGCCCGAGCCGGATCTGGGCGACCTTGAACCCCTCGCCTTCGGCGCCGAGCAGGTTTTCGGCGGGCACGCGGACATGATCGAAGGTGAGCTCGCCGATCGGCGCGACATGATCCTCGCATCCCATCCAGCGCAGCCGCCGCACCAGGCGAACGCCCGGCGCATCCATCGGCACGATGATGCAGGAATGACGGCTGGTGCGCTCGGCGTCGGCATTGGTTACGCCCATCACGATCAGGAAGCTGCAGTGTGGATGCGCCGCACCGGTGATGAACCATTTACGCCCGGTGATGACGTAATGATCGCCTTCCCGAACGATCCTTGTCGCGACGTTGGTCGCATCCGATGAAGCGACGTCCGGCTCGGTCATGCCGAAGGCCGAGCGCGTTTGCGCATTGAGCAGCGGCTTGAGCCAGCGCTCCTTCTGCGCAGGCGTCGCGCAATTCTGCAACGCGATCATGTTCGGCACGTCGGGCGCATGGCAGTTGAAGACTTCAGGCGCCCAGAACAGCCGCCCCATGATCTCGGCAAGCGGCGCGTATTCGAGATTGGAAAGCCGCGTGCCCGGCTCGTTTTCGGCAAGCTCGGGCAGTCCGAGATTCCACAGGCCCTGCGCCCGCGCCGTGTCCTGCAACTCGGCCATGAACGGCGCCGCGTCGCCGCTCACAGCAACATGTTCAAGCCAGGCGCGATGACGCGGGAGCACGTGCGCGTCGAAGAAGGCCTGCAACTTGCCCCGCCACTGCTCCGAGCGTGCGGATAGATCGAACTCCATGGTTCCTCCCGGCTTTTTGCGTTTATAACCCTCCTTCGATACAGAATGCAAATATCGTTTCGATATATTGACAATATGATCATTTTGGACCGATATTTCGTTCCATGACAGCAGCTTCCTCAGAGAACCTCGCTCTCAAGGCCCGCGCGGAGCAAAGCGATCCCTCCTTTGCGACGACGCTGGCGCATGGGCTCGACGTGCTGGCGGCGTTCCGCACGCAGCGCGGACCGCTTTCGAATGCCGAGCTTGCCGAGCACACCGGGCTGTCGAGGCCGACGGTGTCGCGGCTGACCTACACGCTGGCGCAGCTCGGCTATCTCAAGCGCGATGCCAAGGGCCGCTTCGTGCTCGGGCTCGGCGTGCTCGCCACCGCCTATCCCCTGTTGTCAGCGATCAAGGTCCGGCAGACCGCGCGCCCGCTGATGCGCGACTTCGCGGCTTACGCCGGCGGCACGGTTTCGATCGCGATGCCGTTCGGCCTCGATTTCATCTATGTGGAGACGTTGCGCACCACCGACGCGGTGCCGCATCTGCCCGACGTCGGCTTCTCGAGCTCGATGGCGACGACCGCCGTCGGTCGCGCCCTGCTCTCGCTCTACACCGCTGACGAGCTCGATGCCTATGTCGCCTCGGTGAGGACGGAACGCCCCGAGGAAGCTGACTATGTCGCGCGGCGGACGCTGCCGGATATCGAGCTCTGCAAGGAGCGCGGCTTTGCGCTCTCGCTCGGCGAATGGCGCCGCGAAATCTTTGGCGTCGCCGCTCCGCTCTATCGCACCGCCAGCGGTGACTGCCTCTCGGTCAATTGCGGCATTCCCTCGTTTCGCTTCAGCGCCGAGCAGGTCGAGCGCGAATGTGGACCACGTATCCTGGGCCTGGCGCGCAGCATCCGCGCGCTGGTCGAGGACGAACAACGATAAGGCTAGAGACGCCGCACAACATCAACGATGCGGCGAACATGGGAGGAAGAAATGGGCGGAAAAGCCGTTTTCCGTTTTGCGTTCGCTATTGCCGCGCTCTTGCTTACGACCGCGCCGCCCTCGCGCGCCGCCGACAACTGGCCGAGCCGGCCGATCCGCATCATCGTGCCCTATCCCGCCGGCGGCATCGTCGACATCGTCGCCCGCGTCGTGACCGAGCAGGTCGGCCGCGATACCGGCCAACCGGTCGTCGTGGAAGCAAAGCCCGGCGCCAACAGCAATATCGGCACGACCACCGTCGCCCGTAGCGCAGGCGACGGCTACACCTGGCTCGTCACCGGGCCTGCGGTGCTGGTCAATCCAAGTCTTTACAAGGACGCAGGCTGGGACGCGCTGAAGGATTTCAAATGCGTCGGCGTTGCCGTCTGGAACCAAAGTGTCGCGCTGGTGCATCCGTCGATGCCGGTGAAGACCATCGGCGACTTCGTCGCGCTCGCGCGCAAACAGCCCGGCCAGTTCAATTTCGGCAATCCCGGTACCGGCTCGTCGATCGATCTCTCCGCGCAGAAGCTGTTCCAGGCCGCCGATATCAAGCTCACCAATGTCCTCTACAAAGGCCAGCCGCAGGCCCTGCTCGACCTCATGAGCAACCTGATGCATTTCGAGATCGTGTCATTGGCGCTGGCGCTGCCGCACATCAAGGAAGGCACGGTGAAGCCGCTCGCGGTCTTCACCGAAAAGCGCGTCGCTGCGCTCCCCGATGTGCCGACCATTGCCGAGGCCGGCTTTGCGCAAGCCGCCTATGTGCCATGGTACGGCATCTATGTGCCGTCATCGACGCCGGATGATCTGGTCGAGAAGATCCATGCCGCCATCAACAAGTCGCTGCAGAATCCGGACGTGCAGCGGCAGCTCGCGATTGCGGATATCCCGGGCAAGCCGGTGCCGCTCTCCGATCTGACGGCGCTCATGAAGAGCGATCACGAGAAACTCAACAAGGTGATCGCCACCGCCGGCGAGGCGCTGCAATAGGTCGCGCCATATGCGAGCGACTGAGCCGGCGTGACATATTACTCGTCGCTGACCGGCGACGTCACCACCAGGAAGACGAGGTCGACCAGGCCGGTGTTCGAGATCGCATGCTCGATACCGGGCGGCAAGAAGATCACGTCGTGCTTGCGCACGACATGGTATGCTCGCGACCGTCGACTTCAACATGTTCAAGATTGGCTGCACCGCAACGCTCGCCGCCGTACGCTACCTCCATCACGAGCCGCTGCCGGAAAAGGTGCTGCTGCCCGCTGATGTCATCGACAAGAGCAACTACAAGGATTGGCTGGTCCCGGTGGAACAGCGCGCCTGCCCCGACTGGGCGGGTTTGGTGAAGTAGCGCCTTGTTGACCCTCCCCTGGAGGGCCCTCCAGGGGAGGGTAAGGGCAACCTCCGCCTCTCTTTCTAATCATACGCCGCTGGCCCGCCGTCGTGATACGCCCAGCACGCCTCTTTCGGCAGGCAGATTGGCGTATCGACGCCGACCGCATGCCGCGCCGCGGTGCCAAGTTCGAGTGCTTCGAGCTTGTGGCCGAACAGATCGATGTCATAGACCGTCTGCGTGCCCTGGTAGCGGCGGTCGGTGACGCGGGCGGTGAAGGAGTTGGCGCCGTCGGTCCTGCCGAGCGCGATGTTTTCCGGCCGCAGCGCGATCCTTACCTTGTCGCCGACTTCCAGCGCATGCAGCAGCGACGCCTCTCCGCGCCTGCCCTCGCCGAAATCGACCACGCCGAACGGGCCGTTGAGTTCGACCAGGGTGCCGGCGAGCTCGTTGGTGGCGCCGGTGAAATTGGCGACGAACAGATCCGCCGGGCGATTATAGATCTCGTCCGGCGAGCCGATCTGCAACAGCTTGCCGTCACGCATGACGCCGATGCGGTCGCCGAGCACGACCGCCTCCGCCTGGTCGTGGGTGACATAGAGCGCGGTCATGCCGGTCTGCTTCAGGATGACGCGCAGATCATCGCGCAGCCGCAGGCGAAGTTTCGCGTCGAGATTGGAGAGCGGCTCGTCGAGCAAAAGCAACTGTGGCCGGTACACGATGCTGCGTGCCAGCGCCACGCGCTGCATCTGCCCGCCCGACAGCGCCACCACCGGCCGGTCGGCATATTCGGACAGACCGACCAGCGCCAGCGCTTCCTCGACCTTGCGGCCGGCATCCGCGCGCGACATCTTCCGATGCTTCAGCGGATAGATCACGTT
>Ga0157369_10009587_pt1 | contig 11071 bp, 9 predicted proteins | sample C25metaG_FD_113461 | JGI IMG/M metagenome (GOLD analysis project Ga0157369, IMG submission 113461) | Corn rhizosphere microbial communities from Kellogg Biological Station, Michigan, USA - C2-5 metaG | ecosystem: Host-associated > Plants > Roots > Rhizosphere > Soil | place: USA: Michigan... | reverse complement strand
GATGCAATGAAGCTCGCCGCGCGCGAGCGCGGGCTTCAGCAGGTTCGAGGCGTCCATCGCGCCTTCCGATTTGCCGGCGCCGATCAAGGTGTGCATCTCGTCGATGAACAGGATGATGTCGCCTTCGGCCTGCTTCACCTCGTCGAGCACGCCCTTCAGCCGCTCCTCGAACTCGCCGCGATATTTGGCACCGGCGATCAGGCTGCCCATGTCGAGCGCCATCAGCCGCCGGTCCTTCAGACTGTCGGGCACGTCGCCGTTGGCGATGCGCAGCGCCAGCCCTTCGGCGATCGCCGTCTTGCCGACCCCGGGGTCGCCGATCAGCACCGGGTTGTTCTTGGTCCTGCGGGCGAGAATCTGCACTGTCCGGCGGATTTCCTCGTCGCGGCCGATGACGGGGTCGAGCTTGCCCTCGCGCGCCGCCTCGGTGAGGTCGCGCGCGAACTTCTTCAGGGCATCGTAGCGGTCCTCCGCCGACTGCGTGTCGGCGGTCCGCCCGCCGCGCAGTTCGTTGATCGCCGAGTTCAGCGCCTCCGCCTTGACGCCTGCATCCGCGAGCGCCTTACCGGCGTCGGTGCCTTTGGCGAGTACGAGCGCGAGGAGCATCCGCTCGACGGTGACGTAGCTGTCCCCCGCCTTCTGCGCGATCTGCTCCGCGCCATCGAGGACGCGCAGCGCCTCGGCGTCGAGCCCCGGCGTCTGGTTCGCGCCTCCGCCGGTTACCGCCGGCACCTTGGCGAGCGCCTCGTCCGTCTCGCGCCGCGCCGCCTCCGCCGAGCCGCCCGCCTTCGCGATCAGCCCCGCCGCCATGCCCTGCTCGTCCTCGAGCAGGGCTTTGAGGATGTGCACCGGCCCGATCCGCTGATGGTTCATCCGCAATGCGACGGTCTGCGCCGCCTGCAGGAACCCGCGCGCGCGGTCGGTGAATTTCTCCAGATTCATAAAGCCCCTGATCTCCTTCTGAAGGGATGTAGTGTTGCTCTAGGGCAACACAAGGGGAGCCGCGCTCGGATTGACCTTGGCTAGCCCTCGGGCCCGCCGAACGACCCCCACTGGATCGGGGCCGCCGGCCTCTCCTCGATGCCGTCCAGCGCGTCGATCTCGCGCAGCTCCTCCTGAAGCCGCGCGACTACGAGGCCATAATCCGGCGGTCCGCCCTGCGCGCACGAATCCATCCGCCGGCCTTCGATCTCGTCCAGTTGCGCGAGGATCCGCTCCCGCGCTTCGAGGAGCTGCTCCCCTGTCGGCCGTTGCTCGTCGGGCACCCCTCGCCTCCTGACAGGGGAACGGTACCGGACGCCGCGCCGTCACGCCAGAGCCGGTAGGATCAGGCATGGCATTGCAGGCGCCCGGTGCGCCGCTATGGTGCCGCGCACACGAGACTCGGAGACCTGTCGATGCGCGCGACGTTGCTTGCCCTTGCCTTCGGCCTGACGCCCATCGCCGCGGCGAATGCGGCTCCGCCCGCCGCGCCGGCCGCGCCGCTGTCGGAGCTCGTCCGTCAGGTGAACATCCCCTACGAGCAGTTCACGCTGCCCAACGGCCTGCGCGTCATCGTCCATGAGGACCACAAGGCACCGATCGTCGGCGTTTCGATCTGGTATCATATCGGCTCGAAGGACGAGCCGAAGGGCAAGACCGGCTTCGCCCACCTGTTCGAGCATCTGATGTTCTACGGCTCGGAGAATGCGCCGGGCAGCTTCTTCAGCCGCCTGGAGGACATCGGCGCCACCGACTGGAACGGCACCACCTGGTTCGATCGCACCAATTATTTCGAGACGGTGCCGACCGGCGCGCTCGACCGCGCCCTGTTCCTCGAGGCCGACCGGATGGGACACCTGCTGGGCGCCGTCACCGAGGAGACGCTGAAGCTGCAGCGCGGCGTCGTCCAGAACGAGAAAAGAATGGGCGACAACGAGCCCGGCGGGCTCACCCAATATGCCGAGCTCGCGGCGCTGTTCCCGGAGGGGCACCCCTATCGCCACTCGACGATCGGCTCGATGGAGGACCTCGACCGCGCCAGCCTCGAGGACGTGAAGAACTGGTTCCGCAGCCATTACGGCCCCAACAACGCCGTCCTCGTTCTCGCCGGCGACATCGACGTGCCGACGGCGCGGGCGAAGGTGGAGCGCTGGTTCGGCGCCATCCCGCGCGGGCCCGAGACGCCGCGGGGCGACGCGCCGGTGCCGACCCTCGCCGCGCCGATCGACAAGGTGATGCACGACCGGGTCGCGACGGTGACGCTGTCGCGCGAGTGGGTGGTGCCGGGAGTCAACGATCCCGACACCAGCCAGCTCGAGCTCGCCACCTCGATCCTCGGCGGCCTCGGCAGCTCGCGCCTCGACAACGCCCTGGTGCGCAAGGAGAAGCTCGCCGTCGGCGTTTCGGCGGGGGTCCAGGAGTTCGAGAAGATCTCGATGCTGACGGTCAGCGCCCGCGTGCGCCCGGGCGTCGACCCCGCCCTCGTCTCGCGCCGGCTGGACGAGATCGTCGCCGAATTCCTGAAGAACGGCCCGACGCCCGAGGAGGTGCAACGCGCCGCCACGACCACGGTCGCTTCGACGATCAAGGGGCTGGAGCAGGTCGGCGGGTTCAGCGGCAAGGCGGTGACGCTGGCCGAGGGCGCCGTCTATTCGAACGATCCCGCCAAGTACAAGACCGACCTCCAGGAGGTCGCCGCAGCGACTCCGGCGTCGGTCCTCGCCGCCGCGCGCAAGTGGATGGGCCGGCCATCCTTCCGCCTGACCCTCGCCCCCGGCGAGCGGACCGCCGAGGACGTGGCCGTCGCCGGCAGCGTCCGCCGCCCCTCTTATTTCCGCAGCCCCCGCGACGGCGGCGCCCCCGCGCCCGGAATGCACGCGCCGGCCGCGGCGGTGCAGGACAGAGCTCCGGCCGCGGCGGCTCCGCCCGCCGCTGCGCCGGTCCCCGCCATCGCGCCGCCGCCGGTCCTGCCGGTCAAGGCGCTCTCCTTCCCCACCGTCGAGCGGGCGACCCTGTCGAACGGCGTCAAGGTGGTCTTCGCCCGCCGCACCGCCGTGCCGACGGTGAACGTCGCCGTCGCCTTCGACGCCGGCAATGCCGCCGACGACCGTGCTCGGCTCGGCACCGAGGCCCTGCTTCTCTCGCTTCTCAAGGAGGGCACCGCGACCCGCGACTCGGTCGCCATCGCCGAGGAGCAGGAGCGGCTCGGCGCGACCATTTCGGCCAATGCCTCGATGGACCGGACGACGGTCGCCCTGTCGGCGCTGAAGCCGAACCTCGCGCCCTCGCTCGACCTTCTCGCTGACATCGTCCGCAACCCGGCCTTCCGGCCCGACGACATCGAGCGCAAGCGGGCGACGCTCCTCGCCCAGATCGGCGAGGAGAAGACGCAGCCGCAGGGCCTCGCGCTGCGCGTGCTTCCGCCGCTCCTCTACGGCGCGTCGCACCCCTATGGCGTGCCGTTCACCGGCTCGGGCGACGAGGCGGGCGTGAAGGCGGTCACCCGCGCCGACCTCCTCGCCTTCCACGCCCGCTGGCTGAGGCCAGACAATGCGACGATCTTCGCGGTCGGCGACTCGACGCTCGGCGAGCTTGTGCCCCTGCTCGAGCAGCGCTTCGGCAGCTGGCGCGCCCCCGCGGTGGCGAAGGGCGTCAAGCGCTTCCCGGCCGCCGGGCCGGCGGCGGCAGCGGGTCCGCGCATCATCCTCATCGACAAGCCGCAGAGCCCGCAGTCGATGATCCTCGCCGGCCAGGCGCTGTCGCTCCGCGGCACCGACGATCCGCTCGCCCTCACCGTCGCCAACGAGGTGCTCGGCGGAAGCAGCACCTCGCGCCTCATCACAGACCTGCGCGAGAAAAGAAGCTGGGCCTATTATGCCGGCTCGCAGGTGCAGCTGGTCCGCGACCGGATGCCGCTCCTCGTCTTCGCGCCCGTGCAGACGGACAAGACCGGCGCGTCGATCGCGGCGGCGCTGGAGGACATCAGGGGCTTCCTGGGCGGGCAGGGCGTCACCCCCGCCGAGCTCGGCCAGACCGTCAACAACCAGGTCCTCTCGCTCGCCGGCGAGTTCGAGACCAGCGGCGCCGTCCTCGGCGGCATCATGCGCAACGCGACGCTGGGCCGCCCGGACGATTATTACACGCGCCTTCCCGCACGCTACCGCGCCCTCACCGCCGAAAACCTCGACCGCGCCGCCCGCGCCGCGATCGACCCGCAACGGCTCGTCTGGGTGGTGGTCGGCGACGCCGCGAAGGTGCGGCCGCAGCTCGAGGCGCTGAAGATGCCGGTGGAGGTGATGACGGCGCGGTGAGCGCTCAGGGGGTCAGGCGGGTGACGTGGCCCATCTTGCGGCCGGGACGCGCCTCGCCCTTACCGTAAAGGTGGAGGTGGGCCCTCGGATCCGCGAGGAGCTCGGTCCAGCTTCCCGCCTCGTCGCCGATCAAGTTCACCATCTCGACCGCGTGCGCGGCGAGGTCCGTCGCGCCGAGCGGCAAGCCGCAGATGGCGCGGATGTGGTTCTCGAACTGCGAGGTCACCGCTCCCTCGATCGTCCAGTGCCCGCTATTGTGCACGCGCGGCGCGAACTCGTTGAACACCGCCCCTTCGGAAGTCGCGAAGAACTCGGCGGCGAGCACGCCGACATAGTCGAGCCGGTCGGCGATGCGGCGGGTGAGCGCTTCGGCCTCCTCGACCGCCGGGGCGAGCGAGGCGGGGCAGGGCAGCTCGGACCGCCGGAGGATGCCTTCGCCATGGGTGTTGCGCGGCGCCGGCCAGGCGACCGTCGCGCCGTCGGCGCCGCGGCAGAGCAGGATCGAGAACTCCGCCTCGAAATCGACGAAGGCCTCTAGGATCGAAGCCTGCCCCCGCATCGCCTCCCACGCGGTGTCGGCGTCGGCCGGGGACGCGATTCGGGCCTGACCCTTGCCGTCATAGCCGAAGCGGCGGGTCTTGAGGATCGCGGGCGCCCCCACCTGCTCGAGCGCATGATCGAGCCCGGCGCGCTCGTCGACCGGTGCAAAGGCGGCGGGACGGCCGCCGAGGCCCTGAGCGAACTTCTTCTCGTTGAGCCGATCCTGCGCCGTCGCCAAGGCCGCTGCGGGCGGATGGAGCGGCACCTCCTTCGCCAGCGCCGCGAGCGGTGCGGCGGCGATGTTCTCGAACTCGTAGGTGGCGACGTCCACCTGCCGCCCGAACCGGGCCAGCGCCTCTGCATCGTCCCACGCGCCGCGAGTGAAGAGGGCCGCGACCTCGGCGGCGGGCGGCGCCTCGTCCGGCGCGTAGATGTGGCATCTGTACCCCAGCTGCGCCGCCGCCATCGCCAGCATCCGGCCGAGCTGTCCGCCGCCGACGATGCCGATGGTGGAGCCCGGCGGGACGAGGGTCATTCCGGGCTTTCTGAAACCGCGTCGGTCTGCCGCTGCCGCCAGTCCTTGAGCCGGCCGGCGAGCGCCTCGTCCTCGAGCGCGAGGATCGAGGCGGCGAGCAGGGCCGCGTTGACCGCCCCCGCTCTGCCGATCGCGAGGGTCCCCACCGGCACGCCGGCGGGCATCTGGACGATCGAGAGCAGGCTGTCCAAGCCGGAAAGCGCCTTGCTCTCGACCGGTACGCCCAAGACTGGGAGGTGGGTCATCGACGCCGCCATGCCGGGAAGATGGGCCGCGCCGCCCGCTCCGGCGATGATGACCTTGAGGCCGCGCCCGGCGGCGCCGGCCGCGTAATCGTAGAGCCGCTTCGGCGTTCGGTGGGCGGAGACCACCTTCGCCTCGTGGGCGACGCCGAGCGCGTCGAGAGTCTCGGCGGCGTGGCGCATCGTCTCCCAGTCGGAGCGGCTGCCCATGATGATCCCGACTTCGGCCATGCGTCCCCGTGCGCTGGAGCGGCGGAGCGGCTCGTCTAACCGGCGCCGGGCAGGGAGGCTAGGCCTTCCTTAACCCGAGGCTGCTAGGGCGGACGTCATGTCTAGGCACAGTTCCGACTTCGCCGGCACGCCGGTCGAGATCGACCACGAGAATGCGCTGCTCCGCGCCGCGCTCGCCGAGGCCCAGCAGCGCATTCGCGACCTTGAAGGCAAGGCCGAGATCGATTCGGTGACCCCGCTGCCGAGCGCCGAGCGCTTCCGGTCCGAGCTGGAGCGGGTGGTCGGGCTTTCGGAGCGGCACGGAACGCCTGCGGCGGTCGTGGGAATCGCGCTTCCGGACCTTGACTCGATCCGCGAGCAGCACGGCCATTTCGCCGCCGACGCCGCGCTCGTCCACGTCGCGCGCCTGCTCTGCGGGCTCATCCGAACCACGGACATTCTCGCCCGTACCGGCGATGCCGAGTTCGGCCTGATCCTCGACCATCTGGACCTCGACAGCGCGCTCGACGCCGCCGAACGGCTCGGCCGCTGCATCGTCGCGCATCCGCTCGACCTCGGCCACGTCCACGTGCCGCTCCACCCGGCGGTGGCGACGACGGGCATCCTCGCCGGCGACAAGATCGACGACGTCCTCGCCCGCGCCCGCCGCAACCTCGAGCGCGCCGCCGCGGCGGACTAACGCTCGCTCAGATAATAGCGGTCGACGGCGTTCAGCGCGCCGTCCAGCTCGTAGACGATCGGCTGCCCGGTCGGGATTTCGAGGCCGGTGATCTCCTCGTCCGGGATGTGCGACAGGTGCTTGACCAGCGCTCGAAGCGAATTGCCGTGGGCGGAGATGATCACGCGCTGGCCCTCGCGCAGCGCCGGCGCGATCCGTGCCTCCCAATAGGGCAGGACGCGCGCGATCGTGTCCTTGAGGCTTTCGGTCTTCGGGATGGCGACACCGGCATAGCGGCGGTCGCCGGAGAGGTCGTACGGGCTGCCGGCCTCCATGGGCGGCGGCGGCACGTCGAACGAGCGGCGCCAGATTCGGACCTGCTCGTCGCCGTGCTTGGCGGCCGTCTCCGCCTTGTCCAGGCCGGTGAGGCCGCCATAATGGCGCTCATTGAGGTGCCAGTCCTTTTCGACCGGCAGCCACAGCCGCCCCATCGCCTCGAGCGCGATGTTGAGCGTCTTGATCGCGCGGGTCTGGACGCTGGTGAAGCAGAGGTCGAAATCGAGCCCCTTCGCGCCCATCAGCTCGCCGGCGAGCCGCGCTTCCCCGGCGCCCTTGTCGGTGATGTCGACGTCCCACCAGCCGGTGAAGCGGTTCTCGAGGTTCCACGCCGACTGGCCGTGGCGGATAAGCACCAGGCGGGGCATGGGTCAGCCCCTCGCCGGCAGGTCGTCGAGGATCGCGTGGAGCGCGTCGAGGCAGGCGCGGGCGAGGAGGCGGCAGCGGTCGGGCGACCAGCCGTAGGTCTCGTCCGGCAAGTCCTCGTTGTCCTTGAACGGCATTTCGAGCGTCATCGACACGGCGCCGTAGCGCTCCGCCAGCTGGGCCGTGGACATGGACATGTTCGCCTGGCCGGGCTTGGCGATCTCATAGCCTTTGCGCGTCTGGAAATCGGGCGAGATGCGGACGAGCTCGGCGGCGAAGCGGTCGAACACCTTCTGCTGGCGCTCGTTCCAGCTCGGAATGCCTTCGAATCCGGCGAGGAAGTTGGCGGCGATCGCCTCGTCGCCATGGACGTCCATCGCGAAGTCGACGCCGGTCTCGTCCATCGCGTTGCGCACGCACAGCACTTCCGGGCTGCGCTCGGCGGACGGCTCGTGCCACTCGCGGTTGAGGTTGGTGCCGACGGCGTTGGTGCGCAGGTGCCCGCGGCGGGAGCCGTCCGGGTTCATGTTCGGAACGATATGGAAGGTGCAGCGGCGGCGAAGGACGCGGGTGACGGGATCCGCCTCGTCGAGCAGCCGGTCGAGCGCGCCCTGCATCCACCATTCGGCCATGGTCTCGCCGGGATGCTGGCGGGCGTAGAGCCAGACCTGCAGCCGGCCGTCGCCGATACGCAGATAGTCCATGTCCTGGCCGTCGAGCGTCTTGCCGAGCGAGCGGTATTCGACGCCCGGCTGGATCGCGACCTCGGCGACGAGATCGTGGTGCATCTCCATCGTGAACGGCGCGAAATAGGCGACCCAGAGGCTGTCGGTCTCCGGGGTCACCGAAATCGTGAGGACGCCGTTCGCATATGCGGTGTCGGCGCGGACCCATTCCTGGCGGTCGTAGGAGAGGCAGGCGCGGTAGCCCTCCCAGCCGTGCGGATAGGCCGATCCCGCGCAATTGGTGATGCGCAGCTGGAGCGCCCGGCCCTTGGCGCCGGTCACCCGGAAATAGAACCATTGGTAGAAATCGGACTGGTTGTCCTTGGCGATTTCCAGATCCGCGCGGTCGCCCTCGACGGCGACGACATGGATGTTGCCGCCGTCAAAGGCGCTCGAAATGCTGAAGCTCATCGAACCCTGATAGTGCGGCCCGAATCCCCGGGGAAGTCCCGAAACAGCGCATCGGCGAGGCGGTCGACCGCCGCTGCCGGCTGCGAGAGCGGGCTTCGCGCCGGCACCTCGCTGGTCGCGCGGCCCTCCCAGATGACGCTGCCGTCGGAGCGGCGCTTCAGCCGCACCTCCAGCATCGTTCCGGTTACGGCGCGCGGGCCGCCGCCGACCCCGAAGCTCGCGCCCGCGCCGACTCCGCTGCGCCAGCCGCCGGTGCCTCCGCCGATGCCGATCGTCACCGGCGGGCGCGAGCGCATCATCTCGCGTGTGCCCTGCTGGACGTTGACGATCGCGACCTGCTCGGACGCCCCGACCGTGTTCACCACGGTCCAGCCGAGCCGGGTCAGCTGCCGCGCGACGCTCGCTTCGTAGGTGCGGTATTCGGGGGCGAGGGTGAGGCTCGGGTTCGCCGCCTCGACCGCGATCTGTCCGCGCGCGATCGGCTGGCCGAGGTGGAAGCGGGTGACGTCGACCTCGCCCCCGCCTCGCGCGCCGCCGGCCGGGCCGGCGCTCGTCGTCTCGCAGGCGGCGAGGCCGAGGGCGGCGAGGAGGGTGAAGCTGCGCAGAAAAGCCGATTTCATTCGCTCACCTCATCGTCTAGCGGGCGCCTCATATACGATCTGAAACGATCTTTCCCCTGATTTGCTGCATTCCCGACTTCGGAGACGTCCCGCCCATGAACGATGCGAACAAGCCCGCGGTCCTGGTCACCGGCGGCGCCGGCTATATCGGCAGCCACGCCGTCCTCGCGCTCCTCGACGCGGGCTGGCGGGTGGTGGTGATCGACAACCTCGTCACCGGCTTTCGCTGGGCGGTGCCCGACGCGGCCGTGTTCGCGGAGGGCGACATCGCCGACCAGGCGCTGGTCGGCCGGCTGATCGCGGAGCACGGCATCCGCGCCATCATCCACTTCGCCGGCTCGATCGTCGTTCCCGAATCGGTCGAGAATCCGCTCAAATATTATGAGAACAACACGGTGAAGAGCCGCTCGCTGATCGAGAGCGCGGTGAAGGGCGGCGTCCGCCACTTCATCTTCTCCTCGACGGCGGCGACCTACGGGATCCCGGAGCAGGTGCCGATCACCGAGACGACGCGCACCCAGCCGATCAACCCCTATGGCTGGTCGAAGCTGATGACCGAGCGGATGCTGACGGACGTCGCCGCCGCCCACCCGCTCAACTTCTGCGCCTTGCGCTACTTCAACGTCGCCGGCGCCGACCCGAAGGGCCGCTCGGGCCAGTCGACCGCCGGCGCGACGCACCTCATCAAGGTCGCGGTCGAGGCGGCGATCGGCAAGCGGAGCCACGTCTCCGTCTACGGCACCGACTACGACACGCCCGACGGGACGGGCGTGCGCGACTACATCCATGTCAGCGACCTCGCCGCCGCCCATGTCGACGCGCTCGAGAAGCTGATCGAGACGCCCGGCGAGAGCTACGTCATGAACTGCGGCTACGGCCGCGGCTTCTCGGTGCTCGAGGTGCTCGACGCCGTCGACCGAGTCACCAACATGCGCATCGAGCGCAAGATGGAGGCGCGCCGCGCCGGCGACCCGGACGCGCTGGTCGCGGACAATTCGAAGATCCTCGCCACCCTTCCCTGGCGGCCGAAGCTCGACGATCTCGACACGATCGTCAGCCATGCTCTGGCGTGGGAGCGGGCGCTGGCGGAGCGCCGCGCGTCGAACTAAGCTCCCGCCGATGGAGATGAGCGGAGCGCAGGCGGAAGCGATCGTCCACGCCGGCATCGCGGCGCTCCAGCAGGCGCGTCCCGTAGAGGCGCAGCGCCTGTTCGAGCAGGTCATCGCGGCCGACACCCCGCTCCCGCCGCCATGGTTCCTCCTGGCCCAGGCGTGTAACCATGCCGGCGACCACGACCGGGCCGAGGAGGCGCTGGACAAGGTGCTGGCGGAGCAGCCGCGCAACCTCGGCGCGCTCATCATGAAGGGCGATTGCCGCCGCCGCGCCGGCGACACCCGGGCCGCGGTCAGCTTCTACGCAGCCGCGCTCGCTGCGGCGCCACTTGCCGGGCAGGTCTCCCCGATCCTGGAAGCGGAGCTCCGCCGCGCCGAGGCCCTGGTCAAGGAGGCGGATGGAAGCTTCGAGCAGCAGCTCGAGCGGCACCTCGGAGAGGCGGGCGTCGCCCCCGCGGGGCAGAGCTCCCGCTTCCGCCAGGCGCTCGACATCCTCGCCGGCCGCAAGGAGGTGTTCCTCCAGCAGCCGAGCAGCTTCTACTTTCCCGGCCTGCCGCAGATCCAGTTCTACGAGCGTGGGGACTTCCCCTGGCTGGCGGACGTCGAGGCGGCGGCTCCGGCGATGCGCGCGGAGCTGGAGGCGATCCTCGCCGGCGGGGACGGCTTCGAGCCCTATGTGAAGCGCAACCCCGGCCGGCCTCAGCCCGCGAACCATCTGTTCGAGGATCCGAGCTGGAGCGCCTGCTGGCTGCTCCAGAATGGGGAGCCGACGGAACAGGCGTCGCGCTGCCCCCGGACGATGCAAGCCCTCGCCACGGCTCCGATGCCGCGCATCGCCGGCCGCTCGCCGATGGCGCTCTTCTCGCTGCTCCGCCCCGGCACCCACATCAAGCCGCACCACGGCCTCCTCAACACCCGCCTCATCTGCCACGTCCCGCTGATCGCCCCCGCCGGATGCCGCCTGCGCGTCGGCAACGAAACCCGGGTCTGGGAGGAGGGGAAG
>Ga0157369_10009586_pt1 | contig 11073 bp, 5 predicted proteins | sample C25metaG_FD_113461 | JGI IMG/M metagenome (GOLD analysis project Ga0157369, IMG submission 113461) | Corn rhizosphere microbial communities from Kellogg Biological Station, Michigan, USA - C2-5 metaG | ecosystem: Host-associated > Plants > Roots > Rhizosphere > Soil | place: USA: Michigan... | reverse complement strand
TTTAGAGGCTTCGCGCAGTTGTTGTGCCGCCTCCTGCGCGCTGTTGTTGCTTTGCCCCGTATCGCCGTTGCGCTTCATCTGCTGTGTTGCCCGCTGCAAACGGCGCATCGCTTCTTCGATTCTTTGGTCTGAAGATTGGCCGGAAGATCCGCTGGAGCTCTGTGAACTGTTGGCACTCCCGTTTGTTCGTTGATTCGAAGCGGTCTGGGATCCAGAGGAAGATTGCTGATTCGAATTGCTTTGCGATGCGTTACTGCTTTGCTGGCCGGTTTGACCTGACTGCGAGTTGCTGGAACTCTGCTGATTATTCTGCGCGAGCTGCTCCAACCGATGCTGCAGTTGCTCGGCCTCTCGGCGTAGCATCTCTTGCTGCCAGCGCTCCTGGAATGCCTGCTGCGGATTCTTTTGCTGGTTGGCTAGATCCTCTTGCCTTTTCGCCAGTGCGTCCAGCTTGGCGAGCGTGTCCTCGACAGCCTTTTCGTGTTGTTCCGCGGGCGTCGCATTCTGGGCGGTCTCGTATTGATTTTTCGCTGTGTCCAGCTCGAGATCGAAAAGACTGGCGAGATCGCGACCTGCATTCCCACCGCCGAGGCCGCCGCCCCCGCGCTGACCAAACGCCACCTGAATCTTACGGAAGGTAGCTTCGGCCCTAAGCAGAGCCTGCAAGGCCTTCTGCTCGAGCGGAATAGCATCTTTCCAGTCCATGCTCTTGAGCTTGTCTGCTGCAGGAATCATGGCAGCACCAGCGGCCTGCATGTCCTTATCAAAGTCCGTGAACTCCTGGTTGGCTTCGGAGATGTCGCGGCTCTGCATGCGGACGGACAAAGCGTTCAGCTGATCTCGCAGCTTCTGTTGTGCGTCTGACAGAAACTGTCCTTGCGCTGCCGAACTGCTCGCGGTGGCGGTCTTGTCATTCTGCTGCTTCCATGTAGCGGCGATGAGCTCCTTTTGCCGCTTGGAGATCTCGGTCTGGTTGCCGCCACCTGCACCTCCTCCACCTCCCCCGCCGGTTTGTTGAGACTGCGAGAATTCGCGCTCGAAGGGATCAACCTGGATGAACGAGATGTCGGTGCGCGATTCGGTGTGACCGTCTCTGGCCGTCGCGTAGAGGCTCACCAGGTCGCCAGGAGTTAGCTTGAAGTCTTCCAGCGGCAAGGTGTAGGACCCATCCGCGCTCTTTGCTCCGGGAGCTTTCAGCAGATTGATATCGCGATCCGGGCCGCCGTTTACGGAGTAATGCAGGTGCATGTCCTTCAACCCGAATTCAGCAGAGCCTTGCACTCCGACTGTTACTTCCTCGACAGGACTGGCGCGGTAATCACCTCCGGGACGCTGGATCGCGATGTCGGGAGGAGCTGCTTTGTCGGTTGCAATGAAGTAATCCTCTGAGAGGCGGACTGTCTGGCCTTCATCGGTTGCGGCCAAATGATAGGCACCGTCTTTCTGCATGTGGATGGAACCCTGATAGACGTTGCCAGCACTGGCCGTAAGGCGAATCGTCTGGCCGCCATCCATGACGAGTAGGCCGTCCTTCAGGGGACGGTCAGTTTGAATCTGCACGGCAGCATCGGTTCCCTCAATAGCGCGAAGATCACCAGAGTGCTGCTCGGTGACAGACTTCATGCCGGTCCAGGCGGGATAGTGATAGGTGACCTGAATCCCTTTCACTGAGGGCAGATCGACGACGCGGACCTTGTAGTGCGGTGACACGAGTGGACCAGCTTGCACATAGTATTCGACGTTCTCAGGCAAGCCCGCGAAGATGAATTGCCAGGTCGCAACGGAACCTGAGTCCGGAACGTGCTGCATCGTCACGGGCTCCCATCCACCGGAGCTCTGATAGTGTGCGAATAGTTGAGCCTTGCCGGGCTGCATTCCCTTCACACTGGCGGTGATGAGCTGATCGCTGTTGCGGCGCACTGTCACATCACCAGGAGTGACAGAGATCGCATAGAGAGGAGCGACGTTTTTCCCGGGCCCGGTCCAGAGGAGAGATGCACCGTAGCCGAGATAGCCGGGTGCGGCGGCGATCATCCATACAAGAACGACAAGGCATGCCAGACCTGCTCCGCCGAGAGCGAAGAGGCTCTTGCCTGGCATAAGCATCGCGGGGCTGGCGTCCTGTGTGTGTGCGAGCGTATCGGCGGCGAGGAGCTCAAGGAAAGGATTGCTTTCCTGACGATTGCGCTCCAGAAATGTCGTCAGACGGTGACCGAGCCCAGGACTCAAGCTTTCAGCACGACGTACCGCGTATGCCTGTGTGAGGCGTCGGATTGGCAGTATGAGACCAAACGATGCGGTGGCAGCCAGAGCAACCAGGATGGCCCCACGCGAGAGTGTGACGCCATGAGCCGGAAACGCGAATCGGTTGAGAATCAGGACAAGAACGACGGTGGCGAGAAGAGCTGTACCACTGAAGAGCGCCGCACCGCGCAGCCACGCTCCGAACCGTAGCCTAAGCCACAGCCGTGCGACATAGGAGTTGAGCTCGTTGCGGTAGCTCATGCGTCCTCCCGCTGCGTGCCCATGTAGCCGCTGGCGAGCGCCAACTCCGCGAGCGCGGCTACCAGTGCAAACAGCATAACGTACCACCAGAGGGACGTGGACTGGTATTTATCTTCGGCAACAGCGGTACCTGGATTTTGCGAAGTTTCGTTCCCAGAGCTTCCGGTCCAAAGCTGCTGCACATCTTTTGGAAGCGGTTCCAGATCTGATTCTCGGCGGTCCGGGTTGACGCCGATGACCGCGTCGCGCCCGTTCGCGAAACGAATCTGGTAAAAGCCGGCACGGGTCAATCGGAATGTCTGGGCCGTGCGTGCCTCATTGAGCGAGAGCGGACGGTGGCCGTCGGGATCAATCACCTCGGAGTTTGACACTGTGCCAACCGGTTCGGCTTCCGAGCGCAGTTGGACGAAGGAGCCAACGAGCGTTGAGCCGTTCATGCGCTGGGCACCCGAGAGATACTCGGTTGCGTGGTCTACAAAGGAGACGAACACGGGATGCAGCGGAAGGTCATTGGTGAGATTGTCCAAGCCTGAAGTAAGGAGCAGCACGTGACCTTCACCAAGTTTCTTGTCAAGAAGGAATGGAGTGCCATCAGAGAGGCGAGCGGCAACCCGCGATTGCTCGGGATTAACCACGGCTGCATAGAAGACTCGAACTTCGCCCCATCCACCGGAACTGTTATTGGCTTGCTGTGGCTGAGTCTGCAGAAGAACCGGGTGAGTAAAATCTATCGGGCCAAGAGTTGCCGCACTGCCAGCACGCGCGTAGTTGTGGTCATCCTGCACTGCGGCACCCCACAATGGAATTGGCGCATGACGCTGTGCGCGCGTTCCGAGTGCGATGAGCACACCTCCGCTTTTCATGACGTACTGAGACAACGCACGCTCAAAGAGTGACGGCAATGCAATGCTGTCCGAAAGCACAACGAAGGCAAACCGCGAGGGATCGATGTCGGTTGTCTGTTCGCTGGGCGTGGATTGCAGAAGGAACGCGCCTTTCGATACGGCCGCAAGCGCTGCAGCAAAGTATGTCGCCGAGCGCGTGTCGCCGTCAGCATGTACAAAAAGCACGCGTTCAGGATCGGGCCAGCGAACAGCAAAGACACTTATATCGTCTGCAGGAAACGCATCACCCGCGTCAATCTTTACCGCGCAGCGATTGAATCCGTGATCTACGGCCAGTGGAGCAAAGTCGACACTTGCGCGGCCGTTTGCAGGTATGTCGACCTTCCTGGTCGAGATCGTCTTGTTGTTCACGACGAGCGATACGGTCTTCGTTGCCGCTGGCGTCCCGAAGCCCGCAATGACAGCGTGAACGCGTGATCGCTTTGGATCTTTGGGGTCCGAAAGATCGGCGGGTGCATCAACGCTTTCAACGGTCCAGTTTGGAACTATCGCTCCTTCCGCAAGCGGATGCAGGAACAGCTTTACGTTTGGCGGCAGAACCATGTCGGCAAAGTTGCCTGGCATGGCAGACCGTTGCATGTCGCTAAAGAGATGAAGATCTATCGGGCCGTGCACGGTTTCAGTGAGTGAACGCACGACGCGACCAAGTTCACCAAAGTTGGCGCGACCATCGCCGGGTTGAATGCCTTCAAGAGCCGAGCGGAGCTGAGCTTCGTCCGCGATGGGCTGCGTGAGGATCTGGAGCTGCCCTCCTAGAGCGATGATCTGGGCCCTAGCGTCGTGGGGCTTGGCGGCAAGCAGCGTTATGGCCTGTTGCTTTGCATCTGGGAAACGTGTTCCGGCCCGCATACTGAAGGAGTTGTCGAGCACAATAAGATGCATATGTCCGTTCGCTGTGGACGCGGGCCTTCGTATAAAGGGATTAGCGAAGGCAAAAACCAGCAACAGCAGTAATGCGGTGCGTAAGGCGAACAAGAGCAGATACTTGAGCCGCCGATGGCGAGTAGAGCTTTGGACACCGCGTTCAAAAAACATGAGCGAGCTTACGGGCCGGAGTATAGTCACGTGGCGACGAAGCAGATGAACGAAGATCGGCACTCCGAGTCCCGCCAACCCAATCAAGAACCATGGCGAGAGAAGGCCCATCAATCACCTGCCAGTCTCAGCGTGAGATATTCGCGAAGAGCACGATCGAGCGGTTGGTCTGTGACGAGAAGCTGATAGTCCATGCCTGCTCCTCGCGCCAGGGAGCGTAGTTGCTCTATGTGTGCATCGATCCTGTCGCGATAAGCGGTTCTGGTGTATTCAGGGATGACCTCAATCCGCTGGTCGGTCTCAAGATCAACGAGAAGTGCCGACGCCTTCATCGCAGGCCTTATCTCTTGCGGATCGAGAATATGAAAGAGGATGACTTCGTTGCCGCGAAAGCGGAGCGATGCGATGTCCTTGATGATGATCTCCGGCTTTTCATAGAAGTCTGAGATGACGATCGCGATGCCACGCCGGTGAAGAGCATTCTGAAAGTGCTGGAGTGGTTTGGCAAAGTTTGTTCGCGCCTGAGGAGCGGTTTGTTCGAGACCGGCGAAGAGGCGGGCAAGTTGTCCCGGCCGTGTTGACGGACGAATGTACTCACGTACATCTTCATCGAAGACGATGAGACCCGCTGCATCCCTTTGGTTGTGAATCGACAGATAGAACAGTGCAGCTGCGAGATAGCGAGCGTAGTCCATTTTGCTGGGCGGTCCCGAGGTGTATTGCATGGAGTTGCTGGCGTCGAGCAGCACCGTAAGTTGGCTATTGGTTTCCCCGCGATAACGCTTGAGATAACAACGCTCAGTACGTGCAAACAGGTTCCAGTCAATATGACGCAGATCGTCTCCCGGAGTATAGGCACGATATTCTGCGAACTCCTGGCTGAAGCCGAAGTCGGGAGAGCGGTGCAATCCTGCGACAAAGCCGTCTACAACGGTCTTTGCCAAGAGATCCAGCGATGAGATGCTGGCCAATACTTCGGGGGCAAGAAGGCGCTGCATTACGCCTCTCCGGGTCGCGGCACATGCGCGATGAGCTGTTTAAGTATCTCGTCCGCATCGACGCGATCGGATTCGGCATGGAAGTTGAGCAGAATCCGATGGCGCAGTACCGGCGTAGCGATCGCCGTGATGTCCTCGTAGTTGACGTGATAGCGTCTATGCGAGAGAGCACGAGCCTTGGCGGCAAGTACGATAAACTGCGCGGCGCGCACGCTGGCGCCATAGTTGACATACTTTTTGATGAAGCCAGGCGCGCCGTCATTCTTGGGTCGCGTAGCCCGAATGAGGCTTACCACGTAGCGAGAGATGGTGTCCGCGATGGGCACCATACGTACGAGCTGCTGAAATTCCAGTAACTCTTCTGCGGACGTTACGGGTGCAATCGTCACTTGCCGCGTTGCCGTGGTGCGGTCGATAACCTCCAACTCGTCCTCAGCACTCAGGTCACCAAGAATGGAGTTGAACAGGAAGCGATCTAACTGCGCTTCAGGCAGCGGGTAGGTTCCTTCGAGTTCAATGGGATTCTGCGTGGCCAGCACAAAAAAGGGCGCAGGCAAGTGATAAAGGTTTCCACGCACGGTGCATGAGTGCTCCTGCATGGCCTCGAGAAGTGCGGATTGTGTTTTGGGGGGAGTTCGGTTGATCTCGTCAGCCAACAGTATGTTGCCAAAGATTGGACCGTGTACAAAGGTCCATTTTCGACGCCCTGTTTCGAGATCCTCCTCGATAATGTCGGTCCCCGTAATGTCAGAAGGCATGAGGTCCGGCGTGAACTGAATGCGGCGGAATTCGAGACCGAGGGCGTCGGCGATCGTTCGAACCATCAAGGTCTTCGCGGTACCAGGCATCCCGGTCAGCAGACAGTGACCGCCAACAAAGAGGGCGATGAGAACCTGATCCAGTACCTCATCCTGTCCAACGATCACCTCGCGCACCTGCTTGAGAATCTGCTCGCGCGCCGAGTGGAAACGTTCAATACGCTGCTGCAGGAGTGCCGCATCCTCGTCCAGTCCAATAAAAGAAGGCATAGAATTTCCTTCGCGTCATTTAGGGGTCGATTGCTTCAATTGAAGTAGTAGCTTCTGTGCGGGCCGATAATCCGGCGCGGTTTCGAGAGCGGCAAGGACACTCTCTTCTGCCTTGTCCTTCTGGTTTGCGGCGAAATAAGCCTGCGCAAGCACGAATTGCGCACCGGCCTTGTCTACCGGATTCGATGCAACGAGTACGTTGTATTCGCGAATCGCGCCCTCGTACTGCTTCTGAGCGTAAAGTAGATCACCAAGCTTTCGGTGCAGCTCTTCGTCTTTCACCGGGTAGATATAGTTCAGACGCTGGAGAGTGGCAATCGCCTCGTCCTTTTTCCCCGTGGATTCTTCGAGTGAAGCCAGGCGGGTTAGCATCTCAAGAGACTGACCGCCAGCGAGTTCGTAAGCAGTCAGGATCGCCTCTTCAGCTTTCGAGTCACCACGCGCTTTGTCCGCTTCGGCTAGCCATTCATAGGCGCTCGCTTCACCGACATACTCCGGATACATCGCAACTATGTCAGGGCCGTCTTTTACCACCGTGTCGTACTGCTTCTGTTGTGCAGCTGAAACGAGTGCCTTTAATTTTTCGCGCCACGCATCGAAGTGAGAAGCTTCGGGTGCGTACCTTTGATCAATCCACGCGAAGAATTGCTTATCAAAGTCCTCCGATGTGAGACCCAAATTCTGCTGGATAACTTGTTGTGTGGTCCGAGACCTGGCGTAGGAGTGCACCATATCGAGGAGCTTTTCTTCGCTCCACTTCTCTTTGATGAATTCACATACCGCACCCGCCTGGAAATAGGAAACGACGACTTCGGAGGGATAGTCGGGATGGACGAAACCACGATCGAGCTTCGCGACTGGTAAGAGCTTCTTGTCTCGAATGGCGACAAGTACCTCCGGTGTGGCGCGGTTTCCCCACTCTCGCGAGTGCTCGCCTTCCTCGTGGACGGCGAGCCCTTCGGCAAACCAACGCGGCACGCGGTGGTTTGTGGCAGACAGGATATAGACATGACTCATCTCGTGCCAGAGAGTTGCACCCCAGTTGAAGTCGCCCGGTTTCCGCGCGGAAGGACTGTCCATCGCAACCACATCGCCGAAGGTTACCCCGAGCGCTCCCAACCCGGGCATGCCCATGGTTCGGACGGCGAAGTCCTCGTGATCGGGATAGAACTCAACCTGTACCGGACCATCGATCTTCATACGATATTTTTTCTCATAGGTTGCAATAATCGCGTGCAGCTCCGGCTGCACGTAGGGCTCAAGAATCGTGGCCTCGGATTTGTGAAGCTTTAGGATCGTCCGATCATCACGTATGGTTGCGAAATTCTTGTAACTGTCGAGCAAACGCAGACTATTGACGGTTGCTGCATCGCGGTAGCCCTTGTTATAGCTCAGTTCCAGTTCGTGACGAGGCTCGTCGTCTTTGCCCAGCCGCATCAGTTCTATGCCCAGGGCCGAGTGCGCCGACCACAGGTCAGGTGAGGCGGCAATGGCTTTGCGATAGTAGGTCACTGCATCGCTATAGCGGTAGTGCAATTCGAGCTGATGAGCAATCTCCGCGTAACCCTCGCCATAGTGAGGGTTGACTTCTGCAATTTTGGCAATCCAGGAATCAGGAGGGCGATCGGCTAACAGCTCGATGGCGGCATGTGTGGCCATAGCGTAGAGCGCATCATGTTCAAGTGCAATGGCCTTATCTGCTTCTGCCGCGGCCGCATCGCGATCGTCGTTTTCGAGAGCCAATTCCGCCATCAACTCATGCGGTTCCGCAAGCTTTGGGTCCAGCGCAATTGCCTTTTCCAACAAGGCCGCGGCTTTACCATCGAAAGCGTCAGCGGATACTCGCGCAAGCCCCACGTACGCGGCTGCGTTCGAGGGGTCCTTTTGCAATGCTTCAGTGAAGAGATCGGCGGCCTCCTTCTCGTTGAAACGGTTGTGAAGCAAAAGGCCCCAGCGCACTTTGTAAAGAGGCTTGCTATCTGCAGGTTGGGTCGCCAGCCGGAACTGCTCATTGGCGCGGTCCCACTCCTCGAGACCCCAGAAGCCTTCTGCACGGAAGTAGGCCTCGGAACTGCGCGTCAGCGCTTCGAAGCACGCGTGAGCCTCAGCATCATGGCCGTGCTTTCGCGCGGTCCAGCAATCCGCGGGAGCGACAGCACACGCCGACGTGAGACACGTAACCAGCATGGCCGAAAGCAAGGCAGCGGGTCTCATTGCTCCAGCTCCTCCTCCACCTTGGCCAGTTCAAGCAGCGCATCGGTCAGTTGTTTTTTGTAGTCCGCCGGATCCATCGCCGCCTTTTGGTATTTCAGCAGGTCAATCTTTTGCTCCAGCCCCTCTTTCTTGTCGAGGAGAGCCCGCTTGGCAGGGTTATTTGCTGCAAGCTGATTCGAGCCCATGCGCAGCAACGTGAAACTCGAGAGCAGCATGCCCTGACCGTCGCCCGCTTCACGGACTGGTTCGCCGTGACCTGAATCGTTGAACACCGCGTGTTCAGTAGCGAGCCGCTTCTCCGCATCATAGAAAGCCGCGGTCTTCTGTGTGGCGTAATGAAAGGCTTCCATTGCAGTTACGGACTCGCTCTTATCGCTGTCAGTAGAGGGATCCTGCAGTGCCTGGACCCAGTACCGTGCGAACACGGTAGCATTTTTCTCCGTGCCGGACTTTGTGGCGGCGATGACGGCGCGACCGGGTCTCTCGAGCGCCTGCACTGCACCACCACTAGCGCTGGTTGTGTCGACGATGAGCTGACGGTGCGACCGAATGCGATCACACATCGCGGCGATCTCTGCTGCAGTCACATCTGGCCCTACAAGATTGAATTTGTATTCAACGCCATCAAAGGAGCCATGACCGATGAGAATCAATACGAAGTCATCATCAGGCGTGGCCACTTGCGCTATCGTGGTCATCGTGCCTTTGAACTGTGCCGCTGTTGCCTGTGAACCTTTCAACGTGTAGACGTGGGCGGCGGTGCCCGTAGATTTGAAGATACGATCGAGGTCGTTCGCCGCCGAGGTGAAGCGCTGCTCGTAGTCCGGCTCTCCGCCGAGCCCGGCGACGGTCACGTAGTACGTTGCAGCTCGAACCTGAAGCGTGAAAGAACACAGCAGAAGAAGCAGGATGCGTGTCATACGATACCCCACTTACGGCGCAGCAGCCATTCGACGAGGGGTAGGCCCAGGATGACCAGAAAGACGATCGGCATGTCCCAAAGTTCCTTGGTACTGCGGATCGAGATGCCAGCGTCGGAGTAAGAAATATCTCGTGGCAGATTGTTCAATTCCGTGGAGTTCCAGTAGCGTCCGCCGGTATCTGATGCAAGCTGCTCAAGTAGATGGCGATTCTGCCCGGTATGGAAATTTTCGGCAACCCCATCCTCTCGCTGGAAGGTGAGTACGTCGCGGCCAATCTCCTGATGGCCGCCCGATGCCTCGGCTCGTACCTCCGCCAGATAGCTTCCCGGCTTTTCTGCGGTCCATTCGGCTTGAAACTGGCCCGGCGTGATCTGTGATGGCGTCATCTCTACCATTGCGTCGACGCCAGCGGGACCGATGATGTGCGCTGTGACATGCGCATCCGGGGCAGGTTGAAAGGTCTTGTCACGGACCTGCGCTGTGAGCTGCACGTTTCCCCCATCCATGAGCAGGCGCGATGGAGTGGAAGCAGCAAGGGTGCCGGGCGATTCGGCAATCAACCAGCGCACGAGCTGTTGCCAAAAGAGATCGTGTGAAGGGTCGCCGAGAGCTTCGCTCATCTGCCAGCGCCAGGTACCGCCCGTAGCTAAAATCGCCGTGCGCCCGTTTCCGTAGTTCTGGGTAATCAGTAGTGGCAGAGTATGGTGGCCGGCGTGCGTTTCGACGAGCTCAGTTGCACCCGGTTTAGGTGAGCCTGGATCCTCGTAGTCAGCGAGATAGGTCAGCTTCTTCCAGCGTTCTGCGTTCTTTTTGGGATCCTCCAGAAGACGAGTAATCGGTGAATCCAGACCCGCTGCAGTCAGCTCTACCGTTGCGGGGTTGCGGCGAAAGCTATGGCTGCCGGATGGCAGGAAGGTTGGGAGCAGGTCGTTCAAGCTTGATGAGCCCCAGCCGCCATCACCGAGAGAGGATTTGCCGCCAAGGAATAGAACGCCACCGCCGCGACGATCGACATATTCGCGAAGGAGCTCCTGCTGCAAAGGCGTGAAGTAATCGGCCGCAACGGAACCGATAATAATGCCCGAATAACCGAAGAGATCCTCGGCCCGCACCGGAAAACCGTTGGCTAGTTCAGAGGGATCGTCGACGCCCTGCCGGTAAACCTTGTTCTCGCTGGTGCGTAGCATGGAGACGATTTCGACCGCAGGGTCGTCCTCTTCGGCACGGCGGATGAATTTGTACTCCCAACGCGGCTCGCCTTCAACATAGAGTATGCGCCGCTTCGCATCGCTCACCAGAATGGGACGTGTGATTGAGTTGTTGGCGAGGGATTCTTCACCCGGAAGTGGATCAACCGCGAAGGTCAGACTCTTCGCTGCCGCACTCCCGGCAGGAAAAAACAGTTGTTCGTTTTGCAGCTGGCCGTCGGGCGCCAGAGTTATCTCGCGTTCCATGACAGGTTTGT
>Ga0157369_10009584_pt1 | contig 11074 bp, 2 predicted proteins | sample C25metaG_FD_113461 | JGI IMG/M metagenome (GOLD analysis project Ga0157369, IMG submission 113461) | Corn rhizosphere microbial communities from Kellogg Biological Station, Michigan, USA - C2-5 metaG | ecosystem: Host-associated > Plants > Roots > Rhizosphere > Soil | place: USA: Michigan... | reverse complement strand
TCGCCGTACTGGCACACCGGATCGGTGCTCGCCACCGTGTCCGCGGTCCCGCCGTCGGACACCCAGGGCTCGGGGTCGGGCGGCGACCGGGTCCTCGCGCCGCCCGACGCCGCCTTCGTCACCGAGGACACGCTGCTGGCGGCGGCGCCCAAGGCGACCGGCATCACCGTCGACGTGGAGGTCACCCCGGACACGCTGCGCGCCACGGGCGCGGCCGATCTCGGACAGGCCCTCGCGGGCGCGACCGGGCGGCTGAGCACCCTCGGGTACGAGCTGGAGAGCGACGTACCGGCGCTGCTCGGCCGGATCCTCGACGACCAGCGGCTGATCCTGCTCGGCGTACCGGCGGGCGCCGGCGAGCTGGTGCTGTTCGGCTGGTACGCGCTGGTGCTCGCGGTCGGCGCGGGGGCCGGAGCGCGCCGGATCGACCTCGGGCTGGTCAAGCTGCGCGGCCTTCCCGGCCGGCGGCTCTGGGCGCTGGCCGGCTGGCAGAGCACCCTGCCGGTACTGGCCGGTGCGGTGCCCGGCGCGGCGCTCGGCTGGCTGCTCGCCCGCGCGCTCGCCGGCCCGGTACCCGGTGGTCCCGAGTCGACCACCGCGCTGCTGCTCGCCGCCGCGGCGGCCGCGATCGCGGTGCTCGGCGGGCTGTTCGTGGCGTTCGCCGCCGAGCGGCGCTCGGTCCGTGCCGACGTGGTGGACCTGCTGCGCCGGGTACCCGCCCGGTCGCGGGCGCGGCGGCGCTGGTTCTGGCGCGCCGAGCTGCTGGACCTGGCCTTCGTGACGCTCGCCCTGGTCGGCGTCTACCAGGTGCACTCCGCCGCCACCGGGCAGGACGCCGGGTTGGTGGTCCTCGCGCCGGGCCTCGTCGCGGTGGCCGTCGGGCTGCTGGCCGCGCGGCTGCTGGTGCCGCTGGCCGGCGCGGCCGGCGCCGCCGGCCTGCGCACCGGCCGGCTGCGTGCCGCGATGACCGGGACCTACCTGGCCCGGCGCTCCGGCATGGACCGGCTGTTCGCGCTGCTGGCCATCGCCGTGATGGTCGCCGGGTACGCCGCCCTCGAGTGGGGCGCCGCGACCGCCGCCCGGCACGACCGGGCGGCGCAGGAGGTGGGCGCCGCGCGGGTGCTGACCTTCGACCCGGTCGCGCCCGGCCAGCTGCTCGCCGCCGTGCGGGACGCGGACCCGTCGGGCCGGTTCGCCATGGCCGCCGTCCAGACGACGAGCCATTCGGGGGTACGGGAGGTGCTGGCGGTGGACGCGACCCGGCTGGCGAGCGTCGCCTCCTGGACCGAGCGGTACGGGGCCGGCGCGGCCGGGGTCGCGGGGCTGCTCCGCCCGGCCGCCCCCGCGCCGGTCCGCGTCGTCGCCGGCACGCTGGCGGTACGGGTGACGCTGACCGCCGCCCCGACCGGTACCCCGGTGTACCTGCTGGCCGACCTGACCGGACCGGACGGCCTGCCGGTCAGCGTGCGGTACGGCCCGCTCGCCACGGGTGCGCAACAACTCGCGTCGCCCGCGTCGCCGTGCGCGCGGCCGCCCGGTTGCCGGCTCGACGGTTTCAGCCTCACCACCGGCTTCGCCACCAACGGCGTGCCGCGCAACCCGCCCGGACCGGGGCTGGACCTGACGATCGACGAGGTCGACGGGCTCGACGCGGGGACCCTGCGCGACCCGTCGCGGTGGCGGCCCACCGCCGATCCGGCCGCGGCCGGCCCGGTCCTGTCCGCCGGCCCCGACGGGCTGCGTGTCGCCGTACCCGCCCCGGACCAACTGGCGAACGGAATCCGGCGGGAGGCCCGGGTGTACCTGGTGGACGCGCCCGATCCGGTACCGGTCGTGCTCGCCGGGGCGCTGACCGACGCGGGTCTGGCCGGCGCGCCGGGCGTGGACCTGTTCGGCTCCGACCTGGTACCGGTACGGGTCGCCGGGCGGCTCGCCGCGCTGCCCCGGCTCGGCCGCTCCGGTGCCCTGGTCGACCTGGAGTACGCGCAGTTGGTGGCGACCGGCGCCACGTCCGGCGCGGTACCGCAGGTGTGGCTGGCGCCCGACGCTCCATCGTCCATTGTGGACGGACTGGCCCGGGCCGGGCTCCGGCTCGCCTCGACCGACTCGATCGCGGCCGGCGAGGCCCGGTACGGCGACTCCGGCCCCGCGGTCGCGCTGCGCTTCCAACTGCTCGGCGCGGTACTGGCCGTGGTGCTCGCGGCGGCCAGCCTGGTGCTGGTGGCCGCCGTGGAGCGCGAGCCGCGGGGCGAGGAGCTGGCGGCGATGCGGGTACAGGGGATGCGCCGGGCGACGGCCCGAGCGACGGCGGTGGGCGGGTACGCGTGGCTCGCCGGCGCGGCGGTGCTCACCGGGCTGCTGGTCGCGCCGCTGGACCGCCTCGTCACGGGCGCCAACCTGCCGCCGTTCGCCGACGACTGGCGGGTGCTTCCGCCGCCCGGCCCCGGATGGCCGTCCGCGGCACTGCTGGCGGCGGCGGTGGGCGTCGTGCTCCTGGTCGGCGCGGCGGTCGCGGTGGCCGGCCACAACCTCTATCGCGCCCTGAGCCGGCAGAGCCGCGCAGCTTGTCGCAGCGGCACCCGGTCAGCGCTTGACGGTCCCCGATGACCGGCCTGACGCTGGCCATGCTGCGGGGCCGGCCGTGGCAGGCGGTCACGATGTTCCTGTTGGCGGTCGTCGCCGTGGCGGCGGCCGTCGCCGGGCCGGCGTTCCTCGCGGCCGCGGACCGGTCGGTCATCGCCGTCGAGGTCGGCCACGCCCGCCCCGCCGAACTGGCGCTGGAGGCCCAGACCACCGTCGACCTGACCCGCAGCCGGGACCGTACCTTCGAGAGCACGGTGCTGGCCGCGCTCACCGACCGCGACCTCACCCCGGTGTTCGCCGCCGAGTTCGACTCGTACCTGACCGGGCCGGCCGCGTCGGTCTCGCCCCGGCTCGCCTTTCGCGACGGCGTGTGCGCCCACCTGACGATGGTGTCCGGGCGCTGCCCGATCGGTACCAGGGAAGTGATTGTCGGGGAGGCGGACGCCGGTACCCTGGGTGTCCACATCGGACAGACGGTGCTCGAGCAGGAGGTCGTGCGTACCCCGGACGGCCCGGCGGCGAGGGGGCCGGTCGCGGTCCTCGCCGTGGTGGGCGTCTACCGGGTGACCGACCCGGCCGAGCAGTACTGGGCGGACCAGCACTACTTCGACGTCGCGCCGCCGGGCTCCGGGCAGGCCTGGCCCGCCTTCACCGCGCGCGGAACGATGGAGGCGCTCAGCCACGGGCACGAGCGGCAGAGCGTCGACACCCTGCTGGATCCCGCCGCGCTGACCCCGTCGGGACTGCCGGCCGTGCAGGCCGAGGTCAGGGCCGCGAAGTCCCGGGGCACCTGGGGTGGGGTCGGTCTCACCACCGGCAGCGACGCGCTGTTCGGCCGCATCGCCGCCGACCGCGCGACCCTGCGCGAGGTGGTGCCGCTGGCGGCGGTGTCCCTGGTGCTGCTCGCCTGGCTGGTACTGCTGATGACCGCGGGCCACGCCGGCGACGCGCGCCGGGCCGAGCTGGGACTGTTGCGGCTGCGCGGCATCGGCCGGCCCACCCGGTGGTGGTTGGCGTTCGGCGAGACCGGACTCGCCGTGCTGCTGGGCGCGCCGGTGGGTTACCTCCTCGGGTACGGGCTGGTCGCCGCGAGCGCGCGGTCGCTGATGCCCGATGCCGGACCGGTGTCGCCGTCATGGCAGCCGCTGCGCTGGGCGGCGCTGGCGTTGCTGGGGGCGCTGGCCGCCACCGTAGTGGCGCAGCGGCGCAGCCTGGTCGCGCCCGCGAGCGACCTGCTGCGCCAGGTGCCGCCCCGCGATGCCGCCTGGCGCGGCCCGGCCGCCGAGGCGATGCTGTACACGCTCGCCGTGGCGGCCGTCGTGCAGTTGCACTCCGGCTCCGGCCGGTTGACCGGGGCGTCGCTGCTCGCCCCCGCCCTGGTGCTGCTGGCGGTGGCGCTGCTGGCGGCGCGGGCGGCCGGTCCGGTGATCGGCTGGCTCGGCGCCCGCGCGCTGCGCCGGGGCCGGCTGCGAACGGCGCTGGGGGCGCTGCGGCTGGCCCGCCGGCCGGGCGCGCCGCGCCTGCTGGCCCTGCTGGTGGTGGCGGTCGCGCAGCTGTGCCTGGCCGCCGCGGCGACGGACGTCGCGGCGCGGGCCCGGGATCAGCGGGCCGACGTCGAGCTGGGCGCGACCCGGGTGCTGACCGTGCGGCCGATCAGCCGTACCGCGCTGCTGCACGCGGTGCGGGCGGCCGACCCGGACGGTCGGTACGCGATGGCGGTGGCCACCGTGCCGCGTCTCAATTCGTCTGACCCGCCGCTGCTCGCCGTGGACTCGACGCGGCTGGCCCGGGTGGCCGTCTGGGGCCCGGAGTACGGCGCGCCGGCGCCGAGCGCGGTCGCGGCCGCGCTGCGCCCACCCGCCCCCGCGCCGATCGTGCTGACCACGCGGTCGGTGGGCGTGGAGCTGACGGCCGCCCCGACCGTACGGCTGCGCCTGTTCGTACACCTGGCGCCGCTGGACGGTAGCCCGACCCTGCTGGTGGACCTCGGTGACCTGGTCGCCGGCCGACACCGGTACGTCACCACGGTGGCCGGCTGCCGCGACGGATGCCGGCTGTCCGCACTGGAGCTGGCCAAGCCGTCCGGCGGGGCATTCGACGTGCGGATCGTGCTGCACGCCATGTACCAGGACGATCCCGCGACACCGGCACCGGTCGACTTCGTCCACAGTGGACACTGGCGGACGCCGGCGCCGGAGGAGGGCGCCACGGCGCCGGTGCTGCAGCCCGGCCCGGACGGGTTGACCGTGGACATCCACGACGGCGGGTCGGGCATGGACGCCTCGGTCATGCCGGTCGACGCGGCGTACCCGCTGCCGGTGGTCAGCGCCGGCCGGCCGGTACCGAGCCCCGTCGGTGGGCTGGACGGCCGGGCCCAGCCGGTGACCGCCGCCGGTACCGTCGCGGTGCTGCCCCGCGTCGGCACCTCGGGTGGCCTGGTGGACCTGGAGTACGCCGACCGCGACACCACGGCGTACGGCGAGGCGCTCAACCCGCAGGTGTGGCTGTCCGCCGACGCCCCGGCCGGATTGACCGACCGGCTGCGCGCCGCCGGTCTGACCATTGTGGACAGTCAGTCCGATGTGGACCGGGTCCGGTACCTGAGCCAGCAGGGTCCGGGCACGGGGCTGCGGTTCCATCTGCTGGCCGGCGCGCTCGGCCTGGCGCTCGCGCTGGCCGCCCTGCTCGTGGTCGCGGCGGTGGACCGTCGCGGTACCGGGACGCTGGATCCGCTGCGCGTGCAGGGGGTACGGCGCGCCGTGCTGCGTTCGGCGGTCCGCCGCGGGTACCTCGGGCTGGTCCTGTCCGCGCTGCTGCTCGGTCCGCTGGCGGCGGCCGCGGCCTGGCTGGCCACCGGCGGGCGGATACCGCTGTTCGCCGACGGTGCGGTGGTGCTCGCGCCGCCGGCCTGGCCGGGCTGGCTCGCGCCGCTGCTGGCGTGGGCCGCGTCGGGCCTCCTGCTGCTCGGTACCGCCCTGGTGGCGGCGGGACCCGCCGCAGGCGGCCGTTCGGCGGACACTAGCGGACCCCTGCTGTAGCGGCTCCGCAGGCGTCGCCGCTAGGGTCGTGCCTTCGGGGTAGTCACGGGACAGCGCCGCCGCCGTGGGTCTGGTTAACCTTCCCCTGCACACGAAGGGATCCCATGCTCGCGCTCATGCTCGGCGCGCTGCGAAGCCGCGGCGCGCAGACGGTGACGGTACTGGTACTGGCCGTCCTCGCCGTCGCCGCGGCCGCCGCCGCACCGTGGTACGTGCTGGCCGCCGACGCCACGGCGACGCACGCGACCGTGCAGGGCGCGCCGAGCGCGCAACGGGTGCTCAGCGCCAGGCGGGACCTCACGGTCTCGTCGAACGCGCGGAGCGACCTCGACGCCCTCGAATCCACCGTGCGTGACGTGTTCGACGCTCCGGGTGTGGTCAGCTACCTGGGGCTGGCGCAGGACGGGCGTTACCTGGCGCCGGGCGTCGACCTGACCGTGCCGCTCGCCTACCGCGACCAGGTGTGCCAGCACATCGTCCTGTCCGGCGACTGCCCGCGCGCGGCGGGCGAGGCGCTGGTCAGCCGGCGCCTGGCCGGCCCGATGGGGGTACGCGTCGGTGACCCGCTCGTCCTGGCGCTCGGCTCGGGCGCCAAGACGACCCTGCGTGTCGTCGGGCTCTACGACCGGGCCGACCCCGGCGGCGTCTACTGGGCCGAAGCGCTGTTCGCCCCGCCGACGTCGGCGAGCTCGGCCGGGCGCGGGGATCCGGTGTTCGTCCCCGAGTCGACGTTCGTACCCGGCGGCTTCGACCGCCCGAGCGCGGTGGCCGACCTGGTGCTGCCGGAGGACGTGCTGCGCAGTTCCGACGCGGTGCACCGCATCGGCCAGGCGCAGTACACGCTGACCAGGCAGAACCTGCAGGTGACCCAGAACGCCGGTGCGGTGCTCCAGCGGATCACCGGTCAGCTGAGGCTCATCGACGTCGGCGTGCTGGTCGGTGTCGCCCAACTGCTCGCACTGTGCTGGTTCGCGCTCTACCTCGCCGGCCGGTCGACCGGCCCGGACCGGCGCCTGGACGTGTCCCTGCTCAAGCTGCGCGGCACCACGTTCACCCGGCTGCTGCGGCTGACCGTCGCGCACGCCGCGACGCCGATCCTGGCCGGGCTGCCGTTCGGCGTCCTGCTGGGATACCTGGTGGCCCGGTGGCTGGTCGGTCCGCTCACCCAGCCCGGCCAGACCGTGTCGGCGTGGCGGTGGTCTGGCGCCGCCGTACTGGTCGCGGTGTTCGGCGCGGTGCTCGCCATCGTCGCCGCCGAGTGGCGCACGCTGCGGGCGCCGACGAGCGAGCTGCTGCGCCGGGTGCCGCCGCGCCGGCGCGGCTGGCGCGGCGACGTGGTGAGCCTCTGCGTGGTGGCGCTCGCCATCGCCGGCGCCTACCAGGTACACGCGCAGGGCGGCGTGGACGGCTCGACGCCAGGCCTCGCCGTGCTGGCGCCCGGGCTGATCGCGCTGGCGCTCGCCGTGGTGCTGGCCCGCGCGTTGACCTCCGCCGCCGGTACCGCCGGTGTCGCCGCCCTGCACGCCGGCCGGCTGCGGGTGGCGCTCGGTGCGCTGCAGGTCGCCCGGCGACCCGGCGTCGACCGGGTCTTCGTCCTGCTCGCGGTCGCCGTCGCGGTGCTCGGTTCGGCGGCGGGCGGCTGGTACAGCTCGACGCAGGCGCGGACCATCCGCGCGCGGGTCGACGTCGGTGCCGAGCGGGTGCTGACGGTACAGGCGAAGAGCCGCGCCCAGCTGCTCGACGCGGTACGGGCGGCCGACCCCACCGGTCGCGAGGCGATGGCCGCCGTCTACACCACGTCCCCACTGGCCGGCGCGCCGGTACTCGCGGTGGACTCCACCCGGCTGGCCAGCGTCGCGAGCTGGCAGTCGGGCTACGGTACCGACGCGGCCACCCTGGCGGCGGCGCTGCGCGGCACCGGCCCGGATCCGTTGACGTTCAACGGTGCGTCGGTGACGCTGGACGCCACCCTGCGCTCCGGCCGGGACCCGGTGTACCTGCTGGCCGAACTGTCGGCCCGCAAGTCCGGGGAGGAGCAGCAGCTGGTGTTCGGACCGTTGACCGCGACCCGCCAGGGGTACCGGGCGCAGTCACCGTCCTGTGTGGACGGTGGTTGCCGGCTGCTGTCGCTGCGGCTCGTCGGCGTGCGGACCCCGACCGGGTACCCGAACGCGACGCCCGGCTCGTCGGTCGCCGTGAACTCGATAGTCCAAAGTGGACCCGACAGGGTGGTCGCCAACTCGAGCACGCTCGCCGACGTGCGGCGCTGGCGGGGTGCGTTCATCGCGAGCGGAGGCAACCCTGTCGTGGGTACCGGCGGCGACCAGCTGACCCTGACCCTGCCGAGCGACTCCGGCGGCAACATCAACGACGGCCAGATCTACGCGGTCGACGCGGCGCTGCCGTTGCCGGTCGCGCTGGTCGGCCCGGCGCCCCGGGACTGGCTGGCCGACCAGCCGACGCTGGCCCCGTTCGGCGCCGACCAGGTACCGGTGCGGGTCGCGGCTACTCCCGCCGCCCTGCCGGTCGTCGGCGGCCACGGCGTGCTCGTCGACCTCGCGGCCGCGACCGGTGACTCCGCCGCCGGCGACAGCCAGCAGGTCTGGCTGGCCCGGGGCGCACCGGCCGACCTGCCCGACCGGCTGCGCGCCGCGGGGCTGGCCATTCTCGGTACCGACTCGGTCGGCGCCGACCTGGAGCGGTCGGCCGCCTCGGGAACCACCGCCGCGCTGCGCTTCCAGTTGCTCACCGCGCTCGCCGGCCTGCTCCTCGGGGCGGCGGCGCTCACCGTGGTGGGCGCGGCCGAGCGCGGGCCGCGCGCCGCCGAGCTTGCCGCGCTGCGCCGGCAGGGGATGGCCGCGCCGCTCGCGCGTGCCGTCGGGTACGGCGGCTATGCCGCGCTGGCCGGCGTCGCCGTGCTGGCCGGCCTGCTGGGCGCCGTGTTCGCCCGGCTGCTCGCCGGCCCGGGGCTGCCGGTCTTCGCCGAGCCGTGGACCGTGCTGCCGATACCGATCGGGCTGCGTCCGCTGCCGCTGCTGTTCGTCGGCGTCGTCGCCCTGGCCCTGCTGGGCGTCGTGGCCGCCACGGCCGGGGCGCAGGTGGTTCGCGCGATCCGGAACGGTACCGCCCGATGATCTCGCTGATCCTCGGCGCCCTGCGCGCCCGCTGGGCCCGGGCGGTACCGCTGTTCCTGCTGTCGATGGTGGCCGTCGGGTCGGCGGTGGTCGGCCCCGCCTACCTGGGTGGCGTGGACCGGGCGGCGATCGACCACGAGGTGTCCGACGCGACCGCGGCCGAACGCAGCCTCACGATCAGCGCCCCGACCGCGCTGAACTCCTCGGGGCTGGACATCGGCCGGATCGGCCCCGCGCTCGTCGACATACCGGGCTTCAGCACGGTCTTCGCCGTCGACCTCGAGGTGCTGGGCGTCGACCCGTCGCCCTTCACGCCGAGCAACCTGGCCTACCGGCAGGGCGCCTGCGACCACCTGACGATCGTGGCCGGCCGCTGCCTGGCCGGCGGCGGTGAGATCGTGATCGGCGAGCGCACGGCGGCGCACGACAAGCTGGCGCCGGGCGACACCGTACCGATCGTGTACACCCGGTTCGACGAGCGGGCGAACCGCTGGGTGGCGGCCGGCCGGCCGGTGACCGTGACGATTGCCGGCGTCTACCGGGTACCCGACCCGACCGAGCTGTTCTGGGGCACCCACGGCTACTTCCCCGCGAACCCGGCCGGCGAGCAGGTCGAGCCGGTGTTCACCCAGCGGACCACGGTCCGCGCCCTCGCCCCCGCCACCGAGCAGGACACGGTCGACATGCTGGCCGGCCCGGACGCCTTCGCTCCCGGCCGGATCGGCGCGCTGCGCGGCGAGTTGGACGAGGCCGACGTCAGGCTGGGCGCGCTGGGCGACGACATCAACGTCAACACGGCCATCCCCGAGCTTCTCGACCGTGTCGACGCCGGCCGGCGGCAGGCGAACCAGCTGGTACCGGTCGTCGCCGTACCGCTGGTGATCCTGGCCTGGTTCGTGATCTTCCTGGCGGTCGGGCACGGTACGGCGGCCCGCCGCCGCGAACTCGGGCTGCTCGCGCTGCGCGGTACCCGCCCGACGCTGCGCTGGCTGCTGGCCGGCGGCGAGTACCTGGTACCGGTCGCGCTCGGCACGGCCGTCGGGTACCCGCTGGGTGTGCTCGTCGCGAGCCTGGCGTCGCACGCCCGGCTCGGTGAGCCCGCGGCCGGCCGCCACCTGGGCTGGTACGCGCTCGCGGCCGGCGCGGGTGCGGGGCTCGCCGCCCTGCTGGCGCAGCGCCGTGAACTGTTCGGCCCGGTCGCCGGGATGCTCCGCCGGGTACCGGCCGGAGCCGGCCGCTGGCGCTCGGTCGCGGGCGAGGCGGTCGTGGTGGTGCTGGCGGTCGCGGCCGCGGTCTCGCTGCGCGGCTCGGGCGGCCAGCTGTCCGGGGTCGGCATGCTGGTACCGGCCCTGGTCATCGCGGCCATCGCGCTGATCACCGCGCGCGCCGTGATCCCGCTGGCCGCCCGGCTCGGCCGCGTGGCCCTGCGCGGCGGCCGCCTCGGGCCCGCCCTGGCCGCCCTCCAGCTCGGTCGACGCCCCGGCGCGCAGCGGCTGTTCGTGCTGCTGGTCGCCGCGATCGCGGTGCTCGGCTTCGGCACGGTGGCGTCCGGCATCGCCACCCGGGCGAGGGCCGACCGGGCCGAGATCACCGCGGGTGCCGCGCGGGTGCTGACCGTGGGGCCGGTGACCCGCACCAAGCTGCTGGCCGCCACGCACGCGATCGACCCCGACGGCCGGTACGCGATGGCGGTGGCCACCATCTCCGGCGGCGCGCCGGGCGAACTGCCCAAGCTGGCCGTGGACTCGAGCCGGCTCGCGGCGGTGACGGCCTGGCGCCCGGACTTCGGCGGCCCGTCGCCCGCCGAACTGGGCCGCCTGCTCAGCCCCGCGCTGCCCGCGCCCGTGGTGGTCACCGGCGACCGGATCGAGCTGGACGTCGGGGTGGTGCTGACCGTGCTCGACCCGGAGCTGGCCCTGACCGTGACCCTGGCCCCGCTGGACGGCACCGCGCCGCAGTCCCTGGTCCTCGGGCCGCTGGTGGCCGGCGAGCAGACGCTGCGCGGCGACACGGACTGCCGCGGCGGTTGCCGGCTGGTGGGCATCACCGTGACCCGGCCCGGCGGCGACCCCTTCGTGGCCACGGTCACCGTGCACGGGCTGCGCGGCGACCCGGGCACCGCCGCGATCCCGCCGGCCCGCTTCGCCACGGCGAGCGACTGGCGGGCCGCCGAGCCGGCCCGTACGAAGCTGACCGCCGGGGTGGACGGGCTGGCGCTGGACCTCAGGATCCAGGACGGCGCGAAGGTGGAGCAGGGATGGGTCTCGCCCGCCGACCGGCCCGATGCCCTCCCGGTCGCCGCGACCGGGGCGCTGCCCG
>Ga0157369_10009582_pt1 | contig 11075 bp, 10 predicted proteins | sample C25metaG_FD_113461 | JGI IMG/M metagenome (GOLD analysis project Ga0157369, IMG submission 113461) | Corn rhizosphere microbial communities from Kellogg Biological Station, Michigan, USA - C2-5 metaG | ecosystem: Host-associated > Plants > Roots > Rhizosphere > Soil | place: USA: Michigan... | reverse complement strand
GCCATCCGCGATTACATCCGCCACTACAACAACAACCCTCGTCCCTTTCACTGGGTCGCCGGTGCCAGCAAGATCATCCGGAAGGTCAGCAAATATAAAGAAACTTTAGAAACGGGAGACTAGCGGCGAGCGCCTTGAACTGGAACGCGCGGGAATTTGGCGCGCGGGGTGGGCCGGCCGGCGCTCGGAACGCGGTTATTGGGGATTGAGCCGTGTCAGCTGCGGACCCCAAAAATGCTAACGGATTGCAAGAGAGCCAGAAACACCCGGGAACATCAAATAACAACCGACTGTATCTTGTTGATTGTTCGCATTACGGCTATCCATCCGGAATCAAGCATTGAACTCATAACCCAAAGGTCGCAAGTTCAAATCTTGCCCCCGCAACCAAACTTTTTTGATTCTTCCCGCGGGAGCGATCATCGCGTCCCGGAAGCTGTTCCGTCGTCCTCGACGCGACTCAAGGATTAACAACCGGTACGGAAAGGTCGCCGAAATGCGCTATATTCCGAGTCGCAAGGCTGGCATTGCAGGCAAGCGCCGTTCCAGCGATTATAGTGTCCCTCAGATCCACACGCCGACCTTCCGAATGCCGCCGGGCCATTAGTTCTGCGGAATGCTGAGCCGCCACTTCATCGAACGACGTTATCCGCCCGCTAATCTTATCGGCCAACACCGTCTCAAATGCCTTGACCAGGGCCGAACGGCGTTTCCCGGGAGGGAGAACCTGGAGGCCGAAACGAATTTCTAGCACCGTTACCGAGTTCGTCCAAATCGACGTTCTAGCCTGCTTGTCAAGCCACTCGATTACTTGTGTGTCCGCTGTTTCGCGCATGAGCGCGGATAGCACGTTGGTATCGAGGATGATCATTACTCGAACGAAGCCGGCTCAACTGCGTGCCCATGAAATTCGTTAATATCGCCCTCTAAACCCGTTTTCGCGAATATTGATTAGAATCATTGCACCGACGCGTCAAACGTACCGGTCTCGACAACGGTTCCGTGCTTCATCTGCACAAAAATTCGATACTTCCCGGGCACTGGAAACCCATACGGAAAACTGACGGTGTTTGGTATCGCTGAACCTCCGCTCATGTCCATTCCGGCCATGTCGCCCGTGCCATTCTGCGCCTCGGCCATCATCAGCGCCGGCATCGCCACGGTGCCCGAGGGATGGATATGCGCAAATACCGTGCCATCGCTCTTCACAAAGGCCGCATGTCCGGCCATCCCCATATAGAGAGCCATGTCTTTGGAGGGCTGCCCTTCCGGATTGAGGAGTTGGAATGCGAACGCCTCCGGCGCCTTGGCGACGAGCACCGCCGGCCGTTTCCATTGCATGCTGTACCCATCCGGAAACTTGTAGGTCGAATTAGCCTGGACGCTCGTACCGGGCGCGCCCTCGGCATCGTCGCCTGTAAGCGCACGCCCGTGAACTTCGGGCAGCGTCACGGAAGCAACCAACGTCTCGGGAAATCCATTGGCATGCACTACGTCCGCGTACAGCCGATAGCCGCCCGCGGGCATTGAAGGGAGCGTGAGTCGGAAACTGCCCGTCCGCACCATCTCCGGATGCAAGTGAAAAACGATATCCATCGCTGGCCAGCGAATGGCGTAGAGATGCATTAGGTGATTGTGGTCAGGAACAAAGTCATCCAGTTTGCGCACGCTAAGCCAGCCCGGATCCGTCATCTTGAGATCCAGCACATTGTCCGCTTCGAGCGTCGCGCGCATCTCTAGGGGCTTGTAAATGTTTGTGGCGTAGTCCGCCGCTTCCGCATTCCACCACTTCCTGCCAGACACGACGCCTAGCGTGAGAACTAAGAATGCAATCGCCATGGCGATATATGCGCGCTTTCGGCTCGCTGCCGGAGCAGTCTCCCCGGGAGGTGTCTGCGCCTCGCGAGCCGCCGCGCCCACAATCCCCACCATGCCCAGAATCAGGACTATGCCCAGTCCCGCCAGCAGTACTCCCAACCCGCTCTGCATCTTGCGCGTACCCGTCGCCGTCGCCGCAACAGGTATCGATAACACTCCGCGGCCCGGGTTACCGCTCACGGTAAAACGGACCTGCCAGGAACCGGTCCGCATGATCCAGAGATGTCCGGTGAAAAACTGGGCGTCGCGCGAGGGCTTCGCCATCGTGTCTGGCGTCGGAGGATGCTTGGATGCTTCACCGGCCAGCGGAATTGGAGCAGCTGTAATGCTATCCACGCCGGGCGTGCTCGACCGCACCTCGACATCCGCAACGCCCGGAATCACGAGTGGCGGCCGCACTACTACAAAAAGTTTGTAAGGACCCGCCGAACCCTCGGCGTATACATCGGGACTGCCGACGTGCGCTTCCATTCGACCGCCGCATGCGAGCGCCAGTAAGCAGCCCAGTGCGCATCGAACACCCGGCCCCGTCATCGCTGTATCTTTCGCATCCACCGGCCGAGCGCCAGACCAATCCAAACGCTGAGCGCAGCGAAAAGCATGGCCATGGCGAGGCCTTCCCAAAGAACAAGACCGTGCTCGGGCCGGAAGAATTCACGCAGCGCGTCATGCGATTGCGGCGGCTCGCCGTAATCGAGATAGCCGGCTCCGAAAAAGCGATTCTTTGCAGCGCTGGTCATCAGGAAACTGGCAAAAGGCCACTCGACTGCGACCAGGACACCAATGAACAAGGGCCCCGCCACCAGGGACCGCAGCCACAATTTCCAGGTTTCCGTTCTTTGAAGCAGCCAATCCATCGCAAACGCGGCAACAATCAGCAGCAGTGGAAACTTCGGCGGAATGAACTGTTGTATGGGCTGGTAAACAGGACCTAGCTTCGGCTCGGCGGGAAACAGCGGCAGGATCAAAATCACACCGATGAGAAAGAGCGTGTAAATTGCGGCCGTCCACGTTCCGGCCCAGCGATGGCGCGAGCATTCCCAAAACATCGCCAGATACGCTGGCACTCCCAGCGCAACCGAAACATATGCTGCCGAGCGGTGCAGTCGTATGTCCCACGTGTATTCCATGCGGAAGAACATACCGAGCACGAGCATCAGGCCGCCCATATAGAGCAGCAGCCATTGCAGCTTCACGAATCGCTCTCCGTCTGCCCGGTTCATGGCCGCTGCGATTAGGAAGAACGCACCGATCTCGATCGCGAACACGCCAATTATTAGCAGTGTATGCGGTGGGCTGACAATCTTCACATCCAGCCCGTAGGCATCATGCCACCAGTTATCGAAGGGCGCGGAAGTGAGCATCGCGACGCCGCCCCACGCTGCCAGGAATGCTCCAAGCGGCGCACGGAAGCCGAAAACGCCAACCGACGCTGCCACAAATTCCGCCGGCCGACGGAAGGTCGTATTGAAGATCAGGTAGCCGCACGAGACGCCCGCCAGAATACCGCACAAATAGATCGCCATGTGCGCTGGCGTCCAGAACGTATCGCGTCCGATGGACCGGTGCCACGACACATCCCAATGTGCGCCGATGGTGTTGGATGTGACGGCCAGCGCCACACACCACAGGTACCAGGGAATGCTTTTTCCGCGATCTGCTTCTGAAGAAATGCTTGCGGTTGCCATACGGCCTCATTCCATAATCTCAACAGCCCGAGGCCACATGCCACGCTGGTAGAGAGCGTATGGAAGAGACAGTAGCGGTACGGCGCATGAACGTGAAACGTATAGGCCGGTCCGCGCCGGAACGCGTCCTGGACGACGTACCTGTGGAGGAACCGCTCTCCATCCGTGTCGCCTACTGGTTCAAAGATATGATGCACACCGAAAATTTCGCGGTTACTATGCGCACGCCCGGACACGATCGCGAGTTGGTGGCCGGTCTCTTGTTCGCCGAAGGGATTGTTCAGCAGGCCCGAGACCTGCTCGAATTGCGCGTGCTCGGCGGCGCGCCGTCGAACGAAATCCTGGCGGTTCTCGCGAAGGAGGTCGATTTCGAAAGCTGGCGCGCGGCGCGCAGCAGCTTACTCACTTCCAGTTGCGGCGTGTGTGGAAAGCGCAGCCGCGAGGCAATCGCTCAGGCGCATCCACTCAGTGGGTACGACCGTTTCGTGGTGAACGCATCCCTGGTGGAAACGCTTCCTGCACTGCTGAGCGAATGGCAACTAGGCTTTCAAGCTACCGGCGGCTTGCACGCCGCCGCGCTCGCCACTGCGGACGGCGCTATTGAGGCTGTGTTCGAAGACATCGGTCGCCACAACGCCTTAGACAAGCTCATTGGCTGGGCCCTGCTGAATGGCGCGCTTCCCTGGTATGACCGCATCGTGTTTCTGACCAGCCGCGGCAGTTTCGAATTGGTCCAAAAAGTGGCGGCCGCCGGGGCGCCGGTCCTGGCCACCGTGGGTGGCCCATCCAGCCTGGCCGTCGAGACCGCTCGGGATTGCCAGATGACGCTCATCGGGTTCGTTCGCGACGCCCGGTTCAACATATATTCGGGCGATTGGCGCATACACTCATGAAAGAAAGAAAATGAAGCTGAGACTTCGCGGCAATTCGGTCCGTTTGCGGGTGAACCAGCGCGAAGTCGCAGCGCTCGGCGCCGGCCGTGCGCTCTCCGAAGGGGTGCGTTTCCCCGCCGGCAACAGCTTCATCTACACGCTAGAACCCTTTCCCGCCTCCACGCCAGAAGCCTCTTTTCGAGATGGGATCATCTGCGTAAAAGTCCCCGAATCCACGCTCCGTGACTGGGCCGCTAACGACTTAATCGGCCTGTATTTTGACCTTCCCGGCCGGGAATCCAACCTGAAGGTGACCATCGAGAAGGATCTCGAGTGCGTCAACGAATCGGCTGAGGAGCGTGATCCCTATGCGTTCCCGCGTAGTGAAGATAGTGACTGCTAGTGCCAGCACCGTCGCGATGGCATGGCCGGGACGAACGCACTAGTCAGTCCGATTACCACCCAGGATGCGCCAAACTCCTCCCGGCTACGCTTTGCCGGTGTCCCGATGATGCGCCGTCACGGTGAAGCCGGCTTTCTTCAATCGCTTGTAGATTTCATCCGCGATCAGAACCGACCGGTGATGCCCGCCCGTGCAGCCAAACGAGATCGTGAGGTAGCTTTTTCCTTCCCGTATGTAATGCGGTAGCAGATAAATCAGCAGATCCGAAATTCTATTGATAAATTCGGCCGTTTGGGGGAAAGATCGTATGTACCGTGCCACGCTCGGATGCCGCCCTGTAAGCTTTTTAAACTCCGGAATATAGTTCGGGTTCGGTAAGAATCGTACGTCGAAGAGCAGGTCACTGTCGGCCGGAACCCCGTGGCGAAAGCCGAAGCTGTTCACGTAGACGACAATCTTGTTGCTTTCCTGCGCCTCCTGAAAATTCGCCGAGATGAGCGCTCGCAGCTCATGCACATTGAGTTTCGAAGTATCGATCGAAAGATCGGCCAGCCGGCGAATGGGTTTTAACTGCTCGCGTTCATCCTTCAAGCTGCTCAGGACAGTCGCCTCCGCACCCAACGGATGCGGTCGACGCGTTTCACTGAAGCGGCGTCTCAGCACCTCATCGTCGGCGTCCAGAAACAGAAGTTTTACATCGAGCCGCTTCCTGAGTTCCCGAAACATTTTGGGGAATTGCTGAAGCACCGCGCCTTCGCGGATGTCGATAATCAGCGCCGCACGGCGCCTGGTCTTAGTGTCCCGGCTCAAATCGGCAAACTTGGGCACGAACGCGATCGGCAGGTTATCCACCGCGTAAAACCCCAAGTCTTCGAATGCCTTAAGAGCGGTTTGCTTACCCGACCCGCTCATGCCGGTAATGATGACCAGATCGGCCGTCGCCAGAGCCGCTGTCGGAGGAGGCGCCGCTTCTTTTCGTTTGGGCAAATGACTACAGTGTAGTGTAGCGTTCGTAAGGTGCCGCTACGATTCGATTAAATCGAAATTGCCGTCGGGCCGGCGCAGCAGCACCGACAGGCAATCGCGCTCCGAATCGCGGTACACCATATAGTTCGTGCCGTCTTCCATCTCGAGAATTGCTTCCTCGATCGTCATCGGCTTACTGTCTTCCCCGTAGTTCACGCGGAAAATCTTGGGCTTCTTCCCTTGCCCATTCATCGCCGGTTTGTTCTTATGGCCTTTGGCCGGCTCAGGGACCGCCGGTTCAGGTGCTTGTGCTTCCCAGCTTTCTTTTGTGGAGCGGACCGCCTTCGCGTCGCGGTGCGTGTCGCGCCAACGGTTGCGAAGTTTTACGACCTGCTTTTCTACTTTCTCCACGGCCTGGCACAGGGCCGTGTCCAGATCGGAATCCGCCCCTTCCCCAACCAGCGAATGGTCGTAAAAATTCACGCTCAATTCGATCTTGTGGAGATGGCGCTCCACCTGGTGCGTCAGGTGCGCCTCGCGCTCTCCCCGTTGCTCGATGAACTTGCTCAGTTTACTCAGTTTTGTGTCGAATTTTTTCTGAAGTGCAGGAGTAAACTCCTGTGTTTTTCCCGAGACGATTAGCTTCATCTGTCCCTCCTTGAGGCCGGAACTTCGCTAGGTTAGTCGCGAGCGCGACGCTGATGTGTCGAAGGAATTTTCATATCTTCCCGATATTTCGCCACAGTCCGCCGGGTCACCTGAATGCCCTCCGCCTGCAGCCGCGCTGTAATCTGCTCGTCTGTCAGCGGATGCGCCGCATTCTCGTCTTCAATCATCTTTTTGACACGCCGTTTCACGATCAGTAACGGAGTTGCGCTGCCGCTCGGCCCTTGCACAGCCTCGGAGAAAAAGTAGCGCAGCTCGAAAACGCCCTGTGGGGTATGCGCATATTTGTTAGCGACCGCGCGGCTTACGGTGGAAGGATGCACGCCGATCTCTTCCGCCACTTCCTTGATCATCATCGGCTTCAATAAATCGATGCCCGATTCAAGGAAATCCGTCTGCCGCCGGATGATCGAATGACACACTCGCATTATCGTTTGTTTGCGCTGCTCGATATTCTTGATCAACTGCAGCGCCGACGCGTAGCGCTCCTTCACATAGTTGCGAATATCTTTATTCGGCTCCTGCTCACGATCGACCATCCGCTTATACTCACCGTTCAGCCGTAATTGCGGAATTTCGTCGTCGTTCAAGGTAATTACATAGTCTTCGCCGTCTTTCGAGATGTAGACGTCAGGCTCCACCTGGCGGGCGCCCGCGCCCGAATATCGCAATCCCGGCGCCGGATCAAGATGTCGAATGACGTTGACCGCAATGTGAATATGTTCAAGCGGCCGGCTGAGTGCTCTCGCGATCTGGCTGAGCTGGCGGCTCTCGAGCAGCTTCAGGTGATCGTTCACGATCTTCCAGGCCACCGAATCGCGCGCCCCCCGGCCTTCCAGCTGCAGCAACATACACTCGCGCAAACTGCGCGCACCCACACCTGTAGGGTCGAGCGCCTGCACAGCCTTCAGCCCCTCCTGCACGTCGGCCAGGTCCAGACCCTCGGCTACTGCAATCTCTTCGAGCGGCGTGGTCAGATAGCCGCTTTCCTCCAGGTTGCCGATAATGCTGTTGGCCGCCTCCCGCGCTCCTTCAGAAAGCACGGAGACGCTCAACTGCGACTGCAGGTGGTCACTGAGCGTAACTGGCGATGACAGGAAAGTCTCGAACGATGGTTTTTCGACCAGCTCGGATGCCGGACTTTTGAATCCGGGATCCAGATAGTCGTCAAAAAAACTTCCAAAATCAATTTCGTCGAACGGATCGGTTTCGCTCTTGGGCTGATCCGGAGCCGTGATCGCTCCATCTGCAACCCCGTCCGGCCCGCTTTCGGATACTGCCCCCTCCGCTGTGGGCTCGCTCTCGCCTCCCTGTTCGCGCTGCCCCGTACTCTCCAGGATCGCTGCGTCGGCCGGGTCGGTTCGTGCCTCCCGCTCGAGCAGTGACTGCAATTCGGCCGGGGTGAGTTCCTCGCCCGCGTCGGTAGCTTCCTCAAGTACCGGATTTTCGGCAATCTCGTTCATGATCATGTCCTTCAGCTCTAACCGGTTGAGCTGCAGGACCGTGACCATCTGCACGAGTCCGGGAGTGAGTATCTGTTTCTGCTGAACGCCGAGGTGTAGCCGTTGCGACAGCGAGCCCATTCGGCTTTCAGTTTAACACCGTAATCGAACCGCCTCCGGGGCGTTAAAATCCCTAATTCCGGTGAATTTTCCAAAAATTAGTTAGCTCGCGAGCACCGGCGGGAAGTAGAAATTCTCGCCCAGATAGATCCGCCGCACGTCTGGATCGCTGCCCAGGGCATCAGGCGTGCCGGCGCGAAAAATCCGTCCATTGCTGATGATGTAGGCTCGGTCGGTCACCGCCATCGTCTCCCGCACGTTATGATCCGTCACCAGAATACCGATTCCACGCCGCTTCAAGTCTCCAATAATGCGCTGCAACTCGAGCACCTGCAACGGATCAATGCCCGAAAACGGTTCGTCCAGCAAAATAAAATCCGGCTGCAGCACCAGCGAGCGAGCAATCTCAACGCGTCGCCGCTCGCCGCCCGAAAGCATGTACCCTTTACTGTGGCGCACCGTCTCGAGACCTAGATCGTCGATCAGATTCTTCATGCGCTCGCGACGCTCCCGCCCGGAGATCGGCAGCGTCTGCAGAATCGCCATCAGGTTGTCTTCCACGCTGAGCTTGCGAAATACCGAAGGCTCCTGCGGCAGATAACTCACGCCTCGCCGCGCGCGCAAATACATCGGCAATTGCGTGATCGGCTGATCGTCGAGCAGCACATGGCCCGATTCGGGGCTGATCAGGCCCACAATGATGTAGAACGAAGTCGTTTTGCCCGCGCCGTTCGGCCCCAATAGCCCGACCACTTCGCCCTGTTCTACGCGCACGCTAACGTTGTCCACAACGCGGCGTCCGCTGTACGACTTCGAAATCTCCACCGTCTGCAACGTTCTCATTGCACTATGTCTTAGTCTTATGATACGCGTTGATCACGTCCGTCAAATCTCGTACAACCTACTTTTGGGTGCTCGTGGTGATTGCCCTTGCCTGTCTCCGTTTGTGCCACGTCGGCTTGCTCTGGTCCGACGAAGATTATCATCTGGCGGCCGCTATTCGAATCCTCCACGGCCAAATCCCGTATAGGGATTTCTGGTACGACAAACCGCCGCTCGCTGCTTTCTACTACCTGTTTATAGGCGGCTATTCAGGCTGGCCGTTGCGCCTTCTGGATGCGGCTTATGTTCTGCTGTCCTGCTTTCTCATTTACCGGCTCGCACAGTCCCGAATGGCCGCGTTTCTACTCTCTTTCTTCCTCGCCTTTTATCTGCCGGCGGCCGTGATTCCGTTTGCCCCTGACGCCCTGCTCGTAGTGCCCCATCTGGCCGCCGTCTATTTAGCCATACAACGCCGTGCGTTCTGGGCGGGGGCCTGCTGCGGCATCGGCCTTCTGATCAACTTGAAAGCCGCATTCATACTCCCTGTATGCGCTTTCTGGCTGATGGCCGAACTGCCGTTATTAGCCGCCGGGTTCGCGGCTCCTCTCCTTGTCGCTGTGCTGGCGCTCGTCCTGACAGGCGCGTGGCCCGGGTTCTACGAGCAGGTCTGGCAATGGGGAATCCTCTACTCTCACGGCGCGCCCGTCCTGCATCCGTTCGAACTCGGCCTTACCCGCGTGCTCAACTGGCTTGGCTTTCACGCCGCATTGCTCCTGGGTGCGACATTATTTTTCCTGCACGGGGGAAAAGACCGCTTACGCTTCGCCGCCTGGATCGCGCTCTCCTTCGCCGCCGTCTGCTTTGGCAATCACTTTGCCCCGCGCTACTTTCTGCAACTTCTTCCTCCGCTGACCGTCGCAGCCGCGCGCGGCTTTGCCTTGAAGCCCCGAGCGCTACCCGTTCTGGCTGTACTCCTGTTAATACCCTTTCTCCGTTTCGGGCCGCGCTACGTCACCGTTGCGCTCGGCCGTGATCCGAACTGGTCCGACACAGCGCTCAATCGTGATAGCCGCCAGGCCGCCACGATCGTTCAAAAATCGGCCCTTCCCGGTGACACTCTGTTCGTCTGGGGCTATCGTCCCGATCTCTATGTCTACACGCGCCGCATTTGCAGTGACCTGTTCTGGGATTCGCAACCCCTCACCGGAGTTCCCGCCGACCGCCACCTGACCGAAAGCCAAAACATCCTGGGCCCTTCCGCCGCCCGCCATCGCGCGCAATTTGTCCAACAAGCGCGACCGACTTTCTTCGTCGATGGCCTCGGCCTGCTGAATCGGGCGCTTGACCCGCGCGCCTTCCCCGAGATCCGCCAGTGGCTGCTCCAATATGAACTCGTCGGACGTACACGATTCTGTAGGATTTATCACAAAATAGCCTCTAAATAGAGGCTATTTTTTCCTTTTAATCGGTAGGGAATCGAGTTGTGTTTTCAGCGCGTCAATGCCACCGAAGTGACCGGCAGATGCCTTACCATAGCCCGTCTCGGCACATCCTCCGAATGTCGCCTGCTCAGCCTCTTGGTCCGAACCCGCGAAGGCCTTGCCCAAAGCGGCGGACTTACTTCTTCTTCATCCGTGTGAAGGCCACATTCTTGTTTTCGCCTTCGACGATGAGATGGTCCTCTTGGGTGAAATAGGTGAGCTGCCGGCCGCGCGTCATCCCCTTCATGCTGTCTACAATCTGCGGCGCGCCGCCGTTCAGGATGACCTTATCGTCCTTGGTGTAATACTCGCCATGCTCGGCAGCGCCGGAACGCTTTCTACTACCTGGCAGTATCTCCGTGACAATCACATCGCCATCTGCGAAAGCATGATCGAGTGACGAATCGTCGCTATCACTCACCGTTTTCGGAGTCAGGAAAGCGCGCATTTGCTTAGAAGTCACCGTCATCTTCCCGCGCACCAGAGTCACGCCGCCCGTGTATAAAGCTTCTCGGGTGTCGTCGCGATAGGTCAGCTCGGGCGCGCGTACTACCGTGAAGACCGGATCCCCACCGGCCTTGTTATCCACCAGCTCGCTGACCACACTCCCTACCGCATGCAGCGTCTGTTCGTCCCTGTCCACGTCGATCCGATCGGCCGATATGCGATTGGCGCCTTGCCACATCACCGCGCGACCGCGATAGGCGACCTGGCTGTTGCTCTCGCGCGTGTGCATC
>Ga0157369_10009578_pt1 | contig 11079 bp, 7 predicted proteins | sample C25metaG_FD_113461 | JGI IMG/M metagenome (GOLD analysis project Ga0157369, IMG submission 113461) | Corn rhizosphere microbial communities from Kellogg Biological Station, Michigan, USA - C2-5 metaG | ecosystem: Host-associated > Plants > Roots > Rhizosphere > Soil | place: USA: Michigan... | reverse complement strand
TATCCGATATTATCGCGGCGTGATTTAATTCCGTAGATAGAATAAATCACAAATGCAAGTCCGTACATCCATGCAGGAAAAGAAATGGGAAGAAAAAATAAACCGATGCGCATACCGGGAAACAAAGCGATGGACGCGAACATAATTCCAAACACCGCACCGGAAGCACCAACGGAACTGTAAGCGCCATGATTGCGATGAATGTATAACGCAAACAGGTTGCCGCCAACAAGGCTTGCAAAATAAATGATGAGATAATAGATGCTGCCGATATAACTTTCAAGACTTGTGCTGAAAATATACAGTGAAAACATGTTGAAGATAAGATGCATCCAGTTTACATGCAGAAATCCCGAAGTGATAAGACGTTTGTAATCTTTATAGAGCGTGATCTTTTCAACTTCAAAAGCATAGCGCGCAAAGAATTCGTGATCGTTAAATCCTTTATAAGAGACGATAATGTTTGCTAGAATGATGGCAATGCTTATTAATCCTAAAGTACTCATGGGTGAATATTCATGATAATACATGTTCGCTAATATACTGAAGTCTTTTGCTTTCGAGTTGTTAATATGATGCAGAAATCGAACCAAAAACTTCTCCATAAATTTAAAAAAACTTGCGCTGAATAAGTTGTATTGATTGCTGTATTTTTATGCGCATGAAACTTCTTTCACCTCAGCAGATTCATGAATGGGATGCTTATACAATAGAACATGAACCGATAGCTTCTATTGACCTGATGGAGCGGGCTGCAAAACAATGTACAGGTTTTATTCTTGATCAGCAATCGGTTCGTAACGGTATAAAAATCTTTTGTGGAAAAGGAAATAATGGCGGAGATGGTCTTGCCATTGCGCGGCAATTAATAGATGCGGGCATGCAACCTTCCGTTTATATTCTCGAATTTGGTGCTAAGGGCACGGATGATTTTCAAACAAATCTTGCACGATTACATTCGCTCACTACGGATATTTATTTTTTACAATCGCCGGAATTTTTTCCTGCTATTGGTGAAAGCGATGTTATAATTGATGCGTTGTATGGCTCGGGATTGAACAGACCATTGAAAGACTTGAGCGTGCAATTGGTTGAACATATCAATCGGTCACACGCCACAGTTTTTGCGATTGATGTGCCAAGCGGAATGTTCATTGATAAATCTTCAAAAGGCTATGCAGTAATAAAAGCAGCGCATACACTTACTTTTCAATCATTGAAACTTTGTTTTATTGTTGCTGAGAATGCAGAATTTTTTGGTGAAGTCCATGTGCTTGATATCGGATTACTTCCTGAATTTTTGAATACAGTAAACTGTAACGAGCTTGTAACACTACGAAGGATCAAATCGATTTATAAAAAAAGAAATGTTTTTTCTCATAAAGGAAATTTCGGACATGCATTGATCATTGCAGGCAACAAAGGAAAGATGGGTGCAGCGATCATGGCAGCAAAAGCATGCTTGCGCAGCGGCGCCGGATTAACGACTTTAAACACTCCTGAAATTTTTTTACAAACAATACATTCGGCAATTCCTGAAGCAATGTGTTTGCTGCGTGAAGCGGAAAATGATTATTCAAAATTTACTTCGCTTGGTATTGGTCCTGGAATTGGCACTGATGAATCATCTGCTGAAATGGTTTTGCAGGCATTTGAAAAATTTTCAAGGCCGATGGTTATAGATGCAGATGCTTTGAATATTATTTCGCAACATAAAGACTGGCTGAATAAAATTCCGAAAGGTTCAATCATCACTCCGCATCCGAAAGAGTTTGAAAGGTTATTTGGAAAAACAAATAATGATTTTGAAAAGATCAGTTGCGCATTGGAGATGTCAAAAAAATATTCGTTTATTATTGTTCTTAAAGGTCACTACAGTTTGATCGCTTCAAATGAAGAAGCATATTTCAATAGTACGGGCAATGCGGGTCTTGCAAAAGGTGGCAGCGGTGATGTGCTTACAGGAATGCTTACCGCTTTACTTTCTCAATACGAGCCTTTGCAGGCAACACTCCTGGGAGTTTATCTTCACGGACTTGCTGCCGATATCACTTCTCAAACCTTTGCAGTTGAATCAATGATAGCAGATGATATTGTTGATCACATCAGCGATGCATTTTTGGAATTGCAATAAGGAATAACCATGTTGATTATTTCATGAACACAACGCTTGTTTTGGAATAATCATCACTTTCTTTTGGGATAACCACTGTGTCAGAGTTATAAAGATCAACTTCCGGAAGTTTAAAAGTGTAAGTCTTTCCTTTTTTGCGCACTTTTATCATACGACAAAAATGTTGTTTGTAAAATCCTTGAATGAAAATATCTGCATAATATTTTCCAACGGATAAATTTTGAAACAAAATTTTATTGCCAATTACTTCATATTTTGATTTTACAATACCCGCGCCGGTAAGATCGGATCTGTCTAAGATAATGTAAGCAGTGTCAACGGGGTTATTGTTATTTCTTGAATTGTCTAATCTGAATGTTACCGATCCTTTTGTATCAAATTTTTTTTGAGCGTTAATACCGTTAGGCAAGAGCGCAAATGCGGCAATTACAGAATAGTAGAATTTTCTCATAGAGTCGGATTTAGATTAAAGAACAGATTTATCAACATGAATGATTTTGCACTTACAAGATCACTTGCGTTGCAGGAATACACGATCCATTATTTCTCACAATATTATTCATTTATTGAACTGTTATTATTTTCTGTCGGCGGATTGAAGTGTGTTGCCGATCAGCGGGTGTTAATCCTGGATATAAATCAAAAAAGGCAGACTGATTTTATTAATCCGGTTGCTAAGAAATGTCCTGAGAGTACAAAGTTTTGAATTACACGCTATTGTATTTCAGAATAAAATGTATTATCTTGTTTGTATCTAATCCATCTTAAACAGGCTTTATGAAAAAATTTTTTTCTATAAGCCGTGAACAAACACCAATCATCATAACTCTTTTAGTGGTCATCTTATTAGGTGCGGTTTACCTTTTTATTTATATACCGGGCAATGAAGAAGATCTGCAACGTGAACATTTCCGTTGGCTGCAACGGGTAGATGACAACATACAAAAAAAAATAGAAGGCTGCGATACGCTCTTAAGTCATTTGGTTGATAATTATGCAATTGATACGTTGAAAGAAAGAACCAGGAAATATATCAAAAGTTTTTCCACAGATAATTTTATTCTTTTTGATACTGCCACTTTAAAATCAAATTTCTATGATACTACTTCACTTAATTACAGTGGTACTTTATATTCAATGAATGTATATGAACCACTGCAAACTTTTATAGTGTCAGCAAGCAAGAGCAAAGGCGATACCACATATAGGGTATCTATGCAATACACATTCAGAAATTTTATTGATCCTCTGCTAAACAAAACAATATTTGATCATTATATTGTTTTTAGTAACCATAACGTTGTATATGAAGATTTTCCTTCCGGTCTTGAATATAAAACCGAAGACTCACTATTAAAGATTAGTAATGGATTAACCGGTGCTTCAATAATTGATGAAAAAATAGGCGGCGAAAATTATAAAATGTTTTTGCAACCGGTTTCTTTTGGAAACAATAGATGGATTGTTGCCGGCTTGCATTCAATGGAAAAATACAAAGCCGATAAAAGACACTTGCCATGGGGCATTGTTTTGTTTCTTCTGATCATAGCACTTGGATTGTTTCTTTTTATTCCCGTGTTAAAGATTTTTAATTTAGGTAATAATGATAGGTTGAGAGTATATGATGCAATAGAATTAGTGATTATTATAAAATTGCTGATGTCACTACTCTTCTTTTGTTTTTTTCGTCTCTATGAATTACAGGAAAAGACAGACACTAATTCAGAAGAAATACTCGCCAAAAAAATCAGTTCGGCCTTTTCAGATGAAATAAAACAAGCTTATAAAAATCTTGATTCTTTTGACCTGTTTATTCGACACAACACTCTGCTCCAAAATAATATCAGAAACCTTGGAACTGAGAGCTTAACTGCAGGGGATTTTTGGGCGAATACAGAATCATCTGTTGACACTAATTTGAAAAATAAATTGAACTTACTTGCCTCTAAACTTTCAAAGCCCGAAATTAATTGGTTGGACAGCACCGGCGCAGTTAAATATACCTGGATAACGGGTAAATACAATAATCCCCCGGCTAATTTTAAATACCGCGACTATTTTCAAATGGTCGTTAACAATAGAACCTTTAGAGTGGATGAAGATACTTTTTACGTTGACCAGGTAATTTCAAGAACAAGCGGCTCTTTCAGAACTATAATATCCAAACATTCAACATTTGATAGCACTGTAATCGAAATGGGTTTTGGATTGAAAAGCGTAGATGATGTTATAATGCCTGCGGGATACACTTTTGCAATAATCAAAGATGATGGAACAGTTTTATATCATTCAGACAAAACCCGCAACCTGAATGAAAATCTTAAAGAAGAATTTTCAGATTCAGCCGAACTTAATGATGCTTTGCAGGGAAGGTATATTGAAGATTTTTCTACAACTTATTACGAAAGAGAATACAATGTTTTAGTACAGCCCATAAAGAATTTCCCTTATTTTATAGTGGTGATGAATGATACAACGTATGCATCTTCACGGGATATAGAAACAAATAGTTTTACAGCAGGGATGGTAATATTGTTTCTGCTATTTGTTTTAGTTGATATTCTTATCGTTATTCTCGCTTCCTCAAGACGATCATATTTTAAGAATCGTGGAATTGTTAAGACCTGGCTGTGGCCAAGAAGATCATCTCATTCAGAATATATTATTATTACTATTGCTAACATTATTATGATCTTTTTATTAACGGGTTTTTATTTTATGGTTTCGTCCATAGAATATTTTTTTATGCTTCTTGTGTCTATCCCTATAACCTCGCTTTTTATAAATGCACTTTTTGCATTAAAATATTCAAGCAATGAAGTTTATCGTAATTATAAACTTAAATGTGTAAAATGGCTAGGTGCTATTCTTCTTGTAATCAATATACTGCTCATTCGGCTAATTGGTTTTTATTCTTATTTTCCAATTTTAATTTTTGAATTATCGTCTTTTACAGTATATGCGATTCTTATTTATTTCAGGTATCGAATAAAAGAATTTATATACAGTGCCTTAAAAAAATCTATAAAAAAACCTTTGAAATTCTGGAAGGTTGACTTTGTTTCCAGTTACACCTTGATGATCTTTACACGAGTGCTGATTACCAGTAGCATGCCTGTAGTATTCTTCTACATTTCTTCTTTCAATTATGAACAAAACCTTTTAGCGAGATACCGTGAATACGATTTTGCGAACAAGCTTATAGAAAAGTTTCCGGAAATTGATTCACATAAAATGTTACAAGGTCCTTTTACAAGATCCGTTTATATTGACAGCGGATGGATAGAGATTATCACATTGACAACCCAACAATCCTCGATAATTTAAAAAAGGATTCGCTATCAATTGAGGATTTTGCTACTGCTAAAATCTTCAATCTTTTTGGCTTATATAACGAAAACTTACCCGCCAATAATGATAATTTCTATTTATCCCGCTCCGCAGATCTATCCTTTTATTACAATGATTTTTTTGACTCGGTTTTATATAACAGCACGGGCAGCAAAGCCTATAAGCAACTGCAATCCGGTAATTATTTAGAACTGGGTTCCTGCAATTTTGCATATCTTTTTCCAAACCTGCGCACATTTAAAGGGTGGATGTTCTGGTTGTTATTAATACTTGCGCTAACAGGTTTTTATTTTGTCATACTTTCTATCATTAAAAAAATATTTGCAATAAAAGTGCTTGATATTTCTCCTTCCAACAGACTGGATAAAAGGATTTTGATGAATATACAATTACATAAGCTGATATTTGCAGTAGGAGTACCAGGTGAGGAAAAATTAATTTATGTGTGTGATCTGTTGCAGGGAAGATTGGATGATTTTATTGTGAATGATGAGTATAATAAAACGGTCTGTATTGTGGACTTTAAAAAGATCCGCGCAGCAGATGAAAACGATGAAAGCAGAGAATGGGGGAAATTAAAAGATGAAGCGCAAAAAACACTATACCAGTATTTCATTATTGATCATTTCGAATATAAAATTTCAAATAAAGAAATAAACAATGAAAAATTAGATTTTTTGCAAACGTTAATAGATAACAATAAAAAGATTATTATACTTTCAACTGCACATCCCGCATCGTTTCTCAATTCGTTTTATGAAGATGCAGGTCAGCAAGAAGCAAATAAAAAGCAATCAAATATAAAATCTGAAGATTACGTCAGTAAATGGAATACATTATTAGGGAATGCTCCGTTAATATTTTTGCCATTTAGCAGAAAATCTGAAATTTCAACATCTGAATACATTTCCGGTCAAATTCAATACAGCAGTTTCCTTCAAAACTTAAATCATTCAATAAAAGATATAAAGAATAAAGTACAGAAAATAGACAATAATGAGTTGGAGAAAGACCTTTTTTCCATAAAGCTTCAAACAACAGCTTATAATTTTTATACCAGCCTCTGGTATTCTTTAACCAAAGAGGAAAAATTCATTCTCTATGACCTGGCTGAAGATGGTTTGATAAATGCACATGATAGGTTTACTATAAATATACTTATCAGCAAAGGATTGATCATTCGCAGAGACGGGCTGTTACACCTGTTTAACAAAAGTTTCCGCAATTTTATTTTAACGGGTATCGGGGATAAAGAAATTGCAACAATCAGAAAACAATTTAAAGAAAGCAGTACCTGGGGTAAATTAAGAACGCCTTTGGTGTTGATTGTTGTTGCCATACTTGTTTTCATATTTGCTTCACAGGAGGGAACTTTTACAAAAACAATTGGTTATATAACTTTATTGACAGGAAGTATCCCGGCCTTGATGCAGTTGTTTTCATTATTCAGGCGATCAGATATAAAAACGATCTCAGCTTAAAAGTATAATAAAGATTAGGGGTAAGTGAATTATGAGTCATAAAAAACTCCATATCAATTCCGATATGGAGTTTAAAAATTTATTCCGTGTTTTGCGCTAATTCTGCGAGAAAAACTTATTTCAATTTTCCTAAGGCATCTTTAATTCTTGCCCAGCCTTTTTCAATATTCTGCATGCTGTTTGCAAAAGAGAAACGAACGCAATCAGGCTCGCCGAATGCATCACCCATTACAGATGAAACGTGTGCGGTATTCAACAAGTACATGCAAAAATCGGCAGAGTTTTGAACTGTTGTCTCGCCGTTGCTCTTGCCGTAATAAGAAGAAACATCAGGAAAAATATAGAACGCACCTTCAGGTTCAAAACATTTGATACCCGGAATTTCTTTTACAAGTTCAAGAACTCTTTTTCTTCTGCAAATGAATTCACGGACCATATCATAAGAAGGTTGAAGATCGGCTGTAAGCGCCACTACGCCTGCTTTCTGCGTGATAGAGTTTGTGCCGCTTGTAAATTGTCCCTGCAACTTTTCGCAAGCTTTTGCAATCTGAGGGTGAGCAGCAATATAACCCAAACGCCAGCCTGTCATTGCAAAACCTTTACTCAATCCATTCACGATAATGATGCGGTCTTTCAAATCATTAAACTGTGCAATGCTTTCATGTTTACCAACAAAATTGATGTACTCATAAATTTCGTCGGAGATGATAAAGATGTTTGGATATTTTTTGAACACTTCCGCCAATGCACTCAATTCTTCTTTGCTGTACACTGCACCGGAAGGATTGCATGGAGACGAAAACAAAAACGCTTTTGTTTTATCAGTGATCGCATCTTCAAGTTGCTGAGGTGAAATTTTAAAACCTGCATCAGCGTGTGTGCGAATCTCAACAACTTTGCCTCTTGCCATTTTTACCAGCTCGGAATAAGTAACCCAGTAAGGAGTTGGAATGATCACTTCATCACCTTCATCTACCAACGCAAAAATGGTATTTGCCAAACTCTGTTTTGCACCGGTAGAAACAACAATGTTTTCAGGCTTATAATCAAGGTTGTTGTCGCGCTTGAATTTTGTGCAAACAGCTTCGCGCAAATCGGGATAACCTGCAACGGGAGTATAGTGGCTCCAGTTATCTTTTATCGCTTTTATTGCGGCTTCTTTAATGTGCTCAGGCGTATCAAAATCAGGCTCGCCGAGACTCAGATCAATTACATCAATTCCTTTGGAACGCAGCTCACGTCCAAGTTTCGCCATTTTTAAAGTTTCAGGCTCATTAAATCTTTCAAGAAGAGAAGACAGCATGCTAAAAAATTTTCGGCGCAAAAGTAAGGATAAAGCAATTGCATGAAATTAAAGTTGTGAAATCTTTATAAACATTTTTTAAGGAGTGAGGAGGCAAGAGATGGGAATCAGAATTTGAAGTTCGGGGTTAATAATTTTTATGAACCCAACTGTTGAATAAGTATTGAGCTTCCGTTGCGTCGCACACTTGTACTTTCAGTTCAGCATTCTGCAATTATCATTCTCAAAAGCATTACCGGTTATTCAAAATAATCCGAATACTTTGCAAGATGATTTTTAATTTGTGTAAACGCTGTTTTACATGTTTCTATTTTGTCTGAGCTAAGACTATCGAACACTGGTCGCATCGGTAATAAATAATTGTGCAGTTGTTCATGCGCTTCACCTTTCATGCTGCATTTTTCAATAATGGTATTAAACTCTTTTTCTAATTCTGACCGAAGATCATGGTAAGCATTGATGTTTTCGTTCCCGGTAAAACGATTAACCAATTCTTTCATCGTCGCAATTCCTGAATCTGTTTCCGGGTTTGCTTTCCATTTTTCTCCGTTATTCAATGAAACATGTTGCGTTATTGCTTCATGAGTTTCACCTGATTAGGAAATTTTCTGTTTTTCTGTCGAAGAGTTACACGCTGCGATCAATGCTGCGGCAATAATTAAAAGCGAAAATTTTATATTGTTTTTCATATTGTAAATTTCGATACAAAATGTTTTGCAAAACATGATTTTCCTCATAAAGTGAAATGACGCAAATCAGTAGAGTAGGGGAGATCAATTATGCTGAAGAATTTTCTCAAGTATAGGATAGTTCGTTGTATCGCTGTAATCTCCATAGATGTAAAGTGTATAAACCTTTCCTGCTAAAAAAGTAACACCGGAAAAAGTTTTTATCACAGAAGAATCAGCAGTATTGATAAGACTTAATGTATAAGTGTTGGGATAAATTTTTTCAAAGATTGCATTGCGTGTATTTGTTATTTGCAGATCGTTGAATGTGCGCTGATGAAAAACCGAAGTATCTCCCGAAGCCGCAAGTTCTGCATCAATTTCCGGCGAACCGATAAGAAAGTTTAAGAAGCGAACTTTTGTTGTGTCTTTCACGGGAGCGGTGCTGCTGTCAATAGTGATTGTAGGAGTTAAATTTTTAAATGAATCAACCGCAAATATGCTGTAGGGTATTCCGGCGGTTAACGATATATTTACATCAAGAATCTGCGTTGATGATCCCGTTTGTGAAATTTGTAATTCCTGTATGCCCGGTGAAGTTGAAAAATAGCCGCTATCCGCTCCATAAGCAAGACCTGTTTTGATAGAAGTGCCATTAATAGAAAAATCAAGGCTTTGCGATCCGGGTGAAAGATTGAATAAATAAAATTTTGTTGGTGGCGGAGTGGTATTGCTCTTATTGCAGCCAACATTCATGAGAAGAATCGAAACGAAAAGAAAAAAGAAAATCTTTTTCATGAGACGAAATTAACTCAAGCAACTCAATTGCTTCGAAGATGATAAATGTATTGCGTAGAAAAAGTTAAAAGGTGATTTTCATTTAAGTCGGAATATTTTTTCGTGAGACGACAAACGTGAGACGTGAGAATGATCGTTCTATCGTTTGCTGTCTCACGTTTCACGATAATGTTCTTTAAAACGTTGTGTAATCTATTTTGAATTTACTGAGATCAGGAACATGTTCTCTTTTTCTTTGCAACTCGTATTGATAAACCGCTTGTCCAAGAGCTTTCATAAATGGATAACCGATAGTGTCGTATTCAACTTTATCATCGTTGATCACTCCGTCAGTGTCGCAAAAAATTGTTGCGCTTAAAATGAACTCAATTTTTTTATCAAAATCAACTATGTAAGCAATATCCGTTAAAAAACCATAGGCGTCACCTTCTTTATTAAATATCCGAATGGATGAATCAGGTTTTATTTTTTCAGAGCCATAGAGCAATAATTTTGCATAAGCATCATAATATGTTGATGTATCATAATTGAATTCTTTACTTTCAGAAGGATATTCGCTCATATACCTGTATAAAAATTTGTAATCATCCTGTGTCAGATCAAAACGTTGATCGGCTGAAACGCTTTCAGGAAAAATTACAGAGCGTAAAATGTTCGTCAAATCTTGTAGATATATTCTGTTCTTAGGAGAAAAATCAAATGGTTCATTCACGAATGAATCGTTATAGTTGATATGTGCGTTTCCCAAAAAATCTTTTCTCTTGCTGAATTTTATTTTGCTGTATTGAGAAGGTTGGTGATATAAAAGTTTATTGGTTGAATCATAAAAATTTACCTCACCTGTTTGCCTGTTTTGTTCAGGCGTTAAGAAAATTTGTAAACGATGTCTTATCTGTGCATCGGTATAACTTTTACCATGCAGTTGTTCATTTATGTATTGCTGACCAAGAAATTCATATAAATGATTGAATGCATCATTATCGCTAACAAGAAAAATTCTTTTGACACAATCAGCAACAGAAGTTTGAATAGCAGGATATAAATAACTGCTATCCATCTTCATTGTTGAATATTTATCAAGACCTGCAATATTTAATTTATTCAATCTTTCCAAAGCGAGAAAAGCCGTTGGCATTTTCACTGTGCTTGCAGGATAGAAATAGAGACGTCTGTCTACATTAAAATTATATTGAGTAAAGTGTGGTCGATTATTTTCATCGCGGTCGATCTGCGTATAAATAATTTGAATGCGAAGAAAATCTTTTCTTGAAATAAAATCTTTTAATTCTGCGCTGGTGTTGAATATACTGTCTAAAAAAGTGTGATGATCATTTACACTAATTG
>Ga0157369_10009575_pt1 | contig 11081 bp, 12 predicted proteins | sample C25metaG_FD_113461 | JGI IMG/M metagenome (GOLD analysis project Ga0157369, IMG submission 113461) | Corn rhizosphere microbial communities from Kellogg Biological Station, Michigan, USA - C2-5 metaG | ecosystem: Host-associated > Plants > Roots > Rhizosphere > Soil | place: USA: Michigan... | reverse complement strand
CGGCGTGTAGTAATAGGACGACCGGCTGATCGACAGCAGGCGGCACTGCATCGCGATCGACAGATCCTGGTGTGTCGGCTCGATCTTCGATCGCCTCCAGGCCACGCTCATCGACCGGAGGCTTTCGCCAAAAAATCACGTTCCACCAGCAATTGCCCGATCTTGGCGTGCAACTTCTCGATTTCCGCTTCACTGGCAGCCTTCGATGCCTGATCACCATTATCGAACAGGCTGGCCATCCCATCCACCACATGCCGCCTCCAGGCCCCGCATCATGTGGTGGATACCATGTCTGGCCGCCAGCTCCGCCAGCGTCAGTTCGCCACGGATCGCCTCCATCGCAACCTTGGCCTTGAACTCCGCGCTGTAGCGCTTTCTCGTCGTCTTCATTCCCGTCCATTCCTTCAGGTCGGGATGAGCTTAACACCCTGTCCGAATTTCCGGCACCACCTCAGTTCGAGCCGTGCTGCATAGATGGCACCAGATGCCGCGCAATTTCAATGCTCGCGGAATGAGGACCAGAAGCTGCCGAGGAGCGGTTCGAGCGCATAGTCCAGGGCAGTGCGCTTGCGCAGAGGGATGAGTATCTGCGCTGGCATGCCAGCGCGCAGGGCAAAGTCATCCCCGCGCACCTTGCGGATCAGCTGCAATTGGCTGAGTGGTACTTCTGCCTCGCCGGTAAAATAGCTCTGGCCGTTGCGTTCATCGGTTAAGCTGTCGGCCGACAGCCGAGTCAGATTTCCTTTCAGGCTGGGCAAGGCCCGTTCGTGGAGGCCCGAAAATTTAACCAGCAGTTTTTGACCCACCTGCAGATCGTCGGCGTCATCGGGCGAAATCTGCATCTGAATACGGAGCGGCTGCCTTTCCGGCACAATGTCCATCAGCTTTTGTCCTGGCGATATCACCCCCCCCGGCGTGAATACCGACAGGCCGACAATGGCTCCGGTCGCGGGCGCGCGAATCTCGGTGCGGCCAAGCTGGTCGCGTGCAGCGCGCCATTTGGGAAGAACATCACCTAGTCGCAGTTCGACATCCCGCAGTTCCGAGGCAGTTCGTTCGCGAAAGCTGCGCTCGGCTTCCAGAACCTGTATTTCATTCTCACGAGCCGCCCTGCGTGTCTGAGCGACACTGGCGGCATATTGGCCGCGTTGCCCATCGAGCGATGCCCGCATCCGTTCCAGCTCTCGCATCCGCGTCTGGGATACAAAGCCTTTTTCCGCGACCGGTCTCAGGGCGGCAATCTGCTCATCGATCAGGCGGATCTGCTCGCGCGTCGAGACAGCCTGCTCACCATATCCCCGGCCTTGTTCGCCCGATTGCGCGACCCGCTGCCGCAGCGCATCGCGTTGCGCCGCCAAAACCGCGACCCGCGCCTGTAATTCGGCCCTTTGCAGCTTCATGGCCAGCGCCGCCTCAGCCCTGTCTTTCAGTTGCAACGATGCAAATTCAAGCGGCTCGCTGATCTGGGAGAGATCCATCTGCTCGGCTTCGAGCCGCGCGCGTTGTGCCAGCAAGCGAATGGCTTGGGAGGCCAGCGCCCGCTCTTGAGCCTGAACTTCGGCCGCTGCCAGATTTATGAGCAGGCCGCCCCGTTCGACCCGCTGTCCCTCTTTTACATGGATACTACCGATGACGCCCCCGTCGCGGTGCTGGACGGTCTGACGCTGGCCCGACACGATAAGACTGCCTGTGGCATAGGCCGCCGCATCGAGCCGAGTGAACGCGGCCCACCCAAGAAAGCCGACAAAGAAGAGGATAGCGACAAGGAGTCCTTGCCGGATATCTCGTTTGGGATCGGCGATGGCAGCCAAATCTACGGTAGCAGGCAGTGCGGTCAAGACGATTTTCTGGCTCATGGGGACGCCTTTGCGACTGAGGGGACGGGGACGCGGCGCAAATTGGGCGGTGCGATTTTGGCGAGCACCTCGTCGCGCGGACCGAACATTTCCATGCGACCATCTCGCATCACCAATATTCTGTCCACCACCGGCAGGATTCCGAGCTTGTGCGAGACAATAAGCACGGTTTTGCGGTCCGCCTTTAATGCGCCAAGTGCGGCGATCAGTGCGGTATCCCCTTCGGTATCAAGATGAGCATTGGGCTCGTCGAGAAGGAAGATAGCAGGATCACCGAAAACCGCTCGTGCCAAGGCTATACGCTGTGCCTGGCCGACGGAAATACCTTTCCCCCCAGCTTTGATCTGATGGTCATACCCTTGGGGAAAGCGGCGGATTAGGACGTCAGCTCCGACCTTCGACGCCGCCGCCACGACCGCCGCGTCAAGGGATGGCCTGTCTTCGCCCAGTTCGATCGAGAAGCGCGCGATATTGTCGGCGACAGAGCCGGCCAGCAGGGCGGAATCCTGGGGGAGATAGCCGATATGGCGCGCAAGCAGTTCCGGATCCCAATCCCGGGCGTCGGCGCCATCGAAGCGTATCTTGCCACGGTCAGGCAGGAGCGCACCTGCAATGGTCCGGGTGAGGGTCGACTTGCCCGCGCCGCTGGGGCCGACCACGGCGATGATCTCGCCTGCCGCAATGGAGAGCGATATATTCTGGAGGACCGTTCCATCCCGCGCCTCGTTCATGATGGTGAGGTTCTCGACAGAGATTTTTCCCGTTGGCGGAGGGAGTGCCGTTTTTACTCTGGTGATAGGGGCTGCGGCTAGCAAGGCCTGAATATTGGCATATTGCTGGCGGGCTTGGATCAGCGACTTCCATGTGGCGATCAACTGTTCGATGGGCTGAAGCGCGCGCGCTATGAGAAAAGAGGAGGCGAAGATTGCCCCTGCCGATATGAGATTATCCACAGCCAGCAATGCGCCGAGCCCCAGCGCCAGAGATTGCAGCGTCAACCTGATGAACTTGCCGAGCGTGAGAAAACTTCCACCCGCGAGGCCAGCGTGCGTTTGTGTCGCGATCATCGCTTCACGCTGGCGCAACTGGCGTGCCACCAGCGCGCGCCGCATGCCCAATGCTCTGATGCCGTCTGCTGCACTCAGCAACTCATCCTGGCTCGTATAAGAGGCGCTGGCCATGCGTTGCGCCTGCGCTGTCTTGTCGCGAGTGGCCCGCCATGTGGCAAAGGCGACGAGCGGCAAGAGAAAGCATCCTGTTACGGCGAGAACACCGATCCAGGGATGCACAAGAAAGCAGATCAAGAGATAGATCGGCACCCATGGAGCGTCGAACAGCCCCAAAACCGCAGCGCCGCTCACTGTACTTCGCAGCGCATCGAAATCACCCAGGGCTTGACGAGCGGTGGGTAAATCGGGCCGGCCTAGGGTCGCATCCAACAACGCTGGCGTAACGATCATGTCGAGCTTCACACCTGCACGAACCAGCAATCGCAAGCGAATGCGCTCGAGCAGGCCTAGCGTTGCCAAAGCGAAAAGGAGCACCAATGTGAGGTACAGAAGCGTTTGCAGACCTTGGGTCGGCACAACCCGATCATAGACTTGCAACATGTACAAAGTGGGAGCGATATAGAGCGTGTTTACCAGAGCGCTGGTAGCAGCGACAGCATAGAGATGACTTCTCATCCCCCTCATCTCGGATTCGATCATTTGCGCCTCTGTATCCGCGTTTACATTGAGCGGATCTAATCTGCGTTGGCGCAGTTCTCCCAGTTAGAGCGATTTCCAAGCGATCGAAACCGATCGCCGGTTCAGCAATCGCGGAAACAAAGAAACCAGAGCGGCGATCTGATTCAATCAGATCGAAATCCGCGCTAAATATGAACTGCGCCGTAAATATTCAGTATTTAGGAACATCGTTTCACGCAAATGTATAGTTAGGTAAAGGTATAGGCCCTGCTATATTAAGAGCGTCATTGAATTCATCCGATAAAATTCTGCCGTCCGCCCCTTGAAAAATTCCGTCATCTGCAGTTGAAAAATGGGGAGCCGAATAAACATCCGGTGCCTCTATCGAAGGTCCTATAAGCGATATTCCAAGATCACCATCTTCCCAATGGGTTATATTAATCGAGGTGTTGTCCGGCATTATTATTTCAAGATTATCATAATAAATAGTGTGATCCCCTGTAGTTTCAACTACATGGCCGATCATAAAGAGCATCGCCTGTTCATTTGAATACCCATAAGCAACACTGTGGATGGTAGATGGGTCATCCTCAAAATATTCAATGTCCAAATTGTAGACACGAAAGTCATCGATTTGATAACCATTCCATATCAGAACATCATCTGGGTCAGCATTTTCGATCTCTATCACGCCCGGTGTTGAAGATTTTTGAATCCAGAAGATGTCACTACCTTGCCCACCTTCTAAGTACGAAGCTCCCGATGTCACAAGGAAGGTATCATTGCCTTCATCACCATAGAAATTGCCGTATCCATTTCCTCCAACTAAAATATCATCACCGGCGCCTCCCCACATTTCATCCCACATTTCGTCCTGAGCAGTAGAAGTGCCAGCGAGAATGACGTCATTCCCGTTACCGCCCCATAGCATGTCATTTCCATCATCACCAAAAATGGAGTCATCCCCGTCGCCACCGAAGAGGCGATCTATACCATCACCACCACTGATATTGTCAGTGCCACGGGAACCAAAGATAATATCGTCCCCGCTACCTCCATTTAGGATATCAGATACCAATGATTCTTCCTGCAAAGAGGATGAATTAATACCACCGGCAGTTATTTTATCATAATTTCCATCGTCATTATCAAGCAAAGCAAAATCATGATAATCCTCAGCAGCTAGCCGGATTGAATATCCAGAACCAAAAATTATGTCATTGCCTTCGCCACCAACAATATAATTACCGAGGATATTGCCTACAATAATATCATCCGATGCAGATCCCGTTGCGTTTTCAAGATAGGCCCCAAAAGCGATCGAGACGTTTTCGACGCCTGTCGCAATGATATCCCCACCGTCCACATCCACTCCAACCTGCGACCCGATTGAGGAGAAATGCCCAGGTCGCAGATCGATATAGGCCGCTTCGCTAGAGTTCGTGGCAGAAATGGTGTCTACGCCAGAACCATCCCATAGAGAAAAGTATCTATTCTCCAGCACGCCTGTGACAGGATTATTCCATACAAAATCTGAAATTGTGTAGGCATCACTTCCACTATGGAATAAATCGTTTCGGCCATAATGATACTGAATGGACGCTATATCATAAAGCTGATATTCTATGACGTCCTTGTATCCGGGAATTTTATTATAGCTCATAATGCTATATTTTTGGCTATTGTATTCACTAGGCAATTGTGAGTAGGCGTGAGCCAACCCAATCGCGTGCCCAATTTCGTGAGCGATGACATAATAACCACGGTCATCTGATCCAACACCAGTAGAATCTATCCCAGCCGCAGATGTCAGCCATATGTCTCCTGCACTATTGGTTGGCATACTTGAGCTGCCTTCCGATGCCCAAGCGGTCTGCCCTTCCAAGGCCGTGTAGCCAGATGACAGAGTTCCGAAATTTATGTCACCCGACTCACCGTCGGTGGTTTTAGTAACAATTAAATTTGAAAAATGGCTGATGGCGGAAAATGCATGCAGGGCGGCATTCTGCTCCGCCGTATTAAGTGAGTTGCTATCGAAAACCGATGAATATAACGGATAATTACCAAGAGAGTCTTTAAATGGGACCAGCACCCCCGTGTAATAAGATGGGAAAGCTCCATGCATTCCCCAACTCAGATAATTTGAACTCCACTTGGTATAAGCGGCGAGATCATCTGAAACAGATATTAACCCGTAAGTCATGTCACCCCCTAATATTTAGTATGGAATGAACCGTATCGTCTATTAGGCTTTCCGAAACTCCGCCCCATGGATCTCCACTCGCGCCTTCTACATTGTGGTAACGTAGCGTTATTTCAGATTTACGGAGCATCGTTGGAATCCCGTTTTTAATAACAGTTACCGACAGTTCAGCTTTATCGGCTCCAATTCTACGAGCAGATTGTAGATAAGTTACTGAATGAGGTGTTTTGCATATAGATGCAATTGTATGAGAGCTATGCATGGATGAGCTAAATCCATGAACATCATCTATGCGTATATTGGAGTTTTTTGATTTTGCTTCACGCAATCCCGATTTCACCTTAACCACAGTGTAAGTCGACAACATTGCTTCATCGTGAGCAAGTTGCCTTTTGCTTACCTTTCCGCTCTCATGAAGCCTCCAATCAAGCGCTGTGCTGATACACACGGACCGTGAGTTAAACGTAGGCGATGGTGGCATCTTGGCCATTACGACAGCGGTTGAGCTCGCCGCAGCGTAGGTCAGGAGGGCTCGAAAAATATTTTTCCCAAGCGCGCCTCGTGCAGATGTAGCTGCATGGTTAACAATGGCCATCTTTACCCTATCCTAATAGACCGCCTAATTCCTTGGTCGACCAGTTCCAGTATGGATGAAATGACTACAGAAACTCCATTTAGTCAATGGCTTACTGTGATCCGGTTTATCACGTCGCTCGCGTCGGCTTTCTTATGATCGAGTGGAACGTGACCTGCCCCCCGCTGGTCCCGCGGTCATAACGAGAGTCCGCCGGTTTGTTGATCCGACACCATTCTTTGGACCGCCTGGGATTAGAGTTTCCCGGCCATTGTCACGATGACGGGCTAGGTGTCAGGATCTGTAATTTGCAGAGCTGAGCCTAGACGCCTTCCGCTTTCAAAATCTTCTGCCGTCCGAACTCGACAGGTGACAGCATCCCGTTCCTTACCTGCTTTCGAACCGGGTTGCCGCCGGTCCAGGAACACAGAATGATCGTCCGGGCCATTGAGCGCGGGGTCGCCTCGGCCATGATCGCCGATGCGCTCGGCCTTGAGGTGCAGTCGATCCGGCGGCGCTTCCGCTTGCTCGACGGCATCACCCCGGAAGCCGCCGATATGCTGAAGGACACCAATTGCTCGATGAAGGTGTTCGATATCCTGCGGCGCATGTCGGCGGTGCGCCAGATCGAGGCGGCCGACCTGATGATCGGCCAGAATAACTTCACTCTCATGTTCGCGCGCGCTCTCCTGGCCGCGACGTCGGATGAGCAGCTAGTCGCCCAACGGAAATCGACAAGGCCCGATGCCTCTGGTCCGACGAGCCAGCAGATCGCGCGCATGGAACGCGAGCTTGCCGCCCTGCAGACCCAGGTCAAGTCGGTCGAGGATAGTTACGGGATCGACAATCTTCACCTGACCGTGGCGCGTGGCTATATCGCCAAGCTGCTTGGCAATGCGCGGGTTGCGCGGTGGCTTTCCAATCATCGCCAGGAATATCTCGGGGAATTTCAGCGGATCGCCGAGATCGAGGCGATCGGCACAATGCCGGCTCAGATGGAAGGATGATGGGGACCCGGACCCGATAAGCGCGGGGACCATGGGAGACGCCGCACGATGGGGCGGATCGAGCATGGCGGTGGGAATGGCGGCGATCCCGCAGGAAGCCCACCAGGCCGGCCGTCATATGGACCGGCCGCGTGCGGTGATTGAGCCGCATGTTGGAGACGGGCGTGCCGACGACGGATCGGCCCGGCACGCCCGTCCCATCTGAATGAGCGAGCGTGGCACTACATAGCCGCTCCGGGCTGTAAGCGCCTGCTCTTCCCGTTGAGACCTTGGCCCTTCGCCAGAGGATGCGCATGCTTGGGCCATCGCGCTGGCGGCCGCAACCCGGGGCCAATCCGCCGTGTTGGCGCTCGCGCGCCTGCCCGCACCACCCGGCATTGTCCCGGGTTTCCCTTGGGCTTTGCCCGGCGGTGCTGCCGCCGCTTCCTTCGATGGCCCGGAGGCTGCGCATCCGGCGGATGGGCCGCCGGCCCCAAGTGGAACGAAAGGCAAAGCTCATGACCAGCACTCTCTCGGCGATACTCTCCGCCCTCGAACTCGGTCATCTTGATCACACTGGCGACTTGCGCACCCTGGAGGCACCGCCTCCCGCCGAAGCCATGGAACAAACCGTCAGCGCTGTCTGGAGCGATCTCTTCGCGCTATTTCCCTTTAGTGCGCTCGAGCGCGACATCGAGGATCTGGGTTGGGGCCTGGTCAATCTCTTCCACCGCGCCGCCGCCAAGAAGCACCAGATGATCGACCGGCTGACGGACGAGATTCGGCTTCTGCTTGCCGAGCAGGATGGCTCGGAAGTCGCAACCGCCGACCTTGAAGACAAGATCGATCTCGCCCGCAAGATCGAGCAGTCCGCCGAGGCCTATGAGACCATGCGCGACACGGCGGCCCGCCATTATCTCCACGAGACGGGCCGTTCCTGGGTGCCGGCGTCGGGCAACCGCATTTCGCTCGGCACGACCGCGGCGATCGTCGATGGCCGGTCCTATCTCCAGGCGCGGCGAGAAAGGGTGCGCGATGCCAATATGGTCCATGGCACGCCCGTGATCTTCGCCGGCGGGCGGCTGCGTTTCGCCAGCGACGACGAGGCCAAGCAGTTTGCGGATAACCTGCTGCGAACCCTCAATGCCGTCCGCGAGCGGGTGGGCGACATGTATCTCGTCCATGGCGGTGACATGAAAGGCATTGAGCGCCTGGCCGCGTCCTGGGCCGAGCAGAACGGTATCCAGCAGCTGCGGTTCGGGCTCGATCGCAAGCTCGGCGATCGCGCCGGGTTCCGCCGCAATGAGCAGATGCTTTCGGTCAAGCCGCGCTACGTCATCGCCTTTCAAGGCAATGGTGTCACCGAAAGGCTGGTGATCGAGGCCAAGGCGCGCGGCATCCACGTCGTCGATCGCCGCGGACCGCTTGGCACACCGCCAGCGTCGCGACCCTGCGGCTGATCCGCCGCGCCGGCCGCTTCGGCGGCCGGCTTTCCCCGTTTCGAGATGCTGCGAATGCCGGAGGGGAGGACGGGTGCGTCCCGTTTCCCGGAGTTTGCATCATGTTCATGCCCGATCACCCCACGGGGCGCGCACTCCTTGCCTTTCGCGCGGCGTATGGCCGCTGCTGGAAAGCGAAGCTGCTATTCTTGTGGTCGACCGGCCGCGACGTCGAAGAGGCTGATGGCGCGTGCCTGAGGCCGGCCCGGCGTGGCTTCGGCAGCTATCGCCACGCCGCTGGCGCGCGATCGAGAGATTGGCGGAGCCCGGCGATCGGCAAACGGCCTCGATCTTCCTTGATCGCGCTCGCGAGTTTCACGAAGGGGCACGCTTTGGAGCTACCGTTGCCCTTGCCTCGGCGCTGCACCTGCTGGCGATATCCTGCGAGCTGGGGCTCAAAGCCTATCTTATGAGCCGGGGCTGGTCGCACGAGGAGGTCGCGCGCGATATTCGTCACGACCTCCTCGCCGCCTTCGACGAAGCGCGGCGGCTTGGCCTCCCGTGCCCGGGCCGTGTTCTCGTCGATTTGCTCACAAGCCTCGGTCCCGCCTATGCTGCGCATCGCATCGACGCGCTGGTGGCAGAAGGTTATGTTTGCGATTTCGCGGCCCTGCTGCGCGCGACGGGCTCGCTCCTCGATGCCGCGGCGGCCGGACTGGACCTTCAGATGCCGACGCCGTAACTGCGCCTTCTTGCCCGTCCCCTAGCATGAGCATGCCATGGTTTGGGTTCCGCCGGACGGCGGCGCGGGACATGGTTCGTTTCGCCGCGCGGCTTGGGCGGCGGGCGGGGCAAAGTCGAGCTTGTGGTTCGCCAAGGCGTTGGACCGGCGTGGCCCTATAGGTCGGGGATGTCTGTGATCACCATGGAGGGGTTCCTGGCACGGCCAAGCGACGAGCCGTCCTTCTCCTCATCTGACCCCTAAGTCGGCCGTCCGGTCCATCCAACCCGCGATCCTTCGGGCCGAGTTGCCGTGTACCACGGCTGCCCGCACCACCCCTTGTCTCGGGGTTTCCCGGCGCTGCGCCTGCCGGTGGATGATCCGTTCTGTCCGCCTTGTCCGGGGATCAGTCGAAGGGACGGTCCCTTGGGCCCAGTTCGAAGGAACTCCAGCCATGCAGAATCTCGTCATCCTCGCCGGCAATGTCGGCGCCACGCCCGAAGCCCGCACCACCCAGGGCGGCACCCGTATCACGCATTTCAGCCTGGCTACCTCGCGCCCGAAGCGCGCCAGCAACGGCAAGATCCTCCGCGACGACAACAACCGCCGGCTCGAGGATACCGAATGGCACCGGATCACCTGCTTCAATGGGGTCGGCAAGACGGTCGAGCAGTATGTCGACAAAGGCATGAAGGTGATGGTCCGTGGCCGCATTCACTACACCCGCTGGACCGACAGCGAGAATATCGAGCGCTACGGCGTCGAGATCATCGCCGATGAGGTGACCTTCCTCACCCGCGCCAAGGCGAACGACAATGCAGGCGGCGGCCACGAGCCCGAGGATGATGAAATCCCATTCTGAAATCGGTTCCCTCAGGCCCGGCGGCCTCCCCGCCGGGCCTCCTTTCCTGCTCATGCGGGAAAGGAGGCAAGCGGATCAGCGGGATCGGCATCGCCCTTGGGCATAGCGATCCCAGCGCAGCACAGTGCCGGTGCGGATCATGGCGCAGCTCAGGTCGCCGATAGTCGGCGCCGTACACCAGGCGCCGGTCCTGTTGCCGCGCGCATTGCCGGTCGAAAGGCAGCGCATGGTGGGGCCATCGACCAGAATGTGGCCCGTGCTGGTGCGCCCGTGAGCGCCGCCGAGCAGATTAACAAGAGCGTCATGGGCGGCGAGAGCGCTCGCCTCGGGGCAGGGCTGACCTGGCCGGCAACTCCCGTCCATCTCTCGCGCCGCAATTCCGGCGAGGCGGACATGCATGCCTTCGCGGCACCAGATTGGCCCGTCTCCATCCCAGACGCGCGTCGGTGTGCAGGTGAAGACCTGGCCATCGGGAATGACGGTGGCGGCAAGCAGGAGTGCGAACAGCATCGCGGTGACACTAGCTCAGAGGCACGTGCTTGTCATGGTGTGCCATTCGTCAGACCGGCGGGGCGGGAGTAACCGCCTAGGCAAATATCGGCGGGATCACGGGCCTGGCCGGCGGGTCCACCCGCTCTCAATCGGGCGCAATCCTTGGTCCGACCGGCGGCCTTTTGCGATCAACCCGCAAGGGGTCCGGTCGCTGCGCTACGGCTTTTTGGGCTGCGCCAAAAAAGTGATCGCGGCCGCCG
>Ga0157369_10009572_pt1 | contig 11084 bp, 7 predicted proteins | sample C25metaG_FD_113461 | JGI IMG/M metagenome (GOLD analysis project Ga0157369, IMG submission 113461) | Corn rhizosphere microbial communities from Kellogg Biological Station, Michigan, USA - C2-5 metaG | ecosystem: Host-associated > Plants > Roots > Rhizosphere > Soil | place: USA: Michigan... | reverse complement strand
TCGGTGCCTGAGCGGCAACCGTGCTCCTGTCCTCCGCCGTGCAGTACGGGCTCGACGCGTACTCGGCTGCGCAGGAAGAGCGCTCCGGTGCCCTTGGGCGCGCCGATCTTGTGCCCGGACAGGCTGAGAGCGTCCACGCCGAGCGCCTGCACGTTGAGGTCAAGCGCGCCCGCCGCCTGCACGGCATCGGTGTGAAACGGAATGCCCCGCTCACGCGCCATCGCGGCCAGCTCGCGCACCGGCTGAATCGTTCCCACCTCGTTGTTGGCAAGCATGACGGCGCAGAGGGTAGTGTCCGGTCGCAGCGCGCGCTCGAACACATCGACGCGCAACTGCCCATACTGATCGACCGGCGCGTACGTAATCTCAAACCCGTGCTGCCGCGCGAGGTAATCGCAGGATGCAAGCACCGCCTCGTGCTCCGTCGCCGTCGTCACGATGTGGCGGCCGCGCGGGTTTGCGAGTGCGATGCCTTTGATGGCAAGGTTGTCGGCTTCGGTGCCGCCGGACGTAAACGTAACCTCTTTCGCGCGGCAGCCCAGCACGGCAGCCACTCGCTTATGTGCATCGGCAAGCGCTCGAGCAGCGACCTCGCCGACTCCATGATGACTGGATGGATTGCCGAAGTCGTTCGCCAGGTACGGCCACATTGCGCGCAGCACCTCGGGCTTCACCGGCGTCGTCGCAGCCGCGTCCATGTAGATCACCGGCGTCCTCCCGCGGGCAATTCGATCTGTGCGTCGAGACCGAAATCCAGCGCGCGCGCACTGTGCGTCAGAGCGCCCACTGAGATGATATCGACGCCGGTCTCGGCAATCGCACGCACCGCGTCGAGCTTGACCGAACCGCTCGCCTCCACCAGCGTCCGTCCGCCGATCTGCTCGACAGCCGCGCGCATCTGGTCGAGGGTGAAGTTGTCGAGCATGATGGTGTCAACACCCGCGTCCAGCACCGCGGCGATCTGATCCGGCCGGTCGACCTCGACTTCGAGATGCGTTGTGTGCGGCAGTCTGCTGCGCACCTCGCGCAAAGCGCCGGTTAGATCGCGCTCGCCGCCGCGCGTGAGCACCGCCAAGTGGTTGTCCTTCGCGAGCACCGCGTCGGAGAGCGAGAAGCGATGGTTATGCCCGCCGCCACAGCGCACGGCATATCGCTCGAACAGCCGCAGGCCCGGCGTGGTCTTGCGCGTGTCGACGATGCGCGCCTGAGTGCCTTCGAGCGCCGCGACGAATTGCGCGGTCATGGTAGCGATGCCCGACATGCGCTGCAGAAAATTCAGGGCGACGCGCTCCGCCGTCAACACTGAGCGAGCAGCGCCAGCAACTGTCGCCAGCACCGCGCCTTGCTCAAACCGCGCACCGTCTGCGAGCACCGGCTGCACTTCCGTAGCCGGATCCGTCAACGTCATCGCGGCGGAGAACACATCAACCCCGCTGAGCACACCGGGCTCGCGCGCCACCAGCTTTGCTGTGAGCTGTGCGTCCGCTGGGATCAGGCTCTCCGAGGTGATGTCGCCCCAGGGCGCGTCCTCTTGAAGCGCGCGCCGCACGGTTTCCTCGATCGCCTGCGGGCTCAGCCTGCCGATCTCGCGCCGCTCGTTCACGCTGCGCCCTCGCGCTCAAGGAGAATGTGGTGCGCGAATACAGCCGATGGCTCGGGGAAGTCCTCGCGCCAGTGCGCGCCGCGAGACTCCCGTCGTTCAAGCGCGGCCGTCAACAATGCTCTTGCGAGCAGCAGCATGTTCCGGGTCTCGCGCGCAGCCACGCAACTTCCCTCGACGCACCAGCGGCCGAGCTGCGCGAGTCCTGCGCGCAATCCGTCCTCACTGCGATAGATTCCCGCACTCGCCCACATCAGCGCCTGCAGTTGTGCGCGGTCCACCGGCACAATTCCATGAGTCTCTTCCACCGTAAGTTTCGGCCCGGAAAACTCCGGCACCGCAGAAGCGTCGAAGCCTCCCCCGCGAATCAACGCCGCAACCCGCCATGCAAACACCACCGACTCCAGCAGCGAGTTCGACGCAAGCCGGTTAGCACCATGCACACCTGTGCACGCAACTTCGCCGATCGCGTACAGCCCAGGGATCGACGTGCGGCCATCGAGATCCGTACCCACGCCGCCCATCCAGTAGTGCGCCGCCGGAGTGACCGGCACCGGCTGCTCGGACCAGTCGAGGCCCAGCTTGCGGCACGCGGCGTCGATGGTCGGAAAGCGCTCGTGTAGGTACTCCGCGCCGAGCGCCGTCGCGTCGAGCAGCACGGGCTTGCCGCCCTGCGCCGCCATCTGCCCTGCGATGCCGCGCGCCACGACATCGCGTGGCGCAAGCTCGGCCAGCGGATGCAGCTTCTGCATAAAACGCTTGCCGTCTTCCGCGCGCAGCACTGCACCGGCGCCGCGCACGGCCTCAGAGATAAGAAAGTTTCCCGGTGCAGCCAGCGCCGTCGGATGAAACTGGTAGAACTCGACATCCGCCAGCACCGCGCCTGCGCGAAACGCCAGCGCAATGCCATCGCCGGTCGCAACGTTTGGGTTCGTCGTATACGGATACAGATTGCCCGCGCCGCCGCTTGCCAGCACCACTGCATCGGCCGCGAGCGCGTGCATCGCACCAGCTTCGTCGAGAATCTGAAGGCCCGCCGCGTGGCCATTTTGCACGATCAGGTCGCAGGCAAACGTGTGCTCCAGCACCGTGATCTGCGCCTCGCGTACGGCGTGAATCAATGCCATCTCGATCGCCAGCCCCGTCGCATCGCCGCCTGCGTGCAGCACCCGCGGATACGAGTGCGCACCCTCCAGCCCACGTGCAAATTGTCCATTCTTTTGATCGAACGCCACGCCAATCGCAATCAGGTCGCGGATGCGCGCCGGGCCTTCCTTGCACAGCACCGCAACGGCTTCCCGGTCGCACAGGCCCGCGCCGGCCTCAAGCGTGTCCGCGATGTGCTTTGCAACGCTATCGTCCTCGAACATCACCGCGGCGATGCCGCCCTGCGCGTAGCGAGTATTGCTTTCGGCCAGTCGCGCCTTGGTGACCAGCGTGACCTCATGCGCCGGGTCGCGACTCAGTTCCAGCGCCGCCACCAGGCCCGCAACACCGCTTCCGACCACGACGATCTGGCTCATGGTCAGTTCCTATCGCGTCTGCGGAGCGGGGTTGGCAGCCAGCATGCGCTCCAGCGCCACACGCGCCGGCACGGCAATGTCCTCGGGAACAGCAATGCGATTCAGCACTTCGCCACGCTCCCGCGCCTCCAGCACCCACGCCAGATACGCCGGATGAATCCGGTACATCGTGGAACATGGGCAGATCACCGGATCCAGACAGAAGATGGTCTTGTCCGGATGCTCCTTCGCAAGCCGCTGCACCATGTTGATCTCCGTACCGATCCCGAAGACGGTCCCAGGCGCCGCCGCCTCAACAGCCCTCTTGATGTGGTCCGTCGATCCCGCCTCGTCCGCCGCGTCCACTACCTCCATCGGGCACTCTGGATGGACGATCACGCGCAAGCCCGGATACTCCGCCCGCGCCGCTTGCACCTGCTCCACCGTGAACCGCTTGTGCACGGAGCAGTAGCCGTGCCACAGAATCACCCGCGACTCGCGCAGCACCTGTTCGCCGATGCCGCCCATCGGCTTGCGCGGGTCCCACACCGGCATCTGCTCCAGCGGGATTCCCAGTGCCTTTGCCGTGTTGCGGCCCAGGTGCTGGTCGGGGAAGAAGAGCACGCGCTGTCCCCGTTCGAACGCCCATTTCAGCACCGTGCGCGCATTCGACGACGTACACACGATGCCGCCATTCCGTCCGCAGAACGCCTTCAGCGCAGCCGAAGAATTCATGTATGTCACCGGAATGATCGGCTGACGGCCCGCCGCGTCCGGTTCCGCGCCGAACAGCTCTTCCAACTCCTCCCAGCACTCGATCACGGAGTCCTCATCCGCCATGTCGGCCATCGAACAACCGGCGGCGAGGTTCGGCAGGATGACCGATTGATCGGGACGCGAGAGCACGTCCGCGGTCTCGGCCATGAAGTGTACGCCGCAGAAGGCGATGGCCTCAGCCTTCGGCCGCGTCTTCGCCGCGCGTGCAAGCTGGAACGAGTCGCCGACAAAATCGGCGTACCGGACAACCTCATCGCGCTGGTAGAAGTGGCCGAGGATCAAAAGCCGCTCGCCCAGCGCATGCTTGGCTGCACGGATGCGCAGATCGAGCTCCTCCGGCGAGGCTTTCATGTACTCGCGCGGCAGGACTCCCTGACGTGGTGCGCCGGATGGAATCGGATCTGCTGCAGACGCTCCCGGCCCGTACGTGGACGGAAGCACATCGATTTCCCAAGGTTCGCGGGCGAGGGCCGGATCGCAGGTTCTGCTCCCTCCCAGCGTTCCTAGCTGTTCGCCAATGCGAATCACCTGGACGTTGCTGGTTGCCAAAATGACTCCTTTGCGGAGGTGCTGCATAGCGCCCAAAATCGGTACGGGCGACATCTTTCAGGATAAAACATCCTGCCGCGAACTGCGAACGGCCGCCGCCTCAGGCGCTTACGCGCCACATTGTCCCTTCATTTAATTGGATGATTGTGGCTCTCGAATGATTCTGGCAGAACGTGCCGGGGCGAGCCGTTTCGATCGAAAGCAGTCTCCAGCCGGAGCGGGCATGTCTCTCGAATCCGGGAACGGGCGTTCTCGGATCCGAGAGGGCAGTGCGGCATTCTTGAGGAGCTACTTCGCCCGCTTGTATTCCACCTGGCCCATCATGCCCTGCGACAGGAGGGAGTCAGAGCTCTTGACGTAGGTGAAGGTAACGCCACTCATCGGCTGGGCCATCGTCAGGGTCTCCTCCTTCAGCGTCGCGCCGATCTTGGTGCTGCCGTCGGGTCCAGTGATCAGATACTCGCTCCCATTGCGGTCCACCTGGATGGTATCCGTGGTATCGCGGGTGTTGGTCCATTTTCCAAGGAATTCGTCGCCGGCCTTGGTGCAGCCAAGGACGAGCGTGGAGAGAAGCAGAGCTGAGTAGATTGCCTTGCGGACTAGGCGCATACGTACACCTTTCGGATGGAAGAATCGAGCTGAGTTCGCTCGGGCCGGTATGCGCAAATTTGGTGGGAGGGCGGTGGGTACAGTCTTGATAGATGACGTGGCGGGAAATGTCAACGAATTTTGCGGCAATTCGGCTTAGACTCCCACCGTTGCTGGCAGAATGTCCTGCACATCTACCCACTGGGTCGGGTAGACGCCCGTATAGCACGCTGTGCAGAAGCTCGCAGGCGAGAGACCGCCGATCGGCTCGCCTACCGTGCACGAGTGCGCCAGCCCGACCAGTGACAGATATGCCAGCGAGTCTGCCTCGATGAAGCTGCAGATCTCGTCGATGGAGTGGTTCGCGGCAATGAGGTCTTTCTTGGAAGGTGTGTCTACGCCATAGAAACAGGGGCTGGTCGTGGGCGGGCACGAGATGCGCATGTGCACCTCGGTCGCGCCCGCTGCCCTGACCATCCGCACAATCTTCCGAGACGTAGTCCCGCGGATGATGGAGTCGTCGATCAGCACCACGCGCTTGCCCTCGAGCAGCGCCCGCACCGGGTTCAGCTTCATGCGCACGCCGAAGTCGCGGACACGCTGTTCCGGCGCAATGAAAGTGCGCCCGACGTAGTGGTTACGAATGAGCCCGAAGTTGAACGGAATGCCCGACTCCGCCGCATATCCCAGCGCGGCCGTCACGCCGGAGTCCGGCACCGGAACGATCAGGTCGGCATCGACCGGAGCCTCGCGCGCAAGCTGGCGTCCCATCTCCTCGCGCGACTTCTGCACCCAGCGGCCGAAGATCTTCGAGTCCGGCCGCGCAAAATACACGTGCTCGAAGATGCAGCTTGCCGGTGGAACGTGTTCGCGCGCGAACCGCCTGCTGGTTACGCCATCCTCGCTCACCATCACCAGCTCACCCGGCTCCACATCGCGCTCGTACTTCGCGTGCAGCAGGTCGAACGCGCAGGTCTCGCTGGCAAACACAATGGTGTCGGGCGCGCCGTTCGTACCGGGAATCCGGCCCATCGAGAGCGGCCGGAAGCCATGCGGATCGCGCGCCGCGAAGATGCGGTTGCGCGTCATCATCACAATCGAGAACGCGCCTTCCACCTGCGAGAGCGAGTCGGCGATGCAGTCCACCAGCATCGACTGCTTCGAGTGCGCGATGAGCTGCACGATAATCTCGGAATCCGAGGTGGTCTGAAACAGCGCACCATCGCGCTCCAGCCGCTCGCGCGAGTTGCCCAGGTTCACCAGATTGCCGTTGTGCGCAATCGCGATCAGACCCTTCGTCGACTCCACCGAGATCGGCTGCGCGTTCAGCAGCGCCGAGTCGCCGGTGGTCGAATAGCGCGTGTGGCCGATGGCCATGTGTCCGGGCAGCTTCGCCAGCACATCGTCGGTGAATATCTCCGAGACCAGGCCCATGCCCTTAATGTCGGTGACGTCCTGCCCATCCGCCGTGGCGATCCCCGCCGACTCCTGCCCGCGATGCTGCAGCGAATACAGCCCCCAGTACGTCAGCCGCGCGGCATCCGGATGTCCGTAGACCGCCATCACGCCGCACTCCTCACGCAGCTTGTCGAATGGAGTGATGTCGTCCTGCTCGTCGTTCTGCATGAGACCGGTGATGTTCACGAGATCGCTCATCCCGTCACCACCTCCGCCGCAAGCTGCGATTCCAGCGTGCCGGAATAAACAGCACGCAGTTCGCTGACCTTTGCATCGATCACGCGTTCGGTTCCGAGTCGGATCGTGAGGTTGTCTCCGCCGGTCACTCCCACCTTGTATGCCGGAGAAACGCTGCGTGCCTCAGCAACCTCCAAAATACGTGCGGTATTTGCCGGGTTGCAGGAGATGATGGCGCAGGAACCAAGCTCGGCAAATAGCCCCCAAGCCCTTGGATAACTCAACGCAGCCGCTTCCGATGACCCCTCCTCCGTAATTGTTGCGCCTACGCCGTTCGCAATTGCTGCGCGGGCATATGCTACTGCGAAACCGCCGTCGGAAACGTCACTTACAGAGGAAGCAAGGCCTTCATCGGCGACCTGTCTGAGTGCGTTGTGCAGCACTTCCTCAAAGTTGAGTTCGAGGAATGACGGTTCGCCCCATAGCTCGCCCAGCACAGTCTTTGCATATTCGGAAGATCCGAAATCTCTCATCTCTTGCTTTGAAAACGCAGCGTTCAGAAGAAGAATGTCATCGCCCGCCCGCTGAAATCCGCTCGGCACTGCCTTACTTACATCATCCAGCAGCCCCACGATCCCGATCACTGGCGTCGGATAAATCCCCTCGCCCTTGGTCTCGTTGTAGAGACTCACATTGCCGCCGGTCACCGGAGTGCCAAGCGCCATACACGCCTCGGCGATCCCATCAATCGCCGCCGACAACTGCGCCATAATCTCCGGCTTCTCCGGATTCCCGAAGTTCAGGCAATTGGTGGCGGCGACCGGAGTTGCGCCGGTGCAGGCGACCTTGCGCGCCGCCTCCGCCACTGCATGCATCGCGCCAAGCTTCGGGTCGAGGTAACACCAACGTCCGTTGCCGGCCAGCGCCATTGCAATCCCGCGCTGCGGCTTCGAGTCATGCCGGAGGCCCGGCTGCTCGATGTGCCCGGATGCGGCTGGACTGGTCTGCGCGTCCGGTCCCTTGATGCGCATCACTCCAGCCTCGCCGCCCGGCCCCTGCACCGTATTCGTCTGCACCATCGAGTCGTACTGCTCGAACACCCAGCGCTTGTCGCAGATGTTGGCACTCGCCAGCAGCTTCTTCAGATCGGCGGTGTAGTCGCGCGGCTTCTTCAGTTCTTCCAACACCCACGCCGGCGGATCCTTCGGCACCGGAGCCGTCCACGTGCCCACGGGCCGGTTGTAGACGGGCGCGTCGTCCGTCAGCGCCTTGTTGGGAATCTCCGCTACCAGCTCGCCGTGCTGCAGCACCCGCATGGTGTCGTCGGCGGTGACGATGCCGACAATCGACGCGTCCAAGCCCCACTTCGCGAAGACGTTCAGCACCTCATGCTCGCGTCCCTTGTCGGCGACCAGCAGCATGCGCTCCTGGCTTTCGCTCAGCATGATCTCGTAGCTGGACATGCCGGTCTCGCGCTGCGGAACCTTGTCGAGCTCAATGGTCAGCCCCAGCTCGCCGCGCGCGCCCATCTCGCAGGTCGAGCAGGTAAGCCCCGCCGCGCCCATGTCCTGAATGCCGAGGACCGCGCCAGTCGCCATCGCTTCTAGGCAGGCCTCCAGCAGCAGCTTCTCCATAAAGGGATCGCCCATCTGGACATTCGGCCGCTTCTGCTCGGAGCCTTCGGTGAACTCTTCCGACGCCATGGTCGCGCCATGGATGCCGTCGCGCCCCGTCTTCGCGCCGACGTAGATCACGGGGTTCCCCACCCCCGTCGCCTTCGCGTAGAAGATCTCGTCCTTCTTCACGAGCCCCAGCGCAAACGCATTCACCAGCGGATTGCCGCTGTAGCACGGCTCAAACCGAGTCTCGCCCCCCAGGTTCGGCACGCCAAAGCAGTTGCCGTAGCCAGCGATCCCCGCTACCACGCCGCTCACGATCTGGTGATTCTTCCTTCGCAGCTCCTCATCCGGCTCCGCCTCATCCAGCGGCCCAAACCGTAACGAGTCCATCACTGCCAGCGGCCGCGCGTTCATCGTAAAGATGTCGCGGAGGATGCCGCCGACGCCGGTCGCCGCGCCCTGATAAGGCTCAATGTAGCTGGGGTGGTTATGGCTCTCAATCTTGAACGCGCACGCCCAGCCGTCGCCCACGTCGATGATGCCGGCGTTCTCGCCCGGTCCCTGGACCACGCTGCCCGGCCCTTCCGTCCGCGTCCCGCGCGTCGGCAGCCGCTTCAGATGCACGCGGCTGGATTTGTAGGAGCAGTGCTCAGACCACATCACGCTGAAGATGCCCAGCTCCGTGAGCGACGGGGTCCGCCCCATCAGCTTCTCGATCCGCGTGTACTCGTCGGAGGTGATCGAGTGCTGCTTCAGCAGCTCGGGCGTGATCTTCGCGGGTGTTGGAATCCCGCGCGGGGCCATTCCGGGCTGCGATCCGGCCGCGCCGTTCGTGGCCTGCACGGTTTCGGTGACAAGTGGCTTGGTTTCGGTCTGAACTGAATTTTCGGGCAAGGAGTCGGCTCGCTGAGTAGGCATCGCTCGCTCTTCTCATTGTCGCATGGCTGGCAAGCCCAGTCAGACGCAGAAGCGGGACGCACTCACCGCCCTCGCAGCAGCCTGAAAATTATCCCAAAACCAGAGCCTCTCCGCGGGATACCACCGGCATCCTACAAACCTCATCCCTCGCGGAGGGAACCCATGTCGAAGCGTCTGTTTTCTGACTCGGCCCCTGATTTCCTGCTGCAAATCGTCAGCCCGCACACTCATTAGCCACTCAGGTGAAATCCGATGTGCGGCCTCAGGCCTTTCTTTGACATGCACGGAGGCAAATTGATGAAACGCACACTACTTGCTGCAGCTTCAGCGATCGCAACGTCGATCGTCCTTCTCACACCGCGCGCTTACGCGGACACCATCACCTTGACGGCAACTCTCAACGGCGCAACCGAGGTTCCTCCTGCCGCATCTGCCGGGTCAGGGTTCGCAACCGTAGTGCTGAATACCACAGCCCAAACCCTGTTAGTGAATGTGGCATTCAGCGGGCTTACGGGCACGACAACCGCCTCGCACATCCACTGCTGTCTCGCATCCCCGTTCCAGGCGGCCAACGTAGGCGTCGCCACCCAGACCCCCACCTTCTTGAACCTGCCACTGGGGGTTACGTCTGGGTCGTTCTCGCAACTGCTCGATCTCACACTCGCGTCCAGCTACAACCCGGCCTTCATCACGGCCGAGGGAGGCACCGTGGCCGGCGCGGAGGCCGCTCTCATTGCGGGCTTGGAAAACGACGAGACCTACCTGAACATCCACACCTCCAGCTTCCCCGGCGGTGAGATACGAGGAATTCTTGCGCCGACTCCCGAACCGGAGAGCCTTGTGCTGCTTGGCACCGGTTTGGTTGGACTCGTGAGCATGCGGCTGAGAAGGAGGAACAGCTAGCACATTTTGATCATCGCCCGCATGAAACATCTCGGCCGCCTCGCACGTTTTTACCTACAACACACACGAGGCCCGGTTGAAACTCGCGCGCATCCCTCCGTATTCCCTCATCGCTCTCGTCCTCATCACCTCTTGTGCGCTGAGCGCTGCTGCCTGACCACGGCCCGCAGCGCCTTCCTCGCCTCCAATGAGGTCAACCGCATCGTGATCGATAAGACAGCCCGGCGGCGAGCGCTGAAAACGTCCCCGACGGGCCGTCGATCTTCACGGCCATCGAGGAGCAGCTCGGCTTGAAACTTGTGCCCGCGAAGGCACCGGTGCCGATGCTTGTCGTGGACCACATCGAGCGGCCCACTGATAACTAGGTACCCCCCCCCCGGGGGGGATGTCGATCTGGTTAACAGAAGTATGTATCTGGTTTTGAAGGGCTAAGCAGGGTTTTGAGTGGTGGGGAGTCCCTTTCTGGTTAACAGGTTTCTATTGGTGTTCATGGACAGGGAAACCCGGCTGATTGCCGGGCTTTTGTATCTTTGCTCTCTTAAGTTAAGTATACCAACCTTCGCATAACTCACGTCGCACGAAATGGACCGTCTGCGTATTGAGGGAAAAGGGCTTACAAGGTTTTTTCGACTGAAGGTCTTGACAGTTTTTCGCGGACGGAGAAGAGCTGGCTGCCCGAGTCATGTGAACCCATCCGTTCGCAAGAACCTCGGCGGACGAAAGCCATGAGCTCGGCGGCTAAAGCCGCGCGATTCGATGTGGGTTCTAAGGCCCGGCTGAAAGCCGGGCCCTTAAAGACCGGTCTTTCAGCCGCGGCTAATGTGCGGTTTCATTCGGAATCGTTTTCTGGTGACTAGAGTAACCATTTGGGATAGAATCCAACTTCTCAATATCAGAGTCGGTACACGGGCCCCCAGCAGCATCTATCCGGAAGAGGCATTCCATGTCTTTGGGTCTGGCAGTAAATCACGGCAAGCTGAGGAAGATGTCCGA
>Ga0157369_10009571_pt1 | contig 11085 bp, 8 predicted proteins | sample C25metaG_FD_113461 | JGI IMG/M metagenome (GOLD analysis project Ga0157369, IMG submission 113461) | Corn rhizosphere microbial communities from Kellogg Biological Station, Michigan, USA - C2-5 metaG | ecosystem: Host-associated > Plants > Roots > Rhizosphere > Soil | place: USA: Michigan... | reverse complement strand
GGCGCCTTTGCCGCAAAACAGACCGTCTCGCTGTCGCGCGGAGGCGCTGTGACCGTCGTCGATAACGACGTGATGTCACACAAGCTGATCAAGACGAGCGGCGCAGCAGTGACGATCACCAACGTGACGACCGGAATGATGGGCACGAAGGCCGGGCCAGGGATGATGGCGCACATGGGCGCGTCGACCAAGGTCATGTTCTCGCGGCGCGGGGTCTACACGTTCACCACCAAGCCTGGCGAGGACTACATGCCCGGCGTGAAGACGATCGGCGAGGACAACGTCCTGCGACTGACCGTCACCGTGTCCTGACAGCTGCCGGAGGTTCCGCCCCGGCGGGCAATCGGCGCTCAGGCCGCGCGGCGCCTGCGGGTGCGCAGGCGGAAGACGATGCTCGTGGTGATCCCCAGCAGCCAGCCGAGCACGGCGGCGACGAGGATGATCCAGATCAGCGAGGCATGGGTCGTGCCGAAGACCCAGTCCAGCTTCACCTGGCGTGTGTTCGCAACCACCAGGGCGATCACGATCACAAGCAATGCAACCGACGCGAACGCCGAGAGATAGAGACGCGTGCGGCGCCCGTGGCGGCGGAGGCGTTCCCTCCGTCCTTCGACGAGTTCCGTCTCCTGTGCGGCTACCGGTGGCTGTTCGTCTGTGTCCATCGATCACGTGTTCCGGTTCGGTATGACGTTAGCTGCCGGGGCTGGGCGCCGAGACCGCCGGGATCGTGAGCGGCAGGGCAGGAACAGCGGCGGCCGGGGTTGTCGTGCTCTGAACCGCCTCCGGCACCACCGGTGGAACCGTGGGCGGCGGCAACACGGGATCGACCGTCGGCGGAGTCAGCGTGGGGATCGCGACCGGCGGTGCCCGCAGCGCCGGCAGCTCCGGTGGCGCGGGCGCCGTGGGCGCGGCAGGGAGGGCGGGTGCCGTCACCGCCGGCGCGGGGGCGGCGACCGGTGGCGCCGCGACCGGTCCCGCCGGTTCCGTCGTGGGGACGGACGGTTGTCCGGACGCAGGCGGCGGAACGGGAACGGATCCGCCGTCCAGGCCGGTGTGTCCGGCCGGTCGCGCGGGGAACGAGCTCATCGCTGCCGTGGGGCGTACGACGGTACGGATGCCCGAGGTGCTGGAGACCGGAACGGCGCCCGGCGCCCGATTGCTGCCCGCCGGGAGCGGGCGACCGTGGGCCGGGTGCGGCGGGTCGTCGGCGATCGCGACGAGCGCGCCGACGGCACCTCCGCCGATCGCGACCGCTGCCGTGCCGGCCGCGAGCTTCGCCGGTGCGGCGGCGACGAGCAGCCCGCGCAACCGGGCCAGTGCGATGCGGAGGGCGCCGTAGAGCGTGCCGGCGTCGAGGAGCCGCGAGGTCGCCGGGCGTCTTGCGGCCGGCTCGAGGGTCGCCGCCAGCTGGCGGCGCGCCCTGAAGATCAGCGTCTCGACCGCCGAAACCGAGGTGCCCATCGCCTCGGCGATCTCGCCGTAGCTCAGACCCTGCCACTCCCGCAGCAGGATCGCGTCGCGCAGGTTCTTGGGCATCGACCCGAGTGCGTCGGACAGCCCGACGAGCTCGTCGTGCTCCACGTCCGGCGCCGCGTAGTCCAAAGACCGAAAGTCCTGCAGCGTTTCGACGCGCGCACGCCGACCTGCCGCCTCGCTGCGCGAGAGGCACACGTTGTGCGCGATCTTGTAGAGCCACGCGGCCTCGAACCGCGGGATGACGCCTTTGTCGAGCGCCGAGTGCACGCGGAGAAACGTGTTCTGCACCGCATCCTCGGCCTCTTCCCGCGAGCGAAGGCGCGCCAGACAGAAACGGTACAGCTGGTTGCCGTACTTCGCATAGAGCCGAGCGGCGTCGTTTCCGTCCCCCGCTCCAGCAGAGATGACCGCCGGTGTCGTCACCCGCTTGATCCGCGAGCCTAAACCTCCCGGTCGAATGTTACAAACCGCGTGCAGGTTTTTGGCGCGGCGGTGGTCTTCCTCGGGGACAGCAGAAAATCCCGCACCCCGGCGACGGGGGCCGAGTGAAGGAGACAGATACCGTGGAACGTGCTGAGCACCGACTTGGGGGGTTCAAGCATCCAGCCCGCCTGCTCGCACTCCTACCGATGCTCGCCGTGGTGGTGGGCGTGGCCTTTCTGCCTGCGGCAGCGCGAGGCATGGCCCAGATCAGCCGCGCACAGCTCGCCAAACCAGATCTGAACGTCAGCACGGGCGTGCTCGCACCGACGGCGCTTCAGCGGCAACTCGTCGCGAAGCTCGGTGCCCGTGCGAGCTGGAACCGCTACGGCACTCCCGCATCGCTGATCAGGCTGCAGGGCTACCTCGCAAGCGGACTGGGCGGCTCTGCTGTCGACGCCGCACGGTCGTTCCTGAACACGAACAGGGAGCTGTACAAGCTTTCGAGCGCCGACGAGCTTCAGCTCGTCAACGACGTCGAGCTCGTCGGGACGAGCGCTCACGCCGTGCTGTTCGCCCAGCGCTTCGGTGACCTCACGGCAGACTGGGACGGCCTGATCGCGGTCGGCGTCGTCGACGGCAAGATTGCGTACGTCTCGTCGAGCGCTGCCGGGAGCCAGCCGCTCACCGGCTCCGCGAAGCTGTCGGCGGCCGATGCCTGGCAGGCCGCCGCCCGCAACGTGGGCGTGCCCGCAGGAACGATCGGCGGTACGACGCAGAAGGACGGCTGGACGTACTTCGACGTAGCCGGACTGACGAAGTCGCTCACGAGTGCGAGCAACGACACGCTGCTGCCGCCGCTCCCTCCGCTGCCGCCGCTCGCGACGGGGTCGGCGACCGATGCGGCGACCGCGCTCGGAACGTTGCAGGGCGTCGTCTCGGCGGCAGTCCCCGGCGCGCAGGCGACCGTCCAGGCGACCGGGCCAGAGACGGTCGGCATTCACCAGGGTGCGAAGCTCGTCGCGTTTCCGACCCTGAAGAACGGCGCGCGCCCGGCGTGGCTCGTCAACGTCGTCGACCTGCGCAAGGCAACGCCGGCCGCCTACCAGGTGATGGTCGACGCCGACTCGGGCGCGATTCTCTTCCGGCACAACGCCGTCCAGGAGCTTGGCCAGTCGGCCGCACAGCCGGCCTACAGCTTCACCGGAGACTACAGCCCGCCTTCGTGCGGGCCGGTGCACTCGTTCGCCGTCGACGCCGGCGAGAAGTCGGTGGTCGTCACGGCGTCCGCGCTGAATCCGACGAACGACATCATTCTCAAGCTGATCGACCCGTCCGGCAACGTGCTCGGAACGTCCGACACGGCAACGAGCCCGGAGGCGGTCGTCTACCAGGACCCGAAGGGGAACGACCTCGCAGTCGGCGACTGGGCGCTGCAGGTGTGCCCCTACAACGGGCCGAGCCTGCAGCCGCCGCTCCCGAACCAGACGGCGCCGTTCACGTACGTCGCGGCGGCCGCGGTGACGACCGGCTCGGCGACGCTGCCGACGCTTCCGCGCCCGAAGCCGCCAACGCTCGTGACCAACAACCCGCGCTGGGCGTTCTTCCCGAGCTTCCCGGCGATCGACTACTCGACGACCCCGCAGACGGAAGGCTGCTGGCAGAACGCGAATGACGGCATCGCCCAGCCGAACGACTGCGCCGTGACGTTCGCCAACCCGTTCTCGCCGTTCGGCTGGGACGTGATCCCGCGAACGAATCAGTCAACCCAGACGACCCGCGGCAACAACGCGTTCACCGCCGAGGACTGGCTGAGCCCGTTGACGCCGGCGGAGAACCGCAGCCCGGTCTCGACCGACCGGTACTACGACCGCAGCTTCCCGGGCGGGAACTTCACGTGGACGAACTCGTGGAACCGCTCGAGCTGCGACCCGACCGCTCTCACCGATCCGACGCGGAACAACGCCGACGTCGATGCCGCCGCCACGAACCTGTTTGTGATGCACAACCGCATGCACGACTTCGCCTACGCGCTCGGCTTTACCGAGCAGACCTACAACGCCCAGCTCGACAACCTCGACCACGGCGACCAGTCGACCGGCCCGTACCCGTACGGCCGTGAGGACGACCCCGAGCTCGGAAACGCCCAGGCCGGAGCCGTCACCGGCGGCCAGCCGAGCCTCGAAGGGCGTGACAACGCGAACCAGATCACGCTGAACGACGGCACCCCGCCGATCACCAACCAGTACCTGTGGCAGCCGATCGCCGCAGGGTTCTACGCGCCCTGCACCGACGGCTCGTTCGATCTGTCGGTGGCCGGACATGAATACACGCACCTCATCTCCAACCGGATGGTGGGCGGGCCCGATGCGAGCCTCTCGAGCTTCCAGGGCGGGGCGATGGGCGAGTCGTGGTCGGACCTCGACGCGCTCGAGTACCTGCACGAGCACGGCCTCGCCGGCGCTCAGGGCGAGGAGCCGTGGTCGCTCGGCGCGTACGTGACCGGGAACAAGGAGCGTGGCATCCGCGACTATGCGCTCGACCAGAACCCGCTCAACTTCGCCGACATCGGCTTCGACACGACGGGGCCCGAGGTGCACGCCGACGGTGAGATCTGGAACGGGATCAACTACGAGGTCCGATCTGCGCTCGTTGCGAAGTACGGCGCCGGCGACGCGGCCCTGAACCTGTCGTGCGCGAACGGGGAGACTCCTGCGGGCCAGTGCCCCGGCGGCCGCCGCTGGATCCAGCTCGTCTACGACGCGTGGCTGCTGGAGCAGGGCGACCTCTCGATGGTCGATGCACGCGACGCGATGCTCGCGGCCGACCTGATGCGCTTCGACGGCGCGGACCAGACCGAGCTCTGGCACGCATTCGCGCACCGTGGCCTCGGCGTCAGCGCATCGAGCAACACGGGCGAGGACAGCCAGCCGACGCCCGCGTTCGACTCACCGCTCGCGAGCAACGCCAACGTGTCGTTTGTGACCGTTGCGAAGGACGGGCCGAACGCGCACCAGCCGGTTACGGCGAACGTCTACGTCGGCGACTACCAGGCCCGTGTCACTCCGCTGGCCGACACCGACCCGGCGACCACGCTCGGAAGCACCGCCGCGTTCGTCCCGGGGTCGTACGAGTTCGTCGTTCAGGCGCCCGGCTACGGGATCGTCAAGTTCACACGCGCGCTCGCCGCAGGTGCGTCGACATTGACGATCGCCCTGCCGACCAACTGGGCGTCTGCGGTGAACGACGCGACCACCTCGGGTGACGGCGTCAGCCAGGCAAACCTGATCGACGACAGCGAGGGCACGAACTGGGCGTCGCTGAGCGGAGCCGTTGCCGGCAAGCAGGTGACGGTGAACCTTCAGGGTCGCCACACGATCGCCGCAGTACGGGTGAGCGCCATGCTCCATCCGTCCACCTGCGACGGTGTCGCCGAGGAGCAGGGCACCTGCGTGCTCGGCTCCGGCACCGATCCGGACGCGACGGCTCAGAACCGCTTCACCGCCCTGCGGGCGTTCACGATCGAAACGTGCGACTCGAGCGTCGCGAACTGCGCGCTCGCCAAGAACTGGGTGACCGCCTTTGACAGTCCTGCGGACGCATTCCCGGGCACCCGTCCCAGGCCGGTTGCGCCGGATCTGAACCTGAGAACGTTCGACCTGCACCGTGTCACCGCGACGATGGTGCGCCTGGTCGTGAAGACGAACCAGTGCACCGGCGGCCCCGCGTTCCAGGGCGACCAGGACAGCGACCCGTCCAACAACAGCGACTGCCAGTCGTCGTCGAGCGCGACCAAGGTTCGTGCGGCCGAGCTCGAGGTCGTCTCGTCGGCACCGTCGATCACGTTGCGCTAAATGCAGACGGGGCGTGAGACCGGGGTCGATTGACCCCGCGAGCAGGGCGGCCTCCGTCTCGGCCGGAGGCCGCCCTGCTCCAATTACGATTGGCGTCATGACGGATGAGAAGAGAACCGGCACGTTTCTCGGGGTCCCGTACGACTGGCGCAGGCCGACGCTCGAGCGCACCAAGCAGCGCTGGTGGAACCCCGGCGAGCCGCGGCTGTTCGTGCCGCGGGTGTTCGGTTGGGGTTACGACATGAACCTCGCTCGCCTGCTCGGCCGCAAGCCGACGAAGTAGTTCTAGCCGTGCTCGAGCGGGTGCACGATCAGCACGTCGCAGCGCGCGCGGCGGGCGACACCCTGGCTGACGCTGCCGACGAGCAGCCGTTCGAGAAACCCGGCCTCGCGCGTGCCGACGACGATCAGGTCGGCTCCGCGGTCCTCGGCGAGCTCGACGATCTCCTCGGCCGGCAATCCTCTGACGCCGACGAACTCGACCGGGACGTGCCGGCCGGCGAAGAACGCCTCGACCTGGGTGCGATGCTGCGTCCAGAGGTCGTCGTCGAGCACATCGGAAACGGGCGGCGAATAGTCGTAGGGCATCAACCCGAACGCCCCCGGGATCGCCACAGGCTCGGGCGCCGAGACGCTCACGACGAACACCTTCGACCCGAATGCCCGCGCGAGCTCGGCGACGCGTTCGAGCGCATGCTCGGCGGCCTGGGTGCCGTCGTACCCGGCGAGAATTGTCTTCATACGCAGGGTGTACCCGTACGGGCGGCGTTTACTCGCCGCTCACAGTCGTCGGTAACCCTGTCGGCGTGAGACGCCTGGGGGCCCTCGTTGCGGCATTTGCGGTCGCGGTCACGATTGCGACCGCCGGCGGATCGGCGGCAACCAGCCGTGCGAGCGCCGGGGTTTTCACCGGCTACGGCTTCGAGGCCTGCACCGCGCCCTCGGTCGCGAAGCTGCAGGCGTGGTCGGTCTCACCGTACCGTGCGCTCGGTATCTACCTCGGCGGCGTCAACCGTTCGTGTGCCGACGGCAACCTCTCGGCATCGTGGGTGGCGACCACGCTGTCGATGGGGTGGAGCCTGATGCCCCTGTACGTGGGATTGCAGGCGCCGTGCGTCAGCCAGGCGAAGCTGCAGAAGCTCTCGACGAACCTGGCCACCGCCGCCAACCAGGGGCGCGCCGCCGCGGATGACGCCGTCGGTCGCGCGGGGCAGTTCGGGATCCCTGCGGGGAGCCCGATCTACTACGACATGGAGGGCTATAAGACGAACGACGCCGCTTGCTCGCAGGCGGTCCAGGCGTTCGTCGCCTCGTGGCATGCGGAGCTGCACGCGCTCGGTTACGTCTCCGGCGTCTACGGGAGTGCGGCCTCGACGATCCGCGACGTCTCCGCCGGTTCGACGCTTCCGGACAACGTCTGGATCGCCAACTGGAACGGGGTCGAGGGCGTGTTCGGCGACCCCTACGTGAGCGACGCCCTCTGGACAAACCACCAGCGCATCCATCAGTACAAGGGCGGACACAACGAGACGTGGGGCGGGGCGACGATCAACATCGACTCGGACTACGTCGACGGCGCCGTGCTCGGCGGCAGCGCTGCGCCGCCGCCGCCTCCGCCGCCGGTGACACCGCCGGCCGGCTCCGTGGGCTCGGGCGACGGCAAGGCGACCGCCACCTGGCCGGCGACCGCGTTCAGCGCCTCGTCGGTCGTCACGCTCACTCCGACGACGACAGCGCCTGCGCCGAACGGCTACGGCGTGCAGCTGACCGTCTCCGACAGCGCCACCGCCACACCGGTGACGCGCTTCGGCGCGCCGGTGGTCGTGCACCTGCTGATGACGACAGGCGGGCTCGCTCCGTCGTGGTCTGCAGACGGCATGACGTGGAAGCCGCTTCGCCTGCTCACGTCGGCGGTGCTGCCGGCGGGCCTCGACGCCGGCTACACGCTCGATCCCGATGGGACGATCGAGATCCAAACCCTCGTGCCCGCGTTCTTCGGGTTACTTCCCGACACGGTGCCGCCGTCTCAGCCGCAGATCGCGAGCGCTCGCTTCACGCGGGGGTCGCTGACGATCCGCTGGCAGGCCGCGACCGACAACAGCGGCACGGTTTCGTCGTACCAGGTGCTGCTCGACGGCACGCCCGTCTCGAGCCTCGCCGGCAACCTCCGCACCGTGGTCGTGCGCGGGTTCCATCCGAACGCCCAGACCGTCTACCGGATTCGCGCCGTCGATCCGTCCGGCGTGCAGGGCAAGCCGTCCAAGCCGATCGTCATCCGGCCGACTCCTCGCCCGACCAACCTGCCGCGCGCGCTTCAGCACTGGGCGTGGGACATGCTGGCGTGGCAGCACAAGCCTGCTCCGCGCGGCGTCCGGCCGGCCAAGGCGCCCCGCGTCCTGCCGCGCTGGTACTGGGACTGGGCCGACTGGCGCAACGCCCCGTTCCGCGTCGTCAGGTGAACGCGGACTCGCCGGTGAGCGCCCGCCCGATCAGCAGTTTCTGGATCTGGCTCGTGCCCTCGTAGAGCGTCGTGACGCGCGCGTCGCGGAGGTACTTGCCGACCGGATAGTCGTCGACGTAGCCGTAGCCGCCGTGCGCCTGCACCGCGGCGTTCGCTGCGCGCACCGCGGTCTCGCTTGCGAAGTACTTGGCAAACGACGCTTCGACGGTGTGCCGCTCGCCCCGGTCGGCGGTCGCAGCCGCGCGCCAGACAAGGAGACGGGCAGCCTCCGTCTCGACGGCGATGTCGGCGAGCAGCTCCTGCACGAGCTGAAAGCTGGCGACCGGGCGGCCGAACTGCTTGCGTTCCTTCGTGTAGGCGACCGACGCGTCGAGGCAGCCCTGCGCGATCCCGACGCAACCGGCGGCCAGCGAGATCCGGCCGTGGTCGAGCGCCGACATTGCCACCTTGAAGCCGGCGCCGATCTCGCCCAGCCGGTTCGCGTCGGGCACGCGAACGGCGTCGAGATAGAGCTCGGCGGTGTCCTGCGCGCGCAGGCCGAGCTTGCCCTTGATCGGCCGCGCCTCGAAGCCGGCGGAGTCGGTCGGCACGACGAAACAGGTGATGCCGCGCGGGCCGGGCTCGCCAGTGCGCGCGAAGACGAGCGCGTTCGCGGCCCAGCTGCCGAGCGTGATGAAGATCTTCTGGCCGCTGATCAGCCAGTCGCCGCCGTCACGTTCGGCGCGTGTCTCGAGGCCGCCCGGGTCGGAGCCGGCCCCGGGCTCGGTCAGCGCGTAACAGCCGAGCGCCTCACCGGACGCGAGGCCCGGCAGCAGGCGTGCTTTTTGCTCCTCGGTGCCCCACTTGGCGACCGACTTGCCGTAGAGGCCGTTCGAGACGGAGACGATCCCGCGGACGTTCGAGTCGGCGCGGCCGATCTCCTCGACGACCAGCGCGTACGAAACCAGGTCGAGCCCCAGGCCGCCGTGCTCCTCGGGCAGGGCAGCTGCGAGGAAGCCGAGCCCGGCGAGCTTCGCGACGATTTCTCGGTCGATCGTCTCGGTGCGATCCCACTCGGCCGCGTGCGGCGCGACCTCGGCGTCGCAGAACGCGCGGGCCGTCTGCCGGATCAGCTGTTGCTCGTCGGAGAGCGTGAAGTCCACGGCCCGATCCTGGCACAAACCCGGGCACAAAAAATCCCGCAGGGTTCGGTGGCGGTTTCGTCCACCTCACCGACCGACCGATTCGGGCTTGCGCCCTTCACAGTTGCTCGGGGAGGCTTCGACCTACTCGCGCTCCGTGCCCTGCGGGATCCGGAATGTACGACGCGCGGCCCTCGTCGCGCAAGGGTGCGTGCGAGGAAAAAGCCGCACTTTGCTGAGAGATCAGCTCTTGCGGGCCGTCGCCTTCCCGCCCTTGCGTCCGGCGGCCACCTTTTGCGCGTGGGTCCCGCCCTGCGACGGGTCGCCCGAGCCCGAATGGGACCGCTGGCCGCCGTGCTTGGACGCGTCGGGGGAGTTGGCGATCCTCGCCGCACGCTCCTTCGACATCCCTTTGTCCTTCAGCGCCTCGTACTGCCGCTCGTTCTTGACGTGCGCGCTCTTGCCGGGCATGTGGCCTCCTTTGATCGGTCGCGTACCGGGTAAACGTCGGATGCCCGAACCAGGTTTCGGGCCGCGGTGACTACTCTTGTTCCCCGTGCACGTCGTCCTGCCTGACAATTCGGAGCTCGAGCTCCCCGCCGGCGCCACCGGCCTCGACGCCGCGCGCGCGATCGGCTCCAAGCTCGCCGAGCAGGCGGTGCTGATCCGTGCCGACGGCCGGCCGCAGGACCTGCGCAGCCCGCTTGCCGACGGCCAGCACATCCAGATCCTGACCGTGCGCGACCGCGAAGACCCGGACGCGCTCTTCGTGCTCCGCCACTCGTCGGCGCACCTGCTCGCCGAAGCGGTGCGCCGGCTCTACCCCGGCGTCAAGATCGCGATCGGCCCACCGATCGCCGGTGGCTTCTACTACGACTTCGAGTTCCCCGAGCCGCTCGCCGAGGCCGATCTCGACAAGATCGAGGCCGAGGTGAAGCGCGAGCTGAAGGAAGGCCGCAGCTGGAGCCGCGAGGAGATCTCGGCCGGCGACGCGAAGGCGCGCTTCGCCGCCGAGGACGAGCCGTACAAGGTGGAGCTCGTCGACACTGCGCAGGGCGACATCACGCTCTACACGCAAGGCGACTTCACCGACCTCTGCCGCGGGCCGCACCTGCAGACCTCGAAGCCGATCAAGGCGTTCAAGCTGACCGGCCTCGCCGGCGCCTACTGGCGCGGCGACGAGCACAACACGCAGCTCACCCGGATCTACGGCACCGCGTTCTACTCGCAGGAGGATCTCGACGCACACCTCGAGCGGCTGGAGGAGGCGCGCAAGCGCGACCATCGGAAGCTCGGCGTCCAGCTCGACCTGTTTCACCTCGAGGAGATCTCGCCGGGCTCGCCGTTCTGGCATCCCAAGGGGATGGTGATCTGGAACGAGCTCGAGGACATGCGTCGCCGCGAGGACGCTCGCCGTGGCTATGTCGAGGTCAAGACCCCGCTGATCTACGACAAGGTGCTGTGGGAGCGGTCGGGCCACTGGGAGAAGTTCCGCGAGAACATGTTCCTGATCCCGGAAGACGATCGCGTGTTCGCGATCAAGCCGATGAACTGCCCTGGTCATATGACCCTGTTCGCGAACACCCTGCGCAGTTATCGCGAGCTGCCCCTCCGCTATGCCGAGGCGGCGCCGTTGCACCGCAACGAGCGGGCCGGCACGTTGCACGGGCTGACCCGGGTACGTCATGTGACCCAGGATGACGCGCACATCTTCTGTACCCGCGAGCAGATCGAGGACGAGATCTTCGGCTGC
>Ga0157369_10009569_pt1 | contig 11085 bp, 11 predicted proteins | sample C25metaG_FD_113461 | JGI IMG/M metagenome (GOLD analysis project Ga0157369, IMG submission 113461) | Corn rhizosphere microbial communities from Kellogg Biological Station, Michigan, USA - C2-5 metaG | ecosystem: Host-associated > Plants > Roots > Rhizosphere > Soil | place: USA: Michigan... | reverse complement strand
GTGAGAGACGCCGTTTTTTTCTTCGATGCGAAGCTTGTATATCGATGGCGCGAACATGCTTTCGCGAGGCTCCTGCTCAATCCGAATGCAGTCGATCTCTGACCGAACAAGCGAGCACTCGCGCCATCCTCCCATCATCGGAACGCTGACACCAACACGAAGGCGGTCGTCGGTTACTTCGATAACCGTGGAGAATCTTCCCCTCCATAGCGCAAGCAGCCAAAAGACTCCCGCCACAAACCAGACGTTAAGATTGATCCAAATATCCCCGGCATCAGGCCGGAAAATCCACTTGCATAGGGCCAGGAGGCCAAGAAATATGCAAATCGATCCCAACGCTGAAAAAAACAGTGCAGGGCCGGTATTTACGCCGAGTCCGCTGATGTGCAAAACACGCCGGCCATCCCGATTCGACCAATTGACTGTTAAGCCTTCCGGCGGAGTCGGTATGTGCAGCGGCTTGTCGCCGGCGCATTCGGAAGTGTCGCTGACAGATACATTCATTGGATAGCTCAGCCAACCAACGCCGAGCAACTATTGGGTCGACGACGCGTTTCTTCTATTATAAAGGCTCCCTATTCATCGAATCCGATTGAACTGAATGCTTCTGAAGCGCCCCAGCGATGTTTAGAGTTCAAACTCGCCCGCAGTCTACACGCACCTGTCGTCACCTTCTGGACGGATCGCCGTACCATTTCTCCAGAAACTCGATGAAGTCGCCGTAGGGGCTCCGTTCAAAGGTGCAGTTGCCGCCGATGCTGCCGAACTTCCAGCCGTGCTTCGTGTCGTAGGCGTCGCACGTTCCCGCGAAGTCGTCGCCGACGATGACCACGCCAGCCAGAGCGGTGGCAGTTTCGGGGTCGTACACTTCGTCCGGGCCCAAAAGCGCGTGGATCATATATCGTCCCCGGCCAATCGACCCAGCTCCAATCACGGTGAACAGTTGCCGAAGGTGCTCGGGCAGGTCTGGGTATTCTTCGACCAGTTCCGCCAATTGTGTCGTGCTCAATGGCTTCAGCTTGCTCTGCGGAAGCTTCGCGAGGATTCGGGAGCGGAGTTGTTGCAGGCGCTCGATCATGGAGACGCTCATCTCTGTATTTGCGATGATAGATCGATCCAGAGTCGTCTGGTTGTACACCTTATTGCATTCAAATTTGCATACGAAGTGATTCGAACGCTTTTAACTGCGATGGCGTCAGCTCCTTCAGGCTGAAATCGATTTTGTTAATGTGCTCACCGTACGCACCTTCACACCAATAACCGTACCGCAAGAGGTAGTTCCAATCTCGCCTACTGCGCTGAACGCCTGGCGGGAGGCCGCTTTCCGACAAGAGGCGAGCGTGCTTTTGCTTCCACGCATCCCATTCGCGTTGCTCTTCGAACGCCGATTTGCCCGTACGCCGATAGCTCATAGTTCAAAGTTTGGATTGCCGGGAGCAGTCGCTACGATCATATCGCGGGCGGCTCTACAGAACGATGCTGTCGCCACAGTCGCTTTTCAATTCGCCGCACATTCTGCGCATTCCGCAGCGACTCGAGGAACGGAAGAAGATCGCGCAGTTCGCGGTCGGATTCGTCGCCGGTGAACGGCATAACGCGAATGTGGTTGCCGTAGTGCTGCGAGAGCTTCTCCGGCGAATCGTCCAGCATCAGGATTCGCTCGAGCTCGAACCCCAGCTTGCGGACCTTCGACAGGTTCTTGGCGAAGTAATGTTCCTGCAATTCGGGATGATACCGGCGGGTGCAGCGCTCGCACGACCAGACAAACCGCAATGGGTTCGACTGCCCGAAAACGTTCTCGACGACGCCCTGCACATACGACCCCGACGCCGACGACCAGACCGCCAGGTCAAACCATTGCGACACGGCGGCGACGAACTCGCCTAGGTATGGCCGGCGATAAACGTGGAAAGGCCCAACTCGGAAGTCGGCCGAGCGCGCGAGCGGCTGCTCGCTCGCAAAAACGAGCGTTTCGTCAACGTCGAGGATGAGGAGGTGCTTGGGCAAGACCGTTTGTACCACGGGTAGAAAATAAGCTGCCGTCCAAGGTTGGACCAGTTTTAACTAAAGGGTCCCGATACTTCCTGGCACCTTTAGCTCAACCCGCCGCGATATTCCGCCGCCCCCGCCGCCCACGTCGCTTGCGCATTCGCGGACGGATCAGCGATCGGATTCAGCGCGTCCGGTCGCGAAGGCGCAAGCGAGTAACCGGCGGTCATCGGCAACAACACATCAAGTGGTGAAGGGCCGGCCCACTGACGTTTTTAAAACGACCGCGGAACCTCCGACGCCGCGCTACGTTCTCGTCAGTGGCGGGTCATTCGGCAGGCGAACCACCCAGCAATACCACCAGGCGTGCGCGGGCGGCGCGCAGTTCACCCGGCAATTCTTCGCTCGTCTCCACCTTCCGAACCCGCGCCAGCGCGGCGTCGATCGCGGCGAGCGCACGCGGAATCAGTATTTGATGCGTCGCCCAGAATCCATCGGAGAGGCGTGCCACCGACGCCAGCAGATCGCCGCGATAGAAATCGCCCGACGCGAGCGGATGGGATTCTAAATGATCCAGCGCACGCGGCACGAGGTAATCGAGGCCGATCTGCTGGCCGATCATCAGCCGAAGGTCTTCGATGCGGTATTGCTTGAGCGGAAGACGCCGCAGGCGATGGATGTTGGTGACGAGGGCGCTCTCGAACGTCGGGGGCCCCCATTCGACGCCCTCAAGCTCGTCCAGGGTCTGGTCAGCAATTGGGCGGGCGTTCAGGGACATAACAGGGCAAAAGGACGCCGCCGCGAAGTTTCGCCGCGCCCGCCGGCCACGTCGCTTGCGCGTTCGCGGACGGATGCGCTGGTCGGTCGCGAAGGCGCAAGCGAGTATCCGGCGTTACCGGCATTCACACACGAGGCACGGAGAGGGTGAAGCATCGGCTTACCCTCGCTACGGCCACTCTTTACGCCAAACGCGCTCAATCCGCCAAAAAAATCCAAGAAAGTGGAAATAATCGCCTTACTTTTGAGTTTGGATATTGTCTGGTATCCGGTATGTTGTGCGCGCGAACGATTGCGCGCACGGCCCTTCGACGGGCTCAGGACGCGAAGTTAGACAAGTTGGGGTCCGTACATGATTAACTCTGCGGGTCACTTTCGGTTGTTGGAACGCACCAAAGAGCCGACGGGGACGTCGGCGCGCCGAATGGAGGAGTCAGTCATTACGTCGGGGAGGAGGAAAAAAATCGAAAAAGTGGTGCGTTTTGGTGCATTTTGGTGCATGACTTGTGCAGGAGGTTTCGGGGGTGCCCAACAGGTGGTGGTGTGGTTGCGGCGCGGATGAACGTGATCTTTGGGTCACAGCCTGGAAGGCTGTGCTAGGGAAAACGCTAAGGGCGCGAGTAAAAATGAAAAACCGTTTGACAATCGTTGCGCGGCGCTGGGGTCGCGTATTCTAGGGTCTAGAGACTGGAGACTTGAAACTGGAAAGGACGCGTTGGCGCAGGAGCGAAGCCCGACGCACTCCAAAAATGCGGACCTGTCCTGAGCGTGAGTCGAAGGGATGTCTCTCCATGTCACACGGATGTCACTGAATGTCACAAGTGTGACATCGCCCGGTTTATTCATAAGCTGATCTGCCGGAATGGGTTAGACTTCAAATTGCAGCCAAATGGCCCTCATTTTCGCGAAATGTGTGACATTTTGAGACATTTTGTGACATGCGGTTCTAGAAACCAGAAACTTGAGACTTGAAACTAGATGCGTGCGCGGACGCGCCGGCGCGCGAGCAAACCGCTTACTTGGTGCGCGCCCGCCCTGAGCTTCGCCGAAGGGCTCTTTCCATGCAACATCGTCAACGTTGCAAAAAATGTTGCATTTGGTTGCATGGCGTTGCATGAAATCGCGGGCGGCTCCTGTTTTAGTGGGGACTGTTTGAAATCCCCCACAAAAACCTCCACCCTAACCCTCCCCCGGGGTACCGGGAGAGGGAATAAGGGAGTCTCGGCTGCTTGCTAATAGGTGGTGCATCCGCGGAGCGATACACTCGACCACAAATCAAAGGGCAAAAGGAGCAAAACCATGGCAGTGATGACCGGGCTATCGGGAAATGAGATTTATTGTCTGCGGCTTAAGGGGCTGCGGCCGGGGGACTTGGTCATCGGGAACAGCGTCTTTTCGATGGGATTCATCGGCAGCATCGGGGCCGGGGTCAATACGTTTCTGGGGGGCGAGGTCTCGCAAGTCACCAGCATCATTCATGAAGGGCGCGTCGAGGCGTTCAAGCGGATGATCTCAGAAGCCTCGCAGCGCGGCGGAGCGGGAATTACCGGCGTCACCAACGAGCTGCGCCATTTTCATGGCAACACCGAATTCCTTTCGGTGGCGTCGGTGGTGCATCGCGAGGAGCCGGGCACGGAATCGATCCAGTTCTCGGCCAGCGCCAACGGGCAGGAGCTGTATTGCCAGCTCGATTGCGGCTTTCGGCCGGTGCAGTTTGTGTTTGGCAACATCGCCTACAGCATCGGTGCCGCGGGCGGGATCCTGGGGAGCCTTAAGAGCATGGCCCGCGGGGAAATCCGCGAATTCAGCGATGTGTTCAATCAGACGCGACACCTTTGCCTGGCGCGGATTGTTCAGGAAGCGCAAAGCTGCGGCGCCAACGCGGTGGTCGGCATCGAGACGCGGACGATGCCCTTCTCAGGGGTGCATGAAATGCTGATGCTCGGCACCGCGAGCCATCACCCCGCCCTGCCGGGCATTCATATGCAGCAGCCGATCACCAGCGATTTGACCAATGAAGAGATGTGGAATCTGGTGAGCATCGGATATGTGCCGCTGAAACTCGTGCTGGGAACGGCGGTTTATTCGCTGGGTGTGATCGGCGGGATCAAAGCCGCGTTCAAGGCGCTGTCGCGCGGGGAAATCAGCGATCTGACGACGCTGGTTTACGACGCCCGTGAGCATGCAATCGGTTTGATCAAGCAGGAGGCGGATGCGATCGGGGCGGATGATGTGGTGGGCATCAAAACCTACATCCACGAATTCGGCGGGAGCCTGGTGGAGTTCATGGCGATTGGAACTGCGATCAAGAAATTGCCGGGTGTGAAAACGGAAACGCCGACGCTTCCGCCGCAGGCGATTATCCGGGACCGGGATACGTGGGTGGGCGAGGGGTTCAATATTTCGATGAAGGCGTGAGGCAATGTTAATTAAGCCCCATGATGCGATCGTCCGATAAATGAGCTGAGGAGGTGAGCCTGCGCCGCATCGGCCCAGGCCGCGCGGTGCCTATGGCCAAGCCGAAAAAGCAATCGAGCAGGAAGCCGACCGATCCGAAGCGCGCAGCTTTGGTGCGGAAGATCATCCTGCATACGTTCATTGCGTGCCTGTTTTTTGGGGGATTGGGCGTGGGGTTCTGGTATGTGCAGGAATATGTGCAGCACGACGTGGCCAACCCGACCGAGCCGCCGACGATTGTCATTAAGAATAAGCCGCACTGGATGAGCGATTTTCTGGTCGAAAAGATCGCGGATACCGCCCGGCCGAAGACGATGAAATCGGCCTTCGATCGGCAGATGCTTCTCGATGCCAGCACGGCCCTCGAGCGGAATCCATGGGTGGCCAAGGTAAAGGAAGTGCGAAGGGCTTTTGGGCGAAAGCCGGGTGATGTACTGGAAATCGATTGCGATTTCCGGATGCCGGTGGCGCTGGTGCGATGGGGTTCGTATTACTGGCTCGTCGATTCCAACGGCTACAAGCTTCCCGAACAATATGAGCCGAAGGATGTGCCGAAGATCGTGCGAATCGAGGATGGGCGAGTGGATATTCGTATCATCGATGGCGTGAAACGCCCGCCGCCCGAAACGGGGCACAAGTGGAACGGCGATGATCTTGCCGCGGCCCTCGAGATGATTCGGCTGCTGTCGGACAAGCCTTACGCGCAGGACATTTTGAAGATCAACGTGTCGCAATATGGCAGCGATCGCGATCCGCAGGTGGTGCTGGTGACGCGCCAGGCGACGGATGTGCGCTGGGGACGGGTGCCGAGCGACAAGGATTCGTTCATCGAAGTTTCGACGGCAAGAAAGCTGGAGCGTTTACAGTCACTCTATTCGCGATACCATCGATTGGATGCCGGGCATGCGGGCGGAATCGACATTCGGTTCGACGAAGTGACCTACCCCGATCCGCCGGGCTCCGGCGCGACGGCGGACAATCGACATTGACCCATTCACCTATCAGTTCGGGGGTTTCACTTGATTTGCCAGGACATGGCGGAGCACCGGCTCCATCGACGTTGCGAACGAGCGGCGCGCTTTTCTTATGGCTGGCGCTGCAGCTTGCTGCTCTGGCCATCGCAGCATTCCACCTTCCGCTGTGGGCTCATGCTCCGGAATCCGAGGATCTACTGGCGTTGCAATTTTTGTTGGTGGCGCAGCTTAGCGGAAGTGCGCTGCTGTTTCCATTGCTGATGAGCAACTGGCAGCAAACCGCTTTCACCACCGCCAGCAGTTGGCCCATGATCATGCTGGCTGGGATGCTCTCGGCGGTAAGTCTGCGGACGATTGGATTGGCGGCGATGTTCATTACTCTCTGGTTGCTGGCGCTCGCGGTGATAAACTGGGCAATTGGAAAGCAATTTTTAGACAGAAGATCTTCAAATCGTCCCCCACTTTCCTCCACAGGCACTGAATTAGTCGCGGCGGCGCTGCTTTCAGCTTGGACGATCGGCGGACCGTTGATCCTCTTTTGCCGATTCGAGTATGACGCCGGAGCGAGCGATTTAGGGCCTTGGGCCAAAGAGGCATTTGGCCCAGTTTCCTCGGTGTTTTCAGCAGTTTTTGATGCCGGAGCACCGTCATGGAAGTCACTTGCGATCGTCTGGCTCGCGGCGATCTTATTGGCAGGAATCCGCATCTTCGTGACCCGCGGCTCCGCCCAATCACACCTTGGTCGGTTACCTAAACCGCTTTGAAAAACTTCAGGAAAAAATTCGCGATTCAAAGTTTCGCAATCCGCGGGACAAGTTATCCACAGCAAATTCACATCCGACTGTGGATGAAAATATCCGGTTTTCCTCGGTAAATCGAGTGGTTTTCAGATCGACTGTGGATTAATCTGCCCAAGTCGCCATTTCTTTTCAATGCGAAACTATTTTTTCTTGAAGCCGGTGGGGGGATGTGGTAGAAAGTGCTTCGTTGTGGTGGTGAACAAAATGCAAGTCGGGACAAAGGGCATTGAAATACGGACTCCTTTACGGTTCGCATGAGCTGACCATCGATGAGAAAAATCGATTGCTCATCCCATCGGAGATCCGCAAGCAACTGAGTTCTGACGGCGAAAGTGAAAAGCTCTTTCTCATTGTTGGCGTCAATCGAAAGATCTGGGCTTATGCCGAGCAAGCCTACGAGGCACTCTGCGAGAGACAGATTTCCCAGCTCAGCCCCGATGAAGATGAGCTGATGTTCGATCAGATGAATTTCGCATCAGCCAGCCGGGTTGAGTGGGATAAGCAAGGACGCATTTTGATTCCGGACCGCACGCTCAAGCGCACCGGAACCGACAAGGAAGTGACATTGATCGGAGCGCGCGACCACCTTGAAGTGTGGAACCGCTCCGATTGGGATGCCTGGGAAACGCAGTTGGATCAGCAACGTGCTGAAATTGCGAAGAAAGCCAGGCAGGCCCGCAAAGCAGATGTACCGCAGTTGGGTCAGCAGCCGCAGTAGGGAGCTGGGCAGCTCGTTGTGGGCGGCAGTTGACTGAAAAGTAGCTTGACAAGGCCTCACGGATGGTACTTGTTTAAGCGAATGAAGTGAGTGGTTCGCCTTCGCAATTCTTTTCTGGCCGGGCAAGGCCAGGTATCGGGAAGGCTCGGGCTTCAAAAATTTGGACAACAGGACACGACCGACCGGTAACGTGCCCGCAGACAGGATGTCTGCCGCCGTTACAAGTCTGGAAGCACTGGCACGGACGCTAGGAGCAAGTGCACCAGATGACGGTTTACCCGCTTAAAGCGCGGGACGATCGCGGAGCGATTGGCAGGTCGTGGGCAGGTGCCCTCGAATGGCGTATGGGTTGTGAGCCATCCGGCGACACCCACGCCCGCCGCCGGCCGTTGCAGGCAAATCAGGCAAGGACCGCCTGACGCTTGCCCGCAACGACCGGCGCCGGGACATGTTGGTTCGAAGAGAGAAATCCAAATCGCGTTATCAGGAGTCGTCTCACGGATGGGGCCCTCGATTGCTCAAATCGAGAGGGCAGGGACGCCCGACTCTATTTTTCATCCTGCCGCACTTGCGCCTGCAACCTGGCCGCCTCTCTCCACGCGGTCTAGCCGAAGCGCGCTGGCAATACTATAACATATGCCAGTTCACTCTACTTGGATTGGAGCGCAATCGTTGATCGACCTCGCCCACAAGCCATTGGGCTTGTCCCTGCTTCCAAACAATCCCCAAACGATCTTTGATTATGCCAAGTCGCCGCAGGCAAAGCAATAATAATTCTGAAAACGATCAGGATTTTGCCACGGCAACTGACGCTCCTTCTGCCGGGCATGACCCGGTATTGATGGAGGAAACGCTCGCCCTCATGTCCGCGCAACCAGGGCAGACGGTTATCGATTGCACCCTCGGCCGCGGCGGCCATTCTCAAGCGATCGCCTCGCAACTCGGACCAACCGGCCTGTTAATCGCCCTCGATGTGGATCCGCGCAATCTCGAATTCGCCCGCGAGCGATTGAAAGACAGCCCCTGCTCTATCCGTTTCTTTCATGCAAACTTCGCGGAGTTATCGGACGTGCTCTCGCTTGTGGGTATCGAAAAAGTGGATGCAATCCTCGTGGATCTTGGCCTGAGCACCAATCAGCTCTTCGATGCCCATTATGGATTATCCTTCGCGCGGCCCATGCCGCTGGACATGCGCATCGATCCGCGCACGCCGCGAAGCGCGGCCGATCTGGTCAACTCGATGAAGGAAGAGGACCTGGCCAACGTCCTATATCAACTGGCGCAGGAACGTTATTCACGCAGAATTGCAAGAAAGATTGTCGAAGCCCGTCGAATTTCGCCGATCAACACTACGGATCGCCTGGCCGAGCTTGTGCGCTCGGCAATTCCGTTGCAGGGCCAAGGCCCCAAACAGATCGATCCGGCAACTCGCACCTTCCTCGCGCTTCGGATGGCCGTCAACGGGGAGGTGGCGAACCTCGATGCCCTTCTGCTCGAGGCGCCGCGCCGCTTAAAAATCGGCGGCAAGTTGGCCGTGATCAGTTTCCAGTCAACGGAAGATCGCAAGGTCAAGCAGGCATTCCGGTCGGTGGAGCAGGCCGGGCTGGCGAAAGTCCTCACGCCCAAACCTGTCACTCCCACCGAAGCGGAAGTTGCCCGCAACCCGCGCTCGCGATCCGCGAAACTTCGCGCGATTCAAAAGCTCACTTGAGCTGACGACTCCCGCGCGAAGTGGATGCCATCGATACGCGAGGGATTGGTCATGACACGCGAAACAAAGATCGGGCTGCTGGTTGGACTGGCTTTCATTATCGTAATCGGCATCCTGCTTTCAGATTACAACCGCCTCGAAACGCAGCAGGCGCCGCTTTATGGCGCGATGCACAACGTTCAGGAAAGCACGGCGGCTCCCGGCGCGAACGACGCCAATCATGGTGAAGTCGCAGTCGTTCCCCCCCCCGCTCACCAGGCCGCCCCGCGTCAGCCTGTTCCGACGCGCGAAGAAGTGAATGGCTCGCGAGCCGACAAGCCCTCGACGGTCATTGTCGTGCGTCCCGGCACCGGCAATCCGCTGCCGCCGGAAGATCATCATCGCAACACTGACTCAGACAATGCCACGCCGGATGATGGCGGTAATGGAACTCAAGTCGTCGTCGGTCCCGGCAAAGATGCGAACTCGGAAACTGAATCCAACACCTCGCGCGACGTTCCCCAGGATATCAATACCGTTGCCAATCAGAATCATGAAGAACTGGTGCCGCTGAATCCGCACAATCCCCCTACTGGGAATAACGGTGGAACGGCGGCAGCGCACAACACGACCGCTCAGACTGAAGCGGGCCAGCATTACACGGCTGTCGCCGGTGACACGCTGAGTAAACTTGCCGGCCGATTTATGGGCGGCAACACCAAGGCCAATCGTGAAGCGCTGATCAAGGCCAATCCATCGCTGCAGAAGAATCCGAACGTGATCGTCACCAACCGGGTTTACATTATTCCGTCGGGAATCGGCGCAACGGCTGTTGCATCGAGCAACGATAAGCCCCGACCGACCTCCCCTGCCGCCCCTTCGACGACCAATGAAAAGCCGGCGTCATCGACTCCGACTTACTGGTACACCGTCAAGGAAAATGACAGCCTCTGGAAGATCGCGCAAGACCAACTTGGTGATGGCAACGCCTGGGCCGCGATTAAGGAATTGAATAAAGACCTGCTGAAGGGCAAGGAAGATGTGCGCCCGAATATGCGGTTGAAGCTCCCGGCCAAGCCGCTCGCGTCTGCCGCGAGCTAAGGCAACGAGCGACGGCGAGCCTTCGAAGCCGAGGTTAGCCGCTACGCGACAGCGGAGCGCTTCTCCGAGTGCTCTTCAGAAGAGCGGTCAACGGCTCGCAAGCGAGGATCGCTAAACATTTCGATTCATTGTCAATCGGGTTTTCAAAGCCATGATTAAGCTCCTCATATGCCTGTTCAGCGCGGCGGCTCTTGGGGTATTCATGCTCGAACTGCGCCACGAGCATCTCGAGCTTGGTTACGACACCGCCGCCCTGCATGAGCAGATTAAGAACCAACAGGGCAAGCTCTGGAACCAGCAATTGCAGATCGCGATGTTCACGGCCCCCAACAACATCGAAAAGACTGTGGCGGTCGATCGAATCGACATGGTCCCGGCCTTCTCCGTGGGTCCCCAGAACCAGGCGAACAAAGATAACCAGCACGACGCGGACGCGGAATGACTATTCCGCGTGTCTGTTGTGCGCGGATAGAAATGTCACCTTTTAGCTCAAATAGAAGTGTCACCCCAATGGCTGGGGTATTGCAGCCGGGATGGATGAACTTCGGATGTCATTGGATGAACGGATTCGGTTGGACG
>Ga0157369_10009565_pt1 | contig 11088 bp, 8 predicted proteins | sample C25metaG_FD_113461 | JGI IMG/M metagenome (GOLD analysis project Ga0157369, IMG submission 113461) | Corn rhizosphere microbial communities from Kellogg Biological Station, Michigan, USA - C2-5 metaG | ecosystem: Host-associated > Plants > Roots > Rhizosphere > Soil | place: USA: Michigan... | reverse complement strand
TCGGCGGCGGCTATCCGGTGCCGCGCAACCTCAATTATTTCTGGAATTTCGGCGTCCTCGCCGGCCTCGCGCTCACCATCCAGATCGTCACCGGCATCGTGCTGGCGATGCACTATGTCGCCTTCGGCGGGCAGGCCTTCCAGTCCGTCGAAAGCATCATGCGCGACGTCAACCAGGGCTGGCTGCTGCGCTACGTCCACGCCAACGGCGCCAGCTTCTTCTTCATCGTCACCTACTGCCACATCTTCCGCGGCCTCTATTACGGCTCCTACAAGGCGCCGCGCGAGCTCGTGTGGATGCTCGGCATCGTCATCCTCCTCCTGATGATGGCGACCGCCTTCATGGGCTACGTGCTGCCCTGGGGGCAGATGAGCTTCTGGGGCGCCAAGGTCATCACCGGCCTGTTCAGCGCCATCCCGCTCATCGGGCCGTCGATCCAGGAGTGGCTGCTCGGCGGCTACGCGCCGGACCAGGCGACGCTCAACCGCTTCTTCTCGCTCCACTATCTGCTTCCGTTCGTGATCGCGGGCGTGGTCATCCTCCACATCTGGGCGCTGCACATTCCGGGCTCGTCCAACCCGACCGGCGTCGAGGTCCAGGACGAGCAGGACACGGTGCCCTTCCACCCTTATTACACGACCAAGGACGGCTGGTTCGCCGGGCTCTGCCTGACGCTGTTCGCGATCGTCACCTTCTATGCGCCGAACTATCTGGGCCATGCCGACAATTACATTCCGGCCAACCCGCTCTCGACGCCGGCGCACATCGTGCCCGAATGGTATTTCTGGCCGTTCTACGCGATCCTGCGCGCCTTCACGTCGGATTTCCTCCTGCCCGCGAAGCTGTGGGGCGTGATCGCCATGTTCAGCGCGATCATCCTCCTGTTCTTCCTGCCGTGGCTCGATCCGTCGCCGGTCCGTTCGGGCAATTACCGGCCGACCTTCAAATGGTTCTTCTGGATCCTCGTCGTCGACGTGCTGATCCTCGGCTTCTGCGGCGGCCGGCCCGCGGAGGAGCCGTGGGTGATGCTCAGCCAGGCGGCGACCATCTATTATTTCGCCCACTTCCTGATCATCCTCCCGGTCCTTTCCTGGGTCGAGAAGCCGCTGCCGCTGCCGCGCTCGATCACGGCGTCGGTGCTGCACGGGGAAGCCGCTGAATCGCGGCCGGTGGATCTCGGCGGGCGCAGTCCCGCGGGCGCACTTTAAGGGGTAGACGGTCCATGGTTCGCACTCTCGGCATTCTCGCCGGCCTCGTCCTGGTCTTCGTCGCCGCCTGGTCCTTCGGGCACGGCGCCTGGTCCTACGTGACCACTCCCAAGGAGGAGAACCTCACCAAGGAGTTCCACGTCGAGCCGAAGGGCCTGCACCTCGCCTCCGACGGGCCTTTCGGCAAGTATGACCGGCAGCAGCTCCAGCGCGGCTTCCAGGTCTACAAGGAGGTCTGCTCCTCCTGCCACTCGCTGAACCTGGTCGCGTTCCGCAACCTCGAGGAGATCGGCTACAACGAGGCCGAGGTGAAGGCGATCGCCACCAACTGGCAGATCGAGGTGCCGGACGTCGATCCGAAGACCGGCGACCCGAAGAGCCGCAAGGCGATCTCGGCCGATCATTTCCCGAGCCCGTTTCAGAACGAAACCGCCGCCCGCGCCGCCAACAACAATGCGCTGCCGCCGGACCTGTCGCTGATCACCAAGGCGCGCGAGGGCGGGGCGGCCTATGTCTATTCGCTCCTCACGGGGTACAAGGATCCGAAGACCTATCGGAACGAGGCCGGCAAGCCGGTTCCGGCAGACCTGCAGCCCTCGGGGACGCTTCACTTCAATCCCTATTTCGCGAACGTGAACATCGCCATGCCGCCGCCGCTCAAGTCGGACGGGCAGGTGACCTACGCGCCGGGCAACGAGGTGAAGCCGACCGTCGACCAGATGGCCAAGGACGTCTCGGCCTTCCTCACCTGGACGGCCGAGCCGCGGCTCGAGAACCGGCACCGCACCGGCCTCGCGACCGTGATCTTCCTGCTGTTCCTCACCATGCTCGGCTATTTCGCCTACCAGAACGTCTGGCACGGACCCTCGAGCCGCGCCGTCCGCCGCACCGGCCCGCTCGATCCCGAGAACATGGCCAAGCGCGACGCCGCCGACGCCGAGGCCGGCGTGCCGTCGGCGCCCTCGGCCTGAGGCCGCGAACCTGTCCGAAAACGGGGCGCCGGAGGCTTTCTCCGGCGCCCTTTTTCGTTTCGGCCGTGCACCGGAACCGCTATGGTTAACCGTTCGTTCTGAGCGCCGTCGATCGGGAGACAAGCTCATGCGCCATCGCCTCCGCGTCCTTCTTCTCGCCGTCGCCGGCGCCGCCGGCCTCTCCGCCTGCGCCGACAATTACGGCTATGGCGGCTACGGCTATTCCAGCGTCTCGCTCGGCTACGGCAACCGCGGCTGGTGCGATCCCACTTATTACGACTGCGGCTACGGCTACGGCGGCTATGGCTGGAACGGCTATTACGGCGATCCCTACTGGGGCTGGTGGGGCAATTATTATTATCCCGGTATCGGCTTCTACATCTACGACAGCTACGGCCGCCGCTATCCGTGGAACGACACCTACCGCCGCTACTGGGAAGGCCGGCGCGGCAATTGGGGCAACCGCAACTGGAACGACCCGCGCTGGCAGCGCTGGGACGGCTATCGGCATCCCGGCAGCGGGACGGGCAGCTGGCAACAGAACGGCACCGGCACGTGGAGCGGCCGCACCTGGAACCGCGGTACGACGGGCACCGGCACAGGCGGCTACACCCCGCAATCGAGCGGCCGGTCGGGAACGGGCGGCGGGCACTGGGGCGGCGGCGGCCATGGGGGCGGCGGTCACCGCGGCGGCGGCAGCGGGCGCACCGGCCACTAGGTCGCGGGGCGCCGCCGCATCAGCACGATCGAGGTGAAGCTCATCACCGGGACGCCGTCCTGGTTGGTGACGGTCGTCTGCGTGCGGAACGAGCCGATGTCGGGCCGGCTGCGCGATTCCCTCTTGTCGATCACCTTGCCGCGCACGTGCAGGGTGTCGCCGGGATAGACCGGCTTCAGCCACCTCAATTCGTCGATCCCGGGGGAGCCGAGGCCGGCCTGCTCCTCGGCGACGACGTGGCGGGCGATCACCGCCATGGTCATCGCGCAGGTGTGCCAGCCGGAGGCGGCGAGGCGCCCGAAATGGGTCTTCGCCGCCGCCTCGTCGGAAAGATGGAAGGGCTGCGGGTCGTACTTGCGCGCGAAGTCGATCACCTCCTCGCGGGTCACTTCGTAGCTTCCGAAGGCGGTCTCGCGGCCGACCTCGACATCCTCGAACCAGATCATTCCTGCCTCCAGCAGCGGCCGGGTAGCAGAAGGCGGCGCAAATGCCAGCCGCGGTTGTCGCGGCGGCCGGCGTCGGGCACGATGGGTGCGGGAGGATTTGCGCCGATGGAGCGAGCGACCCTGGACCCGGCGGCGCAGCGGCGCACCATCATCCTCGGCATGGCCGCCGCCGCGCCGCTGGCGCTCGGCCTCTGGGTCGCCGCGTATCGCCTTTTGCCGGGAGAGGCCGCCGCGCGTGCTTCGGCGGACCCGTTCCGCTTCGCGCTCGGCTTGACCTGTGTCGCCGTGCTGCTCTGCCTCGTCGCTGGCGTCGAGGCGGTGGCGCACCGGCGGCTGTACAGCGCGGCCATCGACCCGCTGGCGGGCGCCGATCCGCCGGCGATGAAGGTCGACCAGCGCTACCTCCAGCAGACGCTCGAGCAGATACTGGTCTTCGCCGCGGGCCTGTTCGGCCTCGCCGCCTTTGCCGCTCCGGAGACGGCAGTGCGCGCGATCGCCGCCACCGGCACCGTCTGGATCCTCTCCCGCTGGGCCTTCTGGATAGGCTACCGCCGCGCCGCCCGCTTCCGGGCGCCCGGGCTTGTCGGAATGGTCCAGAGCATCCTCGTGCTGCTCTGGGTGGTCTGGCGGTTCGGGAGCAGCATCGCCGGGCCCGTGGGTGGCGCGCTGCCGATCGCGCTGTTCCTCGGCATCGAGGCGCTGCTCGTCTTCCAGGCGAAGCGCTGAGCGCGCCGTTGCGGCGGCGCCCGCTTTGCGCCACGTTCCGCCGGGACAGGAGGGCAGGAATGGCAGGAAAGGCGACGATCAGCCGGCGCGAGGCGCTGGCCTTCGGGGCGGGCGGGCTCGCGCTTGCGGCGGGTCCCGGCCGCGCCGCGGAGGCTGCGGACTCGCCGGTCGATCTCCTCGTGCGCCGGTTCATGGCGGCGTTCGAGATCCCGGGGATCGCCGTCGCCATCGTCAGCCCCGGTCGGGCCGATTTCCTGCGCGGCTACGGCGTCCGCAAGCTGGGCAGCCCGGAGCAGGTCGACACCGACACCCTCTTCTCGATCGCCTCGAACACCAAGGCCTATACCGCCGCGGCGCTGGCGATGCTGGTCGAGGAAGGGAAGCTCGGCTGGGACGAGCCGGTGGTGAAGTACATGCCCGACTTCGCGCTGGCCGATGCCGCGGCGACGCAGATGATGACGGTGCGGGACCTGCTCTGCCACCGGAGCGGCCTCGCCCTCGGCGCCGGCGATCTCATGCAGTTCCCGAGGAGCGACCGCACGCCGGAGGAGCTGCTGAAGGCGCTTCCCCACCTGAAGCTCGCCCGCGGCTTCCGCTCCGGCTACGCCTATGACAACATCCTCTACGTCGTCGCCGGACTCCTCATCGAGCGCATGTCCGGGATGAAGTGGACCGACTTCATCGAACGGCGCATCTTCCGCCCGCTGCGCATGCCGAACGCGGTCGCGAACCTGCCGCTCGTGCGCACCGCCAACATCGCCGGCCGCCATGCCCGGCTCGGGCCGCCGCTCCGCGGCTTCGGACCGATGGCCGTGGTCGAGCCGGACGAGGGCGCCGTCATCGCCGCGGCGGGCGGTATCCAGGAGAGCGTCCGCGACGCCGTGCCGTGGCTCAAGACGCAGCTCGGCAAGGGCCAGGCGCCGGGCCTGCCGCGGCTGTGGAGCGCGAAGCAGGCCGAGGAGATGTGGCGCCCGCAGGTGATCACCAGCGCCACCACCGGGCCGCTGCCCGAAGCGCCGGTGCGGCCGGCCCTCGCCGGCTATGCGCTCGGCTGGTTCGTTCAGGAGTTTCGCGGCCGCCGCCTCGTCCATCATTCGGGCGGCCTGTCGGGCCAGATCACCCAGACCGCGCTCCTTCCCGAGCAGGGCATCGGCCTCGTCGTCTGGTCCAATGTCGAGGACGGGGCGCCCATCTCCTACCTGCGCTATGCCCTGCTCGACCATCTGGTCGGAGCGCCGCCGCTCGACTGGGTGGCCGTCACCCGCCTCGCCAAGGCGAAGGGGGAGGCGGAGGCGCGCGCGCTGGTGGCGAGCGGCGACGTGCGCGCGCCGGCTGGCGGCCCGTCGCTTCCGCTCGCCGCTTTTGCCGGCCGCTACCGCGACCCCTGGTACGGCGATGTCGTGGTGAGCGAGCGTGCCGGCGGGCTGTTCATCGATTTCACCCGCACCCCCGTCTTCAAGGGCCCGCTCGAGCCGTGGGGCCCCGACACGTTCCGGACGCGCTGGGCGAAAGGTGCCGGGGAGGATGCGGTCGTCACCTTCGTCGTCGAGAACGGCCGTGCCGTCGCGATCCGCATGAAGGCGCTCTCGCCGCTCGCCGACTTCAGCTACGACTTCCACGACCTCGCGCTGCGGCGGGTAGACTAGGGATAGGTCCCGCATGCCGAAGATCGACTTCGATTCGATTCCCCAGACCAACCGGACCGGCTACCCGCCGCCGTTCGACCGCGACGTCGCCGGCCGCTGGCAGCGGCGGCTCGCCCCCGCGACCGGGCTCACCCGCTTCGGCGTCACCCACGTCGTGCTGAAGCCCGGCGCCTGGTCCTCGCAGCGCCACTGGCATGCGGGCGAGGACGAGTTCCTGGTGCTGCTTTCGGGAGAGGCAGTGCTGGTCGACGACCAGGGCGAGCACGTCCTGCGCCCCGGGGATTGCTGCGCCTTCCCGATGAACGACGGGAACGGCCACCATCTCCAGAATCGTGGCGCCGAGGATTGCGCCTTCATCGTCGTCGGCGCCGGCACGAGCGCGGGCGGCGACTATCCGGACATCGACATGGCCTTCACCCCCGAAGGCACCTACATCCACAAGGACGGCACGCCGTACGAGGCGAGGCGGCAGCCGTGAGCGCCGCAGGCGGCGCCGGGCGCCGGCGGGACCGGGCGTGGGCCGTGGCCGCGGGGGTGGTCCTCCTTCTTTTTGCACTGCTTGTCGCCCTCCGCGCCGCCGGGAGGATTCCTTACTACAAGAGCTTCTACCTGCCGGCGGAAAGCATGGCGCCGACGCTCCTCAAGGGCGACGGCGTCCTGGCGGTAATGGGCGCGGACCTGCCGTTGCGGCGCGGCGACATCGTCCTGTTCGCCGTGCGCCGCGATACCTGGATCAAGCGTGTGGCCGGGCTCCCCGGTGACAGGATCGCCCTGAAGGACGGGAAGGTGATCCTGAACGGCCGCGCGATCGATCAGACGCCGGTCGGCGTCGACACCGTCGAGTCGCCGGACGGGCGTCGCCAGGCAGTCCGGCTTCGCGAGCGCTTTCCCGGAGAAGAGGGTAGCCATCTCGTCTATGATTCCGGCCCCTCGCCGGAAGACAATTTCCCCGAGCAAAGGGTGGCGCCGGGCCACCTTTTCCTGCTCGGCGACAACCGCGACATGTCCGCCGACAGCCGGGTGGCGGTCGAGGAGGGCGGCGTCGAGCAGGTTCCCGTGCGCAGCGTCACCGGCCAGCCGCTCGTCTATACCTGGGGGCCAAGCCACAAATTCTGGCAACGGGTGCACTGAAGCATTTCGCCTGCAAAGAACCCGCGGTTCGTGCGTTCACGCGGCAATTCGGCACGAACCACGAGGCAGGCCCGGCACCATGCGACATCTGATTTCGGCGGCGGCCGTGCTGGCGCTCGCCCTCGGCATCGGGGGGTGCGACAAGCTTCGCCAGAAACAGGCGCCCGGCGCCGAGACGCCGAAGGAGCTTGCCGCCGAGAAGGCGGAGCGGATCCGCAAGGCCTGCGCGTCGGGGGCGACCTACGACCGGCTGAAGGAGGTGGTGTTCGACGAGGCGGCGCGGATCCGCAACGGCGATCCCCGCAATCTCGACCCGATCGCCGCCGGCGCGGTGGTGCGGATGGAGCGCCCGCTGGTGAAGAGCCGCGACGACAGCCTCAACATCACCGTCTGCACGGGCCATTTCGTGCTCGACCTGCCGCCCGGCGCCGAGAATGCCTTCGACGGCAAGCGCCGCGCGGAGGCGGACGTCGAATATTCCGCGCAGGCCGCCGCCGACGGAAGCGGGCTCGTCTACCAGATCGACGGCGCGGAGCCGATCGTCTACCGGCTCGCGACCTTCGGCCTCGCACCGGGAGCCGCGTCCCGCGTGGCACGCGCGGCGCCTCCTCCACCGGCCCCGCCTACCCCGCAGGTCGCCTCCGCCGAGCCGGTTCCGGCCCGTCCGCAGCCGCAGGCCGCGCCCGTCCGCGCCGCTCCCACCCCACCGCCCGCGCCGGCGCGTGCCGCCGCGCCGCCGCCGCCGCCGCCGCGCCCGCGCGAGGCGGTCGCCTCCGGTCCGGCGCGCCCGGCCTTCAACTGCCGCTATGCCCGCACCCGGACCGAGCGCCTCGTCTGCAGCTCCCCGGCCCTCGCCGGTGAGGACCGGGCGATGTCGTCGGTCTATTACGGCGCGATCGCCGCCGCGGACCCGGGCACAAAGGCGCGGATCCGCGCCAGCCGCGACTCCTTCCTGAGGCGGCGCGAGCAATGCGGCGGCGACGAAGGCTGCGTCGCCCGCGCCTACCGCCAGCGGATCGCGGAGATCAGGAGCATCGCCGGCGAATAGGTGTGGAAAAGTGGCGGCGAGCCGCTTCCGCGGGGCGGCGCAACCCACCATAACGAGGCCATGGCCGCGCCCTACGTCCCGCTCCGAATCTTCTCCTGCTACTCGATGCTCGACGGCGCGATCGAGCCGAAGGCGATCGCCAAGCAGGCGAAGAAGCTCGAGTTCCCCGCAGCGGCGCTGACCGACCGCAACGGCCTCTATGCGGCGATGGCGTTTACCGACGCGTGCAAGGCCGAAGGGGTGCAGCCGATCGTCGGCACGATGCTCGCGGTGGCGCGGCCCGGGACTCCCGAGGGCAAGCCGCCGACGCTCGATTGGCTCGGGCTCTACGCTCAGAACGATCGCGGCTACGACAATCTTTGCGCGCTCGTCTCGGAAGCGCATCTCGGCCGGCCGGTCGAGGACCCGGCGCATGTCTCTTTCGAGGCCCTCGACGGCAGGACCGACGGCGTCATCGCGCTCAGCGGGGGCGGGGAGGGGGGGCTCGCCCGAATGCTCGCCGAGGGGCAGGAGAAGCCCGCGCTGGAGCTGCTCGAGCGGCTGAAGGCCCTGTTCCCCAACCGCCTCTATATCGAGATCTGCCGCCGCGGCGATGCGATCGAGGAGCAGGCGGAGGCGGCGCTGATCGACCTCGCCTACGCGCAGGATTTGCCGCTGGTCGCGACCAACCCTGCCCAATATGCCGACGCGCACTTCCACCCGGCCCACGACGCGATGCTGTGCATCGCCCAGTCGAGCCAGGTCGACCGCGACGATCGCGCCCGCTCCTCGCCCGAAGCCTGGATGAAGCCGGCGGCCGAGATGCGGCGGCTGTTCGAGGACCTGCCCGAAGCGATCGCGAACACCGCCGTCGTCGCCCGCCGCTGCGCGTTCGGAGCGCCCAAGCGCAAGCCGATCCTCCCCTCGATCGCCGGCGACCTCGAAGGCGAGGCCGAGCAGCTGCGCCGCGACGCGCGGGCGGGGCTCGACGCGCGGCTCGCGACCTATGACGCTCTCTCCGAGCAGGATCGCAAAGCCTATTTCGACCGGCTCGACTATGAGGTCGAGATCATCGTCGGCATGGGCTTTCCGGGCTATTTCCTGATCGTCGCCGACTTCATCAAATGGGCCAAGGAGAACGACATCCCTGTGGGGCCGGGGCGCGGCTCCGGCGCCGGCTCGGTCGTCGCCTGGGCGCTCACCATCACCGACCTCGACCCCATTCGCCTCGGCCTGCTCTTCGAGCGCTTCCTCAATCCCGAGCGCGTTTCGATGCCGGACTTCGACATCGACTTCTGCGAAACGCGGCGCGGCGAGGTCATACGCTATGTCCAGCAGCGCTACGGCGCCGACAAGGTCGCGCAGATCATCACCTTCGGGAAACTGAAGGCGCGCGCCGTGCTCAAGGATACGGGCCGCGTGCTGCAGATGCCCTATGGCCAAGTCGACCGGCTGGCGAAGCTCATCCCCAACCACCCCACGGATCCCTGGACGCTCGAGCGGGCGCTGAACGGCGTCTCCGAGCTCGCCGAGGAATATCGGAGCGACGCCGGCGTCCGCCGCCTGTTCGACCTGGCGATGAAGCTCGAAGGGCTGCCGCGCCACGCCTCGACCCACGCCGCCGGAGTCGTCATCGGCGACCGGCCGCTCGACAAGCTCGTTCCGCTCTACCGCGACCCGCGCTCCGAGATGCCGGTCACCCAGTTCGACATGAAATATGTCGAGGCGGCGGGGCTGGTGAAGTTCGACTTCCTCGGCTTGAAGACGTTGTCCGTCCTCCAGAAGGCGGTGCAGATGCTGGCCAGGCGCGGCATCGCCGTCGATCTCGACCGCGTCGCCTGGGACGATCCCGCGGTCTACGAGCTCCTGAAGCGCGGCGACACGGTCGGCGTCTTCCAGCTCGAATCGGAAGGGATGCGGCGGACGCTCGCGGCCGTGAAGCCGACCTGCTTCGAGGACATCATCGCCCTCGTCTCCCTCTACCGGCCCGGGCCGATGGACAACATCCCGACATTCGGCGCGCGCAAGAACGGGCGCGAAGAGATCGCCTATCCGCACCCGCTGCTCGAGAACGTGCTTCGCGAGACCTACGGCATCTTCGTGTACCAGGAGCAGGTGATGGAGGCGGCGAAGGTGCTCGCCGGCTACAGCCTCGGCGAGGCGGATTTGCTCCGCCGCGCCATGGGCAAGAAGATCAAGGCGGAGATGGACGCGCAGCGCGAGCGCTTCGTCACCGGCTGCGCCGCGAACGACATCGCGAAGCCGAAGGCGAACGAATTGTTCGACTTGATCGACAAGTTCGCCGGCTACGGCTTCAACAAGAGCCACGCCGCCGCGTACGCCCTCGTCGCCTACCAGACGGCGTGGCTGAAGGCGCACCATCCGGTCGAGTTCTTCGCCGCGTCGATGTGCTTCGACATGCACCAGACGGACAAGCTCGCCATCTTCATCGACGACATGCGCCGGCTCGAGGTCGAGTGCCTCTCACCGTCGGTCAACGAGAGCGAGGCCGAGTTCGCGGTCGAGGAGACGGAGGGCGGCCTCGCCGTCCGCTACGCGCTCGGCGCGCTCAAGGGCGTCGGCGAGAAGGCGATGGAGCAACTCGTCGGCGAGCGGCGGACCAAGGGCCGCTTCAAGTCGCTCGACGACTTCGCCGAGCGGGTCGATCCGCGGCTCCTCAACCGCCGCCAGATCGAGAGCCTCGCCGGCGGCGGCGCGTTCGACGAGCTTGCCGAGCGCTGGGCGGTGTTCGCCGCCGCCGAGACCATCCTTTCCGCCGCGTCCAGCGCCGCCGACGCCCGCATCACCGGCCAGGGCGGCCTGTTCGGCGACGGGCCCGCCAACGTCGTGCCGATCCGCATGCCCTCGGCCGAGAATTGGTCGCTCGCGCAGCGCATGGCCGCGGAGAAGGAGAGCTTCGGCTTCTATTTTTCCGCCCATCCGGTCGACAATTACCGCCATCTCGCCGCCGCGCACGGCGCGCGGCGCTTCGCCGAGCTCGCCGCTCTGCCGGCACCGGCCGACGGCGGCCGCACGGGCGGGGTCATGGCGGCTCTCGTCGAGGAGGTGCGCTGGCGGACCTCGGCCAAGGGGCGGCGCTACATGATGGCGACCCTGTCCGACGCCTCGGGCCAGTTCGAGGCGACGATCTTCGACGACCTCGTCGCCGAGCAGGTCGGCGCCTTCGCCAAGGCCGGGACCTGCGCCTTGCTCGG
>Ga0157369_10009564_pt1 | contig 11089 bp, 10 predicted proteins | sample C25metaG_FD_113461 | JGI IMG/M metagenome (GOLD analysis project Ga0157369, IMG submission 113461) | Corn rhizosphere microbial communities from Kellogg Biological Station, Michigan, USA - C2-5 metaG | ecosystem: Host-associated > Plants > Roots > Rhizosphere > Soil | place: USA: Michigan... | reverse complement strand
CGATTGTGCCAAACCCGAGAGGAGCCGCAACACGAAGATCGTGCTGAACGCCATCGCCGGCACCGCATAACCGGCAAAGCCCGTCAGAAACGCGCAGATTGTCCAGGAAATAATGCTGATGCCGTAGACGCGTTTGGACCCGAATCGATCGAGCAATCCTCCTGACGGCAACTGGCCTGCGACGTAAGCCCAGCTGAAACCTGAAAGCAGGAACCCGAGTTTCACTGGATCAAGCGCGAGTTCACGCTCCATCGCCGTGCCGGCAATCGACAACGCAACCCTGTCGCCGTAGCTGAAGCTGCTCGCGATAAACAGCATCGCGACGATCAGGTAGCGAACATGCGTCTGCTTCGCGGCAGCCATGGCGCAGCGCTCACGACCGCCCAGCGATCAACCGGCTCAGTGCATTCATCTCGCTTTGGTCGAGATCTGTTAGCGGGGTTCTTACAGGTCCCGCCGGCCGACCAATCGCCCGCATGCCCGCCTTCACAATAGAAACCGCGTAGCCCTTCCGCCGGTTGCGGATTTCGATGTACGGCAGCACGAACTCACGCAACCCTTTGAATACCTCTTCGCGATCCCGTCTGCGCACAGCCGCATAAAACGCCTGTGCAAACTCGGGAAGAAAGTTGAAGATGGCAGACGAATACGTCGTGACTCCCATCTCCAGATACGGCAGAGCGAACGTCTCGGCCGTGGGAAGCCCACCGATATAAGTCAGACGATCTCCGAGTCTCGCATAGATGCGAGTCATCAGTTCGATGTCGCCAACTCCATCCTTGAAGCCAACCAAATTCGGGCAGCGTTCGCACAATCGCTCGATTGCAGACTCGTTCAGGATGGCGTTATCGCGGTTGTAGAAGATCACGCCGAGCGGAGTGGAGGCACACACCGCTTCGACATGCGCGACCAAACCCGCAGGCTCGCTGTTGACGAGATAAGGCGGCAGCAGCAGCAGTCCATCGGCTCCCGCAGCCTCGGCCGCCTTTGCAAACTGCGTCGCAATCGCGGTTCCGTAGCCGCAACCTGCGACGACAGGGACCCGTCCGTTCGTCTGCTGCACCGCCGCTGAGACAACATCGGAAAGCTCCTCAACCGTAAGCGAGAAGAACTCGCCGGTGCCGCCGGCTGCAAACAGGCCTGCCGGGGAATGCTTCAGCAGCCATTCGATATGTTCGCGATACAGCTCCTCGTCGAAGGCGAAGTCCTGCTTGAAGTGGGTCACAGGAAAGGAGAGCAATCCGTCGCCTATTCTCTTCGCAAGCTCTTTGGGAGCCATCTTCACCATCGCTGTCCTCTATCGGAAGATTCGCGGCAGTCCAAACAGTTGAGTGTGTTACCGCAGAGGTCAGCATAACAAGTGAGCGACAACTCACATTTGCGGAGTTCCGGGAAACGCCACTTCAAGGAAGCTTGGCGGCGATCTTTTGTGCTGCAGCTTTCAGACCGTCGGGCGAAGGGCTCTGCTCGCTCGTCGCACTCAGAACAAAGTGAGACAGATTCTTATGGACCCATATTCTTCCATCGAAGGCGTTCCGATCCGGCATGATCTCCAGAAAAGATTCTGAGCCGATTCCGCTGACAATGGTCAGGTTCTTTCTGCCCGGTTCAAAGTGGTGCAGGATCTTCTGATCGCCCCAGGCGGAAGTCTCATCGGCCTGCGAGTTGTATTTGAAGACGGTCAGCACGACGTTGCGTCGCCAACCCGAAGAAGTCTCCTTTGCGGCCTCATAGGAGCATCCGCCCACGCTGGTGATGGGGCGAACTGGCACTGCGAGAACCGCAGCCGCGTCGGCTGCACTAAAGATGGTGCAGGCGTTGAAGGCTACAGGTTGCGGATCCACTGGGGCGGGTGCCGCAGCGGTCGTCGACGCAGTCAGGGCTAACAAACACGCACCGAATAAGGGCCACTTCCGTTGACGGCGGGCCAGCGGAACTGCGTAGTGATCGAATCCGTGAATCCCAAAGGACATGTTTTACCTCGAGGTCATTTTGCTAACAAGCGAGCGGTTGCAACATACCTTCGAATGTTCGTGGAAGGAAAAGCAAGATAACAAAAGTGGATGCGCAATAACTGCGCCCGCATAACAGCTTTCGGCCGCACTGATAGAAGAGGATGAGCAGAGGGATTGGTGGGCACAGCAGGATTCGAACCTACGACTTCCAGGTGTGAAAATGGAAGTCGCGGGGCAAGTTATTGACGGCACGGAACTTCTGAGTCGGAAAAACCGGCAAAACCGGCCCACACGGCGGTATTTGCCACAAAAAATCCACAAAGCCATCGTATCAGAGTTGGCGGTTCGGCTGGCTCACGTGGAGCCAACCAGCATGGCTTGCTTTCGAGAAGCAACCATTGAGGATGCACCCAAGATTTGCAATATTTGCAACACTATGTTGCAGATACGCCGATCACGTTTTCGCCAATCCTGACGTGCAGGACGCTTGCAGATTGGGGCATCGGGGTCAATGATGTTTCGCTCTGCAGGTTGAGGCTATCGGACGGAACAATTCTCAAGCCGTGCGGTAGGAAATCCGGATCCTACATCGGCGAATATCCCTGGCGCTTCGCCCAACCTCGAAAGCGGTTTCTTCAAAAAAAATAGTAAAATACCGCTTCGCCGATAAACGGGCGATCGATTCTCGAGGTGTTGAAGACCGCACCGTCGATAAGACTGCCGGGACACTCCCAGACTCGAATCAACGCCAAAGCATGGGATTCGCTCCGACCTACACGACCGAGCTGATTTGGGGAAACGTTGGAATCGCACGCCTCAAGCTGAGGTTGGATCTTGGTAAAGGATGACGTGACAAAGCCACGCGACCAAAATGCGCCTTATGTATTTGCATCGCATTTCGCCCGAACCCTTTATTGATCTCAATAATTGCCCGCCGGAGCCGCCCTCCGACCATGGCCCCATCACCGTCGATCTTCCGTTCCATGAACCCCAGGCCCTGACTGCGAAAGCCGCGAAGGAGTCAAAATGATTGCCGTATTCCCAACAGTACGAGGCTCCCGCGCGCCTTAAGGAGTTTGCAATCATGTCCGAAATTCCACGAAGGATTCTGCGATTGGCCGCCTTGCTGGTCCTCAGTGCAGTGCTGCCTGCCTTTAGCCAGGAGACTACCGACACTCCTCGCGAAACCCGCGAAGCGGATAATGAGATCCGCCTCGCACCCGTCGTTGTCGATGGAGAGTCGCTGTTCTCCGTTCGTGGCGTCACGGCGCACCCAGCAGAGTTGCGCGCCTCGCAGATTGCGGACAGGATCCAGGCCATAGCCGAAAATCCGAAGATCGCTCCCGACGCGCTTGCTCTCGAAGAGCACCCTGGAGCGACCTGGATCATGTCCGGCACAAACCGTGTCATGGCTGTCACCGATGACGACGCAGCAGTAGAAGAGGTCGCTCGCGGGCCGTTGGCCGAGGTGTACAGGCTTCGTATCGATAAAGCCATCGAAGAATATCGGCACTACCGTCGCGCGGGATCCCTGTGGCTGGATGCACTCTACGCACTCGGCGCCACCGTTGTGCTGTTTTTCGTTGGGTGGGCAGGCGTCCGGATCGTCCCTCGCCTCCGGAGAGCCTTTGAGCGGCGCTACCGCGAGCGGCTGGAAGGCTTGGCAGGCAAGACACACCAGATCGTCAAAGTGGAACAAGTCTGGTTTTTGTTGAGGGGCCTGCTGAACGTCGCCTGGGTTGTGGGAATTATCGTAGTCCTCTACGCCTATCTCAACTACGTTCTCGCCTTGTTTCCTTGGACGCGAGGTTTTGCCAAGGGCCTGTTATCAATTGTGATTGATCCTCTCCAAACCATTGGCTCGGGGTTCGTCAGCATTATTCCCAATCTCGTGTTTCTCGCGATCTTTGCGCTCTTCATACGGTATGCCCTGAAAATCATCCGTCTCATCTTCGATGGTGTTGCTGCCGGAAGAATCACGCTGAAGGGCTTCGAGCCGGAGTGGGCGCTACCCACCTACCGGCTCGTGCGCATCATCGTCATCGCGTTCGCCGCCGTGGTGGCTTACCCGCATATCCCCGGCTCGCAGTCCGGAGCGTTCAAAGGTATATCGCTTTTCGTCGGCGTTCTCTTCTCGCTCGGTTCGTCTTCTCTCATCGGAAACGTCATTGCCGGCTATAGCATGACGTATCGGCGTGCGTTCAAAATAGGAGACCGCGTGAAAATCGGGGAACAAATGGGTGACGTCGAGCTGATCCGGCTGCTTGTCACTCACCTCCGCACAGTTAAGAACGAAGAGATCATCGTGCCGAATTCCAACATACTAGCGAGCGAAATCATCAATTACAGTTCGTTGGCCCGCGAACGGGGTCTCATCCTGCACACCACCGTTGACATCAGATACGACGTACCCTGGAGGCAGGTTGATGCCATGTTGCTCGAAGCCGCGGCCCGTACTTCAGGAGTGCTTCGGGAACCCCCGCCATATGTGCTGAAGAAGGAGTTCAAGGAAGCCGCCGTCACCTACGAAATCAACGTGTACTGCGATGCTCCCCAGAAGATGGGATTGATCTACACGGACCTCCACGGGAATATTCTCGACGTTTTCAACGAGTACGGCGTGCAAATCATGGTGCCAGGGTACGAGGGCGATCCCGATCAACCGAAGGTTGTCCCCCGGGATCAGTGGTACGCGGCTCCTGCGCGTCTTCCCCGGGCAGACATCATCACGAACTCTGGTGCACCAATACAAAGCCTCTCGAAGGCATCTTCGAGCTGACAAGAATAGCTCCTGAGCAACGATCTGAATCTTGACGATGACGAATCAACCTTGGTGAGTCCATCGCGTCGCATGTACAGCGCCTCGCGGTCCTGCAAGCTCTCGAACAAGGCAAGCTTCCGACGATTTGCCACAAAAAGCCGCAAATGCCTCGACCGTCACTCCACCTAAGTTGTTTATTTATATGGTGGGCACAGCAGGATTCGAACCTACGACTTCCACCGTGTGAAGGTGGCACTCTACCGCTGAGTTATGCGCCCATGCCGGGGTGGCACCAGGCTAAACGCCCACCGCGTCAGCCCTTCTCTTGAGAATAGCATTGGCGAAGACCTGCGCCAAATGGCGTAAAGAGGCGCTCAAAACAGTCTCCCAAAAGCCATCGTCGGCGATGGAGTCGCGCGGGTAAAATACGGCGGATGGCGTATCCCAACCCTGCAGACCGTCCGACCGATCCGCCGAAACCGGCCGAATTGGACGAGACGGCGCAACCTCCAGCAGAAGATGGGGTTGAGGAAGATATGAGCACGCTGGCACTCCATCCCGGGGTTCTCGGCCAAAGCCTTCCGGCTGACCGGCCTGCAAGTGCAGTCGATCTAAGCCCGGAGCGTGCAAGGGAGCGTGCTGCGGCGATCGCCAGGGGTGACTTCTCTTCCCTGACCGACGCCGAGGTGATGTTGGAACTCCGCGCCGGGAACATGGCGGCGTTTGATGTACTGCTGGCGAAGTATCGTAAGCCGATCATCCACTTTATGTTCCGGATGGTCCATAACCAGGCGGTGGCCGAGGAACTGGCCCAGGAGGTCTTCCTCAGGGTCTACCGGTCGCGCGAAACTTATCGTGCGGAGGCCCGGTTCAGCACGTGGCTGTACCGGATTGCTACGAACCTGGGCGTGAATCACGCCCGCGATACACGGCACCAACGCTCGGCTTCGACCGTATATCTGGACGAGCCGGATGCCGAGACGGGAACGACGCCGGACGTCGCCGACGATACGCCCAGCGCCGAGGCTGACATGCTTCGCCGGGAACGGATGAACGCCATCCGCCAGCACGTGATGGCACTGCCGGAGCGGCAAAGAACCGCCGTTCTGATGCACAAGTACGAGGGCTTGGATTACAAGCAGATCGGCGAGGTACTGAAGCTTTCCGAATCTGCGACGAAATCGTTACTCTTCCGCGCGTACCAGACGCTGAGAGAGCGGCTGAAGGAGTTTGTCTGAGGGCTACTCAGAAATGGAGCCACTGCGCGATTGAACCCGCTGCGACGGCATCGACAAGCAACAGACACCCGAAAAGGGGGTTGATATGAATACGATGAACTGCAAGACCTGCCAAACGCATCTCCCGGACCTGCTGCTCGAAGACGGCTACGAGGCCGCGCACCCGGAGATTGCTGCGCACCTGAAGGAGTGCGCGAGCTGCGCGAAGGAACTTGCGGAGCTGCGGGCGACGTTTGCGCTGATGGATGCCTGGGAGGCTCCGGAGCCTTCGCCGTACTTCGATTCCCGTTTGCGGGCGCGGGTACGTGAGGCTGCGACGGCGCAACCGGAAGGCCTGTTTGAGCGGCTCTATGCATTCCTGACGTTCAGCACCGGACTGCAGATGCGCTCGGCGATGGCAGGCGTGTTGATGCTGGTGCTGCTGATCGGCGGTGGAAGCTTTGCGGGGTTTGAGTATGCGAACCGTTCGCAGCCGCAGCCCTCGCCGACGGTGAATGACCTGAAGATTCTGGACAATAACGCGCAGGCTCTGCAGCAGATGGATCAGCTGCTGGATCCTAATGCGAACAACGATGATTCGGGGGATCCACCGACGACCTAAGGGGCACGGGAAAGATTCGGATCCGCACCACAACCGCCGTTCTGGACCCTAAGTTCCGACGGCGGTTTCGGTATGATGGGCGCGCAGCCGATAACCGCAAGCGCACTGAATCCTCCACGCTGCTGACTGCCTTGGCTTCACTTTGAATTTCGATGAAACGCTTAGCTCCAAGTCGCGGATTTCGACTCACCCTGATGGTGGGGGTGGTGGGGGTTTGCGCGGTCGCGGGGGCGCAGAAGCATGGCGGGAATGGTGGGGGGCACCAGTCGGCGCCGGCGTATCACCAGGCTGCGCCCTCGTATCACCAGTCGGCGCCGCAGTACCATCAGCAGGGGGCGCCGCAGCAGTATCGCCAGATGCCACCGCAGCAGTATCACCAGGCTGCACCGCAGTATCGCCAGGAGGCGCCGCAGTATCGGCAGCAGGCTCCTGAGCCGTACCGGCAGGGCGGGCAGCCGATGCCGCAGTCGACCTATCGTCCGCAGCAGTCGTATGCGGGGCAGCAGCAGAGTCCGGCTCCGGTGGAGCGGCGAGCTCCTGCGAACCAGGGGCAGCCGCCGAATCAGGGGCAGACGTCGCAGCTGGGGCCGATCCAGCGGCGGAACGCGCAGCCGGGAGCGAACGTCAAGGGTGAGCATCTGGCGGAGTGGATGCAGCAGCATCGCAACCTGACTCCGGAGCAGCAGCAACAGGCGCTGGATCGTGAGCCTGGGTTCAGGGAGTTGCCGCAGCAGACGCAGGAGAGGATGCACAACCGGCTGTCGCAGCTGAACGCCATGAATCCGGAGCAGCGGCAGCGCACTCAGAACCACATCGAGTGGATGGAGCGCTTGTCTCCGAACCAGCGCGGCGACGTGCGCGGATCACTGCAGCAGCTTGGGGCGCTTCCGGCGGATCAGCGGCGGCAGGTGGCGCAGTCGTTTCGTAATCTGAGGGCGATGCCTCCGGACCAGCGCCGAGCAGCGCTGAACTCGCCGCAGTATCAGTACATGAATCCGGCGCAGAAGTCAGCTCTTGATAATTTGTTGCGCGTCGAGCCGCTGCTGCCTCCGAGCGAGCAGAATCCGCGGTAATGGGACCCCCTCCCCCTGTTTTTGCGCAAAATCTAGAAAACAGATGACTTAGGGGTGGACCTGAATGTGCAAAATCTTGATTCTAAAGGGTTTTATTCCGGACAGTGAATGCGGTTTTTTGTGAGGCTGGGCGGAGAGATTTTGGCAACAGCAGATTCCCTTCCCCACCCCAGCCAGCAAGCTGGCCGGGGACCGCGGCTGCGGGAATGACAGACAAGAAAAGCAACAACAAAGGCAAAGCAGATTCCCTTCCCACCCCAGCCAGCAAGCTGGCCGGGGACCGCGGCTGCGGGAATGACAGAAAGAAAAGCAACAACAAAAGCTGAAGCAGATTCCCTGCGGGAATGACAGCAAGAAAAGCAACGGCGAAGGCAACAGCAGATTCCCTTCCCACCCCAGCCAGCAAGCTGGCCGGGGACCCCGGCTTCGGAATGACAGAAAGAAAGGCAAAACAAGAGCGGTCGCGCGCTACCACGCGCGATACCCCACCCTTTCACGATGAGACTGTGAAAGGGTAGGCCACCCGGTTCCGTGCCGATTCGGGCTAGTTGCGGAAGAAGTTTTTGGCGAGGAAGAGGACGTTGGCGGGGCGCTCGGCGAGGCGGCGCATGAAGTAGGGGTACCACTCGGTGCCGAAGGGGACGTAGACGCGGACGTTGTAACCCTTGGCGACGAGCTTGCGCTGCAGGTCGCGGCGGATGCCGTAGAGCATCTGGAACTCGAAGGCGGACTTTTCGATGCGGTGCACTTTGACGAAGTGGCAGAGGTCGTTGACGATGGCCTCGTCGTGCGTGGCCATGCCGCAGAAGACGCCGCTGGGGATGAGCTTCTTGGCGACGTGGAGGTAGTTGGCGTCGACGTCTGCTTTGGCGGGGAAGGCGATCTCGGCGGGTTCCTTGTAGGCGCCTTTGCAGAGGCGGATGCGGATGCCTTGTTTGACGAGGCGATCAGCGTCGTCCTCGGTGCGAAACATGTAGGCCTGGAGGACGGTTCCGACGGCGCCGGGATAGCGCGCGTAGAGGCGCTCGGTCATTCCGAGCGTCGCCTCCGTATATTGAGAACCTTCCATGTCGATGCGGACGAAGTTCTTGAAGCGGTGCGCGTGACCGACGAGCTTGCTGACGATGCGCTCGGTGAGTGCCTGGCCTTCGGCTGAGTTCTCGCCACCGACGTCCATGCCCATCTGGGTGAGCTTGAGGCTGACGTTGGCGTTGAGGTGGTGGGAGGCGATCTCGTCGAGGAGGCGGTGGTAGACGGCAGCGGAGGCCTCGGCGTGGGGGGCATCGGTGACACTCTCACCCAGGGCGTCGAGGGTGACGGCGATGCCTTCGCGGTTGAGCTGCTGCGCGGCGGCGATGGCCTCCTCGATGGTCATGCCGGCGACGAAGCGATGCGAGACGCGGCGGCCGATGGAGGAGCGCTCTGAGAATTTGCGGAAGGGCTTGTTGGTGGAGAGGCCAATGAAGAACGAGCGCAGCATGCAGGAGAGAGTTTAGGGCATGAGTGGGGGCGGTGTCCTGTGAGTGGTTAGTAGTTAGTGGTTAGTAGTTAGTGAAGGCGCGGCGTCCGGAATATCCTTCGAACCCACATCTCGATATTCGAGATGTGGGGCACCCGGCACCCGGCGGCGAAGGTCTTCATGCGAGGCAGGCGACGATGAGAATGGCGCCGATGATGGCGATGGCGTCCTCGGTGATGGCAGCGGGGAGATCTTTGCCGAAGGTGGCGGCGAGTTTGCCGCGGAGTGCGGCTCCGCCGTAGGTGCCGATGACGGCGCCGATGAGGCCGAGCACAAGGCCGAGCCAGAGGGAGTCGCCGCCGGCTCCGATAACAGCGCCCGAGAAGGCTCCGCTCACGACGCGCGCGCCGAACGATGGCGGAGCTTTGCGGCTGGGCGTTTTGGGATTCTTGTCGACGAAGATGATCTCGAAGAGCGCGAGCAAGGTAAAGATGACAGCCGTGATGATGGAGCCCATGAAGGCGAGGTGGGTTCCGGCAAGTGCGATGCGGCCACATCGTGCACCCCAACTGACGGCGGCGGGAGCGGTGAAGGTTCGCAGGCCGGCGATGATGCCGATGAGGAGCGCTGCGGCCAGGATATACATGGGGATCTCCTTTGCAGAGCAATGTCGATTCACACTACATGAGAGGGCCGGAAGCAAGGCTTGAGAGTTTTGTCGAGGAACGGAGACGGTGGTGAGCCTGCCTGCTTGCATAGTACCGCTGGTCTTAGGGAGGGGCAAAAGGAGGCGGGTGACGCTTAGGTTCTTTGGCGAGGGTCGAGGTGTTGGAGGCATCCTGCGGACCCACGTCTCAGAATCGAGACGTGGGACGCCCGGTACCCGGCTCTACAGCTCTGTTGGGCCGCGAATGGGACTCCACTACCATCAATGTCCTATGGAGAAACAGTTTAGGACTCTTCGCGGTTTCCTTGAGGGATCGGAGCGCGAGGAGGAAACGTACTTCTCATATTCCGCGTCGCTCCGAATTTTCGGCGACATTGCAGATATGGAACAGATTTCCAACGCTCTCGGTCTCACACCAACCAATTCACACCGCAAAGGGGAGCGCCGCAACGAGCGAGCATCGCCTTTTCGTCATGACATGTGGAGCTACAAGCCACCAGTTGAAGAGTCCGAATCCTTGCATAAACACATCGATGCGCTATGGAGTGTGTTGAAGCCTCACAAACGTTACTTGCTTCGATTAAAGAAATCAGTGACAGTCGATGTGTTTCTCGGATACCGCACGAATTGCGACACTGCAGGAATCGAGGTGCCTCACACTTCCCTTGAGATGTTCACAGAATTGCAGATTCCATTTGGAGTCTCGATGATTGTGACACCCTAGATTGGCGAAACATCGCGATAGCGCTCACGAATCCATGAGGCCATCGGGTGTCTTTAGACACCGCGAACCCACGTCTCAGAATCGAGACGTGGGGCATCCGGCCAAGACAATTACAGGGGTCCTTCGACTACGCCCTGCGGGCTCCGCTCAGGATGACAGCATTTTATTGTCGGTCGAGATGACAGGGTTTTGGCGTCAAAGCGGATCCGCGCATTTTGAGTAGCGGACGTGGTTAGAGTGGGTCGCGGTGTTGCTTTAAGCAGGACTCGATGTCGTGCACCCATTCGGGGCCGGCGTTGCGGTGGTGCTCGGCCATCTCGGCGACTTTCGCGTTGAGGGAAGGATCGAGTGCGGTGTGGACGAAGGTGACGTCGACGTGGGTTCCGTTGGGTGATGGAGTGAGGTGGACGTCGACGGTCATGGCGAGAGCGGAAGGGATGAAGGCGACGTACTGCATGTGGCCTTCGGCGAGATTGAAGATGGTGTTTACCCAGGTCATGTTGTAGGGGCCGTGCGCGATGGTGAAGACGGCGTCCTGCTGGTCGTGCGCGGGTTGCGGAAAGACGAAGTGAGGATCCCAGTTTCCGCCTGCCCAGCAGCGCTCGCCTTCG
>Ga0157369_10009563_pt1 | contig 11089 bp, 11 predicted proteins | sample C25metaG_FD_113461 | JGI IMG/M metagenome (GOLD analysis project Ga0157369, IMG submission 113461) | Corn rhizosphere microbial communities from Kellogg Biological Station, Michigan, USA - C2-5 metaG | ecosystem: Host-associated > Plants > Roots > Rhizosphere > Soil | place: USA: Michigan... | reverse complement strand
ACGGCCTTCAGGCGCTCTTCGAAATCGCCGCGATAGCGCGTGCCGGCGAGCAGCGCGCCCATATCGAGCGCGTAGATCGTCGCATTCTGCAGCACCTCGGGCACTTCGCGCTGAACGATGCGGCGCGCGAGCCCTTCGGCGATCGCCGTCTTGCCGACGCCGGGGTCGCCGACATAGAGCGGGTTGTTCTTCTGGCGGCGGCAGAGGATCTGGATGGTGCGGTCGACCTCGTGCTCGCGGCCGATCAGCGGATCGATCTTGCCGTTGCGCGCCTTCTTGTTGAGGTTGACGCAATAGGCGTCGAGCGCGTCATGGCCACGCTTCGTCTTGCCGCCCTCGTTGCCGCGCTCCTCTTCCTCGGAGCCCTGCACGCGTCGGGTCTCGGAGCGGCCCGGCGCCTTGGCGATGCCGTGCGAGATGTAATTGACCGCGTCGAAGCGCGTCATCTCCTGGTCTTGCAGGAAATAGACCGCATTGGATTCGCGCTCTGCAAACATCGCGACGAGCACATTGGCGCCCGTCACTTCCTCACGGCCCGAGGATTGGACGTGGATCGCCGCGCGCTGCAGCACGCGCTGGAACGATGCCGTCGGCTTCGCGTCCTCGACATGGTTCGAGACGAGGTTGCCGAGCTCGTTGTCGACGTAATGAGTGACGTCGCGGCGGAGCTTATCGAGATCGACGGAGCAGGCGCGCAGGACGGCCATCGCGTCCTGGTCCTCGATCAGCGCCAGCAACAGATGCTCGAGCGTCGCATACTCATGCCGACGCTCATTGGCGTAGGCGAGAGCGCGATGCAGGGTCTTTTCGAGATTACGCGACAACATTGACGTCGTATTCCTGTTGCTGTGGCTGAGAGGCTCGGCTTCTCCAGATGCTCACTCGATCCAACGCTAGTCTTTCTCCAACGTGCATTGTAGCGGATGTTGATGCTGGCGGGCGAAATCCATCACCTGCGTCACTTTGGTCTCTGCTACCTCATAAGTATAGACGCCGCACACGCCCACACCGCGACGATGAACGTGCAGCATGATGCGGGTCGCTTCCTCGCGGTTCTTGTTGAAGAAACGCTCCAGGATGTGCACGACAAATTCCATCGGCGTGTAGTCGTCGTTCAGCATCAGAACTTTGTACATCGAAGGCTTCTTCGTCTTGGCCTTCGGCTTGACGATAACGCCTGTATTGGGACCTTCCGTCCCGTTTTTCTTTTCGATGTCGCTCATGCCGAACCAGTCGGTCAAACATCCCGTCTGTGGATAAAAAAGCAAACCGACACGCCATGATATGGTCTCTTGCGCCGGAGGGCAAAGCGGTTTCTCTGCCACGCTCCGGCGACAAAAAACCCGGCTCTTCGCCGGGCTTTTGCTGACTGCAAAAAGCCGGCGACGCGCCGCTCAGCTTTTCGCTCGCGCGTTCCAAGCGCCCACGCTCGCACCGACGAGCGAGCAGCCAAGCTCGGAGAACGTCACGCTGCGCTCGGCCAAGCCCGCAAAGCTGCGCTTGGCGAAATCGGTCTGCAGCCGGATAACATCATCGAGCGTCCGCGCGCCGAGCAGGCCGCGCGTGGTCTCGCCCACACTCTGGAAAGCGGTGCGGGCGTACTGTGCGACTTCCTGGCTGATCGCTTCGAGGCCGACGCTCAGCGCCGCGTTTGCACTGATCGCTGTCTCGATCGTTTCGCGGCCGAATTCTACGAAATCGGGATAGCTCAGCGCCGGCGGCAGCAGCGCCGCGTCCGCACGCAGATCGGGTGAAACCTTGGCCATGGCCGATTCCGTACGTAGTTGGATGCAACGCAATGTAGGTACAACTTTGCTAAAATCTACCTTACGCGTGGATTTGTGCAGTGCAACGAGCCAGTGTTTAAGGGGACGCACAAATCGTTCGCGTCACCCCCGATCGGCGTAAAAAAATATCATGGCCGGGTTATGGTCGTTCTTTACGTTACATCAATGATTTAGTAACCTATGTTCGCTTGATTCTACATCTTTGACGGCGCTATCGGGGAGTTTGAATGTGAAAAGCGGGTTTTTGCGCTCTGGATTCGTGACCTTTGCCGGAGTCTTGGCTGTTATCGGGGCAACGATCGCCTTCTCGGCCAACGCATTGGCGGCCAAGTATTCCTCGATCGTGATTGACGCCCAGACCGGAAAGGTGGTCAGCGAATACAACGCCGACTCGCCGAACTATCCGGCCTCGCTCACCAAGATGATGACGCTCTACCTCACCTTCGACGCGCTGGAGCATCACAACATCACCCTCAGCACCGTTTTTCCGGTCTCGGCCCACGCGGCTGCTCAGGAGCCGACGAAGCTCAACCTCGTCACCGGGCAGACCATTGCGGTCCACGACTTGATCCTCGGCCTCGTCACCCAGTCCGCGAATGATGCGGCGGTGGTTCTCGCCGAAGGCCTCGGCGGCACCGAAACCGCCTTCGCCGAGCGGATGACCCGCACCGCCCGCGCCATGGGCATGGACAGCACCACCTTCCACAACGCCTCGGGCCTGCCGAACCCCCTCCAAAAGACCACCGCCCGCGATCTCTCCACCCTCGCCCGTCGGCTCTATCTCGATTACCCGCGCGAATACGCCTATTTCAGCACCGAAGCCTTCACCTATCACGGCGTCACCTACGGCAATCACAATCACCTGATGAGCGCCTTTGCCGGAATGGACGGGATCAAGACCGGCTTCATCCACGCTTCGGGCTTCAACCTCGCGGCCTCGGCGGTGCGCAACAATCGCCGCCTGATCGGCGTGGTGATGGGCGGCGTCTCAGCCCATGCCCGCGATATGAAGATGGCGTCGCTGCTCAATGCCGCTTTCGACGGCCGTCCGTCGCCCGACATCATGGTCGCCTCGACCGAAGGCAAGAAGGCGCCGCAGAAAAACATGACGCTGCACATGATCGCCAAGCGCGCGGTCGGTGGCCTCGCCAGCCTCTCCCCGATCAGCAAGGCCGAGGCCGCGACTCCGGCGCGCGTCAGCACGCATTACGCGATCCAGGTCGGCGCCTTCCGCGCCCGCGCCTCAGCCACGCGCGCCGGCAACACCGCTCGCGCCCATGTCCCGGCGACGCACAAGAAGCCGGTCGTCGTGGTCATGACCCGCTCGCATCACGGCGCCGTCTACAACGCGCGCATCATCGATCTGACTGCCAACGAGGCGCATGCAGCGTGCAATACGCTGCATCAGAAGCACCTCGCTTGCGCGGTGCTGGGTCCGTCGATGCAAGTCGCCGGTCAGAAAGCCGGCGGCGCGACCCCGCAGTCGCGTAGCTGATCGACCAGTAGCTTCTTCAGGGTTTCGAGTCCGGCTGCGTCGCGCGCTTCGGCGCGCGCGACCAGCACGTCCTGCGTATTGGACGCGCGCAGCAGCCACCAGCCTTCCTTCGTCTTCACGCGCACGCCGTCGATCGCCGAGACGCTCGCGCCGGCTTTCTCGAGCCGCGCGCGTACTTCCTCGACAATCTTGAACTTGCGGTCATCGCCGCAGGGGAAGCGCAGCTCCGGCGTATTGACCACGCTCGGCAGGCTTTCGCGGAATTCGGCGAGGCTCTCCTTGCCGCGCGAGAGAATGCCGAGGATACGAACGCCGGCATAGAGCGCGTCGTCATAGCCGTAATAGCGGTCGGCGAAGAAGATATGGCCGCTCATCTCGCCGGCGAGCGGCGCGCCCGTCTCGGCCATTTTCGATTTGATGAGGGAGTGACCCGTGCGCCACATCAGCGGCGTGCCGCCCATGCGCTCGACCTCGTCGAACAGCACCTGGCTGGCCTTCACATCGGCGATGATCGTTGCCTTGGGCTTGCTGCGCACGATATCGCGCGCCATCAGCACCATGAACTGATCGCCCCAAAGGATGCGGCCCTTGCCGTCAATCAGGCCGATGCGGTCGCCGTCGCCATCGAAAGCGACGCCGAGATCGCAGCCATTCTTCGTCACGGCTTCTTGCAGCTGGACGAGGTTCTTTACCTCGGTCGGATCCGGATGATGCGCCGGGAAACGGCCGTCGATCTGCTCGTTAAGCAGGAGATGCTTGCCCGGAAGCTTGGCGACCAGCTTCTGCAGCGCTTCGCCGGTCGCGCCGTTACCGGCATCCCAGGCGACGTGCAAATCACGCGTGCCGTCGTAATCCTTGAGCACCCGCGCGACGTAATCGTCGAGCACATATTGTTCGCGCAGATTGCCGTTGCCGCGCGGAAATTTTCCCTCGGCGGCGATCTTGCCCAGGCGCAGGATGTCGGGACCGAAGAACGGCTTCTTGCCGAGCATCACCTTGAAGCCGTTATGGGTCGGCGGATTGTGCGAGCCGGTGACCATAATGCCGCCATCGACGCCCAGCGTGTTGACGGCGAAATAGAGCATCGGCGTCGGGCCAAGGCCGACGCGGACCACATCGATGCCGGATTCGCGCAAGCCCTCGACCAGCGCTTTCTCGAGCGCCGGCGAGGAAAGGCGACCGTCGCGGCCGACAGCCACGGATTTGCCACCGGCCTCTTTGATCACCACAGCGTAGCTGCGGCCGATCGCATGCGCATCGGCCTCATGTAGCGTCTCGCCAACGACGCCGCGAATATCGTATTCGCGCAGAATGGTCGGGTCGAAGCGATGTCCGACGGCAGAATCAGCCATGATCACCTGGGTGGGTTAGCGGTAGCGGGAGAGAATGCGTTGAATTGAATCGCGCATATCCGGGCGTGCCAGCGCGAAAGCGAGATTGGCCTCGAAGAAGCCGATCTTGTCGCCGCAATCGAAGCGCTTGCCTTCGAAACGCAGGCCGAAGAACGGGCGTTTGGCGGCGATCAGCCGCGCCAAGCCGTCCGTAAGCTGGATCTCGCCGCCGGCGCCGCGACCGATCTGGGTGAGATGATCGAAAACCTCGGGCTCGAGCACATAGCGGCCGATGATCGTCAAGGTTGAGGGTGCGTCCTTGGGCTGCGGCTTCTCGACCACCCCTTTGACCTTCACCAGCTTGCCGTCGTCGCGATCGATATCGAGCACGCCGTAGCGGTTGGTGTGCTCGCGCGGCACTTCCTCGATGGCGACGATGTTCGACGGCTGATCGTTGAAAACCTCGATCATCTGTTTGAGGCAACCCTTCTGCGCCAGGACGAGATCGTCCGGCAGCAGCACGGCGAAAGGCTCGTCGCCGACGAGATGGCGAGCGCAGAGCACGGCATGGCCGAGGCCGAGCGGGGTCTGCTGCCGCGTATAGGCCACCTGCCCAGAGGCCGGCTGCCAGGAAGCAAGCCCCTTGAGCTCGGCTTCCTTGTTCCGCTGCTTCAGCGTGTCTTCGAGCTCGTAGGCGCGGTCGAAATGATCCTCGAGCGCGGCTTTGCCGCGGCCGGTCACGAAGATGAATTCCTCGATCCCCGCCTCGCGAGCCTCGTCCACGGCATATTGGATCAGCGGCCGGTCGACGACCGTGAGCATCTCTTTGGGCATAGCCTTGGTTGCCGGCAGGAACCGGGTACCAAGACCAGCGACGGGGAAAACAGCTTTGCGTACGCGCGATGTCATTGTTGAAGGCTCTTCAAGGTTCAGACGCCCCGACAACGCCGCATAAAGGCGTGTTGTTCCCGGGTTCTATAGCCAAAGCGCTAAGCATCTCATAACAAAGCGTTTACCAAGCATCGATTATTCGCCAAGCAAGAGTTCTTTCGCCCGGTTGATTTGCGCGGCCAGGAAGGTCGAGCCGCCATGGTCGGGGTGGAGCTTCATCATCAGCCGCCGATGGGCCTCCTTGATCTCCTCATCGCTGGCCCCCGGCTCCAGGTCAAGAATGGCATAGGCCTGTTCCCGAGTCATGACATCGCCCGGCGCACCGGCCCCGCCGCCGGAGCCGCTCCCGCCCGAGCTTGCCTGGCGCCAATCCGGCCGCAGCCGGTCGAGATAGCTCTCCAGCAGCCGCGCGCCCGATTCATCCGCTGCGACGCATTGCCGCCAGAGCGCGATCAGTTCGTTTTGATCGAGATCCTCCAGCCGTCGGCCGGCATAGGGCCCGCGCCGCACCTGGCCGCTCATCGCCCCTGTGTCGTGATCGAGCCTCATACGCAGCAATTCGGTCTCGACCACGGACGCCTTGCCGCCGGTGGTCGATGCGCCGCCGTGATAGCGCCGCCACAGCGTGCGTCCGCGGATAACCAGCGGCGCGAGGCCACCGGCCACCGCGAGCGCCGGACCGAGGCGATCGCTGGCGATCAAGCCGATCAGCAAAGCGCCCACACCGGCTAAGCCGAGACCGGCCGCAAACCAGCCTACGATGTGACTGAGCTTCGCCGGATCGGCATTGACCACCACTCTCGCTGCCAAGAGCAGGCACCCGAGCAGCATCACGCCGATGGTGAGATAGATCATCCGCGCTACGACCCCGCGCCCAGTTGCCGGGCGATGAGCAATGCCGAGCCACCAGCCGCCTTGCTGTAATTCGCCAACGCGCGATGCCCGCCGGCAGCATAGGCTGCGACCGCGCCCAAAAGCGCGCGCAGCTCGCCGGCGCTATTGCCATCGAAGCGGCAATAGGCGCCGTGCGAGAGCCGGGCGATATCCTTGAAGGCGCGCTCGGCGGCGGCGTCATGGCCTTCGTGGAAGACGAAGACCGGCACGCCGAGCAAGCCGAGCTGTCCGGCGAGGCCGCAGAGCTCGTCGAGCTTTTCCTCCATCGCATCGCCAACAAAGACCAGCGCGCCGATCTTCTGCGCCTCGGCCGCTTTCAGCGCGTGACGCAGCACGCGCGCGATCTGTGTCTCGCCGCCCATACAGAAGACGGCGCGCATCGCACCGTGGAGCGACTGCGCGGTCGAGAGCCATTTGCTCGCTTTGCATTCATTGAAGCCGCGATAGAAGACGAGCTGGACGTCGAGCCCGCCGAGCGCCGCGGTCGCCTCGAACATCTCGCCCTGGATCTTGCAGGCATGGTCCCAACTCGGCTCACGGCTTGCGGTCGCATCCATCGCGAAGATCAGCTTGCCGCGTCCACTCGCCGGTCGCGCCGCCGGCATGGCCGCGACTTTGCGCAAGAAGGCATCCACATCGGCATTGTTGGCCGACGCCGGAAGCTGCGACTTGTCGTCTTTATCGGGCCGTTTATCGGACATGGGCGCTTACCCGTCTCGAGCGCGCTGCAATATCAATAGTATAGGTACGCTCCCTCAAAGCGCCTAGGCCTCGGCGAGCCGGTCTTTCGCGTTTTGCGTGCACTTCGGCAGCCGCGCCCCCCGCAACCGGGCATGGCTTTATCCTCGATTAACGATGTCCCGGTACCGTGAGCGCCGTCAGCAATCGGCGTGCACGGGGAGACCCTATGAAGGGCATCATCTTCAACCTTCTCGAAGAAGTGGTCATCGATCAACACGGCGAAGCCGCCTGGGATGATCTCCTCGACACCACAGGTCTCGCTGGATCCTACACATCTCTGGGCAGCTATCCCGACGGCGAGATCGAAAAGCTCATTACCGCCGGAGCACAAACGCTTGGCATGTCGCCCGAAGGCGTCTTGCGCTGGTTCGGCCGCGAGGCAATGGCTCGTCTGGCGGGCCGTTATCCGGCTTTCTTCACTGGCCACAACACCACCCTGCCATTCGTGCAAAGCGTCAACAGCATCATTCACCCGGAAGTGCGCAAGCTCTATTCGGGCGCGCATTGCCCCGATTTCCGCTTCGAGCACAAGCCCGACGGCGCCTTGCTCATGACCTATACCTCGCCGCGCAAATTATGCGCGTTGGCACAAGGCTTCATCGAGGGCGCCGGCGATTACTTCAAAGAGAAGATCGATGTGGAGCATCTGAGCTGCATGCATAAGAGCGACCCGAAATGCGTGCTCAGCATCCGCGTCGTCGGTACGGTCGCGGCGGATGCAGCCTGAAGGCGATCGCGCTGCGGCCGAGATAACACGCCTCACCCGCCGCCTGGCGCGTGAGCGCGCATCGCGGCATGAGGCGGAAGCCATCGCGGAAAAAGGCCTTCGCGACCTCTATCACAAGCGGCAAGAGCTCGAATTCATCGCCAAGATCGCGGTCGCGGCCAACGAGACGACCTCGGTGGCCGAGATACTGCAATTCGCGGTCACGGAAATCTGCGCCTTCACGCATTGGGAAGTCGGGCACACCTATCTGGCCGAAGGCGCGGGCGCCGATCTGCGGCTGCGTTCGGCCGGCCTCTGGCATGCGAACGACAATGACGCCATTGCGCATTTTCGCCGTCAAAGCGACGACACCGAGTTTCGCCCCGGCATCGGCTTACCTGGCCGCGTCCTGACGACAGGCAAACCGGCCTGGATCCTCGACGTGACGGCCGACGACAATTTTCCGCGCCTTCTCGCTGCCGCCGAATGCGGACTTAGAGGCGCGAGCGCCTTCCCTGTCCTATCGGGCGACGAAGTCGTCGCGGTGCTCGAATTTTTCTCGACCGACCCGCGCGAACCCGATGAGACGCTGCTCGATCTCATGGCGCAAATCGGCTTGCAGCTCGGCCGCGTGATCGAGCGGCAGCGCGCCGACGAAAAGGCCAAACGCTGGACTGAAACGCTGCAGCAAAACGAAGCCGAATTGGCGCGCCGGGTCGAAGAACGCACCGCCGAGCTCGAAAAAGCGCAAGACGAGCTGGTGCGCAGCGAAAGGCTATCGGCGCTCGGTCAGGTCACGGCGACCGTCGCGCATGAGCTGCGCAATCCGCTCAGTGCGATCAAGAACACGATCTACAGCATCCGCGAACGCGCGGGCGAGCCGGCGCCGACACTCGCCCGACAATTCGAGCGTATCGAGCGGAGCATCAATCGCTGCGATGCGATCATCAGCGCCTTGCTCGAATATTCGCGCTCGCATCGGCCCAAGCCGCTTGCCCATCATTTCGACCGATGGTTGCGGGAGACGATTGCCGAGCACAGCGGATTGACCGATATCGCCGTCGAATTCGATCTGAAGGCCGGGCCCGCCCTGGTCAGTTTCGATTCCGATCTTTTCCGGCGCGTCATTACCAAGCTGATCGAAAACGCACTCCAAGCCTTGGCGGAAAGCCGGGAAAATCGGGCGCCGCCGCGCCTGACCCTGAAGACAAGCATCGCCGAAGGCTGGCTGGAGCTTTGTGTCGACGACAATGGCCCTGGCATTTCGCCGGAAAATCTCGGCCGCGTCTTCGAGCCGCTGTTCAGCACCAAGAGCTTCGGGACCGGCCTCGGCCTGCCGATTGCAAAACGAACAGTCGAGCAGCATGGCGGCACGATCGAGCTCAGCAGCGTCGAGAATTCGGGCACCACGGTCTCGATCCGCTTGCCGGCGATCGCGGCCAAAGCCGCAGCCTAGCCCCACTCATCGCGGAAGTAGCATCGATGGATGCCGCGCTGTAGCGTGGCGTCCAATGACCGTATCCTCGCCCGAGAAACCGCGCCCTGAAAAAGCAAGACGGCGCCCGCGGCGCTGGTTTCTCTTCTATCCGCTCGATCTCCTCGCCCGCTTCTGGCCGGTTTTCGGCAAACCGCGCGGCGTGCTCGTGGTACGCATCGACGGCATCGGCGACATGGTGCTGTTCCACCCGGCCTTCGCGCATTACGCACAAGCACTTGGTGTCGCACCGAGCGAGATCACCATCCTCGGCTGCCAAAGCTGGGCGGCACTCGCACCGAAATTCTTTCCCGGCATCAAATTCCACGCCATCGACGAGCATGCCTACGACCGCAGCCTGCTCTATCGCTTCAAGATCTCTCTCTGGCTCAGGCGGCAGAATTTCGCGATCGCGACGCTCGACAGCTTCATGCGCAAGCCGCTTGTCGCCGACAGCCTCATCTATGTCTCTGGCGCGCCGACACGCATCGTCGCCAAGCCCTATCTCAGCCCGAAGACGCAGCGTCTCTTCGACTGGTATCTCGCGCGCTGCCGGCGCGTGATCGACACCGGCCCGCATCCGACGCATGAGATCCCACGGCATTTCACCTTTGTCTCGGCGCTTGCCGGCCGCAGCATCGCACCCGAGCCGCCACGCCTGCCGTGGCGTGAGAATGTGCCGGCCACGAAGCAGCCTTATGCGATCATCAATTTCGGCGCCAACGAGCCGGGACGGCGCTGGGCCTTCGAGAATTTCCTCGCCGTCGCCGCCGAGCTGAAGAAGCGCGGCCTGACCGTGGTCTTCGTCGGCGGGCCGGCGGAGGCCGCTTACAAGAACTGTCTCGCTGGCGAAGGCTTCGTCGATCTCATCGGCGCGACGACGCTCGACGAGCTGCTCGATCTTCTGCGCCATGCGGCGCTCGTTATCACCAACGAGACCGGCCCGGCGCATCTCGCGATCGGTCTCGGCGCGCCGACGGTGACGATCCTCGGCGGTGGGCAGTTCAACGGCTGGATGCCTTTCCCGTCCGAAACCGCACCGCCGAAAGAGCGCGTCGTCTATCGCCGCATGCCCTGTTACGGCTGTTTGTGGAATTGCACCCAGCCGCATCGCCGCGGCGAGGCCTATCCCTGCGTCGCCGCCGTCGAGATCGCCGAGGTGCTGAGCGCCGCGCGCGACTTGATGCCCGAAGTCGCTGCGATATGAGGTGAAACCATGACAACACAAACACACGCCGATCACGATGCGCTCGCCAAAGCCCTTCGCGATCGTGTCCTCGATAGGCCGGGCGAGTCGGATCGTGCGCTTCGCCAGGCGGCAGCCCAGAGGTCCGCGAGCGGCCCGGCGATGGCAGAGCCTTATGACGTCCTCGTGCGTGAGATTGGCGAGGCATCGTATCGCGTCACCGACGCGCAAGTGGCGAGCGTGCTCCAGGCAGCGGGAAGCGAGAAAGCCGCTTTCGAAATCATCGCGGCGGCGGCGGTTGGTGCCGGCCTCTTGCGCTGGCAGCAAGCAGTGAAGGCATTGAACGAGGCAAAAGATGCGCCTGCCGGAAATTGACCGCGGCGATAGCCTCTTCAGTCGCCTGCTTATCGGCTTCATCTCGTTCGTGTCGCGAATGAGATTGCCGGATGCCGCGCGCGTCGCCTTCTATCACAAGGACTTTTCCGCGCCGATCGGTCGATGGACTCAGGCCGCGATGCGCGGGCCGAGCGCGTGGAGCGTCAGCGAGCGCGAATTGATGGCGGCCTTGGTGGCGAAATGGAATT
>Ga0157369_10009562_pt1 | contig 11090 bp, 8 predicted proteins | sample C25metaG_FD_113461 | JGI IMG/M metagenome (GOLD analysis project Ga0157369, IMG submission 113461) | Corn rhizosphere microbial communities from Kellogg Biological Station, Michigan, USA - C2-5 metaG | ecosystem: Host-associated > Plants > Roots > Rhizosphere > Soil | place: USA: Michigan... | reverse complement strand
TTCGTGCTCGCGCGCCTGCCGGACGCGCCCGCCGGCACCAAGGGAATCTCGCTGTTCCTGATCCCGAAATTCCTGGTCAATGCCGACGGCTCGCTTGGGGCACGCAACGACATCTATGCAAGCGGCGTCGAGCACAAGCTCGGCATCCACGCCTCTCCCACCTGCACCATGACCATGGGCGATAAGGGCGGCGCCATCGGCTACCTCGTCGGCGAAGAGAACCAGGGCATGCGCTGCATGTTCACGATGATGAACCAGGCCCGCCTCGGCGTCGGCCTGGAGGGTGTCGGCGTCGCCGACCGCGCCTACCAACAAGCGCTGGCTTACGCGCAGGAGCGCAAGCAGGGCAAGGCGGCCGGCAAGAACGGCGACGGGTCCGATGCCATCATCATGCATCCCGACGTCAAGCGCATGCTGCTCCAGATGCGGGCGATGACGGCCGCCGCGCGTTCGATCTGCTACGCCACCGCGGTTGCGCTCGACGTTGCCGTGCGTGCCAAGGACGCCAAAGTCCGCGCTGACGCGGCCGCCCGCGGCGCGCTGCTGACGCCGATCGCCAAGGCTTTCTCCACCGACATCGGCAACGAGGTCGCCTATCTCGGCGTGCAGGTGCATGGCGGCATGGGCTTCATCGAGGAGACCGGCGCCGCGCAGCATTATCGCGACGCGCGCATTACCTCGATCTATGAGGGCACCAACGGCATCCAGTCGATCGATCTCGTCACGCGCAAGCTGGCTGCCAATGGCGGCGCCTCGGTCTTTACGCTGCTCGCCGAGCTCGATGCGACGGTGAAGCAGGTCGAGGGCTCGAACGATCCCGCCTTCGGCACCACGGCGGCCAAGCTGCGCGACGCGCTCGGCTCGCTCGATCGCGCCAGCCGCTGGCTGCTCGAGCGCTTCGCTACCCGCCCGAACGACGCCCTCGCCGGCGCCACACCTTACCTCCGGCTGTTCGGCGCCACCCTCGGCGGTTGCATGCTCGCCGGCGAAGCGCTCGCGGCCAAGGCGGGCGGCAGCGGCGAGCGCTACGTGACGCTGGCGCGGTTCTTTGCGGAGAACGTCACGGTGCAGGCCGGATCGCTGGAAAAGACCGTCACGGACTCCGCAGAGGCCGTCAACGGCGCGGACACGGTGCTGCTCGTCTAGCACTCCGCTCTCGTCCTGGCGACGGATCGTAGGGTGGGCAAAGGCGCGTTTGCGCCGTGCCCACCTTGATTACCGCGTGCGCGATGGTGGGCACGCTACGCTTTGCCCACCCCACCATTCTTCGCTCCGCCACTCACGCCAGCGTATGCACGATCACCGGGCCGGCTACCGCGGTCGCTGGACCAGCCAGCAGCGGCGTCAGCTCCTGCTCGATCCAGGCCATCGCGCGCTTGTTGGCTTCCTCCGCGCCGGCGAAGTTGTTGAACAGGCTGATCGCAGTCACGGTGTCGTCGCCGGCATAGACGACGTAGTAGCCCTTAAAACCCTCGACATCGCTGATGATCGGAATGGCGCCTTCCTTGATCCGACGCGCGAGCTCTTCGGCGGTGCCGGTCTTGGCTTTGGCCTGGCGGATGGCGGCATACATGGGATCCTCCTTCCGGCTATGTGTCGGATGCTGTGCTCACATCCGAAGGCAGCTTACGCCAAGCCGGACGGGCGGGCCATTTGCTTCTGATTCAAATTTCAAACAGCTACTCGTTGTCGTCGCCCGGCTTGACCGGGGCATGACAGCGGAGGAGATGTGCGTTCGCGTTCTCGCGGCACCATTTGCCCGAGTCTTGCTGTAACATCGCCCTCGAAATTCAGAGGGCGCAGGGAATGCCGGGTGCCGGGTGCACCCGTAGCCGCGTGTGCAGTGGTAGAAAGCACACGCGTTAGGACTACAGGTACAGCCGAAGCAATCCGGCACTCCCTGCGCGATTGGTGTTAACGGCTTATACGTGATCTCCCCGGTGTGCCGGGCTTTTTAGCCACCGTCACCTCACGAAACGTCTTCGCAAGGCTTGACCCCAGCGTCGGGGGGCCAGGACCACACGATTTGGCCGTCCGTGCCGGCAGCGCTCGTCTGGCGCGCCGCCACGTCCATCGCATCCCGCTTCCCACGTCCGTGACGATCGCGATACGCCCCTCATGTGGAGGCGGGACGGGGCAAGTCATACAGCTGATGCGCACTTCTGAAAAGACGAAATATTTTTTATTCGAATACTTGACACAAATTCGGAAAATCAGCGCGTCGGGCAAATCAGTTGAAACTTGATGTTGCGCTTCACTCGCCGAAGGCGAAATGTCGTCAAATAACGATGCTTGAACGAAACCGTTCTTCAGTCCGGTTCCCACGGAAGTCTCGAGGCATGCCATGATTTCGACGCTTCGATCGGCGGCCATCCTGTGCCTGCTGTCGCTGGCCATGCTTGCGCAGGGCTGCGGCATGGCTCGCGCTCAAGATACCGCCTCGCCCATGGCATCGGGCGCGGAATTGGTGGTGGGCACCAAGGAGGCTCCGCCCTTTGCGATCAAGCAGCACGATGGAAGCTGGAGCGGGATCAGCATCGCGCTCTGGAAAAGGATCGCTGACAAGGCAGGCTTGCGCTTTCGCCTAGTTGAGGCCCAGAGCGTGCAGGACCTCGTGGATGGCGTCGCGAGCGGCACCTTCAATGTCGGCGTCGCCGCGGTCACCGTGACCGCCGCGCGCGAGCGCCGCGTCGATTTCACCCAACCCTTCTACCATACCGGGCTCGGCATTGCGGTCCCGATCAATGAAAGCCCCTGGATCTCGATCGCGCGGGCGCTGCTGTCGTTCAGCTTCCTCAAGGCCGTCGGGGCATTGCTCGGCTTTTCATTGCTGGTCGGCTTTCTCATTTGGTTGTTCGAGCACCGCAAGACGGAGCATTTCGGCGGAGGCGCCAAGGGGCTCGGCTCGAGCGTCTGGTGGTCGACCATCGCCATGACCCAGGCAGGCGCTTCCCAAAATGCGCCGGCAACACTGCCCGGGAGGATCATCGCGACCGGATGGATGATTGCTTCGGTGATTGCGATCGCCGTCTTCACCGCCGGCATCACCTCGACGCTGACGCGCAAGGAGCTTCAGGGCGCCGTTCACACTTTCGACGATCTGCGATCCGTGCGTGTCGGCGCCGTCGCAAACTCCGCGACGACCGACTACCTCACCCGCGAGGAGCTTGCCTTCCGGACATTTCCGGACGTTCAGGCCGGCCTCGGCGCCGTGAGCCGCGGCCAGATCGATGCGTTCGTCCATGACAAGCCGCTGCTTGCCTGGATGGTCCGGAAGGACTTCTCGAGCTCGGTCCGGATGGTCGATACCAGCTTCAGCAGCGAGAGCTACGCCATCATGCTGCCGAAAGGAAGCAACCTCCGGCCGATGCTCGATGGCGCCGTGCTCGATCAAATCGAAAGCGACTGGTGGCAACAGACGCTGTTCGAGACGATCGGAAATGTGCGATCCCCCTGATCGCTTACGTGAACTGCGGTTGTGCCCGATCGAATGTACAGCGAAGGCGCTGTCCCGCCCTAAGGTCGCATGCTTCGTTGAAGAAAGGAAACCGTATCAGCGATCGATTGGGCGCGAACGGCCGCGTCAAATCCCATCCAATAGCCGGGAGCCGCGGCCATGCACGCAGCAAAAGCGGCCGGGTCGAATGGCTTCGCCTCGCCGTCGATGAGCAAGGACGGGCGCTGTGGCCCGAGCAGGAAGAGCGGGCATTTTTTCGTGCTGACGAGGTCCGGATAGAAGCGCGCAGTGGTGAGATCGGGGACTGTCCATGCATGGTAGGCGCCCGGATAGATTACAGTTTGGATCGGGGCCGGTGCCCCGGCGCCGCGCGCGTAGGCCAAATAGCGCTCGACTTTTGTTATCGGCAGATTGTCGTCTTTCTCGCCGAGCAGCATCAACAACGGGGAGCCCGTATACGCGCTGGGTTCCGCAATCGCGCCAAAATTCCCGCCTGGATAGAACGATACGTGTGCGGCGAACCGGCTCGGCTCGGAATTGAGCGCCGCTCGCAAAATTTCGAATGCGGCGAGATGCGCCACGTCACCACCGTATGAGAAGCCTATGATGGCAATGCGGTCGCTGTCGATCCGGGGCTCGTGCGAAAGAAACCGTAAAGCGGCATATGCATCCGCAACGCCAATCGGCAGATAACCTGGCAATGCCGAGAGAGCTGCGCCCGTGGTTCCGCGCGCAGCGAAGCTATCATAGGTCAGTGTGGCGAAGCCTGCCTTTCGCAATTCAGCGGCGACATAGCCTTCGTTGGCGTCGCGATAGCCACCGAGAGTATGAACGACGATGACAGCCGGATAGCGATCTCTAGCCTCTTCGGGAAAACGGAGTTGGGCGCTAACAACAACGTCCCCGGTTCCTTTTCGCGCGAGCAGTTGGCGAAAATCGCTGTATGTGGACGACTGGAACGTGATTGTGGTCGTTGCGCCTGCCTGCGGCGTCTGACAGTGTCCAGCCGCGGCTCCATATATGATTGTCGCCATCAGTACGCATAAAATCTGGTACATCGGAGTCCATTCTCCGCGCGATGATCGGGCAATCCTATCTGCCCAATTCCACCAAAGCTACGTCTGTTAGCCCTTCGCGACATATTGCTCCGCGCGTGACCTCGATCACTGCCGTAGAGGCGACCGCCGGCGGCATGCTCGATGATGACTTGATGCACCGCTCCCGTCCTTTTGATCACGATCTCCTTGGTTTCACGCCCGGTGAAAGCGTTCTCCTGTACCCTGTCGGGGGCTGACGGAGATCGATCGATGCGTGCGAGCTTTTTCCAAACCAGGGCATCCTCACGACGCGCCTTCATGCAAGGCGCTGCAGGAGCTGCCGCGCTGTATCTCCTGAACAACGCCACGCCTGCCGCCGCGGAGGCCGACGCTGCGGTTGCGACGAAGGCAATCCCGCATTCGGGCGAGCGCATTCCCGTCGTGGGCCTTGGCACGGATGACTACCAGAGGCGTCCTCAAGGTGCGGAACGGGACAAGCTCAAGAAAGTCGTCGACGATCTCCTGGCGCAAGGCTGCAAGCTGATCGACACGGCGTCAACCTATGGCCAGTCCGAAAGCGTGCTGGGCGATCTCTTGTCCGATCAGGACCGCGCCAAGATATTCCTCGCCACCAAGATCGAAGATGGCAGCCGCAAGGGCGGCCTTGCCGAATTCCGTCATTCGCTGGGGCGGTTGCGGTATCAGCAGGTCGATCTGCTGCAACTGCATAACGTGCAAAATCCTCATCAGGATCTGGCGCCGTTTCGCGACTGGAAAGCGCAAGGCCTCTGCCGCTATTTCGGAGTCACTACGACGTTCAAGGGTGACTATGATGCCGCCGAAGCGGTCATTCGGCGGGAGAAACCCGACTTCTTCCAGGTCGACTATTCGCTGGCCGACCGGACCGCGGAAAAGCGCTTGCTGCCCGCGGCACGCGACGTCGGCGCTGCCGTTCTGACCGCTCTGCCCTATGGGCGCAGCTCGGTTTTCGCGGCCGTGCGCGGCAAGAGCGTTCCGGAATGGGCGCACGAATTCGATGCAACGACCTGGCCGCAGTTCTTTCTGAAGTTTCTACTGGGTCACGAGGCCGTGACGGCAGTCATTCCCGGCACCAGGAATCCCGCGCATCTGGCAGACAATGTCAGCGCCGGACGCGGTCGTTTCCCCGACACCAAGCAGCGGCAGGCGATGATCGATTTCTTCGCAACGCTTTGAGCGCTACGATTGCAATGACGATGACGTGATCGCGGCGCCTTTCACCACGGAACTGACGGCGCCCTGAGGATCGAATAAATCAGACCACCGGTTGTTGTTACATCTGTCACCGCGAAATCCGGGAGATGAAGCCATGTCCGAACCCAGCCGCCTTGATCGTCGATCCCTCCTTCGCGCCGGCGCATTGGCCGGCCTCGCCTTCGCCACGTCGACCGCTTCGCGCCGGGCCCTTGCCGATACCGCCCCGACGAAGATCGGCATTATCGGATCGGGACATATCGGCAGCACCATCGGTACGCTTTGGGTCAAGTCCGGCCACCCCGTGCTGTTCTCCTCCCGTCACCCGGACGAGCTGACGAGCATGGTGCAAGGACTCGGCAGCCTTGCGAAGTCGGGTACGGTGGGCGAAGCCATCGACTTCGGCGATGTCGTCTTCATCGCGGTGCCCTACATGGCCTATCCGCAGATCGGCAAGGACTATGGCAGCAAGCTTTCCGGCAAGGTGGTACTCGACGCAGGCAATGCCGTCGAGCGCCGCGACGGCAGCGAGCTGGCCGCCGAGGCCAAGGAAGAAGGCATCGGCGTGACATCAGCCAAATACCTGCCGGGCGCACGGATCGTGCGCGCCTTCAACACCATGAGCTACAAATATTTCGCCTCCGAGGCCAACCGGTCCGGCGACCGCATGGCCATTCCACTTGCAGGTGACGACAAGGAAGCGCTGACCATTGCCTCCAATTTGGTGCATGACGCCGGATTCGACCCGGTCGTGCTTGGTCCACTGGCGCGCGCCAAGTTCTTCCAGCAGGGCGGCCCGCTTTACGGCCTTCAGCTCACTGCCGCGGAAATGCGCCAGAAGGCCGATGCACTGAAATAGACCGCCAAGGATTCCACTACAGGATTTTACCGCAGGGATTTGCTGAATGGCATTCGCAGCTGCGCCGCAACGCTCCGGCTCTGCCTTCCATCGATTTCTGAACCGGATCGTCGACGTCCGGCCGAGCGAGGCTCCGGCGCTGGCCTGGGCCTGGCTCTATATGTTCTCGCTGCTGTCGTCCTATTACATCCTGCGCCCGATCCGCGACCAGATGGGGGTCGCGGGCGGCGTGAAAAATCTGCAATGGCTGTTCACGGGCACGCTGATCGGCATGCTCGTGCTCAATATTCCCTTCTCCTATCTCGTCAAAACCTTCCCACGCCGGACGTTCATCTCGATCTCCTACCGCTTCTTTGCCGTCAACATCCTGTTGTTCGCGCTCGCGCTGTATCTGGCGACACCGGAGCAGACGATCTGGGTCGGCCGCATATTCTTCATCTGGACCTCCGTATTCAACTTGTTCGTCGTCTCCATTTTCTGGCAGATGATCGTCGACATCTTCACGGCGGAACAGGGCAAGCGCTTGTTCGGCTTCATGGCCGCGGGCGCTACGTTGGGCGCCATCGCGGGCTCCTCTTTCACGGTATCGACCGTCGAGCACATGGCGCCGGCCTATCTGATGATCGGCTCGGCGATCATGATCGAGATCGCCGTGTTCTGCGTCCGCCGGCTTTCGCTGCTCTCGGCATCGCTGTCGGAGCGCCCCCGATCCGAGCAGAACGACGACAGGCCGGTGGGCGGCACGCTGCTGGCCGGCTTTCGCGACGCGCTGGCATCGAGCTATCTGTTGAATGTCAGCGTGTTCCTGCTGCTCTATGCGATAACTTCAACCTTCCTGTATTTTCAGCAGGCCTCCATCGTCAGCCACGCCTTTTCAAGCCGTGCCGCCCAGACCCAGTTCTTCGCCTCCGTCGATCTCGGTGTGAATATCCTTACCCTGGTGGTCCAGCTCTTCCTCACGGGCCGCATTCTTCGCTGGTTCGGCGTCGGCACGACGCTGTCGATGCTGCCGGCTGCAAGCGTCATCGGGTTTGGCGTGGTGGCACTGTTGCCTTCGCTGGTCTCGATCGTGACATTCCAGCTCGTTCGCCGTGCCGGGAATTTCGCGATCGCGCGCCCGACACGCGAAATCCTGTTCACGGTGGTGCCGCGCGAGGATCGCTACAAGGCCAAAAGCTTTATCGATACCGCCGTCTACCGGCTAGGCGATCAGATCGGCGCATGGTCGTTTGCGCTGCTTTCCTATCTCAAGCTCGGGGCAACCGACATATCCATTGTGGCCGCGGTTACTTCGATCATCTGGCTCACCAATAGCTGGTGGCTCGGGCGCAGGCAGGACGCCCTTGCGCGAGCAACACAGGGAGCCAAGCCGGCAGATCCAGCCCCGCCGGCGAATTGATCGCGAACAAAAATCCGCTTCCGCGCCGCCCGACCTGCTTTATGCTATTGCGCTATGCTCTTGCGTAGCCGCGCAATTGTCGATGATATGGCGCCCCCGATGTATGACGAGCTGAAACGCATCACCGCCCTGTCGACGCATCTGCGTGCGCTTCCCCATCGCTATCGGACCCAGCTCATCCTCGCCGTGCGGGTCACCGTGTCGGCCATCTCGGCGCTGGCGCTGGCGCAGTGGATGCATCTGAGGCTGCCGCTTTGGGCGGTGCTGACCTCGCTGATCGTCACCCAAATGAGCCTCGGCCGCTCGATCAAGGTCGCAACCGACTATCTGATGGGGACGTTCGCGGGCGTCGCCTATGGCGGGGCGCTGGCGATCCTGATCCCGCATAACAGCGAATGGTCGTTGCTGGCGGTGCTGGCGCTGGCGATCGCTCCGCTCGCCTTCATCGCGGCCTTCAAGGCCAATTTCAACGTGCTGCCGATCACCGCGATCATCGTGCTTCTGGTGCCGAGCATGGAGCATGTGAGCCCGGTGGGCTCCGCGCTCGATCGCGTGCTCGAGGTCACCGTCGGCGGCGCCGTCGGTTTCGTCGTCTCCTTCCTGGTGTTTCCCTCGCGCGCGCACGCGCTGACGACCGAGGCGGCCGCCGACACGCTCGAGCTGGTCGCAGACGCGCTGTCGCAATTGCTGGCGCATCATTGCGGCGGCGTCCAGCCGGACATCCGCCAACTCAACGGTCGGATCGGCGCGTTCCTCACCAAGTTGAACGCCGCCGGCGCCGAGGCCGAGCATGAACGCTCCGCCCGTCTCACTTCCGGCCCTGACACCGGCCCGCTGCTGCGCACGCTGCTTCGGCTCCGCCACGACATCGTCATCCTCGGCCGCGCGGTAGGCTGCGATCTGCCCGAGCCCGTGCAGGCGCGGCTGTCACCACAGTTGGAGAGGATCGGCTCCGTCGTCGGCGATTTCCTGCATGCGAGCGGAAAAGCGCTGCGCGCACGCAACCTGCCGCCGTCGCTCAGCGCGGTCGAGGTCGCGTTCAAGGCCTACGCCGAAGCGTTCGACGAGGTCCGCCACGAAGGCCTGACCCGCGGCATGGCCAGCGAGGCCGCCGAGCGCTTCTTCGCCCTCGGCTTCGCGCTGGAGCAGATGCGCGAGCACCTCGGCGAGATACAGCGTGTCGTCGGCGAATGGGCGAGCGATTGACGCACACCGAAACCTTCGTGAAATCGTCGCGACGGCGCTCTAGGATGAATCCATGAAATACATCCTCCGACTCGCGCTGGCTGCGCTTGCGCTCGCCGCCGCGCCCGCCTTCGCCCAACCCCCCGCCCCCGTCGACCTCCGCATCCTCGCCATCAATGATTTTCACGGCTATTTGCGCCCCTCGCCCGGCATCCGGATTGCCGATCCCGACGACAGGGAGAAGAAGGTGCTGGTGCCCTCAGGCGGCGCTGAGCGCATGGCAACGCTGGTGAAGCAGCTTCGCGAGGGCCACAAGAACAGCATCTTCGTCGCGGCCGGCGATCTGATCGGCGCGAGCCCGTTCCTGTCGGCGATGTTCCATGACGAGCCGACCATCGAGTCGATGTCGATGATGGGGCTCGCGCTCTCTGCCGTCGGCAATCATGAATTCGACGAGGGCAAGGACGAGCTGCTGCGCATGCAGAATGGCGGCTGCCATCCGGTCGACAACTGCCGGGGGCCGCATCCCTTCACTGGCGCGAAGTTTCATTATCTCGCCGCGTCGACCATCGTGAAGGACACCGGCAAGACGCTGTTTCCGCCGTACGAGGTCCGAACCTTCGACGGCATTCCCGTCGCCTTCATCGGATTGACGCTGAAAGGCACTTCCGCGATCATCCTGCCGTCAAGCGCGGCGGGCCTTGAATTTCGCGACGAGGTCGAGACCGTGAATGCGCTCGTGCCCGAGCTGAAGGCCAAGGGCATCGAAGCCATCGTGGTGCTGATCCACCAGGGCGGCCAGCCCACCGGCGACTACAACGAATGCCCCGGCATTTCGGGACCGATCGTCGACATCGTCAAGAGGCTGGACAAGGCCGTCGACATCGTGATCAGCGGCCACACCCACCAAGCCTATGTCTGCAATATCGACGGCCGGCTTGTGACGTCGGCCGACAAATACGGCACGCTGGTCACCGCGATCGACGTCAAGCTCGATCCAGCGACTCGCGATATCATCGGCGCGAAAGCGGACAACGTCATCGTCCGCACGTCGATCCCGAAAGATCCCGAGCAGACCGCATTGCTGGAATCCTACGACAAGGTCGCAGCTCCCCTTGCCAACCGCCGCGCCGGCGCGGTGACGAGTACGCTGTCGCGCATCCCAAACCTCACCGGCGAAAGCGTGCTCGGCGACATCGTCGCGGACGCGCAACTCGCCGCCACCAGCGCGAAGAAAGACGGCGGCGCCGTCATTGCCATGCCGAATCCCGGCGGCATCCGCGCCGACATCACGAAGAAGAACGACGGCACGGTGAGCTATGCCGATGTCTTCGCGAGCCAGCCGTTCCGCAACCAGCTCGTCACGCTCGATCTCACCGGCGCGCAAATCAAGGCCGCCCTCGAGCAGCAATGGGTCGACGAGAAGCGGCCGCGCATCCTGCAAGTGTCCACGGGATTCAGCTATAGCTGGGATGCGTCGAAACCCTTCGGCGAGCATGTGGATGCCAGCTCGCTGAAACTCGACGGCGTGCCGATCGATCCCGCCAGGACGTACCGCGTCACCATCAACAACTATCTCGCGCTGGGCGGCGATGGCTTTGCCGTCTTCAAGGACGGCACCAATGCGCAATACGGCGTCTACGACGTCGATGCACTGTACTCCTATTTCGAGGACCACAGCCCGGTCGCAGCGGCCCCACCCGCACGCATCACGCGAACGAACTGAGGCACGATGATGCCGCGTGTTCGGTCCACCTCTCCCACAGGGCTAAGGCATGCACACATCTCGAAAACCGACTCAGGAACAGTGACTTAGATGACCCCCGGTTTTGAATGTCAGTCGGTCAGCGGGCATTGAAAAGACTCGTGATTCTCATCGATGCCGCCGGTCAGTGAAAAGATGTGTGCACAGCTTAGCCC
>Ga0157369_10009560_pt1 | contig 11091 bp, 13 predicted proteins | sample C25metaG_FD_113461 | JGI IMG/M metagenome (GOLD analysis project Ga0157369, IMG submission 113461) | Corn rhizosphere microbial communities from Kellogg Biological Station, Michigan, USA - C2-5 metaG | ecosystem: Host-associated > Plants > Roots > Rhizosphere > Soil | place: USA: Michigan... | reverse complement strand
TCGGCGGCATCGACGCACAGAAGCTGCACTCGTCGATGACGCTCTTCCTGCGTGCCGACGCGGCAGAGCCGGTCTTCCAGGCCGTGCTCGACCGGTTCTTCGACGGCACAGCGGATGCCGCGACGGACCGGCTCCTCGGCCAGGCCGGGCGCTAGACGAAGAAGAGCACGACAGCGAGAACAACACCCAGCACGGTGACGGCGTAGCGCAGCACGTCGCCGTTCAACCGACGCGCGAGCCGCCCACCGGCCCAGCCGCCGACGCCCGAGGAGGGCAGCAGCACGAGCACCGACCACCAGTCGGCGTGCCCGGAGAAGGCATAGACGGCGACGCCGGCCAGCACGATGACGAGCGACAGCACGTTCTTCAGCCCGTTGATGCGCTGGAAGTCCGCGTGGATGGTCGCCCCGAGGAACGCCAGCATGAGCACGCCCACGCCGGCGCTGAAGTAGGAGCCGTAGGCCGAGGCGACGAAGACGCCGGCGGGACCGACGAAACCGGTTCTCGGTGACTGACGGCCGGCATCCGCTGGGGTGAACTTTTTCTTCAGCCACGGCTGGATGAACAGCAGCAGCGCCGAAAACAGCACCAGGAACGGGATGACGGCTTCGAAGGTGTCGCCGGGCGTGACGAGGAGGATGAGGGCGCCGACGACCGCCCCGGCCAGGGCGACGGGCGCCAGGACGGGGAGGCGCCGCCGCTCCCGGCCGATCTCCTCGCGATACGCCCAAGCGCCGCCGATGTAGCCGGGGGTCAGGCCGATGAGCGAGGTGATGTTGGCGGACACCGGCGGCAGCCCCGCGGCCAGGAGCGCCGGGTAGACCAGGAGGGTGCCGCCCCCGGCCAGGGTGTTCACCGCGCCCGCGCACACCCCGGCGAGCGCCACGAGGGCGAGGGAGGCCAGATCCACGACAGGTGTCAGGCGGACACGGCGTCGATGATCTGCATGGGAGTCAGGGTACACCGGGTATATCCTCAGTCCCAGATTTCCCGCGAGGGTGATCGACCGCGCATCCGCGCAGCCGAAACCCCGGCCGGACAGGGGTTCTGGCTGGTGCGGGTGGCGAGGGAGACGAAGATGTCAGCAACGGAAGTTCCCACCCGCGGACCGGCTCGGCCGGCCCCCTACGTCATCTCGGGCGTCCTGCTCGTGATCGGCATCGTCGTGCCGCTGATCGTGCCGCTGTACGCGCGCACCGACCCCACGTTGTTCGGCATGCCGTTCTTCTACTGGTACCAGATCCTCGAGGTGTTCCTCGAGGCGCTCCTGCTCTGGATCATCTACACGATCATCGTGCGCGAGGACCGGCGCCGCCGCCTGGCCGTGCACGGGGACCGCGCAACGGACGGGGGCGCGCGATGAACGCCGCCGTGCTCGCTGTCGCTGCCGACGGCACCCGCCCGATCAACGGCGTCGCCCTGGCCGTGGTCATCATCATCTTCGTCGCCGTCGCCGTCATGGGGTTCCTCGCAGTGCGCTGGCGGGTCACACCGGCCGACCGCGGGCTGAAGACGCTCGACGAGTGGGGCCTCGGCGGCCGCAGCTTCGGCAACTGGATCACCTGGTTCCTGCTCGGGGGCGACCTCTACACCGCGTACACCTTCATCGCGGTGCCGGCGGCGATGTACAGCACCGGCGCGGTGAGCGGGTTCTTCGCGGTGCCGTACACGATCGTTCTGTACCCGATCGTGTTCCTGCTGATGGCCAGGCTCTGGTCGGTCTCGCACCGGCACGGCTATGTCACGCCCGCTGACTTCGTGGGCGGCCGGTATGGCAGCAGGACGCTGTCGACTGCCATCGCGGTCACGGGGATCGTGGCAACCATGCCGTACATCGCGCTCCAGCTGGTGGGCATCAAGGCGGTGCTCACCGTGCTCGGCCTCGGCAGCGGCGACAATGTGATCCTGCAGGACCTTCCGCTGATCATCGCGTTCGTCGTGCTCGCGGCGTACACCTACACGGCGGGCCTTCGAGCGCCGGCCGTGATCGCGGTCGTGAAAGACCTGCTCATCTACATCGCCGTGATCGTGGCCATCGTGTGGCTGCCGTCGCACCTCGGCGGGTGGGGCGGGATCTTCGACGCCGCCCAGACGAAGATGTCCGCCGTCAACCCGGCGACGGGTAAGCCGGTCGGCGCCATCATCCCCGGGGCGACGAGCTTCAACGCCTACTGGACGCTCGCGCTCGGCTCGGCCATGGCCCTGTTCATGTACCCGCACTCGATCACGGGTGTGCTCTCGACCAAGAGCCGCAATACCATCCGGCGCAACGCCGTCGTGCTGCCGCTCTACTCGCTCATGCTCGGCTTCCTCGCGCTGCTCGGCTACATGGCCATCAAGGCGGGCACGAACCCGGTGGACCTGAACGGCAAGGTCAACCCGCAGCTGGTGGTTCCGCAGCTGTTCCTCGACCACTTCCCGGCCTGGTTCGCGGGCGTCGCCCTCGCGGCCATCGCGGTGGGGGCGCTGGTTCCGGCAGCCATCATGTCGATCGCCGCGTCGAACCTGTTCACCCGGAACATCTACAAGGATCTGCTCAAGCCGCATGCGACGCCGGCGGAGGAGGCGAAGGTCTCCAAGCTCACCTCACTCATCGTCAAGTTCGGGGCGCTGATCTTCGTGCTGCTGATGGACCAGTCAGCGGCGATCAACATGCAGCTGCTCGGCGGCATCTGGATCCTCCAGACCTTCCCGGCCATCGTCGCCGGGCTGTACACGCGCTGGTTCCACCGCCTCGCCCTGCTGATCGGCTGGGCGGCGGGCATCGCCTATGGCACCTTCGCCGCGTACAGCGTGGTCAACCCGGTCACGCACGCGCATTTCGGCGGCTCGATCTCACCGTTCCCGTTCACCGACGTTCCGGTGTACATCGCGGTCAGTGCGTTCGTGATCAACGCGATCGTGTCGGCGGTGCTCACGCTGGTGTTCCGGGCTCTCAAGGTGAAGGACGGCCGGGACATGACGACGGCGAGCGACTACGGCGCCGACGAGGGCGACCCGAAGGTGGCCGCGATCAATGCCGACGACCGCTGGGTGACGCCGAGCCCTGACGCGCCGATCGTGTAGCGACATGCGCCGTGACGGCGGTTTCATGAGGCAACGGATGCGGCTGCGTGCGGTTTCGAAGGCCGGCGAATCTGGCAGACTACGAGCACGACGTGAGATTTCTGCTCGTCGCGTTCAACGGCGAACGAGGTAAGAGGGGTGTCAGATGAACAACGACGCGAACCGCCAGGACTGCATTCTGGTGGGGGTCTTCCCCGGCCAGCCCGACAACGTGGTGCGTGAAGCGGCCCGGTTGGCCGCGCGCCTCGGCTGCGCCCTCGTGTGCGCGCACGCCGATGACAGCGGATACATGGTGCAGGCGATGATGGACGGCACCGTGTCGTCGTTGTCGTTCGACCCCGACCTCCCCGAGCTGGACACGCCGGAGTTCGACCCGGAGCTCGCCGAGCACCTCGCCGGGCTGCTGGAGGGCAGCGGCATCCGCTGGAGCACCCGGGAAGTGTCGGGCGAACCGGCCCTCGCACTCGGTCAACTGGCCGACGAACTGGGAGCGTCGCTCATCGTCGTCGGCACGCGGCGCCCGGGGGTGCGCGGAGGGCTGCAGGAATTCTTCACCGGGTCGATGGCAGCGAACCTCGCCCATCGCCAGCACCGCCCGGTGGTGGTCGTTCCGGTGCATCCGGTCGCAGCCGGCACCCCGCTGCCGTGGGAAAACAGATGACCCTCGGCACGGAGAGGAAAGCTCGCTAGGCTGGAGCCCCCGAGCTCAGGAGGAGGGTTCAGCATGGCACTCACCAGCGAAGCAACAACCGTATGGAACGGCGATCTCATGTCCGGCACGGGCAAGGTCACCTTGGACTCCTCGAAGGTCGGCGAGTTCGACCTGAACTGGAAGGCGCGGGCCGAAGGAGAAGCGAGTACCACCAACCCGGAGGAGCTGCTGGGCGCCGCCCACGCCGCCTGCTACTCCATGGCCCTCTCCAACGCGCTCGCCGAGGCCGGTCACCCGCCGACGAGCGTGCAGACCACCGCGGCCGTGACGTTCGCCGCAGGGACCGGGGTTGTCGGCAGTCATCTGCTGGTCAGCGCCACCGTGCCGGGGATCAGCGAGGACGAGTTCCTGACTTTCGCTGAGGATGCGAAGCTGAACTGCCCCATCTCGAAGGCACTGGCGGGCATCCCGATCACGCTGGAAGCCGAGCTCGCCTGAGCCGCGTTCTCGTCGCCGGCGCCTCAGGGTTCATCGGAACGGAACTCTGCCGGCAGCTCACGGCCGGCGGCCACACGCCGCTGCGCCTCGTGCGTCGCGCCCCTCGGGCCGACGATGAGGTGCGGTGGCAGCCGCGCACGCTCAGCATTGACAGGCGCGCGCTCGAGAACGTGGATGCCGTGGTCAACCTGGCCGGTGCATCCCTGTCGCGCCTGCCGTGGACGCCCGGTTACCGCCGCACGATCCTCCAGTCACGGATTCTCTCCACCCGCACGCTGACCGACGCGATCGTTCGGTCGCCCACCCCTCCCGCCGTGCTCGTGAACGCCTCCGCGGTGGGCTACTACGGCGACCGGCCGGGCGAGCTGCTGACCGAGGACGCCGCCCCGGGCACCGGGTTCCTGTCCGGCGTGGCCGCCGCCTGGGAGCAGGAGGCCCGCCGCGCGGCGGGCAGCACGCGGGTCGTCATGGTGCGCACCGGCCTGGTGCTCGGACGAGGCGGAGCCCTCACACCGTTGCGACTGCTTGCCCAGCTCGGGCTGGCGGGGCCTGTGGGTTCGGGACGGCAGCACTGGCCGTGGATCGGGCTTCACGACGAGGCCGCGGCGATCGTCCACCTGCTGACCGCGTCGGCGCTCTCGGGCCCCGTCAACCTCGTCGGTCCCACCGTCGCTACGGCCGACGATGTGGTCAGGGCACTGACCCGGTCCCTGCACCGCCCGTTCCTGCTCCCGGTGCCGGCGCCCCTGATCCGCCTCGCCCTGCAGGACGCCGGTGAGGACCTGCTGCTGGCCGACCAGCAGGTCAGCGCCCTCCGGCTGACCGGCGACGGTTTCCGCTTCCGCGACGCTACACCCGCCGACGCCCTGAAGGCCGCTGCAGGCTAGCCGCCCTGGCCGCTCCGCTCCAGGCTGATCGCGGTGCGGATCGCGCCACGCGCACGGCGCCGGTCCCCCGCGGCGTCGTAGGCGAGACCGAGGCGGAACCACGCCTGCCAGTCATCGGGATGCGCTTCGACGTCGGCCCGGAAACGCGGGAAATCGGCATCCGCTGCGCTGCGCTCGGGACGGCCGCTCGGCCGCACCGGAAGCTCCTCGACCGGCAATGCGTCGGCGGCCTCCAGGCGGCGCACGAGGCGCTCCGAGCGCAGCCCGAAGAGCAGCTCGCGGCTGAGGGCCCACACGCCGATGAACGGCAGCACGAGCAGCGCGATCCCGATGGTGATGCCGATCGGGTTGCCGCTCTGCACGAACAGCACGGCCCGCCAGCCGACGACGACGAGGTAGAAGACGAGCAGCAGCGCCATCAGGAGCGCAGCAATGCGGCCCTTCACGCCGGCGTGCCTGCGGCCGGCACGCCGAGCGGGATCAGCTGGTCCAGCCCGACGGTCACGCCGATGGCGTCGCGGGCAGCAGCCAGGGCGAGGAGAATGCCCTGCTCATACGAGGAGGGCGAGGTGGTGTCGTGGCGGATCGTGAGGGTTTCGCCGCCGCCGCCGAGGATGACGTCCTGGCGGGCGAGCACCCCGGCCACGCGCAGGCTGTGCACCGGGATGCCGTCGACCTGCTGACCCCGGGCGCGCTGGTCGGTGTGCGGCGCGGAGACGGGCCCCTGAGCGGCGCGAGCGGCGGACATGAGCTCCGCGGTGCGGACGGCGGTGCCGGACGGGGAGTCTACTTTGGCCGGATGGTGGGCCTCGATGATCTCGATGGAGTCGTAGAACGGCGCTGCGAGCGTTGCGAAGTGGGTGGCAAGCACCGAGCCGAGGGAGAAGTTCGGGATGATGACCACCCCCGTCTCCTCACGCCCCTCCACCCGCCGGGACAGGGCGGCGATCCGTTCCTGCGACCAGCCTGAGGTGCCGACCAGCACACGCAGGCCATGGTCGACGGCGTAGTCGACGACCTCCTGGCTGACGCCGGGCCGTGTCACGTCGACGGCGACCTCGGCCCCCAGCATGTCGGCGAGGTCGTTCGCCGAACCCAACTGCGCCACGAGTTCGAAGTCATCGGACTGCTCCACGAGCGCACAGACCAGGCGGCCCATCTTTCCCGTCGCGCCGATGACGGCCACCCGTGTTGTCATGGTGCCAATCTACCAAGAGCGAGAGATGGCCCTCGGCCGGAGCAGGTCAGTGCTTGCCCTTGCCGGGCTTATCGCCCTTGCCCGGTTGGTCGGCCTTGCCGGGCTTGTCGCCCGTGGCCGGGTGGTCGGCCTTGCCGGGTTCGTCCGCCTTGGGCGGTTTGCCGCCCTTCGCGGGGCTCTTCTCCGCGGGGGCGGTCACCCCCGGCTGCTCGGGGGCGGGCACCGCCGGCTGCTCGGGGGCCGGTTGGGCGGGTTCGGTCCGCTCGTTGGCCTCCTTCGCCTTCTTCTCGAGTTCTGCCTGCTTTTGCTCGGCCTGCTTCTGCTGTTCGGCCAGCTTCTGTTGCGCCACCTTCAGCGAGCTGAGCGCGCCGTCCAACGCGCTCCGCTCGGCTGCGGAGATCTCGCCCTGGAGGTCTTGGCGCACCAGATCGATGGCCGTCACGATGCGCGCGTGGCGGCCGGGGTCGATGGTCCCGTCTGCCTGCGCACTCGCCGCAGCCGACTGCAGGTCTGCCAGCTTCGTCAGCGCCTCGCTGAAGTTCCCGTCGGCGCACTCCTTCGCCACGGCCATCACGCGCCGCTGGAGCCCGGCCGCGACCGACGCCGGATAGCGGGGAGCCGGCGCGCATCCGGAGAGACCGAGCGCGAGAACCAGCACGAGCGCGAGAAATCTCATCAGGGTTCCAGTGTTGCCGGACCGACGGGAATTTCAACCCCTCGCCGCATCCGCACAGCGCGCCCCCGCAGTCGCCGTAGCCTAGGGGCATGCCAGAATTCACTCCCGTCTCCGTGACAGACGCCGGGGCGCTCGCCCTCCTGACGCAGTACTTCAGCGACCGGGAGTCCTCTTTTCCCAGCTCCCAGGGGACGTACCGCACGACCTTCCCGAACCCCGAGCAGTTCATCCCGCCGAACGGGCTGTTCCTCCTCGTGAGCGAGGACCGGGCAGACGCGGGAAATGCAGACGAAACGGTCTTTGTCGGCTGCGGCGGCATCCGTCGGCTGGAACGGGGGCCGGGCGAACCGGTGCGTTTCGAGATCAAGCACCTGTTCCTGCAACCGCAGACGCGCGGTCGCGGCTGGGGGCGAGCACTGCTCGATGAGCTCGAGCGCCGGGCGCGCGAGCTGGGGGCGGAGGAGCTGGTGCTTGACACGAACTCGAGCCTGGAGGCTGCGGGCGCCCTGTACCAGCGCTCGGGCTATGTCGACGTGCCGCCGTACAACGACAACCCCAACGCCACGAACTGGTACCTGAAGCGGCTCAGCTGACGCTCGCCCGGCGCTGGGAGCAGCCGGCTCGAAAAGCAGCTAGATGAGCAGCGGGTCGGGCATGCCGGTGCGCAGCTCGACCGGGAGGTGTCCGAGGTCGTTATGGGTGACCAGGGTCCAGGGCCGGCCGGGCTTCTGCAGCAGCACGGTGAGGCCGCAGTTGGCCTGGTTGATGTTCACCCAGCGCCATTCCGGAGCGCCGAGCACCTCGCGCACGAACCAGGCGATGACGAAGTTGTGGGTGATGAGGAGGTCGTGCCTGTCGCCGGGGCGGGACTGCAGGAACTCCGCGGTCGCGTCGCTCATCTGCGCACGCCCGGCGTCGATGTCGGCCTCGGTGACGGAACCGAAGAACGCGTCATAGGCGGCAGGGGTCTCCGGCGATTTTCCCGACGGGATGCAGTCGAACAGCAGCGGGGACGGTTCCGGGGCGAGAGCCGGCATCCATTCGGCGATGATGCGGGCGGTCTCGACGGCGCGCTGCAACGGCGAGTGCCATGCCCCGGTGAAGGGCACGCCGCCAAGCCGCTCGGCCACCAGCTGAGCCTGCCGCGTGCCGCGGGCCGACAGGGGCCCGTCGGGCATGCCGTGCTCCGCGTCCTGCTGCTCTCCGTGCCGCACCAAGTAGAGGTAGTGGGGCATCGCTGACCCTTTCGGTTTGTGACTGATCCTCGGGCGAATCGGGCGGGACGGGGGTGGCGGGCGCCTTGTCTAGCTTTGCACGCCTGCCGGGAGAAGCGGCGCAAACACGTCGGGGTGAAGCGCGCCCACGGCCGAGATCGACAGCGGGGAGGCGGCAAGCTCGGCGGCCAGCGCCTGAACGTCATCGCGGGTCACGAGCGACAACCGTCGGAGGGCCTCGTCAAGGTCGACGAACTCCCCGAGCGTGATCTCCGCACGGCCCAGCCGCGACATACGGGTGTCGGAGTCCTCGAGCGCGAGGGCAGAGGCGCCCGACAGCTGGCCGTTCGCGCGCCGCATCTCCTCAGCGGTGACGCCGCCGTCGGCGAGACGGACGAGCTCACTGAGCATCAACTCGGCAACCTGCCCCGCCTTGGCAGGGCTGCAGCCGGCGTACATCCCGAACATGCCCGCGTCGGAGTACGCGGGGGCGAAGGAGTAGACGGAGTAGGCCAGGCCGCGCTTCTCACGCACCTCCTGGAACAACCGTGAGGACATGCCGCCGCCGAGCACCGCGTTCAGCACGCCCATTGTGACGTGGCGGTCATCGCCGGCGATGAGTCCCGGCATGCCGATCAGCACGCTGGCCTGCTCCAGCGGGCGCTCCACGAGACTCAGCGCAGCACCCCGGGTGAGGGCGGCCGCGCCGTTGCTCCGCCGGCCGACGGGCTCGGCGGGCTCCCCGAGATCCCAGCCCGCGAGCGCCAGCGACCGGGTGACGCGCGCGACCAGCACATCGTGGTCGACAGCACCGGCAACGGTCACCACGAGGTCCTGCGGGCGGTAGTTGGCGACGTAATGCTCGTGCACGGCATCGCGGGAGACGCTGCGGATTGCGGCGGGTGTTCCCCCGATCGGCCGGCCCAGCGGATGCTCGCCGAAGACGGCCTCGAACAGGCGCTCGTTCGCGACGTCTCCGGGGTCGTCGTCGGCCATGGCCAGCTCCTCGAGGATCACGCCCCGCTCGTTCTCGAACTCCGCTGGGTCCAGGAGCGACGAGGTGAACATGTCGGTGAGGACGTCCACCGCCATCGACAGGTCGCCGTCGCGCACCTTCGCGTAGTAGCAGGTGTACTCCTTGGCGGTCATCGCGTTGTGCTCGCCACCGACCGAGTCGAAGGCCACCGCGATGTCGAGGGCGCTGCGCGTGGTCGTGCCCTTGAACAGCAGGTGCTCGAGGAAGTGGGTGGAGCCGTAGTGGCCGGGCCGTTCGTCGCGTGACCCGACAGCGACCCAGAAGCCGATGGTGAGGCTGCGGGATCCGGGAACGTGCTCGCTGAGGATGCGGGCTCCCCCGGGGAGGACGGTTCGTCGGACCAGGGATCCGCCCGCAGCAGTGAAGGCCAATTCGGGCCGGGAAAGGGGGAATTCGACAGCGCCGGTCATCCGTCCACCCTACTGCGGGCATCCGTCACCGCAGTCGGCACCGACGTGCGCGAGGTGCCAGAGAACCCCTGCTCGGAAGATATTTCAGACGTGGACAGACCGACCTGTCTAGCTCTGTGCTACAGTCTGGATGTCGAAGTGCGGTGACCACCCCAAAACATCGCACCTTGACGGGCTTCTCGGTACTTCGGCAGGGGGCTCGGTTCGACGCAGAACAAGAGAAAAGGGTGTCCCTAGCACCCAAGCCAGCGGAACGTGAGTTCCAGGAGGAGTTGGCCGGATGGTCATGACCGATACCCGGCCAACTCCTGCCGCCGCTCCCCCTCCGGCCCTTCCCCGAGTACACGCACGCGTGCGCATCCTCGGCGTGGCCGACCGCCTGTTCTACTCGGAGGGCGTGCACACGGTCGGTGTCGACCGCATCATCAGCGAGGCGCAGGTCACGAAGGCCACCTTCTACAAGTACTACCGCTCGAAGGACTCGCTGATCGTGGCGTACCTGCAGGGCCGCGACAAGCGCAGCCGGGACTTCGTTTCAGCGCTTGAGAAGCGCGAGCGGAGCCCCGAGCAGCGCCTGCGCGCTGTTGTGGCGCAGATCTCCACCGAGCTCATGGACCCCGCGTTCCGGGGCTGTCCGTTCATCAACGCCGCCGCGCAGTTCACCGAGGCGGATCATCCGGTGCGCGCCGCCGTGCAGGCGCACCGGGAGTGGTACCTGACCACCGTCGAGTCGCTGTTCCGCCGCCTCGGGCACGAGCGTGCCGGCGACGCTGCCGACGAGTTCTTCCTCGCCCGCGACGGGGCGTTCGCTTTCGCGAACCTCGGCGATCCGGTGGCGGCGAATGCCGCCCTGCATCGGGCGCTCGAGCGCGTGCTCGACGCGGCGCGCTTCTCCGCCGCCTGACGCGCCCGGCCCCGGCCTGCCAGGCCCGCCTGACCCGCCTGGTTCCCGCAGCCCGCCCTCCTCCCGCTCCGGCCCGCGCAATTCAGGCTCCGCCCGGCGCGTCGCGCAGGCGAGTGCGGCAGAACCGGGCCCGACACACCTCCGCGCCTGAATTCGGAACGGGGCAGGGGGGTGGTGCGCGGGGTGGGGACGGCGAAAGGCCCGCCCTGCGTGGCAGGACGGGCCTTTCGGACGAGAGAGCCTAGCTCTCGGCAGGAGCCTCGGAGGGCGCGGACTCCGCATCCGCTGCCTCGTCGATGACCGGGGCGAGCGAGAGCTTTCCGCGGTCGTCGATCTTGGTGATCTCGACGAGGATCTTCTGGCCCACACCGAGCACGTCCTCGACGTTCTCGACGCGCTTTCCGCCGGCGAGCTTCCGCACCTCGGAAATGTGCAGCAGGCCGTCCTTGCCGGGCAGCAGCGAGACGAACGCACCGAACGCGGCGATCTTGACGACGGTTCCGAGGAACTGCTCGCCGACCTCCGGGTTGGTGGGGTTCGCGATCGCGTT
>Ga0157369_10009558_pt1 | contig 11092 bp, 11 predicted proteins | sample C25metaG_FD_113461 | JGI IMG/M metagenome (GOLD analysis project Ga0157369, IMG submission 113461) | Corn rhizosphere microbial communities from Kellogg Biological Station, Michigan, USA - C2-5 metaG | ecosystem: Host-associated > Plants > Roots > Rhizosphere > Soil | place: USA: Michigan... | reverse complement strand
AGATCACGGACTTCTATCTGCCGCCCGAAGGCTGTAGCTACCGCATGGCCATCGTGCAGATGAAGAAGAGCTACCCCGGTCACGCCAAACGCGTGATGTTCGGCGTATGGAGCTTCCTGCGGCAGTTCATGTATACGAAGTTCATTGTCGTGGTGGACGAGGACGTGAACATCCGCGACTGGAAGGAGGTGATCTGGGCGATCACCACGCGCATCGATCCGGCGCGCGACACCGTGCTGGTGGATCGCACACCGATCGACTATCTGGATTTCGCCTCGCCCGTCGCCGGGCTCGGATCGAAGATGGGTCTCGACGCGACCAACAAATGGCCGGGCGAAACCGATCGCGAATGGGGCCGCCCAATCGTAATGGACGAGGCGGTCAAACACCGTATCGATATTTTGTGGAACGAGTTGGGCCTCTAAGGCAAGCCGTACAACAAGACTGAAATAACAAAGCTAACGGAGCAGTTGCGCGGATGCATGCTTTTTCAATGATGTCGGATGGATTCTTTCTGTCGTTGTCGCTGTGCCTGGATATCGGTCTCGTGAATGTCGCCATGATTTCGCTGACGCTCTCGCATGGCTTCAAGCCGGGCTTCTGGCTCGGCCTCGGCTCGTGCATCGGCGATCTGATTTATGCGGCGCTCGCGCTCGCGGGCATGGCGGCCCTGCTGCAGTTCGAATCGGTGCGCTGGGTGGTGTGGATCGGCGGCGCCGCGATTCTGCTCTTCCTGACCTGGAAGATGGCGCGTGAAGCCATGTACCCGGCCACGGCGCCGGCGGTGGCCGGCGAGGCGGACGCCAATGCGCCGCATCTGTCAGCGTGGCGCGGCTTTTTGCGCGGCGTCTTGCTGGCGGTGTCGTCGCCTTCGGCGATTCTCTGGTTCGCTGCAGTGGGCGGCGCGCTGATCGCGAAAGCGGGCGCCACGAGCGTGACCACCGCGCCGGTGTTTCTGGGCGGATTCTTTCTCGGCGGTCTGTGCTGGACGATCTTTATCTGCGGGCTCGGCAGCCACGGACGCAAGCGCGCCGGCACCGGTTTGCTGCGCGCCTGTCACGTGTTGTCCGCGTTGCTGTTTGCTTACTTCTCGTACAGCGTGATCGTCAACGGGTATCGCGATCTGATCGTGCAAACCGCGCACGCGGCAAGCTGATGCAAAAACGGCTCGCATTATGCGAGCCGTGTTCGATCAGATATCAAGCACCACGTTCGGCAAGCGCAACGACCGGCCGACGCGCTCTATCAGGCCAGATACTGCGCGAGCTTTTCCAGGTCGACGTTGCCGCCGCTCACCACCACGCCGACACGCTTGCCCTTCACAGGCACGATGCCATTGAGTACCGCGGCCGCGGCGAGGCAGCCCGTCGGTTCGACCACGATCTTCATGCGCTGCGCGAAAAAGCGCATGGTCTCGATCAATTGCGCGTCGCTAACCGTTTCAATACGCGCGACCAGCTTCCGGATGATCGCGAACGTATAGTCGCCGAGATGCGTGGAAGCGGCGCCGTCGGCAATTGTGCGCGGCGTGTCGATATGCACGATCTCACCACGCGCGAGCGACTGCTGGCCGTCATTGCCCGCTTCCGGTTCAATGCCGATCACCGTGCAAGCCGGGCTCAATGCCGACGCGGACAACGCGCTGCCACCGATCAGTCCGCCGCCGCCGAGGCACACGAAAAGCATGTCGAGCGGGCCCGTTTCGTCTATCAGTTCTTTCACGGCCGTGCCCTGCCCGGCGATCACATGCGGATGGTCGTACGGCGGAATCAGCGTCATGCCGCGTTCCTCGGCGAGCCGCCGGCCGATTTCTTCGCGATTTTCCGTATACCGGTCGTAGGTGATCACCTCTCCGCCGTAGCCTTTGGTCGCCGCGACTTTGGCCGCGGGCGCGTCGTGCGGCATGATGATCGTCGCGCGAATGCCGGCGAGGCGCGCGGACAATGCAATCGCCTGAGCATGGTTGCCCGACGAATACGTCAGCACGCCGGCTTTGCGTTGCTCCGCATCGAAATGCGAGATCGCGTTATAGGCGCCGCGAAACTTGAAGGCACCCATGCGCTGAAAATTCTCGCACTTGAAAAACACCGACGCACCCGTTCGTTCGTTGAACGTGCTCGAGGTCAGAACGGGGGTGCGGTGGGCGACGCCTTCGAGACGCGCTGCGGCGTCGAGTACGTCATCGAAAGTGGGAGCGGGAAGCGCTTGCATCGGCGAAACTCTCCAGGAGCGGTGGCGAAACAACCATTCTCCCAGCTTCGACCGAGGTTTGGAACGTTGGCAGCGAAGCGAAAACACAAACGGCGTAACCCGGCATTCAAGCCGGCGTTACGCCGTCGATACAGCTACCGCCCTGTCTTCCGCAACTAGCGGCGATAGTAACCGTGGCCGTAGTAACCGCGATAATAGCCGTGGTGATAATAGGGACGGCCGTAGCCATATCCACCCACTACCACTGCGGGAGGCGGCGCGTAATAAACCGGCGGCGGCGCATAAACCGGCTGCGGTGCGTAATACACGGGCGGCGGCGCAGCATAAACGGGGTAGGCGGGCGCAATCGGCACACCAATGCCGATCCCGACAGAAACGTGCGCCTCAGCAGCACCGGCAAGTCCCAAGCCGAGTGCTGCGGCAACGACAAACGGAACGATCTTTTTCACTTTATTCTCCTGGCGCGGCCTACCGAGGTCGCCGACTTCGCATGCCCTGCATGCCATGAAATCAATGTATCGAAAAAGATCAGGCCTATCTGTTCGCATTTGTTGCAAATTGCAATCGGCCAGAAGCGTTCGTAATTTTCGCCGAGGCAATGCGCCGCGCACGAGCTTCGCAAAGCGCTGAAAACTCAGGGATTCACCGGCTCGAACGCATGGCAATCTGGCGCGATCTTGGCTTGCCGCCAAGACGCATTCGCGTTCCAGTAATCTTTGATTACAAATTAGATTCAATCCTGACGGCATCGATTGATGCCTCAAAATGAAAAATGCCCGGCCAACGGACCGGGCATTCGTTATTGGCGAAGGGCGCTATGTCAGCCGACCTTCACGTAGGCAAATTCGCGGGACACACTCGGCGGCACGTAGGCACCGCTGATCCGCACGCGCGGCGTCAGGCGCTTTTTCTGGTCCCACCAGCGGCGGCGTTGTGCGTGCGTCAGGAACCGCAAGTGCTTTCGGTAAGAAAAAATATTCATCGTGAACCTCCCGAATCTGACTGCGAGACGAAATACCCAGAACAGCAACTGCCAAACCGGCTAACCAGACTAATGCAGCAATTGTGAGCAGCTTTCAAGCCTGCGGGGCGCATCGCGGCGGATGACCGGCCAAACGCGCCATATCGCGCTCGCACCGAGCGGAGCAAAGTCGCCGCCAAACCGCGCCGCAGGCGTAATGGATGCGCGATACTCCAGCTTTCCCGGTTAAATATTCCGTCTGGAGCAGGCAACCATGACCCAGTCCTCTTTGCCGCGCCTCGGTTTCATCGGCGCGGGCCGACTCGCGCGTTGTCTTGCGCTGAGCTTTTCACGGGCCGGTTACCCGGTCACGGCGGTAGCCAGCCGCTCGGCGGCCTCGGCCGGCAGGCTTGCCAGTCAAATCGAGCATTGCACGGCATTCGAGAACCCTCAACAGGTGGTCGACGCCGCCGACATCATCTTTTTAGCCGTTCCCGACGACAGCATCGGTACGTCAGCGCACACACTCCGGTTCAGTCCGGACAACGCGGCTGGCCCGCACGGTAAGGCGCTCGTTCATTGCAGCGGCGCTTCGTCCATCGAACTGCTTGCCCCGGCGCGGGACCAGGGCGCCGCGATCGGCGGCTTTCATCCACTGTACCTGTTTAGCGGCGACCTCGCCGATCTCGAGCGCATCGCAGGCTGTTCGGTGACGATCGAGGCCGATAGCGCGCTCAAGGACGAGCTCACGGCGCTGGCCGTCGCGCTGCGCTGCCATCCGCTGTCGATTCCGGCGGGCGGCCGCATGCTTTATCACGCGGCGGCCCACTACGCCGCCAGCTTCGCGCTGTGCAGCCTCGCGGAATGCGTCGCGCTGTGGCGCACGCTGGGCTTTGCCGAAGACGACGCGCTGCGTGCTTTGCTGCCGATGCTCTCCGGCACCATCGAAACCGCGCGCGACAAGGGTCTGCCCAATGCGCTCGCCGGCCCCGTGTCGCGGGGAGATACGGGCGTCGTGCAGAAGCAGTTGGCGTTGCTGGAAGGCCTCGGGGGCGACCACGCGGCACTCTACGGATTGCTCACGCGGCGCGCGGTGGGGCTGGCGGAACGCCGCGTCACGCCGCCCATCACGATCGAGGCGATCTCCGAGGCCGTGGAAGAATCGCTCAACCGGTCGCTGAATCAGGCCGCAGCAGGTGCAAGCGTCAAGTAAGCCGTGATAATGTGACGTCCGGCGCCGCGCGCAATCCGCCAGCGCCGCGCATCGGGACCAACAGACGAGAACGCACAATGATCAAGGTCAGCATCCTCTATCCGTATCGGGAAAACGGCCATTTCGACGTGGACTATTACTGCGTCACGCATATGCCGCTCGCGGCCAGGCTGTTCGGACCGGCCCTGAAGGGCTGGTCGGTCGATGTCGGCATCAACGCCGGGCCGCCCGGAACGCCGCCGCCGTACGTCGCCGCGGGTCATTTCCTGTTCGACAGCGCTGACGACTTCTACACAGTCTTCAAGCCGGCTTCCGAGCAACTGTTAGCCGATATTCCCAACTACACCGACGGCGGCAACGGCGCGATTCTGATCAGCGAGATCAGGATTTCCGTGTGATGCCCAGCGGAAGCGGAACGAATGGCGGCCTTTAATACTGACAGGCGTCGTCGAACGTGAAGCCGCAGCCGCGCACGGCTGCTCGAGACAACGCATCACGCGCTCCACAGCGGCAAGGGCGCGGGCAATCCAGATGAAACCGCCGGCGCGCCGCTCGGAAAGCGCCGGTATCCTGCGGCCGATCGGCGGCCGTTATACGAAGGAAAAGGACACGAGATGTTTGGCGATATCGCCCGTTTTCTGCTCAATACCGTCTTCACGCTGTTCGGCGCGGCGCTGTTGCTGCGCGCATGGCTGCAGGTCGTGCGCATGCCGCCCTACAACCCTGTCACGAACGCCGTGCTGCAAGCCACCAACTGGATCGTGCTGCCGTTGCGGCATATTCTGCCGAGCACGCGCAAGATCGATTGGGCGAGCCTAGTCGCGGCGCTTCTTGCGGCTATCGTGTATGTAGTGCTGATGGTGGTCCTGACCGGCGCCGATCCGCTCACGCTGTTGCCGACACTGCTGATCGTGGCGGTGCTGACGCTGATCAAGTGGGCGCTGAATCTGATCATCTGGATGACGATCCTGATGGCGCTGCTGTCCTGGCTCAATCCGCGCTCGCCCGCCATGCCGATTCTGTACCAGTTGACGGCGCCGTTTCTGAATCCGTTGCGCCGCGTGGTGCCGCAACTCGGCGGCATCGACCTCTCACCGATCCTGCTGTTCGTGATCGTGCAGGTACTGCTGATGGTGGTCACCCGCGCGGCCGTTCAACTGACTTACTTCGTGATCTGAACCGCCCGTTGCAAGCCGCAATCAGCCGCCGCCACCTGGAAAGGTGGCGGCGGCTTTGCTTTCTGCGTAGCTTAGGCGCCCTGCATCACGCAGACTCTCTGGAGCGAGGCGGCCGGCAGGTTGGCAGAGATTCATCACGTGGTCGGCGCCGAACAAGGCATTCAACTCACAAGTGTTTCCTTGGCGAACACACTCCTCGGCAGCGCATCAATCTCTCCGGTTTGCCAAACCGCGCGAATCCCGCGTAGAATGGCGTGCTCTGCGGGCGTCGTATAATGGTAATACCCTAGCTTCCCAAGCTAGAGCCGTGGGTTCGATTCCCATCGCCCGCTCCAGATTATCTTCCATTCGCCCTGTGAACAGTCGGGCAACTCCGCGAAAGTATCTGCCTTTATCGCTCCTCCGGTCCGGCCCGCCTAACAAGGCTTTTTCCTCATCATCCCATTCAACAATTGATTCGCTTGCCATAGGGGCCGAGCAGACGCGGAAGCGCAATGACGGAGGCGATCGGAATTTCACTCGTCCAGATAATCGTCCTGCGAAAATACCTTACACAATTATTAAATTGATTGGACCGGGCTCTTTATTATTAAAACGTACTGTTTTAGCCTGTTTCCCTAACCCACCGCCGCGCGCTTCGTCTGGACGCACCCTTTTCGGGTGTGCTACCTTACGCGCACTTGCAACGCCCGCTCCACTTTCCTGCTGATGCGTTCAGCGGAAATCCAGCACGAGCCGCCTCCATGAAGGCGGCTTTTTTGTCGTGGCGGCGGCCCCGCGCTGCGCTTCTTAGGCGCTGCGTGTGCCGGTCGCGCGTGCGACTCGCGCCCACTGCCACGCGAACGCGTACAAGCGCCGCGCGGCACGCCAGGCAAGCCGCATAGCCCTCACCCTTGTAGCAGTATCGAAGATGATCCACGATCCAAACGAAGCCGCCCCGCCGGACGAACTCCCGACGCCGTCCACCGAAGCCGAAGACGCACTCGCCGGCGAAGCCGCGCCGCAAGAAGAAGCCTTGCATCGGCGCCGCATCCGCAGCTTTGTCACGCGCGCCGGCCGCGTCTCGACCGGCCAGCGCCGCGCGATGGACGAACTCGGCCCGCGCTTCGTGGTGCCCTTCGCGCCGCAGCAGCCGGACTGGAACGCCGTGTTCGGCCGTAAGGCGCCACGCGTGCTCGAAATCGGCTTCGGCATGGGCGCGACCACGGCGGAAATCGCCTCGCACCGTCCCGACGATGATTTCCTCGGCGTCGAAGTGCACGAGCCGGGCGTGGGCGCGCTGCTGAAGCTGATGGGCGAGCAGAACGTGTCGAACATCCGCATCATTCAGCATGACGCGGTCGAAGTGCTCGAGCAGATGATCGCGCCCGACAGCCTCGACGGCGTGCACATCTTCTTCCCCGACCCGTGGCACAAGGCACGTCACCACAAGCGCCGACTGATCCAGCCGAAATTTGTCGCGCTGCTCGTATCGCGGCTGAAGCCGGGCGCCTATCTGCATTGCGCGACCGACTGGCAGAACTACGCGGAACAGATGCTCGACGTGCTGGGCGCCGAGCCGGCGCTGGAGAACACCGCCGACGGCTATGCGCCGCGTCCCGAATACCGTCCTGTGACGAAATTCGAGCGGCGTGGGCTGCGGCTCGGCCACGGCGTGTGGGATCTGGTCTACCGCAAACGCGGCGCCGAGTAAGACTGGCAATCCGCCTGATCCGGCGACAAGAAAAGGTCCGGTAAGGGTCCGCAAAGGCAAAGGTCCGCGAACGCGGACCTTTTTTCATGGCGCGAGCAAAACGAGGCGGTTCACTCCGTCCAACTCAACGCGCCGCTATAACCGACCAGCAGAATCAGCAATCCGAAGGCGATCCGATACCACGCGAACGCGGTGAAGTCGTGCGCCGCGATATAGCGCAACAGCCAGCGCACGCAGGCAAAAGCACTGACGAACGCGGCCAGGAAGCCGAGCGTGAAAGTGCCGAGTGCGTCAACGGAAAGCAGATGCCAGTCTTTGTGCAACTCGTAAGCGGTCGCGCCGAAAATGATTGGAATCGCAAGGAAGAACGAAAACTCGGTGGCGACGCGCCGGTCAAGACCGAACAGCATCCCGCCGATGATCGTCGAGCCCGAGCGCGACATGCCTGGAATCAGCGCGAAACACTGCGCGAGGCCAACTTTCAGCGCGTCAAGCGCGCTAAGGTCGTCCACGCTCTGCACGCGCGCCGCCGTCTCGCCACGGGTGCGCTGACGCGCTTCCGCCCACAGAATCACCACGCCACCCACCACCAGCGCGAACGCGACCGGCACGGGCGAGAACAATGCGGCCTTGATGGTCTTTTCGAATAGCAAGCCAAGCACGATCGCCGGAATCGTGGCGATGATCACGTTCAGTGTGAAACGGCGCGCATCGGGCCGGCTCGGCAAGCCCGCCACCACACTGCCGATGCGCCGGCGAAACTCCCAGCACACGGCGAGAATCGCGCCGAGCTGGATCACGACATCGAAGGTTTTCGCGTGCTCATCGGTGAAGTTCAGCAGACTGCCCGCGACGATCAAATGCCCGGTGCTCGACACGGGCAAAAACTCCGTCAACCCTTCGACGACGCCCAGAATCAGCGCCTTGCAAGCCAATAGCCAGTCCATCCCTGCCCCTTTATCGCTGTATATAGTCGGAACGAACAGGGCCGACACGGAATGGCGCGGCCCTGCCGGCCGCGCACCGCGTCATTTTTCGACGATTTGTACGCGTATGCCGTTTGTAAGGATGGTAATTGTACCGGGTTCGTAATTCACACCGGCAAATTGCAGCTGTTCAGGCTTGAAGGTGTAGATCGGATAGTTGGCCAGCAACTGCGTGGCGAGCAGCCCCGCCGCGGCATTGATCTGCTGCGTATAGGCCTGCGCCTGCCCGCTCACGCTGACGTTGTCGACGTTCGGCGACCTGAGCACGACCGATTTGCTGGCGGCGTCGTAGGCCAGTTCGCTCGACAGCATGAACACGCCATCCACCGGCTGAGGCATGAAGGGACTGGCGAAACGTGCGTCGAGCTTCACCGAGACGCGGTTTGCATCCGGCAGAAAACCGACCACAGGGTTGGCCAGCGCGACTTCGAACACCTGCGAGACGGTGCGCTGATAAGGGAATTTGCGCTGCACCGCGTCCTGCACCTGCTGCTGCGAGAACGTGTAGTGCGAAGGGATGAACGGAAAAGTCGGCGTTGCGCAGGCCGTAAGCGAAACGGTGATGCCGAGCGCGCTGGAGCCTGTCAGCGCGGCAAGCAGGAAGCGGCGCCGGGCCGGCGCAGCGGGTCGAGTCATGCGAAATCTCCTGTGGAAACCCTTTCGGACATGCGATTGCGTGGTTCGTTTTCGGCATGCGGCGCTTCGCTCATGCGTGCGCTCGCGCGCGTTTATCAGCGGGCCGACGGTTGAACGTGCGGTTGAGTCTGAGCTTCGAGTTGCGTGAGCCACGCGAGTGCGTCGCCGCGACTCGTGCCGCACATTTCCGTCTGCGGTTGCAAACCGGAACAGCACGCCGGCCGCTCCGGCCGGCCGAAGATCGCGCAGCGCAGGTCGTCGCCGAGTTGTACGCAGCGCACGCCGGCCGGCTTACCGTTCGGCATACCCGGAATGGGACTCGAAATCGACGGCGCAATACAGCACGCGCCGCAATCGGGGCGGCACGCATGATCGGCCACATGGAACGCGGACTCGCCTTTCACCGCCTTTTTCGAGATTTCAGACACTTCATTCACCGCATTCTTCCTGAACCCGACAACGGGCAATGCATTATCAGACCCGCATTGTGCCACCGCATTCCATGCGACCTTTTTACGCAATCGCGCGCGTGCGCGCTCACGTACACTCGAGGCATCCTAAAGGCCATGTTCAAGAAGCGTCCGCGCTGTTCGATCCGGTCTCGCGAATCACACCGGTTCCGCCTCTTCCTCGATGGCCGTCTGCCCTCGAGCCCCTCATGTCCACCGACAACACGCTGTTCCGCCCCGACCTGCTCGCCAAATACAGCGCGAACGGCCCACGGTATACGTCCTATCCCACCGCCTTGCAGTTCCGCGACGATTTCGATCCCGCCGACTATTTGCGCGCCGCTGCGGACCCGGGCGCATCGTCGACGGATCTCTCGCTGTATTTCCACATTCCGTTCTGCGACACCGTGTGTTTCTACTGCGGTTGCAATAAGGTCGCCACGAAAAACCGCGCCCACGCGCGTCCGTACCTCGATCAATTGAAGCGCGAGATTGCGTTGCAGGCGGCCTGTTTCGACACGCGGCGTCCGGTATCCCAACTACATTGGGGCGGCGGCACGCCGACGTTTCTGTCGCACGATGAAACGGCCGAACTGATGGCCGCCACACGTGAGCATTTCACACTGCTGCCCGACGCCGAAGCCGAGTATTCGATCGAAGTCGATCCGCGCGAAGCGTCACCCGAGACGATCGCGCATTTGCGCAAGCTCGGTTTCAACCGTTTGAGCCTCGGCGTGCAGGATTTCGATCCGGTGGTGCAGCAGGCCATCAACCGTATTCAACCGCTCGAGATGACCGCGTCGGTCATGCAGGCCGCTCGCGACACCGGCTTTCACTCGATCGGCGTCGATCTGATTTATGGGTTGCCGCATCAAACGGTCGAGAGCTTCAGCCGCACGCTCGACACGATGATCGAACTCGCGCCCGATCGCCTATCGGTATTCGCCTATGCCCACATGCCGCAACTCTGCAAGATGCAACGGCAGATGGACCCCGCCACACTGCCCTCGCCTGATGCCCGGCTCGCGATCCTGCAGCGCGTGGTCGAACGGCTGACGGGCGCGGGCTATGTGTACATCGGTATGGATCACTTCGCGCTGCCCACCGACGAACTCGCGCGCGCCCAGGCGCAGCGAACCTTGCATCGCAACTTCCAGGGCTACAGCACGCGAGCCGACTGCGATCTGATCGGCTTCGGCGCATCGTCGATCGGCAAGGTCGGCAACGTCTACGCGCAGAACGCCAAGGACCTGCCTGGCTACGCGGCGGCGGTCGATTCAGGCAAGCTCGCCATCGCGCGCGGTGTGCGCCTGACCGCCGACGACCGTCTGCGCCGCGACGTGATCACCCAATTGATGTGCAACCTGGAGTTGCGCTTCGATGAATTCGAAGCGGCGTATGGCATCCACTTCGCCAACGCGTTCGAGCCGGAGCTGGAGCGTTTGCGCGGCTTCGAAGAGGACGGCCTGGTGTCGCTCGGCGCGCGTAAGCTCGAAGTGCGAATGGCCGGCCGCATGCTCGTGCGCAACATCGCGATGGTGTTCGACCGTTACCTCGGCCAACAGGCACTCGAACGGTTTTCGCGTACGGTGTGAACGCTTTGACGCGGATGAAAGCAACTGGCTTGCCCGTCGTCCAATTTTCGGCCATAATCTGCGTCTTCGCCGCGCGCCAGCTTCTGACGCGTGCGCTGCAAGACCTGCCCAGGTGGTGAAATTGGTAGACGCAGGGGACTCAAAATCCCCCGCCGCAAGGCGTGCCGGTT
>Ga0157369_10009555_pt1 | contig 11093 bp, 10 predicted proteins | sample C25metaG_FD_113461 | JGI IMG/M metagenome (GOLD analysis project Ga0157369, IMG submission 113461) | Corn rhizosphere microbial communities from Kellogg Biological Station, Michigan, USA - C2-5 metaG | ecosystem: Host-associated > Plants > Roots > Rhizosphere > Soil | place: USA: Michigan... | reverse complement strand
GTTGGCGTCGCTGCCCTGGGTGCCCTGTGCGCGGCAGTGGCCGTTTGGACCTCGAGCCGCCGCCGTCATGGCGTCAAAGCCGACGTCGGAGCTGCTGGCCGGGCCGGGCGGGCCTCCCAGGTCGGAGGCCTGGCGGTTCGTGCCGGAGCCGCCGCCGCCCTCAACCGCTCCCTCGAAGAGTTGACCCGGCTCGATCCGCAGCAGGCGCACGTCGTCGAGCTCCGCTATTTCGGCGGGCTCTCGATTGAGGAGACCGCCGAAGTCATCGGCATCTCGCCGGCCACCGTCAAACGCGAGTGGGCCACCGCCCGCCTCTGGCTCCTCCAACATATGGAAGGCGCGGCCCTGCAATGACCGCCGGCCGCTGGGGCGAGGTGAAGTCCGTCCTCGCGACTCTCCTCGACGCCCCCGCGCCGGACCGCCCCGCCCTCCTCGACCGCCTCTGCGGCGATGACACCGAACTCCGCCGCAGCGTCGAATCCCTGCTGGCCCTCGAAGCCGACGCCGATCACGTCCTGAACTCCGTCCTCGCCCCCGGCATGGCCCTCCGCGCCGACGCGCCCCCGCCCGCCGCGATCGGCCCCTACCGCATCCTCGCCGAGATCGGCCGCGGCGGCATGGGCGTCGTCTACCTCGGCGAACGCAGCGACGGCGAGTATCGCAAGCGCGTCGCCATCAAGCTCATCACCAGCGGCCTGCGCCACGCCGGCCTGGAACGCCGCTTCCGCCGTGAGCGCCAGATCCTCGCGCAACTCGAACATCCCGGCATCGCCCGCCTGCTCGACGGCGGCGCCACCGCCGAAGGCCAGCCGTACTTCGTCATGGAGCACGTGGACGGCCTCCCGCTGCTCGCCTACTGCGAGGCCGGCCATCTCGATATCGCTGCCCGCCTCCCCCTCTTCCTCGAAGTCTGCGACGCCGTCTCGTACGCGCACCAGCGCCTCGTCGTCCACCGCGATCTCAAGCCCGGCAACATCCTGATCACCGCCGAAGGCCGCTCCAAACTCCTCGATTTCGGCCTCGCCCGTGTCCTCGAAAATGGCTCCGGCGCGGACCTTGCCGAGACCGCCCTCGCCGCCATGACCCCCGCCTATGCCAGCCCCGAGCAGATCCGCGGCGAGCCCGATACCGTCGCCGGAGACGTCTACTCGCTCGGCGTGATCCTCTACGAGATGCTGGCCGGCCGCCGCCCCTATCGCGACGCCAACACCTTCGCCCAACTCGTCCACGCGATCGCCGCGGAAGAGCCGGCGCCGCTCTCCGCCGCCGTCGATCCCGCCCTCCGCAAGCGCGTCGCCGGCGACCTCGAAACCATCGTCTCCAAAGCTCTCGAAAAGGACCCGCGCCGTCGCTACGCCACCGTCGCCGAGTTCGCCGACGACGTGCGCCGCCACCTCGACGGCCTCCCCGTCAAGGCGCGCCCCGCCACCCTCCGGTATCGTGCGGGCAAGCTGCTGCGCCGACATCGCGTCGCCATCCCCGCCGCCGCGCTGGCCCTCTCCCTCATCGTCGGCTTCGCCGGCGCCGCCGTCTGGGAGGCGCGCCGCGCCCAGCGCCGCTTCGACCAGGTCCGCGGCCTCGCCCACTCCGTCCTCTTCGACTTGCATGACGCCATTGAGCGACTGCCCGGCTCCACCGCCGCGCGCGAACTCCTGGTCCTCCGCGCCCTCGAGTACCTCGAGAATCTCTCACGTGAGGCCGGCAGCAACGCTGCCCTGACCCGCGAGGTCGCGCTCGGCTACGAGCGGGTCGGCGTCGTCCAGGGCTATCTCGGCGATTCCAACCTCGGCAAGGTCGGCCCTGCTCTCGAGAGCTTCCGCCGTTCCGACGAACGCCTGACCCGCCTCTCCGAGCGCAACCCCGCCGACGGCGACCTCCTCGCGGACCATCTCCGCGTCTCCAACGAGCTGGCCTCCACCTACGCCAATAACGCCCGCTTCGAACACGCTAGAACCCTGCTCCGCCGCAACATTGCGGCATTCGAAGACGCCCTCCGCCGCGAGCCCGGCGGCCGCCGCTGGATTGAGGGCTTGGCTGTCGCCGAAGGCGATCTCGCCGACACCTTCTCGGACGAGACGCGCTACGCCGAGGCGATCCCCTGGCGCGAAAAGGCCCTCGAACACACCCGCGCCGCCGCCGGACCCGCGCCGCAGGACCTCGAGCAGGCCCGCGCCCTTGCGATCGCCGAAAAGCGCCTCGGCGCCCTCTACGGCATGGCTAGGCGTTACGACGAGTGCCGCCGCCAGTATGAAGCCGCCCGCGCCATCGATGAGCGCCGCCTCGCCGCCGCTCCGCAGCCGCGCACCAAACTCGACCTCTCCTTCGACTACAGCGATCTCGGTTGGGTCGAAGGCCGCCTCGGCCATTGGAGCGATGCCCTGACCGCCTACCGCCGCACCGTCGCCCTGCGTGAGGAAGTCGCCGCCGCCGATCCGAGCGATCAGCGCGCCGCCATATCCCTCGCCAGCGGCACCGATAAACTCGGCGTCGCGCTACACAAGTCCGGCGACCTCGCCGCTTCCCTCCGCTCCCTCGAAAGGGCCGCCGCGCTCTACCAGAAGCTCCTCGACGGAGGCTCTGCCAACTGGAGCACCGTCCACAGCCTCGCCGAAGTCCACGTCGATCTCGCCGAGACCCTGACCGACCAGCACGCCCCCGCCCGCGCCGCCGCCGAATACCACGAAGCCCGCCGCCTCTACACCTCGCTCCGCGACAAAGGCGCCCTCCCCGCCGCCTACATCCCCCAAATCGCCGCCCTGGCCGCCCTCGAAGCCAAGCTCACGCCGGTAAAGTAGCCCCTCTTTCTCCGCCCTTCCTCCGCGTTCTCCGCGTCTCCGCGTTGAACGTCGCCCTGTCCGCCTTGAACCGCCCCCCTCAAGCCCGGCGAGCCAGAATCCGAGCCGCTCCCCCAGCCTCGGAATAAAACACAATCTACCACCCCGCGAACACTTCCCGCAGTTCGCCCGCCTTCATCACGAACCGGCGCCCACTGCCGTCTGCCAGGTGAATCGCGCCCGCGAACATGCCCCCCGGCCGCACACCCTCGCGAATCGCCGGAAACAAGTCCCGCTGCAAATAATAAAAATCGCAGATCAGATCATAAGCGCCTGGCTCGATCCCGAAGCCGCCACCCTCCAGATCCGCAACCCGCGCGTCGATCGCGAGCCCCGCCGCCCGCTCCCGCAGCAGCCCGATCGCGACCGCCGATCGATCCACCGCCGTCACGCTCCACCCCAATCGCGCCAGGTGCAGCGCGTTGCGCCCGGCCCCGCAGGCCAGGTCGAGAGCGCGCCCGGCCGGCAGCATCTCGGCCACTTCCACCAGCAGCGGCGCAGGCGTGAAGTCGAGCGAGGACGCGTCGGAGTAATGCCGGTCCCAATCGCGAGGCAACCAGCTATTATCCGCGATTCGCGTCATTTCAGGATTGGCGCCGGAACATTTTCGATGTAATATGATGTCACTCTCCTAGGGACCGGAAGAAGACTCGAGGACGCGAAACAATGGCGACAAAGAAAACCGCGAAGAAAGCTAACAAGAAACCTGCACCGAAGAAAGCCGTGAAAAAGGCTGCCAAGCCCGCGGCGAAAACGGCCGTGAAGAAGGCCTCCGCCAAGAAGGCCTCCGCCAAGAAGGCCCCCGCCAAGAAGGCGGCGAAAAAGGCTGCGTCGAAAGCCGCCCCCAAAAAGGCCGCCCCGAAGAAGGCCGTCGGCAAAAAGAGCGCGAGCAGGAAGCTCGTCGCGAAGAAGAAAGCCCCGGCCAAGCCGCCCGCTCCTCCCGCGGAGACGGTCCAGTCGACGCCCGCAACGGATGGCGCCAACGACGGTCAATAGCCGCTAGGGCCGCCTGCGAGGCTGCCCAACGATGCGTATCGTGGTCCTCGTGGGCTTGCCCGGTTCGGGCAAGTCCACTTACCTCCAACAACTCGGAGCCGCCGGACTCTCCTCCGACTCGATCCGCAAGACCTTGGCGGACGATGAGACCGACCAAACGATTCACGATCGTGTCTTCCAGACGCTCCGCTATCTCCTCCGGCACCGTCTGGCCCTCCGCCGTCCCGTCACCTTCATCGACGCGACCAACCTAACCCCGCCCGAGCGGGCCCCTTACATCGGCATCGGCAAATCCTATGGCTGCGAAGTCGAAGCGGTCTTTTTCGACGCCCCTCTCGAAGTCTGCCGCGCCCGCAACACCGGCCGGCGGCGCGTCGTCCCCGACGAAGCCCTTCTGAAAATGTCTCAAAAGCTGATTCCGCCATCCCTGGCCGAAGGCTTTGCGCGCATTACGGTAATCGTCGGATAAGTCGAGAAGTTGTGAAGCACAACACTTCGGCGTAATTCAAAACGCGCCAAACCTCGGCCATTTATCCGATACTATTCTCTTGCTGTACTAGCGGCAGAATTCATGGGTCATTCCACAGCCACGGTGCTGGTCGTAGATGACGAGCTCATCGACTCCACGGTCATGCGGCGCGCCCTCGAAATGGTCGGGCACGTCGTCTTCGAGGCGGATAGCTACGACACCGCGCTTCAGGCCTTCGACGCGCACGAAGATGTCGAACTCGTGGTCGCCGACGTCTCGTTGCCGTCGAAGGACGGCATCGAACTCGCCCGGGCGCTGCTCCGCAAAAAGCCCACCCTCAAGTTCCTGTTCACCAGCGGCTGGATCGGCTCCGAGATCATGCGCTCCTCCGGAATTCCGGAATTGGATCGCTACTTCCTCGCCAAGCCCTTCCGCCCCGACGACCTGATCGCCGCCGTCCGCCGCATTCTCGACTCCTCCGAGTCGTTCAGCATCCCCGATGTCGCCGGCGACGCCGCCAGTTCCGGCGCCTAGCCTGGGCCTAAGCTGAGGCGTATTAACCATCGTTGACGTAGACTCGCCGGTTCGGGACCGCGACAATCAAATCGTGGAGTAGCGGACGATCCCATGCCTGTTTCGCGCCACTGCGGGCGGGTCGGAGGAGCCGCTGCTCCCGTTTCCTGCCTCGCACGTTTGTGCGCGGTGTAAGGCCGCAGTGGAGTAGCCCTGTCTTCCGCGATGCAATTCGGAATCGCGCTCGTTGTGGCGGGTGCGCGGTGCTTGACGGCAAGTTCGTTGAGCGGAACCGTCATAAATGAGGGGTTCGTCCCACAGTCAGGCGTCCCAGTCAAATTGCTCTTGGAGAGCAAACGGGCACTTCAACAGAGCATTTCCACAGACAAGAATGGTGTTTTCACATTTTCGGACCTGGCCCCTGGTGACTACAGTGTTCGAGTCGATTCCTCTCCATTCCTTAGCGTCGAGATTCAGAACATTCACATCGTCGAAGGCGAAGATCGCCGTTTGCGCAGAATCCTCCTGGAAGCGGGAGAGGCAGCCGGAAACTGCGTTGTCCGAATCATGCCGGCGAGCCATTTTCAGCACACCAGCGGGAAAGATGTCGAGATCTCGGGTCGGGTCCTGATTGGACGTGGCGAGAGTGCCGCGGTGACCCTGATCGTGTTCACGGAAAATCAGACGGTGACGCCTTCGACGGTCAGTGACAATCACGGGCGATTCAGGTTCATGGTTGCCGTCGCTGGGGATATTCGGCTGGGCTTCGAGATCCGAAACCGCTCTGGGAAAACGATCATCCCCGAACAGCAGGCGAACGTGGGGTGGGCTGACGTGGGTGACAGAGTCGCCATCCCCAGCATCAGATTGAAGAAACCAAGCCTCGGACACCTCTGCTACTAGGCCGTTGCATGGCTCGGCGCCCGCCGGGAGAGCAACCGTGTTCGCTTCCGCAGTAGCATGGAGACTGATGTGGCGCACAAGCGTTGCTGTCGTCAGTAGCGTATTACTGTTCGGCATGGCCTTGGGAGAAGCAAGGCCCGCTCAAGCGGCCAGCTATTACGTTCCGGTCTCTGGCCGAATTTTCAAGTACAACGGCGAACCAATGCGAAACCGGAAGTTGATTCTCAGCGGAACCGGGCGAGAAAGCATCACTACACAAACCGATCAGGACGGCAAGTTCCGCTTTCAGAGTGTCGAAGGCGAGAAACCGGCTTCGCTACAGGTGGACGGGGCGGGCGTCCCGCCTTTCGATATAGGAACTGTTAAGAGAGCCGGGGATATCGGGACTGTCGTTCTACAGCCGCATAAAGGGACCACGCCGTTGGAGCACTTTCGGCCAACTACCGGTCCAACTCAGCCGTTATTGTCCGGTCGGATCACGGATGCGAATGGCGCCTCAATGTCGGCCAAATATTTGACGTTCAGCAATCGCAGCACAGGCTTTCTCTTGAGGATGGATGAGAACGGAGTGTTCGTCTGCCCGCCCGCCAGCAACAACGAATACGAAATCTACGTTTCAGAGCTTCCATATCCCGTGTTAGGCCCCACGCCAAAGATTAACTACGTCGGGAATATTGCGGTTTCAGACGGACAGGACATCGACTTGGGGAAAATCGTTCTCCAACAATCCGCTTCTGCCAAGAAGGGCCAATGGGGTGATATTGCCGGTCGGGTCATGGGCCACATCGCCGGTTCAGTGACGACAGCCCCGCTTCCGCCTGCGCCAGAGTCACAGGTGCGTGCGTCCGTGGGCACGAAAACGGCTTTAGCAGGTGTTTTCTGCGGCGCCGATCCAGCAAGCGTAATTCAGGAAGACGGGAGCGTGTTTCGCCAGCGAACGGAGAAGGAACAAATCGGGTGTAGCTCTCCGAAAATTTCTGCGGACAAACAAACTGCCGGGTGGTTGGTTGATTCTGATTTCTGCTGCACGTCTTACCCATTACAGTTCATGCTTGTCGTGTACCGGCCGGGCAAACCGCTACGCCGTTTCACGGGCGATGGTAGAGCGATTTTCGGTTGGAATTTCCTAAGCGGTGGAAGGCAGGTTGCATTTGAGCAGTCGTACCCCCACGGTGATCTACGTCCACACTATGAACTGCGGGATGTTGAGACAGAGCGTCTGATCGGAACGTCGAATCCAAGTGATGAAGCGCCGAAACGGCCAGCGTGGGCAAAGGATGTACCGTAAGCCGCCAAGCCCGATGCACAATCAGCGCACTTCGTCTTTGAAGGAAAAGACCGGTTCAATATCGACGGGAATATCTTTGGTGGAAGCCAGCGCCTTAGCCAGATCGACGGGCATCTTGTCGTACTTCGCGAACCAGCTCTCCGCCCGCGCGCGGTCGCCGCGCGCCTCGATTTCGAGCAGCACTTTCGCGAGTTGCGCCTCCACCGTTGGGATCCGCTTGTAGTCGATCGTGTACCGCCCGCCCGCGTGCGTCAGCGCTCCGTTCTCGAGCAGATAATTGAACTCCATCATCTCCGCCCGGCCGTGCGCCTCGCCCGTCCCGAAGCGGAGCGTCCGGAAAATGCCGGCCACGTACGACGCGTAATACTCCTCTAACCGCTCCTTCGGCAGCGCCCCGTGTTCCACCAGCCACTGCAAGCCGAACATCCCGACCACGTCCGCCTTCGCCTCTTCCAGCCCCGCGAACGCCGGCCCGATTGCCTCGCGAATGTCCACCTGCTCGCCTCCCACCCGCGCGAACGCCGGGCCAAGGCCGTGGCAGATCTCATGCAGCAGCGTGCCCGCGAGATAGCCTTCCCCCGACGCCTTCCCCGCCTGCGCCGCCGGCATCAGCCTCTGCGCCACCGGTAGAATCACGAACTTTACCCGCGCATCCATGAAGTTCTTGAAGAAGATTTTCTTCGTGCCCTTCGCCTGATGAATCCGCGGATCGTTCGGCAGATTGTCCGCCACCGCCTGGTATCCATGCCGTAAATCGCCGGCGCGATACGGCGCGTCCATCACCTCCATCGGGGTCAGGTGCCCGCGCTTCGACGGACGGTCGGCGGCCTCCACCGGCAGCGCGTCCTGAATCTCCGGCACGTATCTCTGATACACGGCGAGCTTCGCGCTCTCCTCCTCGTTGCGGACCAGCACCGAGGCCCCATACGACGTCTTTACCCCCAACAAATCGTCCAAATACGTCTCATAAGGGGCGAAAATGACATCAAATTTGGGGTTTTTGAGGTCAATCCAGGCCAAATCGCTCCGGTAATAGTCGTCCGAAAGAAGGGCGTCGGCCCGCAACCGGAGAAAATTCGCGAACGCCGGATCGGGGCTGAGTCCGGCGGCATCCCGCAGCGCCTTCGCCATCGGCTCGAACTGCGCTTTGTACTCGACGTGGTATGGCGTCCCGGTCAGCCGGTCGCCCTGCCGTTTGACCACCGTGAACGGATCGTAGACCGCGGCCTTATCGGCGGGGTGGCTCGCGACGTACTTCTCGATGTCGGCGCGCGTCATGCCCTTGGGGTACAACTCGTGGCCGGGCGGCATCGGCTCGGCGCCCACGAACGGCCGGTTTTCGTCGATGAGGTCCCAGCGGCTGCCCATGATCATCAGCAGGCGCTTGAGGTTCCGGTCGGTGGTGGTCTCGTAGAGCTTGAGGCCGGCGAGATCGCTCTGGCGCCAATAGACGTCGTCGAGCAGGCGCGACGCCTGCACCAGTTTCTCCACCATCTGCTTCTCATTCGCGGACAGGCCGGCGCTCTCGAACGGCATCTCGACCGGCTTCCACTCCGATAGCCTCTCGGCTACCGTCTTCGTCGCCGCGATGGCGACCACGGCGAGCGCCAGCGCGGCCCCCAGTTTTCCCCTCATCTTCTTATAATAGCGGCGGTTCGGCGGCGGGCAGTTTTATCGCTAAACGGTTGGACTCCGGGGCGGCGCGGTGTAAAAATGAAGGACTATGCCGCAGACCGTCGTACTGATCGCAAATGGGGACCTGCGTCTGTCCGCGAACCAGGTGTGCTGGCCCGCGCAGGCGCGCGCCGAGGAAGCCGTCATGAATGCCATCCGCCGCGAAGGCCATGACGTCCGCCGGGGACACTCCTGCGACGCTCAGCAGGGCCATGGGTTCATCCACAGCCAGAAACACGGGATGGAGGTCTTCCGCAACATTCCGCCCACCGCCCCGCTGGTGGTGGTCGAGGCCGTGTGGCAGTACAGCCATCATGTTCTGCCCGGACTCTCTACCCACGAGGGCCCGATTCTGACCGTGGCGAACTGGAGCGGCCAGTGGCCGGGTCTGGTCGGGATGCTCAACCTGAACGCCTCCCTCAGCAAGGCGGGGGTCCGCTACAGCACGTTGTGGAGCGAGGATTTCACCGACGAGCTTTTCCTCGGCGGGTTGCGCCGCTGGCTGAAGGGAGAGACCGTGCAGCACGATCTCAGCCACGTGAAGCCGCTCAACGGGAACCTGCCGCAGCGGGCGGCCGAGCTCGGCGCGCGCCTGGCCCTGCAGCTTCGCCGCGACAAAGCCATCATGGGCGTCTTCGACGAGGGCTGCATGGGCATGTACAACGCCATCATCCCCGACGAGCTGCTGCACGCCACCGGCGTCTTCAAGGAGCGGCTGAGTCAGTCCGCGCTGTTCGCCGAAATGGGGCAGGTGAGCGACGCGGAGGCGCAGTCGGTCCGCCAGTGGCTCGACCGCAAGGGCATGCGCTTCGCGACCGGTCCCAACCCGGAGACCGATCTGACCGGCGACCAGATTCTCGGCCAGTGCAAGATGTACATCGCGGCGCTGCGGATCGCCGACGATTTCGGCTGCGACACCATCGGCATCCAGTACCAGCAGGGTTTGAAGGACCTCGCTCCCGCGTCGGACCTCGCCGAAGGCCTGCTGAACAATGTGGACCGGCCTCCGGTGACGGCGCGCGGCAACGGTCGTGTCCTCTACGAGGGCCGCGCCCTGCCCCACTTTAATGAAGTGGACGAATGCGCCGGGCTCGACGCTCTGGTCACGAATCGCGTCTGGACCGAATTGGGCTTCAGCCCGGAGACCACGCTCCACGACGTCCGCTACGGCGAGGACTACAACGGCGAGTTCGTCTGGGTCTTCGAGATCTCGGGCTCCGTGCCGCCGGAGCACCTGATCGGCGGGTATGCGGGCTCGGTGAGCGAGCGGCAGCCCCCGATGTACTTCCGGCTGGGCGGCGGCGGCATCAAGGGCGTCAGCAAGCCGGGCGAGATCGTCTGGAGCCGCATCTTCGTCGAAGGCGGCAAACTGCACGCCGATCTCGGCCGCGCCAAGGTGGTCGAGCTCCCGCAGGAGGAGACGGAGCGGCGGTGGCGGATCACGACCCCGCAATGGCCGATCATGCACGCCGTCCTCTATGGCGTTTCGCGCGACCAGTTGATGGCGCGGCACAAGTCCAACCACGTCCAGGTTGCGTATGCGCCCGATGCCGAGGGCGCGAAACTGGCCTTGGCCGCCAAGGCAGCGACCTTCCGCGAGATGGGGATGGAAGTCTCGGTCTGCGGCTCCGAAACCGGCCTGTAGTCCGGCGATGCTACACTTGTAAGTTGATGTTGCGATGGTTCGGTTGCGTGATGGTGTTCGGCTTCCTGGCGCTGACGTGGGCGGCCGCTCCGGCTGCGTCGGCATCCAAAAAGAAGTCCCCGGTGAAGAGGCCGGCCGCCACTTCCAACGCTAAGTCGCCGTCCAAATCCGGCGCCAGGAGCTCGACCCGCCGCGCGTCGAGCGCCGGTCGCACGCCTGCCAGGAAACCCGTTGCCGCCTGGAGGAATCGCCAGCTGCAACCGACCACCGACCGCTACAAACAGATCCAGGAAGCGCTCGCGGCCAAGGGCTACCTGCCGGCTGAGGAAGCCACCGGCGCGTGGGGCGCAAACTCGGTTGATGCGCTGAAGCGGTTCCAGGCGGATCAGAAAATCGATGGGTCGGGCAAGATCAATTCGCTGTCCCTGATCGCACTCGGGCTCGGTCCGAAGCGCGAAAATGTTGCCGCTGCGAAACCTGCCGCACCCTCCGCCGGCCAGTAGTTTGAGGCAAACATTACCTGAGAATACACGTAAGTCGCTGATTCTGCTGGAAAGTTCAGGTAATGATTACCTGAGATTCGGTGATCTGCCGACTGGCCCTTGCTGTGCATATAGTGGATACAAGAGATAGGGAAGATCCGTGCGCCAGCTTGTATTTCTAGTCGGGTGGGCACTTTTCGCGGCACCTGGAACAGTCGTCAACTTCGACCGCCTTCCCGTGGGCTCGAGCCCCCCGGGTTGGACCGTCGCAATGACCAGTGGGAAGGTC
>Ga0157369_10009554_pt1 | contig 11094 bp, 12 predicted proteins | sample C25metaG_FD_113461 | JGI IMG/M metagenome (GOLD analysis project Ga0157369, IMG submission 113461) | Corn rhizosphere microbial communities from Kellogg Biological Station, Michigan, USA - C2-5 metaG | ecosystem: Host-associated > Plants > Roots > Rhizosphere > Soil | place: USA: Michigan... | reverse complement strand
GCGGCCTGGACCGTGGGGTAGGTCGCGAGGTGCCCGCTGAGCCCGGTGACGGTCAGCGCCCTGGCCACCTCGGGCTGCAGCGCCGCCAGGTGCAACGTGCCGCCCAGCAAGACGGCGCGGCGCCGCGTGCTCACCAGGGCCACGAGGCCGCTGGCGTCCGCGTACCGGACCGCGGACATGTCGATGACGAGCCGACTGGCACCCGGGCGGAGCAGGCTCAACAGCCGTTCGCGCACAGCAGGCACGGACGCAATGTCCAGGTCGCCCCGGAGGGCAACGACGGTGGCGCCCCCGTCGGGGGTAGTCACCACGGTAAGGGTCGCGCGGCTGATGTCCTCGGCCACAGGGTGGGTCACAGTGCCTTCCGATCAGATGATGGCGCTCTCCGGTCCCCTGGAGAGTCGCATGGGAAGTCCGGCGGGCGAGTCAGCCGCGATGCGCCGTCGGGCACGTCATGAGCGGCGGCGTCCCGCTGACGTCGCCGGGCGCTGAACCCGCCAGAAGCCCGGAAAGCGACCGCCGCCAGTGACTGACATTCAGTACGCCAGTGTATGCCAGCAGGAGAAAACTAGCAATTGTTTTCCAGAATCCGGTGACTTACTACTGAAGCGCGCGGGTTACACTGGCCTGGAAACGCGCACCGGCGCCACGGAATGCGGCACGCCTGGCAGCTTCTGCGATCCTGCCGGCCTCCCGATTACGGTGACTTCGGTGCCGCGCCGCACTCGCCGTCGCTGTCCCTGGCGGCTCCCGATCAGCACGGCCATGCCCGACACCGAGGAGCCGCAATGACACCTGAGCCCGCCGCCCCTCGTGGCAGTGACTACGCCGCCTTGACCAGGCAGGTTCGGCAGTCGGGCCTGCTCGACCGCCGGCCGGGGTATTACGCCTGGAAGATCACGCTCACCGCGGCGGCACTCGCACTCGGCTGGGCGGCGTTCGCCGCCATCGGAAACTCGTGGTGGCAGCTGGGCGACGCGGTGTTCCTCGCGATGGTCTTCGCCCAGATCGGCTTCCTCGGCCACGACGCCGGGCACCGGCAGGTCTTCCGTACCCGGCTGCCCAACACCGTCCTCGGCCTCGCGTGCGGCAACCTCGCCACCGGGATCAGCTACGACTGGTGGGCCGGCAAGCACCGGCGGCATCATGCCCACCCGAACACCGAGGGCGCCGACCCCGACATCATGATCAGCGTGCTGGCCTTCTCCGGCGCCAGGGCGCGGGCCGGGCGAGGTGCTCAGCGGCTGATATTCCGCTACCAGGCCTACCTGCTCGTCCCGATGCTGTTCCTCGAGGCGGTCAGCCTGCACGCGTCAAGCATCCGCACGGTGACAGGACCCCACTGCCGACACCGGGCCTGGGAGGCGACGCTGCTCGGCGCGCACTTCGCCGCCTATCTCGGCGTGGTGTTCCTGGTGCTGTCGCCGGTCAAGGCGGTGACGTTCATCCTCGTGCAGCAGGGCTTGCTCGGCTTCTACCTGGGCTGTTCCTTCGCGCCCAACCACAAGGGCATGCCGGTCCTCACGGCATCCGACAAGACCGACTTCCTGCGGCGACAGGTCCTGACGGCACGCAACGTCCGCGGTGACTGGCTGACCGACTTCGCCCTCGGCGGCCTGAACTACCAGATCGAGCACCATCTCTTCCCGTCCATGCCACGGCCGAACCTGCGCCGGGCACAGCCGCTGGTAGCCGCGTTCTGCGCCGCCCGGGACGTGTCGTACACGGAGACCAGCCTCCTCGCGTCTTATGCCCAGGCGCTTGGCCACCTCGCCGCCGTCGGCAGTGAGCTGGCCAAACCGGTGGCGGCGAGCAACGCCGGGCCGGTGCCCGCACGACGTTGACCGCCGAGGGCGCTTCACCCCGGCTCCGGCCCGGTACCAGCGGTTCCGGCATCCTGGCCCCCCAGGAGCGCGAGCAGGTCGCCGATGGCGAGACGCCCGTCGGCCGACTCCGGGAGCGGGTGCTGGGTCTCAACGCGGTAGCGGTTCCGGCGGCCGCCCTTCTCCTTGACGATGTACCCGGCCCCGGCGAGGTCGCTGACGATCCCGAATGCGCTGCGCTCGGTGATGCCGACGGACGCGGCGATATCACGCAGCCGCACGCCCGGATCGCGGGCGATGCACAGCAGTACCAGAGCATGGTTGGTCAGGAAGCCCCAGGTCGGCATGCGCGGAAACTACCACATTGCTTTTCCGGAAAAACATTGCTAGTTCCCGGCTGCAGGGATGGCCGGTCCCGCTGCGACCGCCCCGGCCAGCAAGCGGCGCCCCCGGCCTTTAGTGCCGCCCCTCCTTGGCGGGCAACCAACAGGGGTTTAGGGTGCGTGCATGGCCATGGCAGAGATCGTGCTGCGCGTGCGCCTCATTGGCGGCGAGCACCTAGACGTCACCTACGAAGCGGAAGGAGGCGCGCCGGAGGAGATCGTGGACCATGTCATCTCCACCCTCGGGGAACAGAACGGCATTCTGCGCTGCCGGCACGGCGGCAGGCTTATAGTGCTCTACGGCCGGGGCATCGCCACCCTTGAGGTAGCTCCACGCGGCGCCGTCCTCTGACGGGCCGCCAGACGCGCGCAAACCGTGCGCGTCTGGCGGTCGCCGGCCCTCGGCATGATCTTCGCAGCGCCCGTTGGGCTCCCCGGACCAGCGTGCGGCCAGGCCGCGCCGCGGGCGCTGCCTGCGACCTCAGAGCGGACGGACGTGCTCGGCCTGCGGCCCCTTGTCACCACGGACCGTGGAGTACTCGACGCGCTGGTTCTCCTGCAGGCTGCGGTATCCGTCGGCCTCGATCGCCGAGTGATGGACGAATACATCCGGCGTAGCGTCGTCGGGCGCGATAAAGCCATAGCCCTTGTCCGCGTTGAACCATTTCACTGTTCCCTGAGCCATTGGGTTTCCTCCCGGAACGATCATCAGGATCCACGAGCGTGCATCCGGGGCTGCGCGGCCGCCTGTCCCTCCCCCTGAGGGATCTGGAATGCAGGCACCGCCGTCAGAATCCGCAGGCGCTGTGACACGAGAACGAGATTTGACTACAACCGCTCCCATCTAACACCACCGCGTGCACTGCCGCTACCACGACACACCAACGGCGGCAACCCCGCTTGGGCTAGCACCCGCGATGGAGCACGTCGATCAGGCGGGCGCCGGGCTGGGGCCGCAACGAAGTCGAGGGCGTCGCACAGGCTGACGAAGGTTGCGTCGCTAGCTCTGGTCAGAGCTTGATCATCCGGGCGAACGGCGCCACGATCCGCACCTTCCGCGGAGCGAAGTCGACGACCACGGAGGTCTCGCCTTCGACAAGGATGACCCGGCCGAGGCCGTACTTGTCGTGGGTCACCAGATCGTGCAGTGCGTACCGCTCGACCGGAGGGGCCTCAGGCGGGGGCTTGAAGGGACTTGAAGGCAGGTAGCGCCGACTTCCGGCGCTGGCGCTGTTCACCATGTGCTTGTGCCTTTCGCGGTCCCATGCCGGAGCGCTTTTCGCGCGGCTGCCTGCCTTCGGGACCAGCCCGTTGTCAGGCCGGCTCCTGCCGTCAGTGCCCTTCGGGCTCCACGGCGGCAGGGGGGTCATTCCCCCGAGCGCGAAGCCGCTCTTTCGGCTGGCCGGAACCCGAAAAAATCCATTCAGTGAACGTCGTTCATTTCCCAGAGACGATGTTCACTATATTGTGAACGGGGTTTCACGGTCAACTCCGTCGGCAAGGAGACGAGCATGGCAGGACGGCAGGCGGGAGACGCGGCCTCGCGCTCGCTGTGGTTCAACCCCCCGGACGACGGGGAAAGCAGTCGCCGGCTGCTCACCCGCGAGCGCGTCGTAGCCGAAGCCCTCGCGGTCATCAGCGCCGAGGGCGCGCAGGCCCTCAGCATGCGGGCCATTGCCGCCCGCCTCGGCGTGGTACCCGGCGCGTTGTATCGCCATGTCCGCGGCAAGGAACAGCTTTACGACCTCGTCCTCGACGCCGTGCTCGCCGAGGTCAACTGCCGGACAGACCCCAGCGCGCCCTGGGCCGTACAGGTCGGTACCCTCGCGGGCCGGCTGCGGGCGGTCTTGGAGAACCGTCCCGGCATCGCCGCCCTGCTCAAGGCCCGCGATCCCGTCAGCCCCGCATCACTGGCGGTTGCCGAGGCGTTCCTCGCGCCGCTGAGCGTGGCCGGACTGCCCGGCCGCCGGGCGGCCCTGGCGTTCCGCCTCGTGTATGACTACACCGTCGGCTTTGCCCTCGGCGATCCCACGTCGCCGAGCGAGCAGCGCCTCCGCGATGCCGCGACCAGGCAAGAACTGCACGCGTTCCTCCGCTCGCTGCCCGCCAGCCGCTTCCCCGCCCTGGCCGCCTACGGCACACACGCCTGGGCCAACGACCGCGACCAGCGCTTCAACTCGGGCCTTGCCACCCTATTCCGCGGCCTTCAGGCAGATCTCAGGCCCGCTGTAGTGCCGTCCACAGCCAGCCCTCCAGGTAAATGAACCACCGGGCAGTAGCCGTCCGCCTGGCGCGAAAGGGCGCGGACGCCGTCCGCTAGGCGCCCGCGGACCGGGTTCTCCTAGTGGCGGTGGAGCCCTAGCGGGTCCCGTGTGAACGCGTGAGTCTCTGGTTATCGCATTCTGGAAATAAATTGCTGGTTTTCCATTACTAGCGTAGTCTCAGGGCAGCCGCCGGGACGGGCAGCCGAAGGCCGCAGAGTTCCCGGGTCACTCATGAGAGAGCGCGCATGGGCGCGACCACCGTCGAGGTCCAGCCCGGAATCTGATCTCCGGAGCCTCGCGCAGATCAGCCTGATGCGGGCTTCGCCGCCTGTATCCGCTACACCTCCCGGTCCCCCGGCCACGAAGAAACGCGGGTAGCACAATTGATTTCGTTCATCTGGTCTCCGGGGAACCCGCTGCCCGCTGGCACCGGCGGATCTGAGAACTACACCGTCGGCCAGGTCAGGGAGCTGACCCGGCGCGGCATAGCGGCGCAGGTGGTGACCGTCGGCCTGGGCGCCAGCGATGGCAGGGACGGCTTCGCCGGCATCCCGTTCGTGTCGCTGCCGACGCTGGCCGAGGTCAGCGAGCTCGCCAGCACCGTCATCTTCGTTAACGAGCCGCATGCCGTGCCGACCAGGCACCCGGGATTCCTCATCCTGCACAATCCGCCGCCCATCCGCGAAGCCCAGCGGGCGTTCGCCGTCGCGGGGTCCCGGGAACTCGCCCTCATCGCGACCAGCCGGTACGCCGCCGCGTTGTGGTCGGGGTACCTGGACGTGGACGTCGCGACGATCAGCGTCGTGTACCCGTTCGCCGAGCCGGGCTTCGCCGCCCAGCCCCGGCCGGGCCGCGAGGCCGGCCAGACCCGCGTCCTGTTCGCGGGCAGGCTGAGCCCCGAGAAAGGCATTTACACCCTGCTGGAGACGCTGCACATCGACATCATCGAGCAGGACCCGGGACTCACGTTCACCGTGACGACCGCGGGCGCGGACAAGCCGCAGGGAAAGATCATCGAGCGGCTGCTCGGCGCGCACCCCGGGATCTCCGTGGTGGCCAGCTGCAAGACGCCGGCCAGGATGGCGGCCCTGATGGCCCGCCACGACATCGTGGTGATGCCATCTAACAGCCAATACTGGCACGAGACCTTCGGCATCGTCTCGGTCGAGGCCCAGCACTCGGGCTGCCGGGTGGTCGCCTCCGACGACGGCGGCCTGCCCGAGACTGACTGCGGCGGGATAGTGCTCGTCACCCCCGACAACGCCGAAGCGCTCGCCTGGGGCATCCGCGAGGCCGCGGACAGCGGGCCGCTCACCCTGGGCGCCCGGCACGACGCCGCCGCGCGGTTCACCGTCGAGCAGTCCGTCGACTCGCTGCTGAGCGTGCTCGCCCGGCCACTGCCGATCCCGCCTGCGGCTGTTATCCGGCAACTCGAAGAACTGATCGCGGCGCCGTCGGCGGAGGTATCGCGCATTCCCAGCGCATGATCCCCGCCGCCGGGCTACAGCGAGAACAAGCGATTGCGTTCAGGCGATGACTGGTGCCTTCGGTGCGGCGTTCAGGGGCGCGGCCTCCCTCGTGCCAGCCGGAGTGCCCGCCAGCATCGCCAGTGCGGGCCCGTCAGCCGGGGGCAGTTCAACCGCGGGCGGCGGGCCGTCCGCGTCCTTGATGCCGGCGCCCACGGGCCGCCGCTCGCCGGCGTGCTGGTCGGTGCGGTCGAAGAAGCGCAGTAGCTCCACGGGAACGGGCATGACCAGGGTGCTGTTCTTCTCCGCGGCGACCTCGACGACGGTCTGCAGCAGCCGCAATTGCAAGGCGGCGGGGTCAGCTGCCAGCACGGCGGCGGCCTGGGCCAGTTTCTTGGATGCCTGGTACTCCCCATCGGCGGTGATGATGCGCGCCCGGCGCTCCCGCTCGGCCTCGGCCTGCCGTGACATCGACCGCTTCATCGACTCCGGCAGCGAGACGTCCTTGACCTCGACCCGTTCCACCCTGATCCCCCACGGCTGCTCGGTGGGCGCGTCGATGACATCCTTGAGGTGCGCGTTGACCTTATCCCGCTCAGACAGCAACTGGTCCATGTCGCTCTGGCCGATCACCGACCGCAAGGACGTCTGGGCCACCTGGGCCACCGCGTAGGCGTAATCCCGCACGTTGATGATCGCCTTGACTGGGTCGACGACCCGGTAGTAGACGACCGCGTCCACCTTGAGCGTGACGTTGTCCCGGGTGATCGCCTCCTGGGCAGGGACGGCCGCCACGACCATCTGCATGTTCACCTTCCGAAGCCGGTCAGTGAACGGGTTGACCCAGGTCAGCCCAGGCGCACGGACCCCGGGCAGTACCCTGCCCCAGCGGAAGACGATGCCCAGCTCGAACTGAGTGATGATCTTGAAGCCGAACACGCCGGCCCCCCAAACCCTCGGCGCGCGGCGCGCCGGGCTACCCGGACCGCAGACGGCGCTGGCTTGACCGCCAGCGTTCGGAATGCCCCAGTCCTGCTCCCATTATCACACACCGCAGAGATCAAGCCAAAAAAAGCCGGCACCGGCTCCGCTTAAGCGAGTTGCCGATGGACGAGAAACCGAAATGCGTCCGCATACCTCGGGAGAGGGAACCGTCGCTACAACGACTCGCTAGTCCACAGCCAGCCGTTCGCCTCCTGGTATACCGCGCGCACCAGGAAGGCTCCGGCTGCGTCGGACAGCTCGGCGACCATGCGGATCAGCTGACGGTGAAAGTCGTCAGGCCGGTGCTCGTCATGATTCGCCCGGCGCCCGGCGACCATCACGGCCGCGCCGGCACCGCCAGCCATCCGCACCGTCACGTTCCCGTCGTAGTCCAGGCTCGCGCTCACGATGTCCCGGGCGCGGACAATTTCAGTACCTTCATCATTCGAGATCCATACGTCTTTCACATCTGACACGCCTCCTGCTATGTTCCATGCCGCCGCGATACGCGGCAGGACCCGCGCGTGGTTACTAACAAGATTCCAGCTTGGAATCGTAACATGATACCAAATTCTGGAAAGAAATTGCTAGCTACCGTCTCGGATCGCCGGCATCCCGTCCGGGCTGGCGGTCACGCCGGTGGTCGTAACGGGTGACGCCCGGCCCGCTCGCCGGTCAGGAGAGGCTGCCGGGGAAGCCGATGAACTCCTGGTTGCCCCCGCCGTTGCAGGTCCACTGCTCGTCCTTGGTCCCGTTGTCATCGTCGCCGTTGAAGATGTCGAGGCACATGCTGGCGCCGGCCCGCAGCGCGCTCCACGGCTGCATCACCTGGTAGGTTCCGTTGGCGTTGGCATTCCTCAGCCGCCACAGCTGGGTGTCGGCGGCGGTGATGTCACCGCTGTTCTGACAGGTGAACTGATCGACCTGAGTGCCGTTGAGCGCGTTATCGTTGCGCACTTCACCTTCGAGAACTTCACTGCGGTCTCCCCTGGCATTCGTGGGTAAATTCGTGGGCCTGACGAACGGTTCTCGGGTGCCGCCCGCGAAATCGCGGGTGAAATTCGAGGCGCCCGGCCGACGGCGCGCGTTCAAGCCGAGGCCCGTTAGAAGGGCGACTGCCTCCGGGGCAGAGATCCAGCGAGCGCGCGCCGACCAGGCGTTCGGGGGCTAACCCCCAGGAGAGCCTGGGGGATAGCCTCCCGGCTGAGTCGTGTGTTTACCGCATTCCCTCGCTGGCACCGGGTTTCGTAGCGTGATCTGCGTGAGGGGACGAACCCCTGATGGCCCTCGCCACCCGAGAGCACCGCCATTCCGGCATAGGTGACCCCCCTCCGGGGCCGCTGGAAAGGAACGAATCCCCTTGGGATCGATGAAGAACCACGGCCGCGCCCTGCGGGCGGTTGCCGTGGCCGTTGCGGCGGGGCTGGTCGCAGCCTTCGCCGCCGGGGCCACGGACGCCAGCGCCGCGCAGGGCGCCGTGCGGCAGGCGGGCACCGCGCCGACGGCCGCTGCCCAGGTCCCGGTGCTGACCTGGAAAGCCTGCGATGGCGGCTTCCAGTGCGCGACGGCCCGGCTGCCACTGGATTACCGGCACCCCGGCGGCGCGAAGGTCAGCATCGCGGTGGCCAGGCACCTGGCTACCGAGCCCGCCCGGCGCCTGGGGTCGCTGTTCATCAACGGCGGCGGCCCCGCCGAGCAGATCGAGGGCATCGCGGGCTTTTACCCGAGCCTTCCCGCCGTGATGCGGGAGCGCTTCGACATCGTCTTCTTCGACCCGCGGGGCTTCGGCTTCAGCACCGCGGTGCGCTGCTTCCCCGATGCCGCGGCGGAGCAGGCGTTCTTGTCCGGGCTGCCGCTGTTCCCCGTCGGCGCGAGGCAGGACGCGGCGTGGGTGCGGACATGGGCCAGGTTCGACGCCCGGTGCGGCAAGGCCAACGGCAGCCTGCTTGACCATGACACCAGCGCCGACGTGGCCCGGGACATGGACCTGCTGCGCGCCGCGGTCGGCGACCCGGTGCTGAACTACCTGGGCGTCTCCTACGGCACCGGGCTCGGCGCCGTCTACGCCAACCTGTTCCCGGCCAGGGTCGGCCGGATGATCCTGGACGCCAGCCTCGACCCGGTCGCCTGGACCACCCCGGACGGAGACCTGCCTTTCACGCTGCGCCTGGGTCAAGATAGGGCGAACGCGGCCGGCCTGACCGCCTTCTTGAACCTGTGCGGCCAGGCGACCACGGCCGCGTGCGCGTTCTCCGCGGGCACCCCGGCGGCGACCCGCGCCAAGTGGAGCACGCTGCTGCGCCGCCTGACCGCGCATCCCGTCACGGCCGGCAGCCCGCCGCAAACGTTCAGCTACGCCGGCGCGTTCGCGGTGGCAGACCTGGGCGATGTCTCTGCCTGGCAGCAGGGCGCCGTCCAGCTGCAGCAGCTGTGGGCAACTTCGGCCGCGGCCCCGCCCGCCCCGGCCGCCCCGGCCGCCTCCCGCATCCCGGCCACGCCGGACACCGCACCCCTTTACACCGGCGCCGAGCAGGCATGGGCCGTGGTGTGCTCCGACAGCCCGAACCCGCGGAACCTGAGCGCCTACGCATCCAGTGCCAGGCTGGCCTATGCCCGCTCGGGCGGGTTCGGGCTGGCTCAGACGTGGGGCAGCGAGACCTGCGCCCAGTGGCCCGGCAACGGCGCCAGGGACCGGTACACCGGTCCGTGGAACCGCCGGACCGCCAACCCGATCCTCGTGGTCGGCATCACCGGCGACACTCAGGTGCCTTACCAGGACGACGTGGCGATGGCACACGACCTCGCCCGCGCGCGCCTGCTCACCGTCCGCGGATACGGGCACACCGAGATCGCCAACCCCAGCACCTGCGCCGCCAACTACGAGCTCAGCTACCTGCAGACCGGCGCCCTGCCCCCAGCCGGCACCATCTGCCAGCAAGACATGACGCCATTCCCCGCGCCATAGGCACCACCACGCAGGGGAACTCAGGACAGTTAACGCGCCCCAGGGAGTGTCACCGCAGGTGACACTCCCTGGGATGACGTCGGCCGGAGGTGGCACCAGTACTCCAACGGCGTCCCGAGTCATGACGGCGTCCAAAATGCGCGGCATATCCGATTCACTCGCGGGCGGGCCGCCCCCCCGAGTCCCGGCCCGCCGCGAGTGCCGTGAGTTATGCCGCATATCGCGGCATAACTCACGGCACTCGCGATGATCATGACGCGAGCGGCCGTTCCGCGACGTCACCGTGGCCCTGGACGCGCCTCCGCAGCTATCGGCCGCAACAGATCGCCACGCGCTGTTGTAGTACTAGTTGGCTGCTGCCTGCTCTGTCATATTGGATAACAGCTCTAACGGGGCGGAGAATCGATCGAACCAGGAGTACGGGCCAGCGGCGCGAGTCCATCCGCCACCGTGGCCGCTATTGCTAATTGTGTAGCTGGTCCGTATGTTGTTGTCGCCGCCCTGCCCGCCAAAAGCGCCGGAAACGTCGAAACGATAGGTGGTGCTCATTCACGGGGTTCCGGTCTGAGGGACCGTTGGCCATGGCTGCCTGGGCTTTTTAGCTAGCGGGGCTGCTTCGCGAACTGGTCTCCCCGTAATCTCAGAACATGCCGAAAATCGCGGTTACCGGAATGTCCGGCACGACAACCAGGGGAAGTTCTACCCCCAGTTCGACCACATCGCCCTGCTCAGCGCACCCGCCGACGTCCTGCTGGCCCGGATCGCCGCACGCACGACGAGCAACCCGTACGGGAAGCACCCCGCCGAACGCGCCCTCATCTTGCGGGACATCGCCGGAGAAGAACCGCTGCTCCGGCACCATGATCGACGTGGCATGCCGCAGCGGCGCGCGGTGAGGACTACGGCCTGTCGCGGGCGAACATTAGGCGAACAGGGCATGGCGGGCGGATGATGGTCACTAGCGGGCCTAGTGCTGGAGGTGCAGGACGTGACCATGGGCGATCATTTCGGGCGGGTAGCGGCCGTCTATGAATCGCTGCGCACCACCGACGAGGCGCCGGTGCGCGCGATCGGCCAGTTCCTGCCGGACCGCTCCGTCACCGGCCTGGATGTCGGCTGCGGGACGGGACGGTACTCGCGGCTGCTGCGCGAGCTGCTGCCAGACGGGTCGCTGCTGGCCGCAAGCGACGTCTCAGCGGCCATGCTGGC
>Ga0157369_10009552_pt1 | contig 11095 bp, 10 predicted proteins | sample C25metaG_FD_113461 | JGI IMG/M metagenome (GOLD analysis project Ga0157369, IMG submission 113461) | Corn rhizosphere microbial communities from Kellogg Biological Station, Michigan, USA - C2-5 metaG | ecosystem: Host-associated > Plants > Roots > Rhizosphere > Soil | place: USA: Michigan... | reverse complement strand
TACCCGGCCGGGGTGCGCAGCGCGACCTCCAGGACCGGCACGTCGAACTTCGGGTCGTGGGTGAGCACGGCGATCACGGTGCGCGCGTCCACGTCGACGCCGGCCAGGAACCGGTGCGGCCAGTCCACGACCACCTCGTCGGCGTCGGGGAACCGGGCCTTGGTCGCGAAGACCGGCCGCGCGTCGCACACGGTCACGTGGTAGCCGAGGAACTTGCCGACCCGCGCCACCGCGGCGGCGAAGTCGATCGCGCCGAACACGTACATCCGGGGCGGCGGCGCGAACGAGTTCACGAAGACGCTCAGCTCGCCGCCCAGCCGCTCGCCATCGGCGCCGTAGCGGCGGATGCCGGTCACGCCCTGGGCGAGCAGGCCACGGGCGTCGTCGTCCACCGCCGCGTCCAGGCGCTCGGTGCCCAGGCTCCCCGAACTGCGGCCATCACCCCACATCACCCGGCGCGCGCCGATCTGCCCGGGGCCGGAGACGACGGTCGCGACCGCGACCGGCTCGCCGCGCTCAACGGCGGTGGCGATGTCGCCAAGCTCGGGGAACGTGTCGCGATTGACCCGCTCGACGAAGATGTCCAGGATGCCGCCGCAGGTCAGGCCGACGGCGAACGCGTCGTCGTCGCTGACGCCGTAGGTCTGCAGGACCGGGTCCCCGGTCGCGGAGACCTCGGTCCCCAGCTCGTAGACGGCGCCCTCGACGCAGCCGCCGGAGACGCTGCCGATAACCTCGCCGCCGGGCGCGACCGCCAGTGCCGCCCCGGGGTCCCGGGGTGCGCTGCGGAACGTCTTGACCACCGTCGCCAGGCCGAACGTCTCCCCGTCCGTCCACCATTTAGTGATCGTATTCAGGATGTCGCGCACAGTCCCACCTCGAAGTCTCACATTGACTACTAGGTTATCGGGCAGTCGCGTAACCTGCCACGACAGCTTTAGCGATCACTTAACTGAACCCGGACGGGTATGCCGTTCTTCCCGCCCGGCTAGGCGCGGACCGCCGCCACCGCGCGGCGCAGCACGTCCGGCAGCCGGCGGTCAGTGCGCACCAGTCCGTCCGCCTCCAGCTCCTCCGGGGTCAGCCAGGCGTACTTGTCCACGGTCGACTTTTCCAGCCATCCCATGCCGTCCAGGCTCACCCGCACGCCAGCGGGGACGGCGACCGCGTAGAAGGTCTGGTCTTGCACGATGCGCAGGCCCGGCACCGCGTTCACGATGAACATCTCGTGGACGGGCGGGCTGAGCAGCGCCTCGTCGATCGCGATCCCGACCTCTTCGTGCATCTCGCGGACGGCGGCCGCGCGCAGCGTCTCACCATCGTGCGCCGCGCCGCCGATCGTGAACCAGAACCTGCCGCGGGGCCGCAGCAGGTCCCGTCCGTGCAGCAGCAGCACGCGCCCCTCGGGGTCAACGGGAAGGACGCGCGCCGTATTACGCCGCCAGATCACGCCGTGCCATCCGCCAGCTCACGGCGGCCCAGGACGGCCGCTATCGCGAGCCGCATCAGCCGGGGAAGCCCTGGGTCGGCGGGGCGCTCCGGGCCGCCTTCCAGGTCCTGCGGGCGCAGCCACCCGTGCTTGTCGGTCGTCGATCGCTCCAGCCACTCCTGCCCGTCGAAGCTCACGGCCACGCCGGCCGGGACGGCGATCGCGTAGAACGTCTGCGCCTGGTCGAAGTCCATGCCCGCCCAGGTGAACTGGATGTCGGAAACCTCGATCGGCTCGCCGATGCCGGTGGCGTCGACGGTGATCCCGACTTCCTCGCGAAGCTCGCGGGCGGCCGCCTCCGGCAGCGTCTCGCCGCCCTCGGCAGCGCCGCCGATCGTGAACCAGAACGGGTCCTGCGGACGCCGCGGGTCCCAGCCGTGCAGCAGCAGCACGCGCCCCTCCGGGTCGACCGGAAGGACGCGCGCCGTATTACGCCGCCAGGCCACCTACTCGACGATCTTGCTGATCGGGATCTCCAGGATGTCCTGCGCGCCGGCCGCCTTGAGGGCCGGGATGAGGGTGTTGACGCCGCGTTTGGGCACGACGGTCTCGACCGCGTTCATCTGCCCGCTAGCCAGCGCGGTGATCGTTGGCGAAGACATCGCGGGCAGCATCCCGGCCACCTCGGCCAGCTTGCCGGCGGGCACGTTGAGCTTGAGCAGCACCTGGCCGCGGGCCGCGATGGCGCCGCGCAGCAGCAGCATGATGTCTTCCATGGCGGCCACCTTCTCCGGGTCCTGGTAGGAGGCCCGGCAGGCGACGAACTCGGTGTAGCTGGACAGCAGCGTGTCCAGGATGCGCAGCCCGTTCTTGCGCAGCGACGACCCGGTCTCGGTCAAGTCGACGATCGCGTCCACGATGTCGGGAACCTTGGCCTCGGTGGCGCCGTAAGACGGGACGACTACCGCCTTGACTCCGTGCTGGGCCAGGAACCGGGCGGTCAGCGAGGGGAACTCGGTCGAGATGCGGATGCCCTCGGGCAGGTCGGCCGGTGACTGCCAGGGGGCTGCGTCGGGGACGGCGAGCACGACGCGCACCGGGTTGGACGTGGCCTTGGAGTACTTGAGCTCACCCAGCGAGACGACGTCGGCCTCGGTCTCGGTGATCCAGTCACGGCCGGTGATCCCGATGTCGAACAGCCCGCGCTCCAGGTAGGAGGGAATCTCCTGCGGTCGCAGAAAGCGCACCCGGTCGATGCGCGGGTCGTCGATCGAGGCGTGGTAGTCGCGGTCCGACGAACGGCGGACCGTCAGGTCGGCGGCGTCGAACAAGTCGAGGGTGGCCCGTTCCAGCGATCCCTTGGGGAGTACGAGCGAGAGCATGTGACTGCGGTCCCTTCATCGGGAGTTCGGTCCCCGGGGGTGCGGGGGGCGCCCCCCGGGAGATGACTGCGATGGCTCGCGCGGTAAGCCAGGATAAGCGCGCACGGCAAAGCGCCGCGCAACCTGGCCAGCCGACAGCGTGGCGCATTAAGGCGCACCTCACCGTGAACAGGGCTGGAACTCGCGGTTTACGCGGCGCTTTTAATGTCGCGAGGCGTCTTCAGAGAAGTTACCGGACCGGATGGCGCGCAGCAGGAGCGCGGTGTCGAGCGCTGCCACGACTGCCTCCCATCCCTTGTCCTCGGTGCTATCGGGAAGCCCGGAACGGTCACGCGCCTCCTCGATCGTGTTACACGTTAGCACGCCATTGCCGACCGGCTTCCCGGAGTCGAGCGCCACCCGGGTCAGCCCCGTGGTCACCGCGTCGCAGACGTACTCGAAGTGCGGCGTGCCGCCCCGGATCACCGCGCCGAGGCAGGTGACCGCGTCGAAGCCCCGCTTGAGGAGCGCGCCGGCGACGACGGGCAGCTCGACGGCGCCGGCCACCCGGACAACGACGGGGTTGTCGATGCCGCAGGCCTTCGCGGCCGCGACGGCCCGCTCCACGAGGGAGTCCGTCACCTGCGCGTGCCAGCGGGTGGCCGCGATCGCCAGCGTCAGCCCGTCCGCGTCGACGGTCGCGGCGTCCGGCCGCCCTTCGCCGCTCATCGCCGGCCTCCGCGGTCCCCGGCCCTCATCAGAACAGTTCCCCGGACACCGGCGCCACGGTTACGTTAGGCCGGATGTTGCCGAGCTTGTGCCCCATCCGGTCCCGCTTGGCGGTCAGGTAGCGCAGGTTGTCGGGGGTGGGCTGGGCCGGCAGCGGCACCCGGGTGACGCCAAGGCCATGCCGGGACAGTGCCTCCATCTTGGCCGGATTGTTGGTGAGCAGCCGCACGGTCGCGACGCCGAGGTCGCGCAGGACCTGGGTGGCGACTGAGTACTCGCGGGCGTCCACCGGCAGGCCGAGCTCGAGGTTGGCGTCCACCGTGTCCGCCCCCGCGTCCTGCAACTCGTAGGCCTGCAGCTTGCTGAGCAGCCCGATCCCGCGGCCCTCGTGGCCGCGCAGGTACAAGACCACTCCCCTGCCCTGCTCGGCGATCGCCGCCATCGCCGCGTCGAGCTGGGTGCCGCAGTCGCAGCGCCGGGAGCCGAAGACGTCGCCGGTCAGGCATTCAGAGTGCACCCTGACCATCACGTCCATGCCGTCCCCGATGTCGCCGAGCGCCATCGCCACGTGCTCGGAGCCGTCGATGTCGCCGCGGTACCCGTAGGCCCGCCACTGGCCGTAGGCGTTGGGGATCTTGGTCTCCGCGACCCGGCTGACCAGCGTCTCGGTGCGGCGGCGATGCTCGATGAGCTGCTCGATCGAGATCAGCGCGAGCCCGTGGGCGTCGGCGAACTCGCGCAGCGCCGGCAGCCGCATCATCGTGCCGTCGTCGTTGACGACCTCGGCGAGCACGCCAGCCGGGCGCAGGCCGGCCAGCCGGGTCAGGTCCACGGCTGCCTCGGTGTGCCCCGGGCGGGCCAGGACGCCGCCTTCGGCGTAGCGGAGCGGGAAGATGTGACCGGGCCGGACGAAGTCCTGCGGGCCGACCGTGGGATTGGCCAGCAGCCGGATCGTCGTTGTCCGGTCGGCGGCCGAGATGCCGGTGGTCACGCCGTCACGGGCGTCCACGGTGACGGTGAAGGCGGTGCGCATGCGCTCGCCGTTTTGCGCGGTCATCAGCGGCAGGCTCAGCCGGTCCAGGTCCGGGCCGGGCAACGGCGCGCAGATCACGCCGCTGGTGTAGCGGACCATGAAGGCCAGCAACTCCGGCGTGGCCGCCTCGGCCGCGAAGATGATGTCGCCCTCGTTCTCCCGGTCCTCGTCGTCCACCACGATCACGGGGCGGCCGGCCGCGATGTCGGCGATGGCCCGCTCGACGTGATCCAGCGGAACCCGGGCGGGGTCCCCGGCGATCGCGGCGCCGGCGGCAGGACGCGAGCCCGCACTGGTGTCCAGCTCCTCGCAGGCGGTCACCGGGCACCCCCGAGCAGCTTTTCCACGTACTTGGCCATGACGTCTACCTCCAGGTTGACCAGCTCGCCCGGCTGACGGAAGCCGAGCGTCGTGCGCTTGAGCGTCTCGGGGATGAGGCTGACCTCGAACCACGTGGCGTCCAGCGCGGAGACGGTGAGGCTGACGCCGTCGATGGCAATCGAGCCCTTGTGAACGACGTACCGGGCGAGGCTGTCCGGGAGGCTGACGCGCACGACTTCCCAGCGCTCTTGCGGGTCGCGGCTGATGACCGCGCCCGTGCCATCGACGTGGCCCTGGACGAGGTGGCCGCCGAGCCGGTCAGCCATGCGAACCGAGCGCTCCAGGTTGACCCGGGTACCGGGGGCGATGCCAGCGAGGCTGGAGCGGGCGAGGGTCTCCCCCATCACGTCGGCCGTGAAGCCCTGGGCGAACAGGGTCGTGACGGTCAGGCACACGCCGTTGACGGCGATGGAATCACCAGGCCTGGCGCCTTCGGTGACCGTGTCACTGCGGACATGAATGCGAGCGAAATCGCCCAGGTGCTCGACGGCCGCTACCTCACCGAGATCTTCCACGATGCCGGTGAACATCCGCGCCTCCTCCGGTCTGGCTCCGGGGAACGCGACTTAGGCCGTTTTGTCCGTGTCCTGAGCGGTACGGCTCCGCGCTTGGCGGTGCCGCCGCTGTCGGCCACGGCCAGGCGGGCTGACCGCGCGCGTGCTGCCTCCCATCCGGACTTTAACCGTCGGTACCGGAATTCCACCGGCTCAACCGGCTGTGGTGGCTGGCATCACTTAATTGCCAGCACCCAGCCGGGTCGCGGACTGTAACCGCCGGCTCGGAGTTTCACCGACCCCGGAGCACGCTTGCTTCCGCTAACCAGTCTGCCACAACGGATATTCCGCACGCTGTGACCCTCGTCACCGCCCCAAGCGGGCCGCCGCTCGCACCATTCGCCCACAAGATCATGATCGACCATGATCGGCTGCCGACTGGGACGGAACGGACGGGCCTGGGGCGCCAGGCACGGATCGTTAGCGTGGTTACTCAGCGGACAGGTGGGTTACCTGGCGCATCTTGTTGGTGGCGTCCAGGGCGGCGACCTTGTAGGACTCGGCGAGGGTCGGGTAGTTGAAGACGGCGTCGACGAGGTAGTCCACGGTGCCGCCGCAGCCCATGACGGCCTGGCCGATGTGGATGATCTCGGTGGCGCCGGTGCCGAAGACGTGCACGCCGAGGAGCTTGCGGTCTTCCGGGGAGACCAGCAGCTTCAAGACGCCGTAGGAGTCGCCGACGATCTGGCCGCGGGCGAGCTCGCGGTAGCGGGAGACGCCGACCTCGAACGGCACGCAGTCTTCGGTGAGCTCGTCCTCGGTGCGGCCCACGAAGCTGATCTCCGGGATGCTGTAGATGCCAATCGGCTGCGGCGTGTGGCTATCGGTGATCGGTTCGCCGAGCGCGTGGTGCACGGCCATCCGGCCTTGTTCCATCGACGTAGCGGCGAGCGCGGGGAAGCCGATGACGTCGCCGACCGCGTAGATGTGCGGCACCTCGGTGCGGTAGAACTCATCGACCTTGATCCGGCCCCGGTCGTCGGCGGCCAGCCCGGCGGCCTCCAGGCCCAGGCCGGCGGTCATGCCCTGACGGCCGGCCGAGTACAGCACGGTGTCGGCCGGGATCTTCTTGCCGCTGCGCAGCACGGTGATCGCGCCGTGCGGGTGCGCCTCCACCGAGGCCACGGTCTCACCGAAGCGGAATGTCACGGCCAGGTCACGCAGGTGGTACTTCAGCGCCTCGACGACCTCCAGGTCGCAGAACTCCAGCATCCGTTCGCGTCGCTCGACCACGGTGACCTTGGTGCCGAGCGCGGCGAACATGGAGGCGTACTCGATCCCGATGACGCCCGCGCCGACGACGACCATGGACCGCGGGACCTGCTCAATGTGGATGATCCCGTCGGAGTCTATGATCGTCTTGTCGTCGAAGGCGACGCTGGACGGGCGGGCCGGGATCGTGCCGGTCGCGACGACGACGTTGTCGGCGGAGGCCTTCCGCAGCCGCCGGCCGTCATCGACTTCCACCTCGTGCGGGCCGATGAACCGGGCAGTGCCGGGGATGATCGTGACCCGGTTGCGGGTCAGCTGGCTGCGGACGACATCGTTTTCCCTGCTGACGACGTGGCTGGTGCGTGCGGTCAGGTCCGCGATGGTGATCTCGTCCTTGACCCGGTAGGACTGGCCGTAGATCTCCCGCTGGTCCACTCCGGTCAGGTACAAGATCGCCTCGCGCAGCGTCTTGGACGGGATCGTCCCGGTGTTGAGGCAGACGCCGCCCAGCATGTCCGGGCGTTCCACCAGCGCGACTCGCCGGTCCAGCTTCGCGGCCGCGATGGCCGCCTTCTGCCCGCCCGGCCCGGAGCCGATCACTAGCAGGTCAAAGTCATGCACTCTCCTAGTGTGCATGGCCGGCCAGGGTGAGCAGAAGGTCCGTAACGCACAGTTCATGACGGTCCTCACCCCGAACCACGGCAAACGGGCCGGTCTTCGCCGCAACGACACGGAGGGCCCGCATCGTTTATAAGGTGTTTCGCAGAAACGAGGCAATCACCATGACGCACGCAAGAGCACGAGTAACGCTCTCCGCTGCCGCGATGTTGATCGCCGCGCTGGCCGCCGGGTGCGGCGCGGCGAGCAGCTCCGCCCCTGCCGCCGGGGCCGGGGCGACGGGCAGCGCGGCCGGGACAGGTTCGGCCGCGACAGGGTCGGCCGGGCCCGCCTCATCCGGGAGCGCGACGCCGGTCCCGACGACCACAGCGACGGGAAGTCCCGCGCCCGGCTCGGCGGCCTGCGCCGGCTGGCCCGCGAGCGCGCCGTACGGCTCCGTGCCCCTCACGTTCACCCCGGTGACGGCCCTGCGCTGCGTCACCGGCGACAAGCAGGTCCCCGGCAAGGGGCTGTACTTCGCGGCGACGCTGGAGCGCTCCGACGGGGACCTGCGGGCGCTGACCATGGTCTTGCGGCAGCGGCCCGGGCACGTGGCGCAGCGCACGATGTGCCCGATGATCGCCATAGTGCCCCCGCAGGTGGTGCTCATCGCCAAGGACGGCACGATGATCAGGCCGAAGTTCCCGGTGGGGGCCTGCGACACGATCGCGATCCAGGTGCAGCGCGCGCTCAACATGCTGTCCTGGCACGCCGTGTCGGTCCGCGTCTACTCGCAGGCGTCGGGCGGGAGCGCCCCGCCGAGCGCCGGGGCGACGAGCGACCCCCAGGCCTCTGACCTGCTCCCCGGCCCGGTCAAGTCGGGCGTGAACCACCAGGGACCGGGCGGGCCCGCCCGCTAGCGCCCGGCGATATCCGGTTGGCCGGCCGGGCGCGGGCCCGTAGCATGCGGTCCATGGCGGTTCGGGCGGTCATCTTCGACTGGGGCGGCACGCTGACCCCGTGGCACTCCGTCGACCTGCGCGCGCTGTGGGCGGCCGCCTGCACCCCGCACTTTCCGGTCGGGCAGGTCGACGCGGTGGCCGACGCGCTGCACCAGGCGGAGTCGGCTCTGTGGCGGCAGGCCACGGCCGGGCACCAGAGCGCGACCATCGAGCACGTCTTCGCCCGCGCCGGGGTCGGCATGCCCGCCGGTTTCATGCCGGGCTTCCTGGACGTGTGGGCACCGCACACTTACGCCGACCCGGACGCGGAGTCGCTGCTGCGCGCGCTGCGCGAGCGCGGCATCAAGGTCGGGGTGCTGTCCAACACCATGTGGCCGCGCAGCGCGCACGAGGACGTGTTCGCCCGTGACTCGCTGCTCGGCCTCATCGACGGCGCCGTGTACACCAGCGAGATCCCGTGGACGAAGCCGCACCCGGAGGCGTTCCGCGCGGCGATGGCCGCAGTCGGCGAGGACGACCCGCAGGCGTGCGTGTTCGTTGGGGACAGGCCCTTCGATGACATCTACGGCGCCAAGCGGCTCGGCATGCGGGCCGTGCTGCTGCCCAACAGCGCCGTGCCACCGCACGACGGCGTCGTCCCCGACGCGGTGATCAGCCGCCTGGCGGACCTGCTGCCGCACGTCGAGTCCTGGTAACGCGCACATGGATGAGGCACCGGCACTGTTGTCCCGCGCCCGGGGCCAGCTCGCGGGCTGCATGGGCCACCTCACGGTGCTGCCGCGCAAGCGGGAATCGCCCGCGCCAGGGCGCCGGCGCCGCGGCCCACAGGTGCGTATACCTACATATTTCCCGGCCGCGCAGGGGACAAGTCGCAAATAGCGGTGATATGGCTACGGGCATGTCCGACTTGCGTGACAGCGAAGTTGTCGCGTCCATCGTGGCGGGTCAGCCGTCCGGGCTCGCCGAGGCTTACGACCGGTATGCCGCGATCTTGTACACCTACTGCTGCACGCTGCTCCACGAGCCGGCCGACGCCGCCGACGCGGTGCAAGACACCTTCGTCATCGCGTCCTCGCGCCTGGCCGGGCTGCGTGACCCCGAGCGGCTGCGCGCGTGGCTGTTCGCGGTGGCCAGGAACGAGTGCCTGCGGCGGCTGCGGGACAGGCAGTCGACGTCCGCCTTCGATGAGGGCGCCGACGTCACCGACGAGACCGTCGACGTCGGCGGGGACGCCGAGCGCGCCGAACTGCGGGCGCTGCTGCGGGCCGCCATCCAGGGCCTGGGCGAGGCCGACCGGGACGTCATCGTGCTGCAGCTCTCGCACGGGCTGGACGCCGCCGAGATCGCCGGGGTCCTGGGCGTGTCGCGCAACCACGCCCATGCCCTGTTGTCCCGGGCCCGCGAGCACCTGCAGGCCTGCATCGGGGCGCTGCTGGTGGGCAGGGCCGGCCGGCCGGACTGCGCACAGCTCAATGAGCTGCTCGCCAGCTGGGACGGCCACCTGACCGTGCTGGTGCGCAAGCGGGTCAGCCGGCACATCGGGCAGTGCGACACCTGCTCGGCCCGGCAGCGCGCTGAGCTGCGCCCCGCGCTGCTGCTCGGACTGGCGGGAGGGCCCGCCCTGCTCGGCGCGGCCGCCGGGGTGCGGCACGCCCGGCAGGCGGCCACGCTGACCGCCGCGGCCCGGCGCAAGGTGCTGCGCGCGGCGACCGGCAAGACGCCCACGGCGGCGGCCAAGCAGGCCGCCGTCACCGGCCGGGCGGCGGGATCCGGCCGGCACGGGTTCCCCCGGCCGCAACATCGGCCCGGCTACGGCCCCTGGGGTACCTCGCGCGGGCACCTGGTGGCCGCGGTGGCCGGCCCGACCGCAGTGGCGGCCGCGGTGGCCGTGTTCGCCGCGGTGGCCGGCGGCCCGGCCCCCGGGGGACTCGCGGACCGGGCGGGCGGCGGGCCGGTGGCCAGCTCGCCAGCGGTCACGCCGGCGGCGGGCGGGAGCGCCCCCGGCCCGGCCAGCCCCGGTGCCCGCCCTGCTCCTGGCCGCGCCCCCAGCAGTGCCCCTGGCAGTGCCCCTGGGCAAGGCGGCGGCGGCTTTCCCACGGCCGGGACCTCCCCGGGCGCGCCCGCGCCGCCGGGGCAGCCGGCTTCATCGCCTGCCACGGCACCGTCAGCGACGACGCCGCCTTCCGTGCCCGCCACCACAGTGCCCGCCACCACACCGCCCCCGGCCACGGTGCCTCCCACCACAAGGCCCCCGGCCCCCGGCCCGTCGACATCACCGCCACCGTCAAGGCCGCCGGCCACCCAGCCGCCGCCAGCGCCGGGGACGATCAGCGTGTCTCCGGCCACGGTCGTGCTCACGCCGCTGCTGGGCCGCTCGTTCACGATCACCGCGCATGGCGGCCCGGTCTCGTGGTCCATCGCCGAGCCGGCCAGCCTGATCGGGAAGGTGTCGGTGTCACAGTCAGCGGGGACGCTCCAGGCGGGCCAGAGCGCCACGGTGACGATCACGACCAGCCTCGCGAGCCTGGACTCGCGCATCACGGTGAGCCCGGGCGGCCTGCAGGTCGCGGTCGTGGTTGGCCTGCTGTGACGCCGGCGGATCACGGTTAGCCACTATCAGGCAACATGTCGGCGCAGATACCTGCGCTTAGTCGCGTTAAGCGCTAATTTATCCAGGTGCACGACAGCGATGTCTCTGTCCCAGCTGTCCCAGGGACCTCGATTCCGGGCGTCGCCGATGACGCGGCAATCCTCGATGAGGCCTACGACAGCTACGCGGACGCTCTTTACGCTTACTGCCGGTCTCTTGTGCAGGAGCCGGCCGCCGCGGCGGACGC
>Ga0157369_10009551_pt1 | contig 11095 bp, 14 predicted proteins | sample C25metaG_FD_113461 | JGI IMG/M metagenome (GOLD analysis project Ga0157369, IMG submission 113461) | Corn rhizosphere microbial communities from Kellogg Biological Station, Michigan, USA - C2-5 metaG | ecosystem: Host-associated > Plants > Roots > Rhizosphere > Soil | place: USA: Michigan... | reverse complement strand
GGTGCACCGAAGCTCAATTGTCCGAGCAAGCCCATGGCGAACCCTACACGCGCGCGTACTTGGCGCCGCTCATCTCGGCATAGAGCGCGACGAGCGCGGTCTGCGCGGCGCGGTCGGTCCGGTGTGCGAGATAGGTCCAGCCTTGCCGCCGCGCGAGAAGCGCCACCGTCTCGGCATGCGCCTTGAACCGCGCACGATAGGTGGACGCCACCGACTCGGCACGGCCGAGCGTTTCGCTCGCCTCGCCGCCCGGGGCTTCGAACCGCGTGCGCCCTTCATAAGGGAAATCTTCTTCCGCCGGATCGACGATATGGACGAGCGTGCCGCCGACGCCCGATTGCGTGAAGCGCTTAAATACGTTCTCGAGCGCGGGCAGCGGGCTCAGAAAATCGCTGAACCACACGAATTGCGCGTTGCGCGACATCGGGGCTTCTGGTGGAAGTGCTGCGCTCGATGCCTTGTCGGTCAGTTTGATCGCCATGCGGCGGAGCGCGATGCGTGAACTCGCCGGTGCGTGGATATCGCCGAGGAACGCAACGCGCTCGCCGCCGCGCACGAGTGCCGAGGCGAGTGCGAGTGCCAGCAGGCTCGCGCGATCGCGTTTGCTGACGGTGCCGGAGCGGAAATCCATCCCCGGCGAACCGTCGCGCCAGAACCAGACCGATTGCGCCACTTCCCATTCGCGCTCGCGGACGAAAAGGTGCTGCGATTTTGCCGATTGCCGCCAGTCGATGGCGGTGGAGGGATCTTCGTCCCGGAATCGGCGGAACTGCCAGAAGCTCTCGCCCATCCCCGCCTTGCGGCGGCCGTGAATCCCCAGGCTGACGGTGGAGGCAAGGCGTTCGGCATCGGCCATGAGCGGTGGCAGCGCGGCAGAGAGCGCTTCCGCTTCATGCTGCAGCGTGGCGCCTTGCGTCAAAGATGCTCCCGACACAGCCGATCGATGACCTGACTGACTGTGAGCCCTTCGGCGCGTGCGGAGAAACTCAATGCCATGCGGTGGCGCAGCACCGGCTGGGCAAGCGCCACGATATCGTCGGTGGACGGCGCGAGACGTCCATCGAGCAAAGCTCTTGCCCGCACCGCGAGCATGAAGGCCTGGCTCGCACGCGGTCCGGGACCCCAAGACACGGAGTCGCGAACGAATTTGGCGGCGCTTTCGTCAGGACGCGCTGCGCGGACGAGTTGGAGAATCGCGTTCACCACCTGCTCGCCGACCGGCACGCGGCGCACGACCTGCTGCGCCTCCATGAGCTGCGCCGGGGTGCACACACGTTCGGGCGCGGCTTCCTCGCCGAAGGTCGTAGCCAGCACCATGCGCTTCTCGGCTTCCTTGTCGGGATAGCCGATATCGATCTGCAGAAGAAAACGGTCGAGCTGCGCTTCGGGCAGGGGATAGGTGCCTTCCTGTTCGAGCGGGTTCTGCGTCGCCAGAACATGGAACGGTTGCGGCAGCTCGTAGCGGGTGCCGGCGACCGTGACCTCCCGCTCCTGCATCGCCTGCAGCAGCGCTGACTGCGTGCGCGGGCTGGCGCGGTTGATCTCGTCCGCCATCAGAAGCTGGGTGAACACGGGCCCCTTCAGAAACCGGAAGGCGCGCTTCCCGGATTTTTCTTCCAATACTTCCGAACCGACGATGTCGGTCGGCATCAGGTCCGGCGTGAACTGGATGCGTTTCCAGTCCAGGCCGAGCACGATGCCAAGTGTTTCGACGAGCCGCGTCTTGGCGAGACCGGGCACGCCGATCAGCAATCCGTGACCGCCGGCCAAGAGGGTCACGAGCGTTTGTTCGATCACATCGTCCTGACCGAAGATGACCTTCGCGACACCGTCGCGAACTTGCGCGAAGGTAGAAGCGGCGCGTTCGGCGCGCGCGACCGCTTCGTTCGCGTCTTGGTCGGCGATGGCCGCAATGTCATTCATTCCGTGGTTCCGGTTGCAGGGTGCGCGAAGCCCCGCTTATCCTGCGCTTTGAAGGCGTTGGCGGGTTTGATGTATCTAGCGTGCCCGGCCATGCACAACAAGGTAAAGCCCGCGAAAGGCCTCAAATGAGCGTGAATGCCCGGCGGTGGGCAAGGCAATGAGCGGCGGATTACCCTTGGGCATAGCTGACCTGCAACGCGAAGTGGCATCGGGTCGCGCGCTGCCGCCTGTCGAGAAATGGCATCCGGAGCATTGCGGCGACATCGATATCCGCATCGCCCGCGACGGCACCTGGTTCCACCAGGGCACGCCCATCGGCCGCAAGGAACTGGTCAGGCTGTTTTCAACGATCCTGCGAAAAGATGGCGAGGATTACGTTCTCGTCACCCCGGCCGAGAAAATGCGCATCAAAGTCGAAGATGCGCCCTTCATGGCCGTGCTGATGGATGTGGCGGGTAGCGGCCGCGACCAGCGTCTGACCTTCACCACCAATGTCGGCGACGAGACCGTGGCGGGACCCGACAATCTTCTCCGCGTCGAGACCGATCCTGTGTCGCTCGAGCCGTCGCCCTATGTCCATGTGCGCCGGGGGTTGGAAGCGCGCATTGCACGTTCTGTGTTCTATCAACTCGCCGATCTCGCCGTACCGGGCGACGATGGCATGCTGGGTGTCTGGAGCAGCGGCGTGTTCTTTCCGATCGGTCGTGCGGCGTGAAGCTTTCGCTTGAGTTTCTGCGCGACCGTTTGTTGTCCGATGCACCGGCATTGCCGCTGATGCCGGCGCGGAGCGATTTCGACCTCGATCCGGCCAATCGCCCGCCGCGTCCACCGAAGCTGACACCGGCCGCTGTGCTGCTTCCCATCATCGCGCGCGATGAGCCCGCCGTTCTGTTCACCGAACGCAGTCCGCATCTTGCGCGCCATGCTGGCCAGGTAAGCTTTCCGGGTGGACGCGTGGAGACGAGCGATATCTCGCTGGTGCAGACGGCCTTGCGCGAAACCCAGGAAGAAACCGGAATCGATCCGTCCTTTGTGACGGTGGCAGGCTTTCTCGACGCCTATGAGACGGGGACCGGCTTTGCGATCCTGCCGGTGGTCGGGCTCTTGAGCGAAGGGTTCGCGCTAATGCCCCAGCCGACCGAAGTGGCCCGTGTGTTCGAAGTGCCGCTCGGCTTCATTCTCGATCCCGCGAACCGGCAGAAGAACCAGACCGAATGGATGGGGCGGATGCGCACCTTCTATTCCTTCCGCTACAATGGCCATTACATCTGGGGCGCCACGGCGGCGATGCTGGTAAATTTCGGCGAGAGGCTGGCTGGCAAATGATCCGCACGACAATCATTCGCCTGTGCCTGTTTGCGCTGCCTTTCGCGCTGTATGCACTCTATCTCCTGTTGCCCGGCGCGCGGCGGCCGGAGACGCAGCGCCATCATCCCTGGACGCCGCTGATCATCGCGGGACTGGCACTCGTGGCAGCGAGCTTTCTGGTCTGGGGCCTGACCGAGGGCGAGCCAACCAGCGGCGTCTATGTCGCGCCGCATCTGGAACATGGCAAGGTCGTGCCCGGCCATGTGGAGAAGGGCCCGTGAAACTCGATCCCAAACAGCATCCCTGGATGACGGCGCCCGAAACCCGTGCTGTGTTTGCGGCACTGGGAAGCGACAAGGCGCGCTTTGTCGGTGGGTCCGTGCGCAATGCCTTGATCGGGCGTCCCGTCGAAGACATCGACATCGCAACGCCGATCCGGCCGGACGAGGTGACGCGCCTGCTCGAGGCAGCGGGCATCAAAGCGGTGCCGACGGGGATCGATCATGGCACCGTCACAGCCGTGGTGGACGGCAAACATTTCGAGATCACCACCTTGCGCCGCGATGTCGAGACCGATGGGCGTCATGCCGTCGTCGCTTTCAGCGAAGAATGGGCGGAGGACGCCGAGCGCCGCGATTTCACGATGAATGCGCTCTACGCCTCCATCGATGGCGAGGTCTTCGACACTGCGGGCGGTGTCGAAGACCTCAAGGCCGGGCGCGTGCGGTTCGCCTGCGATGCCGCGACGCGCATCCGCGAGGACTATCTGCGCATCCTGCGCCTGTTCCGGTTCCACGCCTGGTACGGCAGGGGCGAACTCGACAGCGAAGCTTTGCGCGCTGCTGCGGCAGAAAAGGCTGGACTTGCATCGCTCTCGGGCGAGCGCATCCGGAAAGAAATGCTGCGGCTGCTCGAAGCGGAAAATCCCATGCCGAGCCTTAGGGCCATGGCCGCGACAGGAATTCTCGCTGAAATTTTTCCGGACGCGGTGCTGCTGCAGCGCCTCGAGCGGCTGGTCGCCATAGACGAGGGAAACTTCTTCTCGCCCGATCCACTGCTGCGGTTGGCGGTGCTGCTTCCCGATCCGACGCTGGCCGTGAAGATCGCGGAACGTCTCCGGCTCTCCAACGCGGAGACAGCGCGGCTCATCGATGTGACCGGCGCGCAGGAGAAGATCGTTTCCTATCTGTCGATCAAGGAAGTGCGCAAATGGCTCTACCGGCTGGGAGCAGCGCGGTTCAAGGATCGCGTGTTCCTGCGCTGGGCCGAGGACCCAAAAGAGTCGAACGCGATCCAGTGGCGCGCGTTGCTGGCACTTGCCGATGCCTGGCAGCGGCCGAAATTCCCGCTCACCGGTGAGAGCGTCAAGGCTGCTGGCGTCCCCGAAGGCCCGCTGATCGGCCGCATCCTCGGCGAAGTCGAGGAATGGTGGATCGACAGCGACTTTATCGATGATGAGTTCTCGCTTGCCGAGCGTCTGAAAGCCGTCGTCCAGGCGACGGCCTACTAAATCCCACCCTCCACTTGAGGGAGGGCCGAAAAATCCGAAGGATTTTTCGGGGAGGGGTAGATGACACAGCGCGTACCCCTCTCCGAAATTTGCTCGCTGCGCTCGCAAATTGTCGACCCTCCCTCAAGGGGAAGGTAGGAGTAGGAGTACTGCATGCAGTTGACCTTTCTTGATGCGCTGACCGTTCCGGGCAATCCGGCCAAGCCGAACGACGATGCGTGGGCGCAGACGGCGCGTGCGGCTGTCGTGCTCGACGGGGCCACCAATCTCGGCGAGTCCCTGTTGCCGGGCGACAGCGATGCAGCGTGGATTGCGCGGTTCGCGGCGCGCCGCCTGATGGCGCATGTCGAGGACGATGCCGGGGCCGCAGACGCCGTGCGCGCCGCGCTGGAGGATGCGGAAAAATCTTTCGCGGGATTGCGGCGGCGTGTGCCGAAGGAAAACTGGGAAAACCCTTATGCCTCGATGATGTTCGTCGTCGCTCAGGCAACGGGACTGGACGCGCTTTGGTTCGGCGATTGCGGAGCATTGGGGAAGCGGCCGGATGGTGCGGTGGAAATCGTTGGCGATGCTTTTGCCAAGCGCACGGCCGAAGCGCGGCGCGTGAAGATGCTGGCGGAAGCGAAGGGCCTCGCGCCCGCAAGCGGTACCAACCGGCCCGAATTTCTCTCAGCACTCCGCGCTGCGCGCAACACGGTGAACTCCGACAAGGGCGGGTGGCTTTTCGGGCCCGACAGCAAAGCCGCCGATCACGTGCGCGGCGTGAATCTTGTGGCGCCGTCCGGCACTGTCGTTCTGCTCGCGAGCGACGGCTTTCTTGCGCTGGTCAGCGATTACGAGCGCTACGACGCGGCGGGCTTGATCGCGGCAGCTGAAACGAAAGGTCTTGCGGCATTGGGCGAGGAATTGCGTACGATCGAGGATGGCGATCCCGAGGGCCGCCGCTTTCCGCGGTTCAAGAAGAGTGACGATGCGACGGCGCTGTTGCTGAAGCTGGCTTAGAGTGATTTAGAGCTTATCGGAATAAATTTCCGTTCGTCATGGCCGCCCCCCGCCGCCTTCGCTAAAGCTACGGCGGCCGAGTGAGTTCAAACTTGCCCGCCGAAGCTGAAAGCGTAGGCGGGTGGCGGCCATCCATGATCTCATTGCTGCATGGGTGATCATGGGTAGCCGGGACAAGCCCGGCCATGACGGTTGAGATGAATTCATCTAAACCGAAAACGCTCTGGTGGCTCACTGCATCATCATCATGCCGCCGTGGTAGATCATCATGATTGCCACATAGAGCACGATGAACACGCCGGCATAGCTGATCCAGGGATGACGGTTGAGCAGCTTGGCGACGAGGTTTGCCGCCACGCCCATCAGACCGATCGACAGCATCAGTCCGACGGCCAGAACCCAGACGTGATGAATCGCCACGCCGGCAACGGCGAGCACATTGTCCAGCGACATCGAAATATCGGCGACGGTGATCTGCATGATCGCGCGGCGCATGGCGACGTGACCCGCACTGTCGACGGGCAATGACATGTTGTGCCCGTTCGCCCCGTTTCCGTTTGGCTCGGCATTGGCATTGCGAATGTCGCGATAGAGACGCCACGCAACCCAGAGCAGCAGGATCCCGCCCACGACGCGCAGCGAGATGAAGGCGAAGAGCTCGACCGTCACCGTCGCCAGAGCCACACGCAGCACGACCGCCGCCGCCAGACCCCAGAAGATGACCTTGTGGCGCTGGTCCGCGGGAAGCCGTGCCGCGGCCATGCCGATGACGACGGCGTTGTCGCCGGCCATGACGATATCGATCAGGATGACCTGGAGGAGCGCGAAAATGGCGCCATGTTCAAACAGAGTGGCCAATGCGTCTCCTCAAACGGCCTTCTTCAGGGCCAGCGTGCTTCCGGCGGCAGCGACATCAAAATGGCCTCGGTATTGCCCCCGGTTTTCAGGCCGAATTGCGTCCCTCGGTCATGCAAAAGGTTGAATTCCACGTAGCGGCCCCGGCGCACAAGCTGGTGGTCCCGCTCGGCCGATGTCCAGTCCTGGCCCATCCGCCTTCTGACGATTTGGGGGTAGATGTCGAGAAATGCGAGTCCCACGTCCCGGGTGAAGGCGAAATCGGCCTCCCAGTCCCCGCTGTCGAGCCGGTCGTAGAAGATGCCGCCGGCGCCACGCGGCTCGCCGCGATGGGGCAGATAGAAATACTCGTCGCACCATTTGCGGAAGCGCTCGTAATAGTCAGGGTTGTGTGCATCACAAGCACGCTTCAAGGCTGCGTGGAAATCGCGCGCGTCTTCCTCTGCCGGATACATCGGGGTGAGGTCCGCACCGCCGCCGAACCAGCCCTCGGTCGTGACAATATGGCGCGTGTTCATGTGCACCGCGGGCACGTGCGGGCTTTGCATATGCGCCACCAGCGAGATCCCGCTCGCCCAGAAATGCGGGTCCTTGTCCGCGCCCGGAATGGTTTTGGCGAATTCGGGCGAGAACTCGCCGTACACCGTCGAGACGTTGACGCCCACTTTCTCGAACACACGGCCGTGCATGATCGACATCACGCCGCCGCCCGCCTCTTCACCGGCCTCGCCGGGACGCGACCAGGATTTGCGCGCAAAGCGTCCAGCGGGACGTTCCGCAAGGGCACCCGAATAATCATCTTCTATCGATTCAAACGCGGCGCAGATGCGATCGCGCAGGTCTTCGAACCACGCGCGTGCGCGTGCCTTGCGCTTGTCGGCCATCACGCCGCAAATCCGTTCGTCTGTCTCAACGCTTCCCCGAGCACCATGGCACCCGCCTGCGCGACATTGATGGAGCGAAGTCCCTTAAGCAAAGGAATACGAAGCCGCGCATTGGCCCGATCATGCACCTCCTCCGGCACGCCTGCACTCTCGCGGCCGAGAAGAAGTGTGTCATCGCTACGGAATGCGAAGCTTGTGTAAGGATCGCTCGCTTTGGTGGTGAGAAGCACGATCCTGCCCGCGCTGCGCGTGGCGAGATACGTCTCCCATGACGAATGCCGGCTGACCTCAGCCATCTCGAGATAATCCATTCCTGCCCTGCGAAAGCCTGCATCCGTGAAGAGAAATCCGCACGGCTCGATAACATCCACGCCAACGCCCAAACACGCGCCCAGCCGGATCAGGCTTGCGGCATTTTGGGCGATATCGGGCTGATAGAGGGCGAGGCGCATACTTGACTTCCTTTTAGTAATTACTATAGTAATTACTGGATTGGCTACAAGCCGGGCATCGATGGCTGTTTACGAACCGCTCCGCGAATACCTGAAGGCGAAGGCCTTTGATCGCATTCCAATGACCTTTGGAGAGATCGAGAAGGTCATCGGCAGAAAACTTCCGGCAAGCGCCTTTCGCCATCGTCCCTGGTGGGCCAATGAGGCTCAAGGCCATTCCCACGCCAAGGCATGGCTGCAAGCGGGGTACGAAACCGAGCAGGTGGACATGACGGCGAAAAAGCTCGTGTTCAGGCGGACGCGACTGGCCGGAACGGGAATGTCGGAGGATCGACGGATGTTCAAGACAGAAGCGCTGCCTGAGAAGAAGCAGGGCCGCCATCCCCTGATCGGTTCGATGAAAGGCACCTTCACGCTGGTGCCACCAGGCGAAAACGAACCGCCAGCAGAAGATCCGGAAAGCTGGGAAGCGCTTTCGCTCGCGAAGCTCGACAGGCTTTTGTTCGGAAAGGGCGAGTAGGCGTGCCGTTGCTGCTCGATACCTGCGCCGCAATGTGGATCGTGGAAGGCGAGCAGTTGAAGGAAGCGGCTCTGACCGCACTCGACGAAGCGTGGCAGAGAAATGAAGCCGTCTTTGTCTCTCCGATCACGGGGTGGGAGATCGGGCTTCTTGCCATGAAGGGCCGGTTCCGGTCGCGGTATTCACCGCAGCGATGGCTGGATACCCTTCTGGCCCTGCCGCAGATACGAGTCGCGGAACTGCCGCCGCATGTGCTGCTGCACTCGTGCTTGCTCCCCGGTTCTCCGCCACGCGAGCCTTCCGACCGGATCGTTGCGGCAACGGCGCGCGAATACGGATTTACCGTCCTGACCCGCGACCGCGAGTTGCTGGACTATGGCCGCCAAGGTCATCTATCAGTCCTGGAGTGCTGAAGGGGTGCAGAATGAAATTTGGGACGGCGCTGACTGTCGCGGTGCTAGCCATGACGGTGCAAGCGGAGGCAAAGGATATCGTCATTCACGCTGGGCGGCTGATCGACGGCGTGTCGAAGGGCGAGCGCACACAGGTCTCCATCCTCATCCATGACGACCGGATCGCAGATGTGCAGCCGGGCTTCGTGACGCCGGCGGGGGACGACGTTATCGATCTTTCGAATGCTACCGTGCTGCCGGGGCTGATCGACTGCCACGACCACATCACCTCGATGTTCGACGGCGGAAATCCGGTGGCCGAAGCCGTCACGCGCACCGATTTCGATGACGCCTTTAACTCTGTCGGCAATGCCGAAGCCACCTTGATGGCCGGCTTCACGACCATCCGCGATGTCGGCGCACGTCCGGAAGTGGTGATCGCGCTCAAGAAAGCGGTCGCAAAAGGCGAGATCGCGGGACCGCGGATGTTCGTCGCCGGTCCCCCGCTCGGCCCGACCGGCGGTCACAGCGATCCCTCCAACGGCTTCGATCCGGAGCTGAGCCATACCGGCTGGACGAACTGGATTGTCGATAGCCCCGAAGCTGCGCGCCACGCGGTGCGCAAGCTGCATCAGATGGGGGCGGACCTTATCAAGATCATGCCGAGCGGCGGTGTGCTTTCCATCGCCGACGATCCGAATGCGCAGCTCATGGCCGATGACGAGATCAAGGCGGTAATCGACACCGCCCATTCGCTCGGCATGAAGGTCGCGGCCCACGCGCATGGCAAGCAGGCCATCGACCACACCGTCGCGCTCGGCGTGGACTCCATCGAACATGGCTCCTTCGCCGACGCGGAGTCCGACGCGCTGATGAAGAAGCACGGCACGTATCTGGTGCCGACGATGCTGGTGGCGCAGACCGTGGTCGATATCGCCAAGACGCATCCGGAGCAGCTCAATCCGTCCTCGGCGGCGAAGGCGCTGGCGGTGGGGCCGCGCATCCGCGAGAACCTCGCGCGCGCCTACAGGAACGGGGTCAAGATCGCGTTCGGCACCGACCAGGGCCTCGCGCCCCACGGCACCAATGCGAAGGAATTCGCGCTGATGGTCGGGGCCGGCATGTCGCCGATCGATGCGATCATGGCGGCCACGCACAATGCCGCCGATCTCATCGGCGACACGAAAGACATCGGTTCGATCCAGTCCGGACACTATGCCGACATCGTCGCGGTCGCGGGCGACCCGCTTTCCGATGTCACGGAACTCGAGCGTGTTCGATTCGTCATGAAGGGCGGGAAAATCTACAAGCGGGACGGCGCCGCGGCTAAACCGTGAACGTGCGCGTATAAGACGCGCAAAGGCGAGGAATTCCTTGGGTTTTATGCGGCATCGTGCCGCAAGACCCTCATCGGTCGACTCACTATTTTACCGGCCAGATTTGGGGCGCGCCGGGAGTAACGGGGATGGCGCGTTCCGCCTCGCCGTCTCCCCAAGCGCCCGACTTTAAACAGGTGATCAACGTGGCTAGCACGACAGCGCCCGAACCGACGCGACGCGACTTTATCTACCTCGCAACAGGCTCAGTTGCCGCCGTCGGCGTTGGCCTCGCGGCATGGCCTTTCATCGACCAGATGAACCCGAGCTCGGCCGTGCTCGCGCTCTCGACGATCGAGGTCGACATCTCCTCTATCGCGGTCGGCCAGCAGGTGGTCTTCACCTACCGCGGCCATCCGCTGTTCGTGCGCCGCCGCACCCCGAAGGAAATCGCCGATGCCCGTGCGGTAAACGTCTCGGATCTGCCTGATCCGCTGGCCCGCAACGAAAATCTCGCTGACGACGCCCCGGCGACGGACGCGAACCGCGAGCAGCATTCCGAATATCTGGTGGTCAGCGGCGTGTGCACCCATCTCGGCTGCACGCCGACCGTATCCACGCCGCAGGTGCCGCAGGGCGAATACGGCGGCTGGCTCTGCCACTGCCACGGCTCGCAGTACGACACGGCCGGCCGTATCCGCAAAGGACCGGCACCGCAGAACCTGGCGATTCCGAAATATTCCTTCCTGTCCCCCACGCGCATCAAAGTCGGCTAACGGAGCGCCCCATGTCCGGTCCATCGACCTACGTTCCGCAGTCCGGCCTCACGCGCTGGCTCGACTCGCGCCTGCCGCTCATCCGGTTCGCGCACGACACGATCATCACTTACCCGACGCCCAGGAACCTGAACATCTGGTACGCGTTCGGCGCGAT
>Ga0157369_10009550_pt1 | contig 11095 bp, 10 predicted proteins | sample C25metaG_FD_113461 | JGI IMG/M metagenome (GOLD analysis project Ga0157369, IMG submission 113461) | Corn rhizosphere microbial communities from Kellogg Biological Station, Michigan, USA - C2-5 metaG | ecosystem: Host-associated > Plants > Roots > Rhizosphere > Soil | place: USA: Michigan... | reverse complement strand
TGCTAATTTCTCCGGAACGCGCGGCGCACTCGCTTCATCTCATGCGCGCCACCCCGACCGGAGAAAGCTCATGGCGATCGTCGCGCATGCGCGTCGCGCAGGACCCCTGTTTGCCCTCGTCACCGTTGCCGCGGTCCTCTCGGCATGCGGACATTCGCATTCGGATTCGGATCCGTCGCAGGATCCGGCGGTGGTGAAGCAGGGCCAGGACACCTTCCGCTTCGATACCTTCGGCGACGAGACCTTCTGGACGGACACGCTGCACATGAACGAGGTCGTGCAGGCCGCGGTCGACCCGACCGCCGCGCTCTCGGTCGGCCTCAAGGTCGATAGCGAGGCGCTGCCCCCCGCGGTGGTGCAGGGCATCCAGAATGGCACGGTCGATCTCAAGAGTCCCGATACGACGATCGCATTGCTCAAGCTGAACGCGGTGGTCGGGCTCAAGGGCACCGTGGAGACGCAAGGCGGCAAGGACGTCCTCACGCATCTCGGCATCACCTGCGCGCTCTGCCACTCGACCGTCGACAACTCCTTCGCGCCCGGCATCGGCAAGCGCCTCGACGGCTGGCCCAACCACGACTTGAATCCGGGCGCCATCATCGCGCTCTCGCCCGCGCTCACCGCGCAGCAAAAGGCCGTGTACAACAGCTGGGGCAAGGGCATGTACGACCCGCGCTTCAACCTCGACGGCAAGAATGGCCCCGTCGTGATTCCGCCGGCGTACGGCCTCGCGGGCATCCACAAGATCACCGTGACGGGCGACGGCGACGAGATCGCGTACTGGAATCGCTACGTGGCGGTCACACAGATGGGCGGACACGGCAGCTTCAGCGATGCACGCACGGGTGTGAGCGTGACGCACGGACCCGACGATTTAGTGTCGTCGAAGCTGCCCGCGCTGCAGGCTTATCAGCTCTCGCTCGCGGCGCCCATGCCGCCCGCGGGAAGTTTCGATACGGCCGCGGCCGCCAGAGGACAGGCGCTCTTCAACGGCAAGGCGCAGTGCGCGACTTGCCACTCGGGCGATCAATTCACCGATGCGAACGAGCGGATGCACCAGCCTTCGGAGGAGGTGAGCGAGCCGGAGCCGAACGGGGAGCCCAGCTATGCCTCGAGGAGTGCGACGAAGCTTTATCGCACGGCACCCTTGCGCGGCGTCTGGCAGCACGCGCCATACTTCCACAACGGCACGGCGGCGACGCTGCAGGACGTGGTGAACACGTACAACACGCGCAAGGGACTGGGACTCACGTCGGCGGAGATGTCCGACCTGGTGCAATACCTCAAGTCGCTCTGAGCGAGGAGGGCGCCTAATCCTCGGCTGCCGCGACGCCGGCGCTGCCCTGCATGTCGAAGAACAACGTCATGAAGCCGGGGACGGTTTGCTTGCGCGCCCAGTCGCGCTGCAGCTCGCAGAAGAGCTGGGCCACGCTGATCATCTTCGCGCCGGCCTGCTCGATGCGCCGCAGCGCCATCTCGTGCGCGACGGCCGAGGTTCCACCCACCGCGTCGGCGACGGCGTAAACCTCGTAGCCCTCGCGCATGGCGTCCAATGCCGGAAACGTGAGGCACGCCTCGGTCCACAAGGCCGCGATCACGAGCTTCTTGCGTCCGGTTGCCTTCACTGCCTGGCGGAACTCGACGTCCTCCCAGGCGTTGATCGACGTGCGGTCGTAGGTCGGGACGGCCTCGAGGAGCGTCCTCAGCGCCTTGATCGCCGGCTTGTTGATGCCGGTCGCGACGTTGACCGTCGAATGCACGATAGGCAGGCCATAGAGCTTTGCCGCCTTCGTCGCGCGCAGGATGTTCGTCACCAGCCGCTGGCGCTCCATGGACGCGATGGAGTTCACCTGCACCGGCTGGTAGTCGATCACGAGGAAGGCGCAATTTTGGGGCGTAAGCAGGTGATCCTGGGCTGGATCGCGGATCGGCTCGCTGGCCATGGTGATCTCCCGTTCGAAGGGGTGCGGAGTGATGATAAACAACAATTGTCACCGGCAGGCGTCGGGCCTTGCGCGCCACTTACAATCGTCACCATGGCAAGTGCGCTTGAAGTCGCAGCTCCGGTCACGAACCCGATCAGCGGCACCCTTCCGTTACCTCCCGATCCGAACGCCCGCGTCGACCTGCCGCACCTGACGTGCGAGCCGGTCCTCGGCGTGTCCGAGCTCGCCGTCCTGTATGCCGCCGGCCACCACGAGGCGACGCGGCGCGCACTGGAAGAGCTGTGCGCCGAGCCGGAGAGCGAGCGCGCTGCGTGGATCATGCTTCTGGACCTGCATCGAGCGCTCGGCGATCGCGAACGCTTCGAGGCTGTGCTGGCCTCCCACCGCGTGCGGTTTTCCGACACGCCCGACCCGCTGTGGTGCATGCCCGCGCTGCCGCCCTCGTCGAACACGATCCAGCTCAAGGGTATTTTGGACGAACCCGAGCTGTCCTCCGTGATCTCGGAGGCGCGGCCGCGGCGTGTCGTCGTCCTCGACTTCAGCGAGGTGACGCGGATCGCGTTTGCCGTCGCGCCAGCGTTGTGCAGCGCCTTTCGCCTGATGAGCCTGCAGAACAAGCGCGTCATCATCGCGAACATCGCGGAGCTTCATTCGTGCCTGTTGAGGACGATCGGGTTGCACCCCGCTGTCGCGGTGCTGGCCCGGCAACTGGGCGGCTTGCCGAGCCGCGGACTCACCGCCGCGGCGTCCACGGACGCGGGCGTTCCGGCGTGACTTCGGCCAGCCGGTAGCCGCGCTGGTAGACGGCGTGCAGGTTCCAGCCGTGAAAGCCGTCCAGCCTGAGCAGCTTGCGCACACGGCTTACATGGGTGTCGATGGTCCGGCTCATCAGCTTGGCCTGGGTGCCCCAGACCGTCTCGAACATCTCGGCCCGGGATACGACTTCGCCGCGCTTTCGAAAGAGCAGGATCGCGAGCTGGGCCTCGCGCGGCTTGAGCCTCAGGCGCTCATCGCCGATCCATACCGCCGCGGTCTTGAGGTCGAGGCGGTAAGGCGGCACCTCCAGGAAGCGCATCTCCTCGGGGGCGGCGCCGGACCGGCGGCCAAGGGCCGCAACGCGCGCGAGAAATTCGAGCCTTCTCACCGGCTTCGCGAGAAAGTCGTCGGCACCGCTGCCGAGGGCGCGCACCAGCTCTTCTTCGCCCGCGTGGGACGTGAGGAACATCACGGGGATGCCGAGCCCGCGACGGCGGATCCAGCGCAGCACGTCGAACCCCGACGGCGAAGGCACTTCCCAATCCAGCACCGCGATGTCGAAGCTGTCGCGCTCGATGGACTTGATGGCTTGCGATCCATCGCCCACGCATTGGACGAGGTGTCCCGCCGCCTCCAGCCAGCCCTTCGCGAGCTCGCGCTGGAAGCAATCATCCTCGAGATACAGGACGCGCATGGCGGCTCGCTCAGGCGCGCCGGGCGGCCGCGATGAAATCGTCGAGCGGCATCGCGTGCCCGAACATCCAGCCCTGCGCCATGTCGCAACCCAGTTCCTGCACGACGCCCCAGTCTTCGGCCGTCTCCACGCCCTCGGCCACGGTGGCGAGGCCGAGGCGCGACGCGATGGCCACGCTCGCCTCGAAGACGGTCCGGCGCGATCGCCTCGATGCCGCATCGCGCACGAAGCAGCGATCGATCTTCAGCTCGGAAAAGGGGATGCGCGTGAGCTGCTCCATCGACGCGTAGCCCGTGCCGAAGTCGTCGAGCGCCAGCCCGAAGCCGCTCATGCGCAGGCGCGCAAGGCTCTCCAGCGCGGGCCCGAGATGCGTCGCCGCCGCCGACTCGGTCACCTCGACCACGACGTCGGCCGGAACCAGCCGGTGCGACAGGACGGTCTCGAGGAGCGCTTCGCCCACCGACCGCGCGCTGAGCGTCGCGAGCGACATGTTGAGGCAGACCTTCGCGCTCACGCCCTGGCGGCGCCACCGGGCACACCCCGCGAAAGCCTGGGCCGCGATGGCGTCGGTGAGTTGCGGCATGAGCCCGAGCCGCTCGACGTGGGGAAGGAAGCTGTCGGGCTCGCGCACCTCGCCCGAGGGCAAGATCCATCGCGCGAGCGCCTCCGCCCCGACGATCCGGCTTTCCCTGACGCTCACTTTCGGCTGGAACCAGGCCGCCACGTGGCCCATCCGGATGGCGTTCGCGACCTCGTCGTCCGTGCGCGGGCTCCATCGCGCTTGCGCAAACCCCCGCGCCACCCCCAGGCGATAGGCAGCGAACGTGGCCGCAAGCTTGCCCCTCGTGGCGGGCTTCTCGATCGTTCCCAGCACGCGAATGCCATAAGCCTCGGCCATGCCGCGCACCGAATCGAGGATCGAGTTTCCCTGCGCGCTGTTCACGACCACCGCCGGGACGTGGGCAAGGTCACTGAGCCGGCGCATGAACTCCAGGCCGTCCATGCCGGGCATGTGCAGGTCGGTGATCACCACGTCGAAGTGCCGGTGCAAGAGGCAGCCGAGCGCCGCGTTCCCGTCGACGGCGACGCCGACATCCCGCGCTCGAAGCTCGAGCAGCTGCTGCTGGAGGAGCCAGCGCTGGAACGCGTCGTCCTCGACGACCAGGATGGAAATCTCGGAGAGGTCCATGATGTCTTCTTCGCGCGTCAGGGGAGGCGCCGCGCGATCGCGCGCCGCAGCGCCGCGAGCTCCTCGCGCACGCGGGCATGCGCCTCGGCGATGTCGCTCCACGAGCCCCGCGACGCCGCGTGCTCCAGGCGCTCTCCCGCGGACGCGAGCGTCGCCGCGCCGAGGGTCTTGCAACGGCCCTGGACCAGGTGGGCGATCGCCTCGATGCGCTCGCTCGCGCGCTCGCTGATCGCGGCGTCCAGCCGTGCCGCATCGCTGTCGGTGGACGCGAGGAAGTGCGCGAGGAGCTCGCGTTCGAAAGAGGCGTCTCCGCCGGTGATCCCGGCGAGCACTTCTTCGCGCAGCGCCGGCTCACGCACGGTTCACCGCCTCGCGCGGGATCCCGATCCAGCGCCGCACCATGGCATCCAGCTGCTCGAGGTCGGCCGGCTTGCGAAGATGGTCGTCCATGCCCGCCTCGCGCGATGCGGCGATGTCGCCTTCGAACACGCGCGCCGTGCACGCGATGACCGGAGTGCGGCCCTCGTCCCGCTGGAGCTCGCGCGCGCGAAGCCGGCGCGTGAACTCGTAGCCATCCATCGAGGACATGTTGCAATCGACCAGCACGGCGTCGAAGGCCGTGGCCGCGCATCGCTCGAGACCTTCCTGCGCGCTTGCGGCCGTTTCGGGCGCATACCCGAGCATGGCGAGCTGGCGCTCCAGCACGATGCGGGTCACCTCGTCGTCGTCGATCACGAGGACGCGTGCGCCCCGGCCGGCGCCGGCCCTCGGACGTGCCGCTTCCTGCACGCCGCCCGCTCGCGGCATCGTGGCGCGGGCCGCGGGCAGGACGAAGCGCACGCAGGTGCCGGTCCCGCGAGTGCTCTGCATCCGGAGCGAGCCGCCCATCAGCTCCGCGAGGCGCCGCGAGATGGACAGGCCCAGGCCGCTGCCATGCGCGCAAGCGATCGTCTCGCCGGCCTGTGAATAGGGAGCAAAGAGCCGGGCCTGGTCGACGGCCGAAATGCCGGGCCCCGTGTCGCACACGTCGAACGCGAGGACATCGCTGCGGGTGCCACGACTCAGAAGGACGAGCGAGACCAGCACCTCTCCGTGCGTCGTGAATTTGATCGCGTTGCTCACGAGATTCGAAAGGACCTGCTGCACGCGCACCGCATCGATCTCGTAGCAGCCCAGCGACGCGTCGATCGAACGCTCGAGGCGCAATCCCTTGTTCGTCGCCGCCGCGGCATAGAGGTCGGCGACACGGGTCGCGATCGTATCCAGCGTCGCGGGCGCCGGACGCAGCTGGAGCTTTCCCGCCTCGATGCGAGACCAGTCGAGGATATCGTCGATGATCCGCAAGAGCGCCGCGCTGGATTCCCGGATGATCTCGACCGAGATGCGCTGGTCGTCCCGCAGCTCGTCTCGCGCCAGGAGCTCGACCATGCCGACGACCCCGGTCATGGGCGTGCGAATCTCGTGGCTCATGACCGCGAGGAAGTCGCTCTTCGCCTTGCTCGCACGCTCGGCGCGATCCCTGGCGTCCACGAGCTGCTGCTGCAGCTCGCGGCGGCACGTGATGTCGGCCCAGTATCCGTGCCAGAGGATCGAGCCGTCGGGCTCGGCCCTGGGGCGCGCGATCGAGAGCACCCAGCGCACCTGCCCGTTGGCAAGGCGGACGCGATATTGCTTCTCGTAAGGCTCGAGGCGCGCCTCGGCCTGCAGGAGCGCCCCCGTGACCGTGGGCCGGTCTTCCTCCAGCACGCTCGACAGCGCGGCGTGGGAATCCTGCATGAGCGCTTCGCGCGTCACGCCCCGGATCTCGTGGACATTCCTGCTCACGAATTCGTATCGCGTGCCACCGCCGCGGCGGCGCAGCCGGAATACCGCGGCGGGGATGCTCTCCGTCACGTCACGCAGCCATGCCTCCGCCCGCTCGCGAGCGCGCGCCTCGCGAAGGAGGACGAAGTAGAGCGGGAAGAGCACGAGCAGCATCGTGGCGAGAGCGGCGACGAGGACCGCCTTTGCCCATTGGCTCGCGAGGCGCTGGTCCTCGCGGCGCGTGGCCAGGTCCGCGAGCACGGTGCGCCGCATCTGGTCGCGCGCTTCGAGCAGGTGCTGGTCCGCTTCACGCGCGGCCGCGGTGATGGACCGCATCACGACCGGGGGTGGGTCCACCAGGCGAAGCATCTCCTCGCCGCGGATCATCACGCCCTCCCGCCCCCGGAGCAGCGCTTCGAGCTGGTCGGGCCACTCCTGCATGCGCGCGTCACGCTTCGCAAGCCGGCGCAGGTCGGCCAGCGCGGCGCGTGCATTGGCCAATGCGCTGTCGCGCTCGTCGCGCAACGAGGGGACCCGGGACAGGACCCAGCCGCGATGGGCAGCCTCGGCGGCGCTCGATTCCTGGCCGAAGCGCGACAGCGCTTCGAGCAGGGCTACGTCGCGGGCGATCCGCTTCCACGAGGCCTCCACGCGGCGGTTGGTCTCGAAGAGCGCGCCGCAGACGGCCGCCGTGAGGAGCGCGCACAGGAGGTAGCCCAGGAGCCCGAAGCGAAAACCGAACGACATTCCATCGATCCAGGTGGAAGGAATGCAACGCGGTTTGTTTGGCGCCGCCCCGGCTTGTGGCGTGCGACGCGTTCGAGTTGGGGCGTGCCATTGCATTTTGCGCAAAGGCACCCGGACGCGATGTCCGGGATAGCGGGACAGAACGCGTCAGTAAATTCCCGACACGCGCCCTGGGCGCGAGGCCTCGCCGCGCTCTTCCAGCGGGAGCCGGATCAGCAGCCGCGTGCCGCCGCCTTCACGGGGGCCGATGGTGAAGCTGCCTCCCAGCGCCGCGACCCGCTCGCGCGTGGTCACCAGGCCCAGGCCCGAGGACGGAGTCCCGGAGGACTGGCCGAGGCCGATGCCCACGCCGTCGTCCTCGATCGAGAGCTCGGGCTGCTGGCCCTCGACGGACATCCGCACGGACGCATGGCGCGCGCCGCCGGCATGCTTCGCCACGTTCATCAGTCCTTCCTGCACGATGCGGAAGACGGGCGTGGACCACTCGGCGGGTATCGAGCCCGCATCGACGTCCACGTCGAGCGTGGTGTCGATCGCGGTGCGCTTCGAGAAGTTGGTGCAGAAACGCTCCAGCACCGGGATGAGCCCGAGCTCCTCGAGGCCGGCCGGGCGCAGGTCCCCGAGGATGTTCACGACGGCGTCGGTCGCCATGCGCACGAGCCTGATCGAGTCGTCGAGCCGGTGGCCGAGGCTGCGGTCGCCGCCGAGGCGCGAGCGCATCGTCTCCAGGTTCATGGAGATCGCGGTGAGGAGCTGCCCGATGCGATCGTGGATCGCGGTGGCGAGCCGCCTCTGGCTCTCCTCCTGCAGGTCGACCAGCTTGCGCGAGGTGGCGCGCAGCTGCTCCATCGTCTCCGAAAGGTCCGTGATGTCGCTCGAATAGCCGACCACGCGGAAGTCGTCATCGTCGCGGCGGCGGCCGCAATATCCGACGCTGCGCAAGACGCGGATCGCTCCGTCGGCGAGCACGATGCGATGCTCCACCTCGAAGGACTTCATCTCGCGCATCGCATTGTCGATCGCATCCCTGAATCGCTTGCGGTCGGCGGGGTGCACGAGCGCGGTCCAGGCGTCGAACGACGGCTCGAGACTCTCCGGAGTCACGCCATGGAGCCGGTACAGCTCCGGGGACCACGTGAGCTTTCCGTCGGCGCATTGCCAACTGCCGGCACGGGAGAGGCGCTCGGCCTCGGCGAAGAGCCATTGCTGGTCGACGAGCTGGCGCTCGATCCTCTTCGACGCCGTCTGGTCGTACAACGTGATCAGCACGCATGCGTCGCCCCCGACCTCCAGCGGCTGCGTGTAGAGCACCAGGTCCAGCGACCGCCCGTCGCGCGTCGCGGCGGTGACCTCCAGGCCGTCCACGCGCCAATCCAGGTCGCGCATGCGCTCGGCGATCTCGAGCCGGACCGCCTCGCTCCACATCGCAAGCTCGATGGCCGTCCGTCCGAGCACTTCGTCGCGTTGGTAGCCGAGCTTGCGCAGGAATGCGTCGTTCACCTCGATGATGCGGTCATCCCGTATCCGCTTGATGACGACACCGACGGGCGTGGTCGCGAGCGCGGCATTGAACCGGTCCTGCAGCGTCTTGAGCGCCTGCTCCAGCCGGAGCCGCTCGGAGTTGGAGTCGGCGAGCTTCGACCTCGCGCTTTCCAGCTCACGCTCCTTCTGCAGGACATCGCGCTGGAGCCGGGCGCGCTGGGTCTGCAGGAGCAATCGCGACTCGTCGTCGTGGGGCGATTCGAGCACGTGCCATCGCTGCTTGAGCCGGGCGAGGACCACGTCGTGCGTGCGGGCGACGGCGAACAGGTCCTTGGCGGTCCGGTGGTCGATCGGGTAGCCGCACAGGATCATGGCCGGCTCGGCGTGAAGCGCCGTCTCGATGTCGGCCTCGTACTCCGAGAAGCTTTCCCAGTCGTGGCTCTCGAGCCAGGTCTCGTCGCCGAAGCCGCGCACGCCGCCGTAGCCGCCGGCGAGCGCCTCCGCGATCAGGCGCCGCCAGGTCTCGATCGCGATCCGCCGGTCGAATTTTCCGGGTGGGCCGTACAGCTCCTCGCCATGGAGCAGCATGAGGGCACCCGATGCCAGGTGCGCGTCGTAGTCCGGCACGCCGCGGCGCAGCGCCTCGACGACCCGGTCCATCCCGAGCTCCCGCGACGCGACCACGAAGCACTTTTCCTTCTGCTCGATCCCGGCGACGAGATACGCGGGCAGCAGGGACAGCAGGTCCTCGGGCGAGTCGTAGAAGATGCACAGGTGCGAGCCCCAGGGAAGCTCCGGGATGGGAGCGAGGCCCGTGCGGCGCGGGGTCGTATCGACGTTGTCGCGCTTCATCGGTCGAGGGGCGCGATGCCGTGGCGGATGGCGAAGCGCACGAGGCCCGGAAGATCGCGCACGTCGAGCTTCTCCATCATCCGCGCGCGATAGGTTTCGACCGTCTTGGGCGAGAGCGACAGGCGCACGCCGATCTCGGCGCTCGTGAGCCCTTCGGTGACGAGCTGCAACACCTGGCGCTCGCGCGAGCTCAGCAGCGACAGGCGGTCCGATCTGGGCCCCTCGACCAGGCTCTTCAGCACCTCGTCCCTGACATCCTCCTGCAGGTAGCGACGGCCCGCATGCACCTCGCGGATGGCGTGGACCACCTCCTGCGCCGCGGATTTCTTCGGCACGTAGCCCGCGGCGCCTGCGCGCAGGGCCCAGGCGATGAGATGGGTGTCGGACTCCATCGAGAGGATGAGCACGCGTGTCTTCGGGATGCGCTCGTGGATCAGGTGAGCCGCCTCGACGCCGTTGAGGTCGCCCATCCGGTAATCCATGAGCACGACGTCGGGCTGGGTCTCGATGGCCGCGGCGACCGCGTCACGCCCGCTCGAGACCACGCCGATCACGGAGATGTCCTGCTCGTCCTCGAGCAGGTTGCGCAGGCCTTCGGCGACCACTGCATGGTCGTCCGCGATGAGTACCCGGATCATTTCCAGTGGACGTGGGGGCGACGGGCTGGCTTTGCAACTCCAAGGCTAACCCTCTTCCAGTGTACAAAAACCGTACCGGATCGCAAAACGCATGAGGGAGGCGAGGTCGCGCACCTCGAGCTTGCGCATCATGCGCGAGCGGTAGGTCTCCACGGTGCGCGCGGAAAGGGAGAGCAGGTCGGCGATCTCGTTGTTGGTGCGGCCCGACGTGAGCAATTGGAGGATTTGCCGCTCGCGCGCACTGAGCAATGCCACCGGGTCTCCACGGCCCCGGCCTGCCAGCTCCGCCAGCACGTCGCCGGACACGCGCCGATCCACGTAGCGGCGGCCCGCATGAGCGGTGCGGATGGCCTTGATCAGCTCGTCCCCGCTCGCCTGCTTCGTCACATAGCCCGCGGCTCCCGCACGAAGCGCACGCGCGACATGGTGCGCACCGCCTTCGCGGGAGAGCATCACGACGCGTGTGGCCGGCGCGCGCTGCAGTATCAAGGCCGTGGCCTCGATACCGTCGATGCCGGGCATGCGGTAATCCATCAGCACGACCTCGGGATTGTCGCTCTGCGCGCGGTCGACGGCCTCGAGGCCGCTCGTGACGCAGCCGATCACGTCGATGTCCTTCTGGCGACCAAGCAGGCATCGCAGGCCGTCGGCCACGACGAGATGATCGTCGGCGATGAGAATGCGGATCATGGGGGAGTAGGCGGGGAGGGCGTGAGGCCCGCCGTGGCGATCGCGCGCGGCCACGTGGGCCGAGGTGCGGGTCCTCGGCACCCCCATTGTCCTGCGCTTGATGCTTCCGTGCTGTCCGTAAATTCTCGACAGATCGTGTACGTATCCTGCCCAGTCGCGAGCCGGCTCGCGAATCGCAAACAATGGTGAACGACGCGCAATTGCAGTTGCGCGCGGATTAGATTGATGGCGTCACTTCACGGTTGCGTGCGAAGAGACATTCCAGAGGGGCTCGCGGCGCGCGGTCCCTCTTTCTTTT
>Ga0157369_10009549_pt1 | contig 11096 bp, 11 predicted proteins | sample C25metaG_FD_113461 | JGI IMG/M metagenome (GOLD analysis project Ga0157369, IMG submission 113461) | Corn rhizosphere microbial communities from Kellogg Biological Station, Michigan, USA - C2-5 metaG | ecosystem: Host-associated > Plants > Roots > Rhizosphere > Soil | place: USA: Michigan... | reverse complement strand
CGGCAGCCCGCCGATCTCGTCGTCCACCCACTGCGGCGCCCAGACGCACTCGGCCACCTCGGTGCCGTCGTCGGTGGGCACCAAGACCTTGTCGCCCACGCGCGCGCTCATGTCGCCCGCGTCGAGGTAGTAGAGCCGGCCGTAGCGCTCGAAGCTCACGGCCATCACCATGGACACGCGTGCAGCGTACGACGCCGCGCCGCTTTCCGGCGACGAGCGATCGGCTGTCAACCTTGTGCGCCTATCAACGCGTTAGGGGGAGCGTGACTGCGAACGACGACGAGGCCTTCCGCGACTTCGTCGCGGGGCGGTGGTCGGCCCTGCTGCGGACCGCCTACCTGCTCACGGGCGACGAGCACCGCGCCGAGGACCTGCTGCAGACCAGCCTGGCCAAGCTCTGGCTGGTCTGGGGCCGCGTGGGCGCCGAGCACCCGGAGGCCTACGTCCGCCGGATTCTCACCACCACGTCGACCTCGTGGTGGCGTCGTCGCTGGCACGGCGAGCGCCCGATGTCCGACGCGATGCCCGAAAGCGCGGCACCCGGCGACTTCACCGACCGGCTCGCCGACCATGACGCGCTCATCACCGCGCTGCGCTCGCTGACCCCCCGCCAACGTGCCGTCGTGGTCCTCCGCTACGCCGAAGACCTGTCCGAAGCCGACGTGGCCGAGGCCAGCGACGCGCTAGGTGTTGCACCAGCGCGGCTTCTTGCACTGGTCGAGGTCGAGAGCGCGGGCTTTGGCTTTTTGCCGAACGGCCGGGCGAAGATCCTGTTCGAACGCCATGTGATGTATCGGCGGCTGGTTGCCGCGGCGCTGCCCGCGCAACGATGGCGCAGCGAATTTCCCGAGATCGTCAATACGACACCCGGCGGTTATCTGGGTGGCGTGCAGGAATACGAACGTTTCGATGCGGCTAGTGGGCTCGATCGTGATTGCGCGATCGAAGCCTGCAGCTGGGGGCTATTCCAGATCATGGGCCTTCATTGGCTGTATCTGGATTATGCCAGCGCAGCCGATTTTGCCGCGTCGATGACGATCGATGAGCGAAGCCAGCTGGACGCATTCGTTCGTTTCGTCGGGCGCGACGCCGCCATGCTGCGCGCGCTGCAACAGGGTAGATGGGACGACTTTGCGCGACGCTACAACGGTCCGGCTTATCACACGCATGCGTACGACACGCGACTTGCGTCAGCGGTCGCGCATTTCGACGCCGTGACGTGTGGAGGATCGGCATAGGTGAAATGACTCAGCCAATCGCCTACGTCGCCGGCTGGCGGACCGCGAACTTTCGATGGATTTTCCATGTTGTTCGTCGATGAGGCACCCGAACATGAACAGGTCGATCAGGCAACGCCACGGTGCGTAGCTTTCGACATTCACTTTTCATGAACGAGGTTCTTATGACGCAAACGAACAATCCCACGTCTGCAAACGGCTCCGTCCAGCAAGGACGCCAGAACAGCAAGCTGGTGTACAACGGCGATCCGGGCGACAAGTCCGGCGCCAAGGGTGCGACGGAAAAGAAGTATCAGATGAACGGCTACAAGCCGGCGACCGAAGTCGAGAAGTTCAGCTACACGTCCGGCCGCGTGGCGAAGCGCGTGTACAACGGCTACAAGCCGAATGACTCGAAGGTGTTCGGCTACTACACGGACTGGTCGCAATACGACGGACGCTACGACGGCTCGTTCGCCGACGATCAGTGTGGCCGCGGCATCGACCTGATGCTGCTCGACGCGAATGCGTACGACAAGCTCGTGCTCGGCTTTGCCGGCATTATCGGCGACAACGGCGAGAAGCAGTACACCATCAACCGGGCCGCGCAGGATTTCGGCCGCAAGAAAGACGAGGCGACTTTCGTCGATGCATGGGGCGATGTCGCTTCGTATCGCAACTGTGGCTTCCCGGGCTGGGTGAGCAACGACTATCAGGCGCTGTTCCGTCAGGAAACCGCGCAAGGCGTGTTGGGCGGCCTGCGTAAGCTGAAGGCAAAGAATCCCGATCTGGTGCTGTCGTTCAGTATCGGCGGCTGGACGATGAGCGAGGCGTTTCACTGGGTGGTCGCCGACCCGGCGCGGCGCAAGACACTGATCAACAGCATCCTCGATCTGTTCAAGCGTTTCCCGATGTTCGCGGCGATCGATCTCGACTGGGAGTATCCGGCAGCAGAGGGTAACGACGGCAATACCTATTCCGATAGCGACACGCCGAACTTCCAGGCATTGGTGCGCGAACTCAGGCAGGCGTTCGACGGCGCCGGGCGCAAGGATGTGATGATCAGCATCGCCGCATCCGCCGCCTTGTCGAAGATGAAAAAGGCCGGCCTGAAGGGCATGATCGACGCCGGCGTGCACGGCATCAACCTGATGACCTACGATTTCTTCGGCACGCCGTGGGCGCCGAAGCTTGCGCATCATACGAACCTGCATCCGAGCCATCCGGGTGACCCGAACGAGTTCAGCATTGATGCGGCGATCGACTATCTGGAGCAGATCGGCGTGCCGTTGAGCCGTGTTGCAATCGGCTATGCCGGGTATAGCCGCAGCGCGCGCAATGCGAACATCACGAGCCTGTCGCCGCTCGAAGGCAGCTACAACGCGGGCACGGGTACGACCACCGGCAGCTTCGAATCGGGCACGACCGAATGGTACGACCTGATTTACAACTACCTCGATCTGGAAAATCAGCGCGGCATTAACGGCTATGACGTCTATACCGACGAAGTTGCCGATGCCGACTACCTGTACAGCAAAGATTCGAAACTCTTCATTTCGGTCGATACGCCGCGCACGGTGAAGGCCAAGGGCGAATACGTGCGCAAGCGCGGTCTTGCGGGCCTGTTCACCTGGACCATCGAAATGGATGGCGGCGTGCTCGTCAATGCCGCGCGCGAAGGGCTCGGCAACGAGATCACGAAGCAGACGATCGACATGTCGCCGTTCTACTTCAAAGGCATCAACGTGAAGGGCGGCAACCGGCCGCCGGTGGCCGCGATCGACGGTCCGCTGGAAGCTTTCGCAGGGGACCCGGTTCACTTCAGCGGCAAGCGCTCGAACGATCCGGATGGCGATGCGCTGACCTACCGGTGGTCGGCGCCTGGACTGCCGTTCGACGGCGCGACCACTGTCGAGGTCGATGGCGTCGTGCCGGCGGCAGGCGCCATGAGCTACGCGGTGAAGCTGACGGTCGACGATGGCCATGGCAACACGAACACCGCGCAGGTCACGTTGACCGTGAAATCGAAGTCCGGTCAGCCGCCGGTGGCCCGAATGACGGTGCAACTCGCGTCGGGAACGGCCTTCCAGCTGTCGGGTACCGCGTCGTTCGATCCGGATGGCGATCCGCTCACCTACGCGTGGCAGGCGCCGCAGTTGCCGTTCGACGGCTCGCGCAAGGCGGTCGTGAGTGGGGTCGTGCCGAGCGTGGACAAGACGACCGACTACTTGATCCAGTTGTCCGTGAGCGATGGCACGTCAACGTCGAGCGAGTCGATCTATCTGGAAGCCACGCCGGCGTCCGGTGGCTCCGTGCAGGCAGTGATCACTGGTAAGACAAAGGTGGAGAGCGGCGCGCCGCTGTCGCTTTCGGCTGCGGATTCGACCGGCCCGGCGCCGCTCGTCTACAAGTGGAGCGCTCCGGGGCTCTCGTTCGACGGCTCCAATCAGGCGAGCGTGACCGTGACCGCGCCAACGCTCACCACGACCACCGAGTTTCCGGTGCGACTGACGGTGACCGGGCACGGCGGCGATGGCGCGCAATCGATCGCGTCGGTCAACGTGACGGTCGTCGCGGGCCAGAGCGCCGGCACGTGGAAGCCGCAGGATTATCCGGGTGGTTCGGTGGTGACGCACGACTATCACGGTCAGGGGCTGCGCAAATACTGTTCGTCGTGGTGGGCAAACCGCTCCGACGAGCCGGGCGATCCCAATTGCACGAGTTTGAAGCAGTACGACGGCAAGGTCTGGCAGGACCTCGGCAGCGCGTGATCATCGTTTGCGGCTGACCCCGCACTGATCGCGAAGTGCGGCGGCGCTCCAGTGGGCGCCGCCGCACGCAACCCGGTCGACTTCTGGACCTCTGGCGTTGGATACCCTCATGGCTACTTATCCTGTTGCTTGTCTCGCCGCTCCGGTATTGATTGGAAGCTTGAAGGGCGGTGTCGCCTTCGTCGCGTCGCACATGCTCAACGACTTCGAACGGGTATTGGGCGTTGCCTGCGGAGCGCTCCTGTATCTGACGCGTTCGCATGAGACCACGACGTGGCGCAAGGCGATCTATTTCGTCGTGTCGCTCCTGGGCGGCAATTTTCTCGCGCGACGGATCGTCTTCAACTGGCCGCAGGTCGAACCGTGGCTAGCCGGGTTCATTGCGAGCGCGGCGCTCGTGACGTTCACGATTCTCGCGCTCGACTGGAGTGAGCGGCACGTCGAGCCGACTCTGGACCGTCTGTACGCATGGGTCGTCAAACGGCTTCTCAAAGGATGACTCGGCTTGCACGAAGGGCACGAAAAAGGCGGGCAGCGATAGCCCGCCTTCTTATGACTTCCGGCAGTCTCGCTACACGGCATTTATCCCTCTAGTATGGACCTTCGATAAAAGCATCGAGCATCTCATTTAATTGGGATACCGAAGCTTGTGAGAAATGTTCGATTCAGGGTGGATCATGTTGAGTTGTCACTTGACAACCTGACTCCTGCTCATTAAATTGGAGGGCGTAGATGGTTCGAGGAACCCACTCTAAGAAAGAGGTTGAGGCAGCATTGGCGTATGCCGAAAAAAACGGTTGGCGTGTTCAGGGCGGTGGCAATGGCCACGCGTGGGGAAAAATGTATTGTCCCGACAACGACGCGGACTGTCGGTGCGGTGAGTTCTGTATATCGAGCATCTGGAGCACGCCCAAGTGCCCCGGCAACCATGCCAGACATCTGCGGAGAATCGTCGACAACTGCACGGCTCGCCGGTAGCGAAAGCGCGCTGTTGGCGAAAGCCTTGGACCGAATAAAGGCAGGAGTAAATCATGGAATATGTGTTCACGTTGAAGTACCGCCTCGCAGCGGAAGACTGCGATCTTGACGCGATCGTCGAGCGGCTGGGCGAAGCAGGATGCGATGACGCCACCGTTGGCATCGGGCAACCAGGCCGCCTCGCGCTGTTTTTCACTCGCGAAGGCACGTCTGCATTCGCTGCGCTGGTCAGCGCGCTTCAAGACGTCAAACGGGCGGTGCCGTCCGCACGGCTGGTCGAGGCAGGCCCCGATTTCGTCGGCCTCACCGACGTGGCCGAAGTCGCAGGCGTGTCGAGGCAAAACATGCGCAAGCTGATGCTCAATCACGCAATCGACTTTCCGGCGGCGGTCCACGAGGGCAGCGCGTCGGTGTGGCATCTGTCGGACATTCTTGATTGGCTCATTGCGCGCGGCGGTTATGAAATCAAGGCAGACGTGTTCGACGTCGCAAAATCGGCCAAGCAGATCAACCTCGCCAAAGAAGCACGCGAGATCGAGCCGCGTCTTAACCGTCAACTCGAGTGTCTGGTGGCATAGAAGCAGGCACGGCCAGCGTGCGAATTCGCGCGGCCATGTAGTCGGCATGCGCATTGGCCTTTCGGGCCACCTTCGGCAGGCCTTGGCGCAAAGCGTTAAAATCGCCCACCACGTCCGATTTGTCAGCAGCGTCAGACGTCGGCGTGTTGTCCGTAAAAATTTACGAACGACCGTTCACAAATTTACGTTTTGCGCTAAACTGGCACGCAAGCCCTGATTCCACATGAAGGTCCTCGATTTACAGTGTCCGCATGGCCATCGGTTCGAAGGCTGGTTCGCTTCGGCTGACGACTTCGAATCGCAGCAGTCCCGCAAGCTCGTTGAATGTCCGATCTGCGGTGCGAACGAGGTGAGCCGTTTACCGTCGGCGCCGCGCCTGAACCTGTCGGGTGCGACAGAGACGAAAGCGCCAGCGGGTGCAGGCGACATGCAGGGGCGCGTGATGCGCGCCTTACGCGAGGTACTGGAGAAGACCGAGAACGTGGGCGACCGCTTCGCCGAGGAAGCACGGCGCATTCACTACAATGAAGCGCCCGCACGCAATATTCGCGGTGTCACGACACCGGAAGACGCGAAAGCCTTGGTCGAGGAAGGCATCGAAGTGATGCCGCTGCCGGTCCCGGCTGCCTTGAAGGAACCGCTGCAATAGCGCAGTGGCTCGCTGGCGGCGGGTGGTAGCGGCCAGGAGACACTACGCATGAATCTGGACTATTCCCCCGCTGAAAGCGCGTTCCGCGCCGATATCCGCGCCTGGCTCGAGGCGAACCTGCCTCGCGATCTGAGCGACAAAGTACTCAATCACAAGCGGCTCTCCCGCGACGACTTCGCAGACTGGCATAAGCTGCTCGGCACGCGCGGCTGGTCGGCGATCGCATGGCCGCAAGAATACGGTGGCCCGGGCTGGGATGCGACCCAGCGGCACATCTGGGACGAAGAGTGCGCGCGTATCGGCGCGCCGTCCGTGCTGCCTTTCGGCGTCTCCATGGTGGCGCCCGTGTTGATGAAATACGGCAACGAGGCACAGAAGCGTCACTATTTGCCACGCATTCTCGACGGTACGGACTGGTGGTGCCAAGGCTACTCAGAGCCCGGCTCGGGTTCGGATCTGGCCTCGCTGCGCACGCGCGCCGAGCGCGCCGGCGACCATTACGTGGTCAACGGTCAGAAAACGTGGACCACGCTCGGTCAGTACGCCGACATGATGTTCTGCCTTGTACGCACGGACAGCGGCGCCAAAAAGCAGGAGGGCATTTCGTTCCTGCTGATTGACATGAAAACGCCGGGCATCACCGTGCGGCCGATCATTACGCTCGACGAAGACCACGAAGTCAACGAAGTATTTTTCGAAGACGTGAAGGTGCCGGTCGAAAACCTGGTGGGTGAAGAGAATCGCGGCTGGACTTACGCGAAATATCTGCTCGGCCACGAGCGTACCGGTATCGCGCGGGTCGGCCAGTCGAAGCGCGAACTCGTTTTCCTGAAACGCCTTGCACTGAATCAGAAGAAGAACGGCAAACCGCTGCTGCAGGATCCGGTCTTCGGCGCAAAAGTCGCGAGCCTCGAGATCGAGTTGATGGCGCTCGAAGTCACGGTGCAGCGCGTGGTCGCCAATGAAACGGGCGGGCGCGGGCCGGGGCCGGAAGCGTCGATGCTGAAGATCAAGGGCACTGAAGTTCAGCAGGCGCTGACCGAACTGATGTTCGAAGCGATCGGGCCGCTCGCCGCGCCGTTCGACGTGCCATTCCTCGAAGGCGAACGCGCACATAGCGTGGCCGGCGACGACGATGCCGCGCCGCTGGCCGCGTACTACTTCAACTTCCGCAAGACGTCGATTTACGGCGGCTCGAACGAAATTCAAAAAAACATCATCGCGCAGATGATTCTCGGACTTTGAGGAGCGGCGCATGGACTTCACATTCAACGACGAACAACAGCAATTCGCCGACGCGTTGCGCCGCTATCTGGACAAGAGCTACGGGTTCGAAGCGCGCCAGGCGATCGTGCGATCGGAAACCGGCGTGTCAGACGTGCATTGGGCCGCGTTTGCCGAGTTGGGCCTGACGGCACTGCCGGTGCCGGAAGCGCACGGCGGTTTCAATGGCGGCCCGATCGATATGCTGGTGGTCATGCAGGAACTCGGCCGCGCGCTGGTCGTCGAGCCTTATTGGGCGACCGCGGTCGGCGTCGAGGCATTGCGCCTTGCGGGTAGCGAAGAGGGCGAAGACGCGTCGTTACTCGAACGTGCGGCCCACGGCGAGATCAAACTGGCGGTGGCATTTCACGAACCGCACGCACGCTACGATCTTTTTTCGATCGAGACGACCGCAAGCGGGCAGGGCGGGCAGCAGACCTTGACCGGCACGAAGTCGGTTGTGCTGCACGGCGCGCAAGCGGATCACTGGATCGTGCCGGCCCGGCTGAACGGCGAGATAGCACTCTTCGTCGTGGCGCGCAATGCAGGCGGCGTCAAAGTTACAGACTACCGCACGATCGACGGTCAACGTGCCGCCACTCTCGAATTCAACAGCACGCCGGCGCGCCAATTGGCAGGCAACCACGCCGGCGCGGCTGCGCTCGAACATATTGCGGACTACGGCACGGTGCTGTTGTGCGCCGAGGCGATCGGCGCGCTAGACGCCTTGAATCTCGCCACCGTCGACTACACGAAAACGCGCCAGCAGTTCGGCCAGCCGATCGCGCGTTTTCAGGCCTTGCAGCATCGCATGGTCGAGATGCTGATTCACGCCGAGCAGGCGCGTTCGGTCACGTACCTGGCTGCCATGCGCTACACGAGCACGGATGCCGACGAACGTCGCCGCGCGGTTTCCGCTGCGAAGGCACGGGTGGGGCAGGCCGCGCGCTTTGTCGGTCAGCAGGCGGTTCAGTTGCATGGCGGCATGGGCGTGACGAACGAAGTGGCCGCGGCGCATCTGTTCAAACGACTTGCTATTATCGAAACCACATTGGGCGACGTCGATCACCATCTCGCGCGGTTCGCCGCGCTGCCCGGCTTCGTCACGGCAGAAGCCTGATCCGCGGCTCGAATTGAATAAAAGGAGGTGTGACGATGGGTTTGAGTTACGAGGACTTGATAGTCGGCACGAGCATCGAAATCGGCAAGCACACGTTCACGCATGACGAGATCGTCGAGTTTGCGCAGAAGTTCGATCCGCAGCCGTTCCACGTGGATGAAGCCGCGGCCGCCGAATCGCCGTTCCGCGGATTGGTCGCGAGTGGCTGGCATACCTGCTCCGTCATGATGGGCATGCTGGTGCGCAATGCGTTCGCGGGTTCCACGTCGATGGGCTCGCCGGGTATCGACGAAATCCGCTGGTTGAAGCCGGTGCGGGTCGGCGACACGATCACCATGATGAACGCCGTGCTCGACAAGCGTATCTCGGAGAGCAAGCCGGATCGCGGCATCGTATCGACGCAGTGGGAAGGCATCAATCAGCATGGCGAAACGGTCATCACGGTGCGCTCGAAGGGATTGTTCGGGCTGCGCAATCCCGGTGCCGCTTCATGATGGGCAGCGCGGCACCTGCCGCAACGTTCGGCAGCGCCGCCGCCTTGCGCGCGTTGGTGGGCGCCGAGCCGCTCGTTAGCGAATGGCTGGAGGTGGATCAGGCGAGCGTCGATCGGTTTGCCGAAGCGACCGGCGATCATCAGTGGATTCATGTCGACCCGGAACGGGCGCGGCGCGAGTCACCGTTCGGCGGTCCGGTAGCGCACGGTTTTCTGACGCTTTCGTTGATCCCTGCATTGCTCAGTGAGACGGTGGTGCTCGAGCAGCGCATGGGCGTCAATTACGGGTTGAACCGCGTGCGTTTTACATCCCCGGTGCCGGTCGGCTCGCGGTTGCGCGCGAAGTTCGCGGTCGAATCCGTAGCCGAAGTGGATAACAACGGCGTGCAAGTGATATGGAATGTGACGCTTGAGCGGCAGGGCAGTGAACGGCCGGTATGCGTCGCCGAGTTCATCACGCGGCATTATTTTTAACGTTTCGACGCATGCTTGTTAAAAAGCGCGAGCGGCAGTGATGCCGGCTCGCGCTTTTTGCTAATGCCTATTCAGGTTCCGCGGCGCAATCAAGGTTTCGCGTAGTGCGCCGCGTCGAATGTCTGGCCGACCTCAAGCCCGCGTAATCGGCGTCTCCACACGCGCTGCCGCGCCCGCATCCATATAACGTGCGAGTTCGAGTTTGGCGATCGCGTTGCGATGAACTTCGTCGGGACCGTCGGCGAAACGCAGTGTTCGCGCAGACGCATAGGCATACGCGAGTGGGAAGTCGTCGCAAACACCACCGCCACCGTGCGCCTGAATCGCCCAGTCGATCACCTGACACGCCATGTTCGGCGCGACGACCTTGATCATCGCGATCTCGCCGCGTGCGCCCTTGTTGCCGACTGTGTCCATCATGTAGGCCGTTTTCAGCGTGAGCAGACGCGCCTGTTCGATCATGCAGCGGGCTTCCGCAATACGCTCCTGCGTGACGCCTTGCGCGGCAACCGGCTTGCCGAACGCGACACGTTGCAGCGAGCGTTTCGACATTAATTCGAGGGCGCGTTCAGCGAGACCGATCAGACGCATGCAGTGATGAATGCGTCCCGGTCCGAGTCGGCCTTGCGCGATCTCGAAGCCACGGCCTTCACCGAGCAACATGTTGGTGGCGGGTACGCGCACATTCTCGAGCGTGATTTCCATGTGACCGTGCGGCGCGTCGTCGTAGCCGAACACGGTGAGCGGTCGGTGCACGGTGATGCCGGTGGCGTCGGCTGGAACCAGAATCATCGACTGCTGCTGATGGCGCGGCGCATCAGGATCAGTCTTGCCCATTACGATATAGATCTTGCAGCGCGGATCACCCGCGCCCGACGACCACCATTTGTGGCCGTTGATCACGTAGTAGTCGCCGTCTCGCACGATGCTGGTCTGGATGTTGGTCGCATCCGACGACGCCACTTCAGGTTCGGTCATCAGAAACGCCGAGCGGATCTGGCCTTGCAGCAGCGGTTCGAGCCATTCGCGCTTGTTGTCGTCGCTGCCGTAGCGCTCGATCGTTTCCATGTTGCCGGTGTCGGGCGCGTTGCAGTTGAACACTTCGGGCGCCCAAGGCACACGGCCCATGATTTCGCATAGCGGCGCGTATTCGAGGTTCGTCAAGCCGGCGCCGCGCACGGATTCAGGCAGAAACAGATTCCACAAGCCGGCGTCGCGCGCCTTCTGCTTGAGTTGTTCGATCAGTTCGGTGGGTAGCCACGCGTTGCCGTTCTGGCGATTGCGCGCAATCTCAGCGTAGAACGCCTGCTCGTTCGGATAAATATGCTCGTCGAAGAATGCGAGCAGTTTCTCGCGCAATGCCTGAACCTTCGGGGTGTAATCGAAATTCATGTAAGACCTCGCGGATAACGGGTAACGGACGACGTTTGTTCGGAGCGCAACCAGATGCGTGACTCGGTCGCACGACTCAATGCGTTCTGGCGTGCCACCGAGCGTACGACCCAGCGCACGACTTCGGTCAGCGCACTTTCTGCGCGTAGCGCCAGGCGAGT
>Ga0157369_10009548_pt1 | contig 11098 bp, 6 predicted proteins | sample C25metaG_FD_113461 | JGI IMG/M metagenome (GOLD analysis project Ga0157369, IMG submission 113461) | Corn rhizosphere microbial communities from Kellogg Biological Station, Michigan, USA - C2-5 metaG | ecosystem: Host-associated > Plants > Roots > Rhizosphere > Soil | place: USA: Michigan... | reverse complement strand
GCGCCGAGGAGAGTTGCGAGGGCGAACAGAAATCTGGCCAAGACCCTCCCCTTTGCGGGAGTGTTCAATAAGTCGCCTGCAACCTTGTCGGTGGTAACTTGCCGGCTAGTGCTTTGTATGGTTGGCCATTTTGTCTATTTCCGAACCCGCCAGAAGAAATGCGCCGGCGCCATAGACCCAGCTTGAGCCCGGTTGCAGCGCCCCCGGCGCCGCTCCGATCGGTTGGATGAGCCCGAGCCTTCCGTCCTGATACACGTGCTGAAGCATCCCAGCCCAGGCCTTCTGGATGACAGGTGTGTACTTTGCACGGTCCAGCAGATGGTTATTTACACCCCATGCCAATGCATATGCGAAAAAGCCAGTGCCGGAGACTTCACCGGTGGGATAGGCGGTCTGGTCGAGCAGCCCCATGCGCCACAAGCCGTCCTCTGGTTGCAGGCTCGCGACGCGGTCCGCCATTTCCGTAAAGAGCTGCACATACTGCTTGCGAGCCGGATAGTCCTTGGGCATGGAAGAGAGTACACGCGCTGTCCCGGCGAGCACCCATCCGTTCCCGCGGCTCCAGAATAGTTTCTGGCCGTTGGCTTCCTTTTTATCCAGAAAGGTGCCATCGCGCGAGAAAAGTCGCTGCTCAGGATCGTAGAGATGTTGGGTCGTCAGCTTCCACTCCTGATCCATAAAGTCCAGGTACTTGCGGTCACCTGTCAGTTTGCTCATCATCGCCAGCGAGGGGGGCGCCATATACAGGGCATCGCACCACCACCACAAATCCTTGTTGGGATCATCCTTCCGCGCCATCACCTGACCGAAGTTCTCCTTTACGGCCGCAATGCGAATAGGGTCGCGTTTCTCCTGATATAGCGCCTCGTAAGCTTGGCCGATTGCCTCGTCGTCCGCGTGTTCATAGCGCCCCTGCAGCAAAGCCCAACGGAACTTGTCCTGCGCAACACTCAGGACGGCATTGTGGTACTTCTGATCGCCGAGCGTGCTGGAGGCAGCGAGTAACCCGCTATAAAGGGGGGCGTAGGTCCAGTCCTGCGTAAACTTAGGTTCCATGTGCGCGACTTCCCAATCCGCAACCTTCCTCATCGCTGCCTGAACATCTTTGTGGGTAAAACTGGGCGAGAGCGATCTATCGACGCTGCCTGGATCGAAAGCTATATCCCCGGCAGCGTCGTGCAGCTCCTGGCTACTGGGCCGCTGGGCCGTCTGCGAGAAGCTGGCATGGGTAAGCAGGACACCAAGGACAAAGATTGCAAGACGGATGATGGACGCAGAAGACAAAAGTATGAGTCCTTTCAATGTAGGAAACGCATCTATCTGACCAGGCGATCGCTGTCCGCTGCAAAGACGTGGCGGGAAGCGAGCCGATCAGCATCCACTATAACTGTTCCTCGGCTATGCACCAGGCACAGGCAAGACGGTCAGCATGCTCGCGATGACCCTTAGCCGACGTAACCGAAGAATGTCGTTATCGGAATCGGCTCCCGCGGTTTAGCACGCTAAGGATGAGATATGACGTAGGTTGGACCGTGTGATAGCGCCGGCTGTATTCGCTAGGACTTGCTTTCCCAATCAACGTGAGCGCGAATCGCTTTCTGCTGCGCTTTAATGGAAAGCTCAGCCGCGAGAAGGCACATCTCCTGATCCTGCGCGGTGTGGGTACGGTTCAGGACGTCATCGACGAACTGTGGGCCAAACGGGAGGGGCACACTGGAGCAGTCGATCATCCGTGCCTCCTTCGCGTCAACGATGAAGAGGTTGTTGCCTTTCTTGCTGACGGCAACGTTGGTGTACTTACGAACTTCGATGTAGCCGTCCGTACCCAGGATAAAGAGGCGTCCATCGCCCCATGTACCCAGGCCTTTCGGGGTGAACCAATCGAGCCGAACGTAGCCGAAACCGTTGTCGCCACGCAGCATCATATCTCCAAAGTCCTGGAAGTGCGGATGCTCCGGATGCCGCACATTTGCGATTTGGGAGGCTACAACTTCACCCTTTCGCGTACCGGTGTAGTAGAGGAATTGGTCGACCTGGTGTGAGCCGATGTCGCAGAGAATTCCTCCATACTGGACTTCATTCCAAAACCAATCGGGCCGCCCGCCATTAGGTCCTGTGCTCCCTGCGGTGCTCCCGGCATTCTGTACTATCTGATGCGGTGCGATATTGATGGTCTGAATGACCTTGCCGATCGCGCCGGCTTGGACCAGTTCCCCTGCTTTGACTGCAGCAGGAACTTCAAGACGCTCGGAATACAGAATTCCGTATATCCGTTTCGTCTCAGCAATAGTCTTCCGCACCTCAGCTAGCTGATCCAGTGTGGTAATTCCGGGTTTATCCGAGAGAAAATCTTTGCCTGCCTTCATTACCCGAACACCGAGAGGGGCGCGCTCGTTGGCAATTTGCGAGCTGAGCACAAGTTGAATGTTTGAATCGTGGACGATCTCGTCCTGCGATTTCGCGATTTGCGCCTCAGGAAACCGCTTCTGAAAGGAAGCAATCTTGTCCGGCTCGGCTCCCCACACCTTCGTGAGGACGCCACCTCCCCGCTTGATAGCGTTGGTCATACCGACAATATGGTCATGACTAATTCCACAAACGCCGAACCGGATCTTCTCTTTAGGAAGGGTTTCGGCTACCTGAGATCCCGTAGCGATCTCATGGACTATGCTGGCATGAGCATGCGCGCTGAAAGCAGATTGGAGTGCGCAGGCGAACCCTGCTGCCCCGAGATTTTCGATAAATCTACGACGTTCGAGTGGCACCCCGGGCATTATCGGCTCCTAATACTGAAAGACAATCTCTTCCTTGCAGAATGGTCTCCCTGCGATGCGAAGGATATCGCGATACATCTGTGGCGTGCAACAGCCAGAGGCGATAAGGCTATTCGGGCGTGACGGGCTCCAGTAGAGCTTCAGGCTTTAAGCGCTCGCGGGAGCGGACAGTGAACCATTTGGAGTCGATGGAGATGAAGCACATCGCGGCGACGAGTGCCAAAGCAGCGGCACTCGTCAGCAGGGTAGCGTAACCAAAATGAGCAATGACAGCTCCGGCCAGGGCTGCCGCCGCCGCCAGAAAGATGCAGCTAATCAAATTCTGCCACGCAGAAACGGATGACTGCAGATGAACGTCGGTACGGTCCATCGCCAAACTGTAAATACCTGGACTGCAGGTGTACTGGAAGCACATCAGCAGCAGGTATACCGTTATCGCAAGCGGAAGTTGACGGGTGTGGCCAAGAGCCAGTAGAGAAACAGCCGCGGCGAACTGCAGCAATGCGATGCCTCGTATTTTGCCGAGCACCCTGTAGAGAAAAGGTGCGCTACTGACACCCAGGACCTGCAATAACTGCGAGCTCGAGAAGATCAGGCCGATATGGGTGAGAGGGACGTGCAGTACTCCCGAGAGATAAAGGTTTGCAAACGGGGCGAATGCTCCCGTAGCAAAGTTCCATATGGCGACCGCGATCAGGAATGGGATTAGGAACTTGCCAAGGCGCAAGCTGCTGTCTTGGCCAAACCGTTCTTCTGTGGCGGTGGGAAAAGTGAGCCGAAGTAGTGGCAGTATGCCGCAAATCGCGATGAAGCACGCCAGCAGCAGGACGGTACGCATGGCGGAGGCGACACCGTGCGCTCCTGCCACTTGCTGAATCCAACCGGGGAGCCAGCCGCCGGCCAACCCAGCGATCGCGCCCGATCCAATACCGGCCGCAAAGGTGATGCTGAAAGCAGCGGTCCTGTTGTCGTTGGTTGTAAGACGCGCCAAGGCCGGCGGGAAACATACAGTGTAGCTACACATTGCGGCGCCCTGGAGAAACGAGAGCCCGATTTGTATTGCCAGCAGATCCGCAAATCCGCGAGCTGCAGCCAGCAGCGGAGCGGCTGCAAAGCCAAAGAGCAGCAGTGGTCGAAGACCGGTGCGCCGAGCCAACAGGCCAGTCGGGATTGTGGCCACAACATTTCCGATCGTCAGAGCTCCCGCGATAAGGCCAATCGCCCTCGTGCCGAAATGCATCTCCGCCAAATAAAGGTTTATCAGGAAGAAGTACAGACCAAAGCCCAGGTCAAAACACAGGCAGACAAAGAAGAATCGCCAGAAGGAATGGCCCAGCCGGTGCCGATCCGGAAACCGAGCTGGTTCGATACTCGCCGCGCTGGTACTGGTCATTAGCGATCCTCGCGGACAAGGCGGGTGAGCCGCGATACGGCAAACGAAAGCTCGTGGTACCTGAGTTCGAGAACTTTTACCTGAAGCAAAGTATTGATGCGCGTCTCCTGAACAGCACGTACCTCTGGAAGACTGAAGAGGGTTTGCGTGATGAATCGGCGCGCTACCTCCTTCGGGAACACATCCAGTTCCTGATATCGGGGACCAAAGCGGTTAAGAAACACGATGTAGCTGATACGCGACGCGGCGACCCTCTTGATCTGTCCATCCGGCTCGGTTCGCATCTCGACCGACGGCTTACCTATTCCCGCACGGTCGGTGATCTCACAACCTTGTAACTCTGGAAAGAATCGCGAGCTTTCAGGGCGAAAACGCATCTGAAGATAGTTTCCGGTCACGAGGCGGTCGGTGCGATCGTTGATCAGGAAACTGCAGTCATCCGTGATATACGCCCACCCTGCCTTGGCGCATGCATAGGCAAGTGTCGATTTGCCTGCGCCGGAGTCGCCGCAAAGCAGAACACCTCGACCGTCCAGCTCCACGCATGCGGCATGAATCGGAGTTGCGGAGCGATTTGCGATATGACAGAGAGCGGTGGATTCAAGGTAGAAGTGGCGGAAGTAGCCCGGAGATGCGAGTGCGCTAGCCGACACACAGCCATAGCTAAAACCTTGACTGATGTCATGGACAATGTAGTTGTCGGCATTGGCAATGTTCGTGACGAGATGATGCTCAATGCGGCATTTGGGATGCGGAGGACACTCCGGACCTTTGGCTTCGTTGCGAACAATTCTCAGCTGCATCGGCCACGATTTGAAGAACGGCTTGTATCCTTGCCACGTTTCTTTTGCTGCACGTAGAACGTCCTCCGAAGACGTGGCGATTTCAAGCGGAAATCCGAGTGGGTAGTATGTTGCTCGATGCTTCAGTTCGACGTGAGCGCCACCCAAATCTGCTTGCGGAACCGCTATTGCTCGCTGATGAGCCTGCTTGAGTTCCTGGACAGTCATGTCGGATGGTCCTAAAACATGTACTTTGCCGCGAACTGAACAATTCGCGGATTAGTAGAGGTTCCTTGGATTACACCAAACGACGGACCATGGGCCAGGTTGGTGTCAGGATTGGCGAAATTGGTTGTATTCGTCAGATTGAAGAACTCTGCGCGAATATGCACAGCCCTCGTTTCTTTTAGCGGAAAGACCCGTGTCACGGCAAAGTCGATGTTTCGTTGACCAGGGCCGCGGAGAAAGCCTACGCTGCTGTTGCCGAAGTCGGTGTCAAACGCACCAGTGCCGAACGGCGCAATAGGTGCTGATGGGAAAGCACCAGCATCAAGGTAAGCATTCCCACGCTGCACCCGGCTAAAGAGTGCACCCGGTGTATATGGGTTACGCGTAGGCGCCTGTGCACGCGTCTCATAATTTCCGTAGACGAGACCTGCGTTGCTGTCGGCAACGGTCAGTGGGGTTCCAGATTGAATGGCGGCGATCGTGGATAAGCGCCAGCTGCCCAGTACGACCTGAGCAAACTTTGGCAGAGAAGCCGGCGAAGGTGTGTCGTAAACCAGGCTGAGTACACCGCGATATGAGCGGTCCAAATCAGATAAGCCGTATGCTTGACGTGGATTATGCTGGTCGTTTGTAAGCAGCCAGCCGTCATAGATGTCGGCTCCTCCGGAACCGCTGAGTTCGTCAAGCGTTTTGGACCATGTGTAACTCGCTAGAAACTGCAAACCATGGCGAATCCGGCGAGTCAGACTAGCTTGGAGGCCGTTGTAATTCCCTTGATAACTTGTCCCGCAAAGTAGCGACCCGGGGGCCATGCCGTCGTACGGGAGCCGATTGGATACGTTGAACAAGGTATTGCTGGTCTCCCCGTGCACTGGCGCAGACGGACTGGCAAGAATCGCCTGATTGAACTCATTACAGCCGAACTGATGCAACGAGCGGTTGCCCACATAGCCCACCTCGAGGAGATAGGTGCGTGCAAACGCATATTGAAGATTTAGGTTGAACTCCTCTGTGTATTGATCGTGCATGTGAGGTGACACGGCCGAGAGTGTTATGCCGGGAGTGTCAGGGCTGCTAGGGAGCCGGTTTGGGAACAGTGGATAAGCTGAATCCGGAGGCAAGAGGGGGCTTAGGGGAGTCTGTAGGGTAGCTCCACTGTTACTTGCTCCAAATGCGAACACGAATGTAGAGAAGGGGGGCTGGATGATAATGCCTTCCACTGTATTCGCAGAGGTGCGGCTGTAGTAGAGACCCCCACCGCCCCGCAGCACAAGCGCAGGACGATCGGTGACCTGCCAAGCAAAGCCGAATCGCGGAGAGACATCGCTGAACCGGTTGGGCCAAAGGCCTCCGTATGAGGTGCGCTGTACGCCCGGTGGGGGTACTCCGGGAAAATTTGATGGGACAAGATACCCACTGAGCGATCCAGATGCTGGTACTGAGGGTAGCGCAATACTCGGATCAAACGTCGCGAGTCTGCCGTGCGCCTCCACAGGCGCACCGAAAATCTCATATCGAATTCCTGCGTTCACCGTAAGTCTTGGAAGCAGGCGAACATCATCCTGGGCAAATGCAGCAACGTCGATGTAGCGCTCGTCTTTGCGCAATACACCGGAGCTTCCCATACTGAAAGTCAGGTTGCTGAGTCCGTTTGGGCTTTGGTTTTGCTTAGCGGACTGACCAAGGAGAAAGTCGTTGAAGGTACGAAAGTCGATATAGCCGGAGGTTGTGTATAGCGGAGCATCCATCACTTGATGCCGCTTAAACTCGCCACCGACTCGAACGCTGTGCTTGCCATGGATCAGAGAAATAAAATCCTGCAAAATGTAGCTATTTGTGAGTTGCGTTTGAGAGGGCGTGCCAGCGTCGCCGATGGAGAAAAGCCCCTCGAAAGCGATTCCTGGAGCTGGGATATTGTTGCCGGAAGCGCCAGTGGGTGACTGCATGTGCGCCGCTGCGGTCGAGATCGGATTATTGACGGTCTCCGCACCGTCGAACCGCATGAAACCGATCCGGGCGACATTCGCTAGCTGGTTTCGCGAAATGTGAGTTTCCGTAACCACGAACATGAGATTCTTGTCCGATTCATCGCTACCCCAACCGGGAACACTTGCGCCCGCCGGTGAGAACGGTGCGTGCGTAGGTGCCTTCGCATAGAAGAAACGACCGGCAAGCTGATCCCGAGCAAACAGTTTGTGGTCCAGATTCAGCGTGTACTGATCCTCATTGAAATAAGTGGGCGGAGCGAACGTAGATTCGCCGATCGGGAAATCACCAGGACCGGCGGGCAGCAGAACCTGAGGACTAGGAATAGCGTACTGGCCGTTGGGCAGCTTGAAGTTGAGCAATGCCAGTGCAGCCTGATTGATATTCGATCCGTCGCAGGCAACTTGTGTACCGCCTGCATAGGTTAGGTAAGGATCCGCCAGGCGGTTCGGCGCAGTCGGGCAAAACTGGGCACCAAGCGTTGCGGCGGACCTATCGGACGTCAGCTGCGGTAGAAAGACCGTTTTTGCGCCGCCAACACCGTTCACTGATCGTGTGCCTTGATATGCGCCAAAAAAGAACGTCTGGTCGCGATGGATTGGACCACCCAGCCTCAAGCCAAATTGATTTTGCTTCAGTGTGGGGCGCGGCGTACCATCGCGTTTGGCGAAGAATAGGTTCGCATTGAACAGGTCATTGCGCACAAACTCCCAGACACTTCCGTGGAAGGCATTGGAGCCAGATTTCGAAACCACATCGACATTTGCACCTGAGCCCCGGCCGTAGCTGGCGTCGAAGTTTGCCGTTTGTACCTTGAATTCTTGGATCGTGTCCGGCGCGGGAATTGCTACTCCTACCTCTTCATTTGCATTCTTCGCGGAGTTCTGCGCCAGATTGTTTGCGTCGATCCCTTTAAACTGGATGTTGTTTGCTATCGCCTTATTGCCGTCGGCGGAGACGTTCTGTGTCCCCCGTCCCACCTGCGTCGCATCCGGCAAGGAAACTGACACGCCTGGAGAGAGGGATAGTATCTGCGTGTAGTTCCTGGTGGAGAGTGGCAGTTCCTGTACAGCCGATTCACCGACGGCTCGCCCCAGGGTTGAAGATTCCGTTTGGGCCAAGGCTACGGACTCGGCGCTTACTTCGATTTCTTCCTTAACAGCCGCAGGCCTCAGTCGAATTTGAATGGACTGGACTTCGCTAACCGTCACATGTAGATCCCCAAATTCGCTGCGTGAGAAACCTGGCGCCTCGACGGCGACCGTGTAGGTTGCCGGCGTAAGTAATGAAAATGTGAACTCGCCGGTTAAACTCGTGATCGTCACTCGCTTCGCGTGAGTCGAGTCTCGCACTGCAGTGACAGATGCGCTTTTAATCGGCAGCCCATCAGGGTCTACTACTGTGCCGCTGATCGCACCAGTACCTGGAGCTTGGGCGCCGGCAACCAACCGGCCGTAAGCCAAGAGCATTGCGACAAAGAGCGGGAAGCGGCAGACACTAAGCATCGTGCACCTCGGGAGGTTGAATGAGCGAAGATTAACGGGGTGGAGCGCTAAACTTGTCATCAACTTGTTTGCGATTTGTCATTTCCCGCGCAGCAGTCACATGACTGTGATATCCGGCGCACTTGCGCAGCAAACGCGTCCATTGAGGGAGTTCTATAGCGATGCGCAAAGCTTGCGTGGCATGAAAGCGCAATCGAAACAGTGCAAACTTGACTGTCCGAACATGGCATCTCAGCTTGTCCGGAACCGATTCCGCAGTGGCTCGAGAAAAGCATGAGCCCATTCGACGAATAGGGAACAACCGGGTACGCATGGCCAACGGTGGCCTGCCCTCAAGTAGTTCTAATTGTGCTTCAAGCAAGAGGTAGAGCTTTGTTCCTGGAAAGTCGGCCAGTACTGCCTCTACACCATATCTGTCGGCCCATGATCGGATTGTGGTGGGAACACTTTCCAGCGCCCAAGTCTCAACTGCGGGCGGAGCAAACCGACCGAACACTTTGGACGTAATGAGGATAGACAGCCCAAAAGCAATGGGCGCATCGCGGTTGGTGCCTGCAAGGCTAATAATCTGACGCCAAAATCCAGCATCGTCATGGCGAGAGCATACATGACGGCGGAACTCAAGCAGCCATGACAGTCTCGTACTCTCGTTACGGAAATGGGAAAACAGGTGCAGCGCCTGACCTATAAGTTGATCTTGGGCAGAGAGCGACGGGAAGGCTTTCCCCTGCCATGTCCATGTACTCAGCCGCAGAAGGCGCTCATCGATAGTCAGCCGATCGTGCGCGGTACGATAGATTCCGAAATGCAACTCTACCGATCGATATGTACCCATCGTGTAGTTGTCCCACCGTTTTCGGCCGAGATCGTTACCCGCTTTAAATTCCCATGTCTTCGGGGTTGCGGCGGACAAACTATAGCCTCGTTCTTCGAGGCAGCGTCGAGCCGCCGGCAAATCCGCCGAGGCAACCAAGAAATCAAGATCTAGTTGATGGCGCAACTCCGGATGTGGAGATGCATGCGGGCAAAGGGTAAACCCCTTGTAATTCGCGTAAGAAACCCCTCGCTCAGAAAATGATTCATTTAGCGCAACGAATTCACGAAAGAGGGCTTTAGTTCGACGCCTATTCTTGTGCAAGTTGGAACGGAGCTGCGCTCGAGTTGTGTCCGGCACAAGATCTAACATCGATCGTCGGCACAGCAGATCGTAAAAATAAAGCGCGAGGCCACTAGTCTCCAGCCAGTAATCACTGGTGGTCCATGCCTTCACTGGAAGCTTGGAAAGCTGCGCAAATCCTTGCTCCGGTTCCTCATGAAAAGCTGTTATCGCGGCCTGCACGAATGCTCGGTTCGCCGGCTTTCTCCACCTCATGCTGTCCCGCCCTTATGCCGGAGCACGTTGTCCATCCGCACACAGCACAGCGTACGGAGCCTCGCATCGCGAGGTGTCAGTTACTTGTTCTCTTTTTGTCACTTGATTGTCTTTGCCATCGAGCTAGCAAGACCCATCGCCTCTATGCCATTAGATCTAGAGAACACAGGCAACAAAAGAATGACATTTCCCTGACTCACACATGACACGTCATGCCGGTGCGATTCGATACCGTGAACGCGTCGATGAAAGTGTCTGACACATCGCGCTTCCGCTCCCGCTCTATAAACGCGATCGCTCGAACGCGCTTGCTCCGGGTTCTGGGACGTTGCTTTTATCTGACACTTGTATTTGGATCCGTTGGTTCGACGACATGGTCGCAACAACGCCTCCCTGCACTTCCGGATGGCTCTCCCACGAGCTTCGATACAACATCCTTCCCCGACGGAACTCCAGTTGCTCCAGCGCTCGATCGAAATGGCGCAATTCCGACAGGTTCAGATGTTCTGGTATTGTCCGCTTCGCAGATTTTCGATCTCCTTTCGATACACCCCGACACAATTGTTGAAGTCAAGCAATTTCTCGCGGGTGAGCTATCGCGATCCGGTCCACCAGTACAGGACAACGACATCAGCGATGAGATGCTGTACTCCCAAATTGCAGAGAGCGCCGCGATTCGAGCGGGGGTAACAAACCTCCTACGCTCCCGAGGATACATAAACGCAGACGATTTCAGACAGGCAGCTGTGTCCCGCTCCGATGACCTTCACTACGGCGACCAGCGGCTTCAGGTTGCAGCGTCGACAACTTCGAGCAGCACAGCGGAAAAACGGCATCCCGACCTACAGGAAGGGTATCCCCCTCCCGAACGCTCGGGCATTGTCAGTCAAGAACGTTTGGTCAACAGACGCGCGGACAGCGGTTCAACCGTGCCCCCGATTTCGCCCGATGTCGGGCCTGAGGTACTACGCATTCCCGCGCCGTACAACTTGCGTTCTATGCGGGACCTATACACACAGGTACCCGAACCGGACACACACTTAAAAAGGTATGGTGCG